>ERZ1740067.1351-NODE-1351-length-17014-cov-6.757592_pt1 | contig 17014 bp, 13 predicted proteins | sample MGYA00581736_ERZ1740067 | MGnify/ENA primary metagenome ERZ1740067 (study PRJEB43018, sample SAMN04849236) | marine metagenome | isolation source: floating plastic debris | place: Pacific Ocean | collected 2008-08-27 | study: EMG produced TPA metagenomics... | reverse complement strand
CGAGAAACCAAACTTCCCTTAGATGAAAACACTATTTTTATGTGGGGTTCTGTTTCAAAAATGTTTACAGCTATTTCCATTGTACAACTTGTTGAGAAAAACAAAATAAGCCTAGACGATCCAGTAATTAAATATGTCCCAGAACTTGGGAATGGAGTAGATTCTTTGGGCGGTATGAAAGCCATCAAGATTCATCATTTTTTGAATCATAACAGTGGTATCAATATACGCCCCAGCTATGACTCTCTCCGTAAAGTATATCCAAGATATAAATATAGTATCCCCTCTACTAAAGAAATACTACCCTTTCTGAAACTAGCCTCTCAAAACTTTGCCCCAGGTAAAAGGTTTCAATACTCGAATAGTGGATACTCTTTGTTAGGAGTGATTATAGAAAGAATCACCAAAACTAAATTTACCAAGTATGTTACTCGTAATATATTTAAACCTTTGGGAATGAAGACCGCCCATTATGGCGTAACTCCGAAAAAACTTTCCAAATACTTTACTCGAGCTTATTTTAGAATGAAAAATGGAAAAGTAGATACAATGAATTTTGACGTTTCACAAGGTTTTCAGGAAGGGAATGGTGGGGTAAAAGCTACCGTAAAGGATATGCTGAAATTTATGGATTTTTTGAAGTTTAGAAAAAGGAAAACTTATCTAAATAGATATGAGAAAGTATTATCACTAAAAGCACTAGAAAATCATTTTTTAAAAGTAAATTTCACTAAACCGAATGCTAAAAAGTTTTCATCTGTATATCAAGGTAAAGAAATTGCTATTTACAGACCTTTAGGATTTACTTATGAAAAGAGTAAAATCACTAATGCATCCATAACAGGGCATTCGGGTAGTATAGCATACCATACTAGTTACTTTTTTTTCAGTAATGAATATCCTTGTGGGATTATACTCATATGTAACCATCAAACTCTTGACAAAAAACACAAAGACGCAAAAGTGAGAACTAAGCTAATTTTTGCAATTAGAGATTTCCTGCTTCTATTTAAATTCCACAAAAACTTATACACTTGGCCTTAAAAATGACTAAGTTATACCTTATTCTCATCTTGTCAATATTTATATTTAGCATAGATACCTTTGCCCAACAAGAGAAAGGCTTATTTATAAAAAGGTATGCTCTTAAGTCAGGAGTAGCAATAAATAGTGAGGATGTTGTATTGGATAATCAACAAAATGTATTGGTTGCAAATGCTTTTGGTGTAGATCACTTCAATGGAGTGAAATGGAAAAGATACAGAATTTCTGAAGATTACACTAAAATACCGAGGTACATAATTTTAATCAAAAATATTTATGAAGCAAATAGTTTCATTTTAGGTGGTGGTGGTAAGTGTGGTATCTTGAGGAAACAAAAAGGTACTTTTACAATGGAGGCTATTGTGAATACTCAGGAGACAAAAGAAATATTAGGAGGTTACCTATATAAAGTAATCCAAAATAATCAGAAAACTTATTTTTTAGGCCGATCATCGGCTGTTATTGTGTATGATCATCACACTAAGCAAAAACAAAAAATCCCTAAAATAAGCTTAAAAACCAGGCCCTATTACATTTTTTGGAAAAATAAAATCTTTCTCATAAATGGTTCTGAGGTTTTTACCCTTAATAAGACTTCTTGGGAAAAAACAAATGGTCTATCTTTACTTAAAAAATACGCACCTCAATGTATCCTTAAAATTGATAACCAAGTTAATCTTGTTATTGCTAATAATGGGGGTGCTTATTTTTGGAAGGGTGAAAACACATTTACTAGAATAGAAGCAATATCAAAAAAACTCAAGGGGAGCTTTTTTACCAGAGTAAAAAAGCAAAATGATAATCTCTACATATGCAGCAACAATAAGCTTCTTGTATATAATCTCAAAACAAAGCAATTGCTTTTTTATAAACACTTTAAACAAACATTTTTGAATGGTTTTACTTTAGATAAACAAGGTAATACCTGGCTTGGGACCACTGAGGGCGTTTTTTTCGTAGAAACAAGTTTGCCTTTTGCTGAGAGAATCAATACTACTCAAGCAAAAAAACGCCTTTATCATAAAGGTAGAATATTTGAAATACAAAAAGATTCAAGAGGAGTAATAATAAGAAAAGGACAAAAACAACAAAAGTTTAACGATATAGGGTTTATTTATAAAATTACAATACAAAACGATCAAAACTTTATTTGTACTCAAAAAGGCACCTATACTTTTGACCAAGAGTCTAATGCTCTGAAAGAAGTTGATTCAGGTAGTTGTTTCAATGTATTTTATCAAAATAAAGAGTACTATTTATTAGGTAACAATTCTTTAAAAATACTAAATAAAAGTTTTCGATTAAAAAAGAAGCTAAACATATCTCCGATTAGATATACAAGCCATTCTATTTTATATAAGAACAACCTATTTTATTCTGAATCAGGCAGTGTATTTCGTTTAGATTTGTCTAAAACCAGTGATAGTACTGCAAATAAGACACAAGTAAAATTTCCTCGTAAAACCTTTTCAAGCTTTTCATTTCAGGTTGTTCAGGAAAAACTAATGGTTGTAAATGCTTACGGAATTTTTGAACTGAATCCTTCCCAAAATTTTAAAGTACAAGAAGTTACTCAAGACATAGTTAATCTTCCTAAAGATCATGTAGGCAACTATAATGTTTACTTTAGCCTTGCCAAATTTCTACAAACTAATAAAATTCTTACCTCACCCGTCTACATAGGCATTAACAATGGTAAAAATTTACCCTTGATTCTCCAAAAGAATGAGCAAGGCCAATGGCAGGCTAATCGTAAGCCTTTCAGGCGATTGGGAAAAACGCTTGCATCTGATTTAGTAAAAAATCCAAAAGGTAATTATGAGTTCATTACCAAAGATCATATCATAGAATATAACCCCAAACGAAAGTTTAATACTGGCTATGCATTCAAAAGCTATATTCGAGAAGTTTTGGTAAAAACTATCAAAGCTGACACCAATGATAAAGAACAAATTCGTATTTCTGTGGTAGATTCTGCTATTTATGCAAGCCATACTCATACCAGTATTCCAACAAAACTAAACTACCAACACAACACCCTCACCTTTACCTATGCCTCCGATAGCTGGGCCGCTTACGAACGTAACGAATATAGCTATCAACTAGTAGGGCAAGATGACACTTGGTCTAACTGGTCCAAAGAGCAAAAGAAAGAATATACCAACCTGCGCGAAGGTACTTACACCTTCCAAGTCCGTTGCCGTAATGTATATGGCACCATCAGTTCGGTTGTTACTTATACTTTTACCATCTTGCCACCTTGGTACCGTACTTGGTGGGCCTATGGCTTGTATCTATTGGTAGGGGTCAGTCTGGTGGTAGCGGGTAGTATGGGTTATACCCGGTACCGAAGCCGACAGCTCCGAAAACGTAACCAAGAATTGGAGCAAACCGTGGCTTTGCGTACCGAAGAAATCAGGGGACAAAAAGCCGAAATTACCCAACAGGCAGCGCAATTAAAAGTAAGCAATGAATCACTCAATACCGCTAATACTCAACTACAAGTCACTGCCGAAGAACTTAAGACCACCAATGAGGCATTGCAAAATACAAATCAGGAGCTACAAACCATCAACGAAGCCTTGGAGGAAGCCAATGCCCAAATCAAAAAAGAACAAGAAGATAGACTCAAACACTATGTACAGCGGGTGTCTGAATCTAATGAGCGCTTTGTGGAGGTAATAAAAATACTTAAGACGAGTGGGCTGGAGGCAGGACTCCGTTTTCTGGAAAATGAAGTCAATACTGCGGGTAAAATGGCCAGTATTCAAGCCGAAGTACGCAAGGCTTATCCAGAGTTTATCGCCAAACTAGACCAGGGATTATTAGCTGAAGACATTACCTATACCCAATGGAAAGTAGGCCAATGTTTGAAACTGGGTAAATCGGCCAGCGAAATTTCGGCACTTTTGGATATCAAGACCTCCAGCATTTATTCGTATGGCTCACGTATGCGCAAGGCAGGTTTGTTATGATTTACGTATTGTTTTATGGTTAAATTGTTCCGCCTTTGGCTTGTTTAGGAGCAGGGATTACGGATTGAGGAACAAGGGAACATTGCCTTTGGATTTGATAGCAAAAAACTCCCAACTACTGACTACGAACTCCCAACTAGAGAAAACGATCAACTAAATATAAATATTGAAGGAACCATGAACGTATCATTTAAATTACTCAAAATAAAAGAAGCATATAAATACGAAGGCCTGGAGGCAGGGCTGAGTTTGCTCAGGAATGAAATTGAAATTCTTACGACTTACATTGAGGTTCAGAATCGGGTGCGCAAGGATGATCCAGACTTTGTCATGCATTTAGACTCTATCTTGCTAGACGAAATTATTACCCCCAATGAGTGGCGGGCGGCGCACTGTTTCAAAGGAGGCAAAAGCATCAAAGAAACCGCCCGAATACTGAGTAAAAAGTTGGCGATGATTAAATTGCATGCTGCCAAATTAAAGTTATTGAAGGTGTTGGATGAAGATGTGGAGAAAGAATAAGAAATTATTAAAAAATGATCAATAAGTGTATCATGAAGAAACTAACCATTTTAATCATCATTCTAAGCCTGTTTACGCTAAAAACTCAGGCTCAGAATAAGAAGGTAATCACCAAGACTGAGCTGCTCAAAGAGTGGAATAAGCTGGATCAATTCACCCAATTTGTAAAAGCCAAACAGCCTGACTTTCCTTTTTATGCAGCACTGGTGTACAACGGGAAAATTGTATCTGAAAAACGAAATGGCTATGCCGACCGAAAACGAAAAGTGAAGCTAGGCCGCCATACCATTCATCTTTGGGGTTCGGTTTCCAAGTTGTTCATGGTGGTGAGTATGTTGCAACTCGTAGAACAAGGCAAGATAAACTTGACTGATCCCGTGATAAAATACTTACCAGAACTGGGTAAAGGAGTCGATAGTTTGGGAGGGATGAAATCACTAAAAATTTATCATTTATTGAACCATACGGGTGGCATTAGTACCCGAGAGGGGTATTTTAAAATCCGTAATATTATTAGAGATAAGATGAAAGCAGAAGGGCGCCCCTTCCGATTTGCGACCATCCAAGAATACATCCCTTACCTTAAATGTACTACCCAAAAAACAGACCTGGGCAAATCTACAGGTATGATAATGGAGGCTATAACTTGATCGGCATTATACTCGAGAGAGTCACCAAAATGGAGTTTAGAGAATATGTGAAGCAAAATATACTGGATAAGCTCAAAATGAAGAATACCTTTTATGGGGTGCTTTCTGAGCGTAAATTCAAGCAAATGACAAGGCTGTATGGCTATTTTCCTGACGAGAAAACGGGAAAGATTAGGTTGTATGATGGTATCCCTTCGGCTAACCCCATATTGCCTGATCTTTTGAAAGGGTCTAGTTTTGCATCAAAAACAACATGGAGAAAGAACGAGCAATGTTTTCGTTGATTGAATTGTGGGAACAAAGTAAAGAATCCCAATCTAATTTCTGTGCAAATCATGGCGTGAGTTTATCCAAATTTGGTTACTGGCGTAATAAATGGTTAGCTTCCAGAGCCTCTTCGGAAGAGGCTCAGTCTTCCTCTTTCATTCCTATCTTAGCAGAGCAATCGCAACACAGTCCTTCGGTTGATCCAGCTTCGGGTTACGAGATCATTTACTCCAATGGGGTTCGTCTTCGGCTGCCCCACTTAGATTTATCAGTTTTACCTCAACTCCTGAGTTTAGATGTTTAGTTTGAATTCGGATCATCGTTATTATTTGTACGCCCCTTCCTGTGATATGCGCAAGGGATTCAATGGTTTGGCGGGTTTAGTCTTGAATGAACTGGGTCGTGAACCTACTGATGGCTCGGTCTATGTGTTTTTAAACCGTCGTCGGACTCATATGAAGCTCTTGCATTGGGAGTCGGGGGGCTTTGTATTGTACTATAAACGTCTGGAAAAAGGCTGTTTTTCAGTGCCTTCCAAAGGAGTCATTACTTGGACTGAACTATTATTGATGGTAGAAGGAATGGTGATTAAAAAAAGCATCCAAAAACCACGTTTTTCTTTACCAATAACCTGATAGTGAGCGGCTAAGGAGTAGGGATTTCGGCTTATTTTTCGTATCTTTGAATATGGAAAAAGACCTCAAATCCCTTTCTAAAACTGAATTAATTGCCTTGTTAGAACAGGGGCAGGTCACCATTGAAAAGCAAGCATCTGAGTTACGGAAGATGCAAGTACAACACCACCAGGAAGAAGCTTATTTCAAGGCTGAAATTGCGGATTTGAAACGGAAGTTGTTTGGTCAAAGCCGAGAACGTTTTGAAGCCAGCAATGATCAAATGCCTTTGCCTTTTGAGGCTCCGGCGGAAGTCAAAGAAAAGCAACAAAAGCAACTGACTCAAAAACAAAAAGCCACCAAAGCCAAGCAAAAGAAACCGCACCCCGGTAGGGCCAAGTTACCTGAACATTTGCCCATAGTGGAGATCGAGATTCACCCCGAAGGAGATTTATCTCAAATGGTATGCATTGGCAAAGAAATTACCGATGAGTTAGAACACGCCCCAGCCCGCCTTTTTATCAAACGCTACATTCGTTACAAATACGCTCCCCAAAGTAAAGAAGGAAGCCATAAGATTGCTCCACTTCCTGAGCGAGTGATCAATAAAGGTATTCCCGGAGTGGCCTTGTTAGCCTATATTTTAGTAGGTAAATATGTAGATCACCTCCCTTTGCATCGTCAGTTGGAGCAATTTAAGCGGGAAGGAGTCAAAATCAAGCCTTCTACGATCAATGGTTGGGTCACAAGATGTGCAGAACGCCTTTGGATTCTCTACGAAAGTATGCGCGATGACATCAAAAACCGAGGATACCTTCAAGCTGATGAAACACCCATCAAGGTGCTCAGCGAAGAGAAAAAGGGCAGCACCCACCAAGGGTATTTTTGGGTCTATCACGATCCATTAGAGCAATTGGCGTTTTTTGAATACCAGCCTACGCGTGGTTATGTCGCTACCGAAGCATTACTGGGAAACTTTCAAGGGTATCTCCAGTCAGATGGCTATACGGTCTATGAAAAAATAGCTAAAAAATCACTGGTCATTCCCGTGGCTTGCTGGGCACACGTACGTCGGGAATTCAAAAAGGCCGAAACCAATGACCAAAACCGAGCTCATCAGGCCCTGACCTACATCCAACAATTATATGCCATTGAAAGAAAAGCCAAAGAAGAGGACCTCAATGCTGATCAACGCCGAAAAAGAAGGCTAGATCAAGCCCTGCCAATTATTCACCAGATGACCGAGTGGGTTGTGGAGCAATATGTCAAAGTGCTGCCCCAGTCTACTATTGGAAAAGCGTTGGCTTATTGTATTAATCGGTGGGGACCTCTGTGCAATTATCTCCTTGATGGAAGTTTGGAAATTGATAACAACCTCACTGAAAATGCCCTAAGACCTGTTGCGTTGGGCAGAAAAAATTATCTCTTTGCCGGATCACACGACGGAGCCAAAAGAGCCGCCCTGTTTTACACCTTTACCGCCAATTGTAAAAAACACCACGTCAACCCCCAGGAATGGTTCAAATATGTAATGGAAAATATTTTGGATCATCCCGTTGCCCAACTTCAAGAACTATACCCACAAAACTTTAAGGAAACACTGCGCAAAAAATAAGCATAAGGCCAATATGCTATAAAATAACCTGGTTAGATGGACTTGGCCGAATGGATACATTATACCTGCGTAATGGAGTTGCTCCAGGAGCTGGCTATGCGAACCAGTGAACTGGATGTAAGCACGCTGAAAGCCGCTGGAAAGAAACTCGGGATTGAGGTCTTTTAATGATGGTGAAAAGAAGAGTGATGTGCAAAATTTCTCTATCACACGCTCAGATAAATACTTATTTCCAAAATCAAACTTTTTAAAAACACGCATTACTTTACTAATGAATCAAAAATTATTACAAGAAACCTATCTCGGCAAGCAGATTATATTCACCCCAGATGGGTGGATCAATGCTACGCAAACTATAAAAGTACTAGAGGCTAAAAGATTAGATGGCTTTATCAACTCCAAATACTTTACAGAATACCTTGATGCCTATTGCAGGTTTCATAATGTGGAGTATGAGGATGTAGTCAAAAAAGTGAAAGGTAACTTTAAGAAAAGTGATTACAGAAATCCTGTAATCACTCAAGGAACATTTCTACACCCTGATCTAGCGATACTATTTGCTCGGTGGATCAATCCTGATTTTGCTGTCTGGTGTGATGCGATTATCAAGCAAATTCTCACCGGAGAAATTGAAATCCGCTACAATGAATTACAACAGGATTTTGACAAACTAGAAGATCAACGGGATAAACTATTTGAAGAATTGAGACTTTACCAAAGACCGGAAGAGGGAGATGGTGGCAACGACGGAAACGACAGTACTCCAAAAATCTAATCTATGGGCACTATGACAAACCTTGGTAGCAATTTGATTATTACCCGCAGGAAAAGAAAAATGACCCAGGCAGCTTTGGGCAAAGCCATTGGTACCTCGGGCGATGTAGTAGGCAGGTACGAACGAGGGGACATCATCCCGTCTATTGAGGTGGTAGTGAAAATGGCGGATGTACTGGATGTATCAGTTGATTACCTTGTGGGGAGAATTGGCATTGATTTGAGTGAGCAAGAGGTCATTGACCGTATAGAGGCCATCTCAAAGCTTAACACAGGCGATCAAGCTTTTTTGTTTCGGTTGGTGGATATGGTGCTCAGGGATGTGGCTGCTCAGAAAGTTTATAGTGGGTAAAGGTGTGTTCACAATTTTGAAGAAATGATCTAAAAAGTGATCCCACAAAATCAGGGGTCACTGTAGATAGAGTCATTCTATATTCCTCTGGATAGTTTCGATTGGTCGACACTATTTCGTCATATCATTTATTCCAGTGACAAACTAAGAAATCTCATCAATTTGCTCTTTGGTAAGGCCAGTAGCCTTGATAATGTCCTTGGTGGAAAAACCAGCTTTTTTCATGTTCAATACAAATTCAATTGTATTCTCTTCTCGTCCTTCCTGTTTGCCCTGTAGATACAAAGCATCTTTTTTAATGTCATAAGTAATGGCCATATCATTTAAAGTTTGTTGGGTAATGGGTGTTAAATTTCTCAACCTTGCCAACGTTAATAGATGGTAAGTATACTTTTTTAACGTAGCAGGTGAGGTACTTAGTTCTTTCAACCGTTGAATTATTTGTACCAAGGCACTTGAAGCCTCCTTGTCATCAAAATTACTCAGAATGGCTAAAATAACCTCTTCTGGAACATCCGCTTTTACTAAATCCTGATAATCAAAAGTTTGTAAATCCAACAACTCAAACCCCGTAAATACCTCAGAGGGTTTGAGTTGAGTCTGCATGGTGGGTGTTTTCTTACCCAGATAGATCACAAACTGCCGAATGGGAAAACCGTACTTTTGTTTGATCAAGGCATGGTAAAGCCTCATTCGTTCCAGCATTTTGGGATCATCGTTGCTTTGAAACTCCAAATGTACAATTAGTTGTTCCCCACTAGTAGTTGTGACTTTTTGTAAAAAGTCCGCTTCCCGTTCGATGGTTTTCTGGAGTTTATCCTTGATAGGTTCACTTTTGACTACCTCAATGCCTAAATATCTTCTGCTTAAACCTGGAAAGATTGCTTGAATGTTTTCCTTGAATATTTTGTCGTAGTCATTCGCCATAGAAGTACAAAGATATGCAAAACAAAACAACTATAATAAAAAACACTACGTTTAAAATAATCAAGTGATCACTGAGAAAATCGAAATAAAGTTATATAACTTAAACGCAATTTCTAATGCTATTTTCATCAAATATCTAGACAATGGGTAAACATGAAAAAATATATCAGGAACTCCGTAAAAAATACGCAGATGAAGAAATTGCCGGAGCAATGATGATTCCAGCGGACTTGACTAGTGAAGAACAAATCCAGGCAAGCGAACAAATGCTCGCTTTTCGTGCTAAGCTACTCGAACAGCAAACCGAAGCTGATCGCATTGATTCTGATCTTCTAAGGCTACGATTCTTGATGGAAAACTATATCAAACAAGAGGGATTTTCAGAGGAACACACCTTCAATAAGTATTTCGAGGAATACCTTCGAATTATTAAGAAGACTAAAAAAAAATTAGCTGAGGATTTAGATGTTCATTATACCCGCCTAAGTAGGGTTCTTAACGACCAGGAAGAACCTAATTTAGAATTAATTTATCGTCTGGAAGCACACTCTGGCAAAACCATTCCTGCGGTATTATGGTGGAAACTTACCACTAAGCGCCAAGAATATCGCATCAAACAAGATCAAAAGATGAGAGCCAGAGAAGCGGCTAGAATTAAGGGTACAGCCAGTCAACTTTAAATAAAACTATCCTTACACATTTAGTGGAAATAGCGGATGTGCTGGATGTACCTATTGATTATCTGGTGGGGAGAAATGATGTTTTACACAGTGGAAAAATTATTCAGCGAATAGAGGTCATTTCTAAGCTTAGATAAAACAATCAGGCTTTTGTTTTTCGGTTGGTGGATATGGTATTGAGGGATGTTATTTTTCAAATAGAATACTGTGTTATTTGTTTGAGAGTTTTATTGGGGATTTACGTATTTTTTTCGTTTTTTTTTGTAAAAACTATTGATTTTGCTAGATTAAAATGAAATTTCAATTGTATATCCTCAAACCAAATCCTGATGAACACTTACGATCAAGAGAATTATTTAACACAAATACATGGACATCTTCTTCTAAGCATTCATGCTGATAATGAATTAAAAGAATTAACTGCTGAAGAGTTAACAGTAGCAAAAAATCAGAGTGCTCTGAACCATATAAGACATTGTAGCGAAAGTATCATTCATTATATCATCCTCGAGAGCGTGACTACTGGTATAAGTAATTGGATGGGTAAAAGGTTGCATGAAAAAATAGAAGAGTTACATATTGCTAACTATTTTGACAGTGACAATAATAAAAATGATATCAAGCGTTGGGAATTTCATAAGCTTCGTTTTGGTGGAAATACCGGATCACACACCAGTGCCAACAAAAATAAAAACCCTGATTATAATGACTATCAAGTCTGTTTAAATGTATTAAAAGATATATTTAAATGGTTTTGCAATAAGTACTCGCTACTACCATCTGATTCTATAAAAGCGGCCTTAGAAAATAGCAATGTGAATGCAGCAGATTTGCCCAAGTTTGACGATTGGTTTTTGATTGCTAGTCAGTACGAAAACTTTAAAGCCAGAAACACACAGTATGTATTGATCAATGCTCCTGGTTTTAACCGATCTTTATCCGTATCACAAGTACGTGATTTCATAAAGGCAGATGTAGATTGGCATTTAATTATTGACTTTGATGAAAACTCACGATCTTCCGATAATGGCTTATGCAAGCACTTCAATGATCAATTTGGTATAGAAAACATCCGGGTTTATACCTCCGATACCGAAAACTCTAAAATAGATTTTACAGAATCCCCGATGTATCCCCTCACTTTCTTATACTTAGCACAGGACTCAAAGCCAGTGAGAAATATAAAAAAATGGAAAAAAATACATGAAAATAAGCTAAAGGGGGTGATTACCAAGAGTAGAGCCAAATCCAACCACTCCAATTTAGTCGTAGTCTCTTTAAGCGAAGACCCTGTATTTTTGGAGGTAATTATGGATTTCTTTAGTAATGCTTATGGGCAAGAAGCAGACAAAATAGACTTTGCTTTCATTACTAATCAAGTGCGAGTAAGGGAACAGATCAAAGAAAAAATTAAGGAGTATGAAGAGCCAGGCGAAGAAATATTCAATTCCATAAAACATTACCTAATTGACCACAATGAATTTGTGAGAGGGATATCACTGAGTCAGAAGAGTGATTTGGATAATAATGCCAGCGTAACGATTCCTGCATATACATCAGAGCAAGCAGATACCCAAGTGGAGTTATCAGAACGTGAATATCTAGAGTTCAAAAAGACTAAATTTATGGACGTTATCCATAAAGATATTGGGAAACAGGCTGATGCCAATTACAATAGAGATGATTTTTATAGAGGAGATGAAATCACTTGGAGAGGAATTGCTCATCAAAGGGGGAAAGGTATAGACATCATCCGTTCTAAAATTCACGTTATAGAGCAAGATATCCGCACCTTACTAAGCGCTGTAAAGCATTTCAGAAGGTTTGAGTTATACCACGAGCCTAGTGCTGGTGGTACTACAATCGCCAAACGGATTGCTTATCAAATTGGAACTGAGGATTATCCTACGGTTATTATTCATAGATTTCATCGCATTGAAACTTTTAGTGGGATCAATAAACTATATGCCTTAACAGGTGATAAACCAATTTTAATGATTGTCGAGGAAGCTTTCGTGGGTTTACAAGAGTTTATAGAACTGGAAAACCGTTTGAAGGGGACTTTTAAGAAGATTGTGGCGGTTTATGTAAGAAGAAGCATCAATAATATCAAAGATAAAAGGCAAGAAAGAAGAGGGATAACAGCCACATTGGACGATGATGAAATTAGAGATTTCGAAGAAGTTTTTTGTCGAGAAAAGCCTACCCGAAAACACGAATTAAAACAGATAGCACAACTTTACAAAAAACAAAAAGAGTTTATCACTCCCTTTATTTATGGTTTAACAGCCTATGAGAAAAACTTTTTGAAGTTAGAAGATTATGTAAAACAAGTATTGATAAATACAAACGCTGAAGTGAAGGAGACGCTGTGTTACATTTGTTTGATTGGAAAATATACCAATGTACCTGTGCCTGAATCTTCTTTCTATAGTTTATTGGGTTTTACCAATCCTTTAGAGGAGAATCTGGCTGTACAAAAGTTTTTGAGAAAATCTATTAAAAATAGAAACGCCTGGGAAATACGGCATATACTACTTGCTAACGAAGTGTGTGAACAAATTCTTGGTGGAGAGAATTTGGAGAAGAAACATACCTGGAGAAGTGCCTTAAAAAACTGGTTATTTAGGCTTATGGATATATTTAAAAAGAATAATCCCGATGGCTTAGATGATGATAGCCAAGAAAAGGAACTTTTAGAGGCTATTTTTATTAATAAGACCGTTTCAACAGATATCAATGCAAAGGAAAAGTTTTCTAAACTAATTACAGAAATCAATGATAATCCATATGAAGGTGTTGGACTAAGCATACAAATTCTTAAGAAATTATCCGAGAAGTTCCCAGAGCATGCGTTTTTTCACCAACATTTGTCACGATTATATCTACACTCTGCTAGACAGCAGAATAAATTACATTATGATTCCGCTGTAGATACTGCTCAAAAAGCAATTGAGTTAGCACCTAGTATAAGTTCGGTATACCATACCAAAGGCGACGCAATTGTTAGAAAGTTACAATATTTTAATAATGATTATAATAGGATTATTGATACCGAGGATGAGCTAGAATTTGAAGAAAAAATAATGGAATATTATAAGGAAGCCGAATACAACATAAAAAAATGCATTGAGATCGATATTGAATCTACTTATGGATACACTTCTTACATTTATTTGATAATATATATTCTTGAAATAGGCTTTAAGCTTTCTAAATATACTTCATTGCAAAGCTTTATAAAAGATGTAAGGTATGAATGGTTTGCTGAAAAGGTACCGTTGGGACTTGATTTGGTGGAGAGACTCAAAGCTATCTATCATTATTCTATTAAAGAAAACGAGGAAATGATTGAGCAAACAGAAAGAAGTTTTGAGAAACTATCAAACTATTTAAGGCAAAAAAGTGCTAGTTATTATGAAAAACAAGAGCTTGATACACAATCAGATAGCTTGAAGTTTTTTTATCGTAATGCCTATATCAGGAGTTCATTGTCTAATTTAGATTTTAAAGAACCTCACAAAGCTTGGATGCAGCTAGGACAAGAGCAGTTGGATAAAGTACTGAATAAACTTAAAAAGAACTTAAGGTATACGCTTACATTTAGAGACCTCAGAAATTATTTAAATGCGATTAAAAATAAGAATTATGCAGGAAATTTAACTGATACCATTGATTTTTTAGAGGAGCTTTATGATAAAGAAATTAAAGATCCAGAGAATAAAGAGTTTTTTGTTTTAGGCGATATTGCTTATTATCTATATGTCATGTGTGCTATACAGGATATTACCAATAGCTCTATAGATAATGTATACTTTGATAAGGCTCAAATGTATTTAACAGCTTGTAAACAGTACAATCGTATTGTTAAAAATGATAAGTTTGAGTTTGAATGGTTAGGAAATGAACAAGGAATAGGTGAGCTGGCAAAAATGGTTAATCGTAGGGACTTAGGTGAATTTAAAACCAATGAATTTACCAGAGATACTTCTAAGTTGAGAGAAGTCAAAGGAAAAATTGTATCGGTTGGCCATGAGTCATTCGCAGGAGATCGAGGGAGTGAAAGAAAGAATGGTAAAATTGAATTTAATGAGAAAATAACTGGTAAATCCTGTACTGCGTACTTTATTCCAATTAAAGGAGGGATTATAGAAGGTCAGACAAAACCTTGTACTTTTGACGATAGAAAGTACGAGAATAATCAAGAAGTAAGTTTTTTCCTTGGATTTAGTTATAGTGGGTACAGAGCTTGGCAGCCTATTCCTGCTAGCAAGGTAAGAGCTAACTTAAAAAATATCAAGGTAGAGGGAGGACACCAACCAAGGGTAGTCACATTATCTAGCAACAGTGCTTATGAAATGAAAGTTAGAACAGTCAATAAGAAACTACGAAGAATAGAAGGAACAGTGAAAGGTGTAAAGAATATGATTATTATTCCTTTTGAGGAAGGCAAATCTTATCAAGATTATAAACACCTTCGCCGAGAGCGTGTAGAAGTGACATATGATGGAGAATCTTTTAATTTAGTAAAAGGTAGGATATAAAAAACATTCACATTGTCATGCTCCAGTTTCTGCGCACCCACTTTCAAGTAGAGAGGTGTTATGTTTGGTCCTCAAAATGATGAAATATTTTGGAGTTGAGTGCAGCATATCGTCTGATAAAATTATAAGCATAGTCCCAGTTTTGCAACTCCTCATTTAACCCATCCAAAGAATCAAACCAATGCAAGCTCGAGTACTCATGTAGGAGTGTATCTCTGAGTCGTTCAATGAATGCTTTTTGGGTGGGTTTGCCTAGTTGAATAAAACGCAACTTTGCGCTCCAAGTGTCCTTTTCTAGGAATTCTATGCAAACTCATCCCTGCTTCCTTGTAGATACGGTGAGCACGGTGTTTACAAAAGCGATGTCCTTGGCGAAAGCCCCAGGTAACATACTTACTACGAGCTGATTGGAATAGCTGCAACAACCCTTGATTAGATTTCACCTCTGGAATATTTCCTACATCTAGTTGCTTCAACTTTTTCCGCCTAGAGTAAAAACTCTGGCGACGAAAAGATAACCATTGACAAGACTTGCGTAAACTTACGCCAGGAAATCATTGTTGTATCCCGGTTAGGATTTGATATCTTTCCGCCGGGCCGCATACTTTTTTGCCAAATTCAGGGCTTCGGAGATCACATCTTTCTCCAGTTGTAGATCTACGTACATCCGCTTTAATCGGGCATTCTCTAATTCTAGCTCCCGGAGACGCTTCTTGTCCTTGGTGGATTGAGCAGATAAATCCGCTTTCCATTTATAAAAAGTCGCCGGAGATATTTGGTGTTCCTTGCAGAGCGCCGCCACGGTGGTAGTCCCATTTTCGTAAGAACTCACAATTGAACGTCGTTGGCTTTCGCTAAACCTATTTTTCTTCATATTTTTACTCTTTAGTTAAAGATAACATTTTTTTATGTTTTCTCTACCTTAGAGTGGGTGCAACTAGACGGGAGCATGACAGGTAGAGTAAGAGCGATATAATGTTTGGCCCATCAAAGTTATCCATTTACAAAAAAATGATGGTTAGGTTTCTAAACTCCCTTATCCTATTTCCTACTACTTAAAGTAGAAACAAGCTTTTACTCTATATTTTAAAGTGGCGGAAATTCCGTTGATCCAGGTTATCAGGCCACCCGAAAAAACACGAACACCTGTCTTTGAATTGATATAATTTGATTTGACTCTAGCGATTAAGCGGACAATCTCGTGCAACTTTCACCACCTTTTTTGTATAAAAAATAAACATTTTGTCCATTGGGTTAGTCAAAGTAAGGTATATAATACTAGTTCTAGACTGTAATTTACATATTTAAAAATGAGAAAACTGATAATTGCGATCACAACTATTTTGTACGCTTTAAGTATTCAGGCGCAACCTGACCTCATTCCTTATCGCAAGGGAGATCAATGGGGCTATTGTGACAAAGACAAAAAAATCTTGATCCAGCCTCGCTTTGAGGAAGTCAATTTTTTTACATCTATTTATGGCAATATGGCTGCCAAGGTAAAAAGAGATGGAAAATATGGGTTAATTAGTGAAGCTGGTAAAGAATTACTGCCTTTTAAATATAATGAGGTGGTATCGCTGGCTCCAGGTCTTGTAAAAGTGAAGATAGGAGATAAATGGAGATTGATGCATAACAAGCATCGGGTGAAATCGAGTAAATATGATGACATTCAATTAATAGGCAGCCAGTACTTGGTAGTAAAAAAGAATAAAAAAGCGGGGATCACAGATCTAAATGGAAAGCGCCTGATTTCGCCTAAGTTCGATTCTTTTGAAACCACCCGGCTTGTTAAATATCTTTTAGCGCGCAAAAATGGTAAAGTAGGTTTAGTCAACCTTCAAAGAAAAAAAGTTATGATCCCGGCGATCTACGACCGTATAGGAGTCATTACAGATAATAAGTACATCGTTAAGCATGGAAATAAATATGGTTTAGCCAATGCTAAGCATAAACTTAAACTACAAGATGTATAAGATAGAATAACGCCAGAAGAGGAATGCTATATAGTAGAGCAGAAAAAAAGACAGGGTTTGGTAGATGCGAAAGG
>ERZ1740067.1350-NODE-1350-length-17015-cov-6.659375_pt1 | contig 17015 bp, 15 predicted proteins | sample MGYA00581736_ERZ1740067 | MGnify/ENA primary metagenome ERZ1740067 (study PRJEB43018, sample SAMN04849236) | marine metagenome | isolation source: floating plastic debris | place: Pacific Ocean | collected 2008-08-27 | study: EMG produced TPA metagenomics... | reverse complement strand
TGATGACCATCTGCACGATGATCCGGATCGAGCTGGGGATCTGGTTGCGGATGCAGGAGATGAAGAAGCCGGAAAAGCCCGTCACAAGCGTCACGGCCAGCGCCATCACCGCAGAGACAGTAAGCGAAGACGTCACGGCGAGCGCGGAACAGATGCCCAGCACTTGCAGCGTGATCGGGTTGTTGTCGACCATCGGGTCGATCAGCAGTTCGCGGGTTGTCTGGGCCATACTACAGCCCTCCCTGTTGGAGTTTGACGAGGAAGGGGGCGTAGCCTTGCTCACCCATCCAGAATTTCACGAGGTTGTCGACACCGACGGATGTCAGCGTGGCACCGGCCAGCGCGTCGATTTGGTGGTCGATCATATCGGCAGACGGGTTGCCTTTGGAAACGGTGATGCGCAGCTCACCCGTACTGTCGGTCAGCTTTTTGCCTTGCCACTGGGATTTCCAGTTCGGGTTATCGACCTCGGCACCAAGGCCGGGCGTTTCACCGTGGTCATAGAATTGCAGACCGTAGATTTCGTTGCCGTCCTCTTCGATGGCGACAAAGCCATAGAGTGTGGACCACAGGCCGTACCCCCAAAGCGGCAGGACCACCTTGTCAAGTGCGCCTGCCTCGTCGCGCAGCAGATAGGCCGTGACAAAGTTGGGTTGACGGCCAATGCCAGCGGGATCGTTGGTCAGTTCGCGCGATAGCTCAGGGTCGGACGCGGAGGCGATATCGTCAAAGCCTTCGACCGAGATTTCTTCGGAAAACTCGCCAGTGGAGACGTTCAGGATACGTTGATCGAAGGCGGCAAAGGCATCGTTGACGTTGATGCCGGGCTCGTAGATGCCTGCGACTTCGAGGATGTTCTTGCGCTTATCGACAAGGGAGTTGGCCTCTTGCACAGGGCGCAAAGACACCGCTGCGACAGACACAATCATCGAGCAAAACAGGCACAACGCCACGGCCACGAAGATCGTTTTCGGCGTGCTGTCCGGTGGCAATGCCAGAAAGCGCCCGATGGGGCCTTTGGGGGCTGTTGGTTGGACGTCAGACATACCGCTTTGCCCTTCTCTTAATGTTGGCTTGGACCACGAAATGGTCGATCAACGGGGCAAAGATATTCGCGAACAGGATAGCAAGCATCATACCTTCAGGGAAAGCGGGGTTAATGACGCGGATCATCACGACCATGAAGCCGATCAGCGCGCCGTAAATCCAGCGGCCCATATTCGTGTGACTGGCTGAGACCGGCTCGACAACCATGAAGGCCAGACCGAAGGCATAGCCGCCGATGACCAGATGCCAATACCACGGCATCGCGAACATCGGGTTGGTGTCAGAGCCGATGATGTTCAGCAGCAACGAGAAGCCGATCATGCCTGCCAGACAGCCTGCAACGAGACGCCAGTTGGCGATCTTGGTGAGCATGAGGAAGGCGACACCAATCAGGGCCGCAAGGGTCGAAGTTTCGCCCATCGAGCCCGGCACGAAACCAAGGAAGCTGTCCCACCATGTCATACCGTTTGCCGCGAGGGTCTGGAAGCCGTCAGAGGCGCTAATGGCGAGCGCGGTGGCGCCGGAATAGCCATCCAGCGCAACCCAGACGCTGTCACCGGACATTTGCGCGGGGTATGCGAAATAGAGGAATGCACGGCCCACAAGCGCGGGGTTGAGGAAGTTTTTCCCCGTGCCGCCAAAGACTTCCTTGCCGATTACCACACCGAAGATGATGCCTAGGGCCACCTGCCAGAGCGGCGTGGTGGCGGGCAGAATCAGGACGTACAGCATAGACGTGACAAGGAAGCCCTCGTTCACCTCGTGGCCGCGAATGATCGAAAAGATCACCTCGCACACGCCGCCTGCGACCAGTGTCACCACATAGATCGGCAGGAAATACATGAAACCATGGGCCATGTTGGCAAAGACGTTGTCGGGGTTGAAGCCGATGCCAAGTGCCGACAGGATTGCGGCTCGCCAGCCTGACGGCTCGATACCCGAAGAGGCCATCGCGGCGTTGGCCTGAAAGCCGGTGTTGTAGAACGCCATCATAATGCAGGGGATCGTTGCGACGACCACGTAGATCATAATGCGTTTCATGTCGATGAAGCTGCGCGCGTGGGGCGCGGCCTTGGTCACCGTCTTTGGCGTGTAGACAAAACTTTCGACCATCTCATACAGGGGAAAGTACTTTTCATACTTGCCGCCTTGCACGAAATGCGGCTCAAGCCGGTCGAAAAAACTGCGCGCTCCCATGGCTCAGCCCTCTTTCTCGATCTTGGTGAGGCTTTTGCGAAGCGCCTCTCCGTATTCATACTTTGCGGGGCAGGCGAAGGTGCACAGGGCGAGGTCTTCCTCGTCCAGCTCCATCGCGCCCAGCGCTTGTGCGGTGTCGGTGTCCATGACCAGCAGCGCGCGGAGCAACTGCGTGGGCAGGTAATCTTGTGGCATGAGACGCTCAAACGTGCCGGTGGGCACCATCGCGCGGCGGCCACCGTTTAGGTTTGATGTCATTTTGAACAGCTTGCGGCCCAGAAAGCTCGAGGCCAGCACGGGCTGGCTGGAATAACGACTTGCCTGCGGGGCGATCCAGCCAAGGACCAACTGTTTATGGTCCTCTTCGATCAGGGTGATCTGACGGGCGTAGCGGCCCAGGTAGGCAAACGCACCCTCGGCGGCGCGTCCGGCCAGAACCGATCCGGAAATGATACGGCAGGGCGCGTCGCCTTCTATCTCACCCTCGGTCAGATCAACGACGGGCGCGCCCAACACGGTACGCAACAAGCGCGGTGCTTTCGCCATCGGCCCGGACAGCGCGACAACACGGCTTGGATCGAAATGACCGGTTTTCAACAGCGCACCGATTGCGATCACATCCTGATACCCGATGGTCCAGACAAGCTCTCCGGCTTTGGGCGGATGCAGGAAATGGATATGCGTGCCAGCCAGGCCGGCGGGATGCGGGCCGTCAAAAGTTTGCGCGGTAATGTTCTTTGCGCCCATGCCTGGGATCTGATCACCGGATTTATGACATAGATAGGTCGGCCCGCTTGTCAGGGAGGCAACCGCCATCAAACCCTCTTCGAACTCGGCCGCGCGGTCGTCGATGATCAGCGCGGCATCTGCGCAAAGCGGCTCTGTGTCCATCGCGGTGACAAAGATTGCCGTCGCTTCGCCATCCAAAGCAGGCACTTTTGAGTAAGGCCGCGTGCGGAACGATGTCCACAATCCGCTGGTCGCCAACTTTGTGCGCAAGTCAGGCTCGGCCTTGAAGTCCAGACCCGGATCGGTGGCATCCGTGACATCAATCACGACACTTTGAAGCACACGCCGCGCGCCGCGATTGATCGCGCGCACTTTGCCGGTGGCAGGCGCCACAAACATCACGTCGGGCGAATCCTTGTGACAGAACACAGGTTGACCGCGCCGCACCTCATCACCCTCGGCAACCAGCATTTTGGGCTTCAGATCAACAAAATCTGCACCGATCACAGCGACAGAGGCAGGGAAATCAGTGTTTTGCACTGTTTGCTCGGGCGCACCTGCGATCGGCAGGTCGAGCCCTTTCTTCAAATTAAGGTCTGGCATTTGTTCTCGTTGCCTTGGCTAGAGGCTTAGGGGGATTTCCCACGTTAGTATGCCTTTGTGCACGCCCCTTCACTGCGGCAGATTGCCCATGCTCGGATGGGTCGCAGGTGGCGGGAAGCCGCATGTCGCAGTGCTCTTTTCTTGACCGGATGTATATATTCTCGCATCAGCAGACAAAGATCTGGGAGGCCCTGCAATGATCCGAATTCTGGTAGTACTTGTCTGTACGCTGCTGCTCACTGGTTGCCTGTTTGGAGATACCGCGCCAGAGGTGCTGAGATTAGGCGGAGAGACCATGGGCCAGACCTATAACGTAACCGTTGTCGACGCGCCCGCGGATCTGGATGCAGACGCGCTTGAGACGCAGATCATTGACACACTTGCGGCCGTCAACGCGTCGATGTCGAACTGGGATCCGCAATCGGAGGTGTCGCGGTTCAACTCTTCAGCGGCCAACGAACCTGTGCCGATGTCGGAGGATTTCGCGCATGTCATGGCGCTGTCAAACGATATCCACGACGCAAGTGGCGCACGATTTGACGTCACGCTTGCGCCGCTGATCGAGCTTTGGGGCTTTGGCACCCGCACACCCGAAGACGCCGTGCCGCCCCCGGCGGACATCAATGACGCACTTGATCTGGTGGGTCAGCGGGATGTCTTGTCGATCCAAGGAGAGACGTTGACGAAATCAGCCGAGGGCGTGTCGGTGAACCTGTCGGCCATCGCAAAGGGCTTTGGCGTCGACGCTGTCGCGCAAACCTTGGCAGAGGCGGGCGTTGAGCGTTATCTGGTCGAAATCGGCGGGGATTTGGTCACGCGCGGCCTGAATGCCGACGACGCGCCATGGGCGATCGGGATCGAACGCCCGGATGTGGCGGGGCGCGTTGTCGAACTGATCGTGCCGGTATCGGGCTACGGTCTTGCCACGTCAGGTGACTACCGGAACTATTTTGAAGCCGCAGGCGAGCGGTATTCGCATATTCTGGACCCGACCACCGGGCGACCTGTGACGCATAACACCGCCTCGGTCACCGTTCTGGCCGAAGATGCGACCCTTGCGGATGGCTGGGCCACCGCGCTTCTGGTCGTTGGCGTTGACGCAGGATTGCCGATGGCCGAGGCCGAAGGGCTTGCGGTGCTATTCATCACGCGCTAGAACGGCGCTTATGTCGCGTCCGCCAGCAGTGCCTTTTCGGAGCTGATCAGCGATACTATATCTCAGTAACCCACGCAGGGATCATTATGGAAACCTTCATCCTCGCCTTCTTCTTTCTGCTGCTGATTGTCGTCGGTATGGCAATTGGTGCCATTGTGATGGGCAAAACGATCAAGGGAAGCTGTGGCGGCCTGAACACAGTGGCGGGAGCGGACAAATGTCTGGTCTGCAAAAAACCCGTGGATCCCAACAGTCCGCTGCGCGACAAGCTGCAATGCAAGCGTGCCCGTAAGATGGTCGAGCAGATGGAGCGCGAGGCAAACGCCTGATCCATCCGTGAAATTCTCATAGAAAAAGCCCTCCGAAGCGCAGGCTCCGAAGGGCTTTTCTGTTTTGTGCGAAGCGCTTAGTGACGCGTTGCAATCTCAGCTGCGGACGTTACGCCCAGTTTGGCCAGCACGTTCTGGCTCTGCGTGGAAATCACGTCGCTGGACTGGCCACCCATGCCGGCGATTTCAGCGGGGGACGTTTTGCCAAGGTCGACGGACGACATAAAAGAGGTATCGTTGCCTGTCATTGCAGCCAATTCAGCGGGCGATGTGACGCCCAGATCGTTTGCTGCGAAAGCAGGAGCTGCGGCGCCAAGTGCGATTGCGGTGATGAATGCGATGCGTGTCATAATATAAATCCTTAGGTCATGTTTGCGTTGTGTGTTTTTGGAAGTTTGCGCTTCCGATGACAGACAAATGGCGCGTTACGCTAGGTAAGAAAACACGCAGGATGATCGTCAGTATTGTGCATAAATGCACATCACAACATGGATACTCACATGTGAGTGAATTCAGTAACGCGGGCGTGAGGGTGTGTTATCAAAACTCAAGCGGCAGAAAGGCAAGCGCACAAAAGGATATGAACGCGGGTACGGCGTAAAGCCAGCCGCGCCGGACCCAGCCATCGCCTTGCGCTTTCCAGTTTTGACGAAAGCCACGCCCACAAAAGACCATGATCAACAGCAAAATGGTCCCCGTGACCGGGGTCAAGGTCAGCGTGTCGAACATATCTGCGTCAGCCGACGATCATCTGACGCATCCGCAGCGCGTCATACTCCAACTCGATCAGGCGATGCTTGACCACATCCCGGATCGAGATCAGCCCTGCCATCGCCCCGTTATCCATCACCGGCATGTGACGGAAATTGCCGTCGGTCATGGCCTGCATCACAGCAATAAGCGGGTCTGCGGGGGTGCATGTAACAGGATCGGTCGTCATTACGTCGCCCACGGGCGTCGCTATACCATCGGCGCCGTTTTCGGCCAGATGGCGGACGACGTCACGCTCTGACAGGATGCCGACCAAAGTGCTGCCTTCCACCACCAGAACGGACCCGATGCGATGCGAGCGCATCATTTCCATTGCGTCACCCAACGCGGCGACCGGTGCAATCTCGACGATGCCGCCGCCTTTTTCCGCCAGAATGGTGGCTATGTTCGCCGCAGTACTGGTATCGCGCAGGTTGGACGCCGTCGACTGCGACTGGCTTTCCTGAGCGGCGGGTTCGTGTTCGGTCCGGCCTTGATAAGATGCGGGCATCGCATGTCCTCCGTGCTGAGTCGTTCCTCAGATTATGACTTCAGGTTAGGACCGCTTCGGCCCTTTAGGCAAGGATCATGGGCACCACGCCTTAGTCGGCGCTGAGATCAAACACCTCGTCAGGGAAGAATTTCGCCAACCGGATGTCGGCGGTACGGGCATGCCCTTCCATCCCTTCCAGACGCGAAATGCGGGCTGTTGCCTGCGCCACGGGCTTAGCCGCATCGCGGGTCGAGCGTTGCCAGGTGACCGTCTTCATAAACTTGTGAACCGACAAGCCACCAGTATAGCGCGCAGCCCCTGAGGTCGGCAGAACGTGGTTCGTTCCCGACGCTTTGTCGCCGAACGCCACTGTGGTTTCCTCCCCCAGAAAAAGCGAGCCGTAAGCGTTGAGTTCCGCCAGATACCAATCCAGATCACGGCACAAAACGGTCAGGTGCTCGGGCGCGAATTGGTTGGCCATTGCGGCCTACTCTTGCCGGGTATCGCACAGGATCACTTCGGCATAGTCGCGCCACGCAGCGGCTGCGTTCTCGCTGTTGACCTCGGGCAGGTTGGCGATGGCATTGGGCACCTCGGCCATGACGGCCTCGGCCAGGTCTTTGGTGTCTGTGACCAGCCAGACAGGCGAGTTGTAGCCATGTTCGGCCTGCCCCACGAGGTCCCACGCCACGATCTTGGGATCCGCATCGCTATCGGCGATCACCATGGAATCGGTCGGGCCTGCAAACATGTCAATGCCGACCTGACCGTAAAGGATGCGCTTGGCCTCGGCGACGTATTGGTTACCGGGGCCTACAAGAATGTCCGCTTTCGGCAAGCCGAAAAGCCCGTTCGCCATGGCGGCGACGCCTTGCACGCCGCCCATGTTCAAAATGCGGTCCGCGCCGCACAGATCCATCGCGTAGAGGATCGCAGGATGAATACCTTCGTCGCGTTTGGGCGGGGAACAGGCCGCGATATGGGTCACACCGGCGACTTTCGCTGTCGTCACCGTCATAATCGCGCTGGCGATATGGGCATAGCGCCCGCCGGGCACATAGCATCCTGCCGCTGTCACCGGGATCTGCTTTTGGCCCGCAATCAGACCCGGCAGCACTTCGGTCTGGAAATCCGAGGTGGAGGCTTTCTGCGCCTCTGCAAACCGTCTGATGTTGGCATGGGCGAACTGGATGTCTTTCTTCAACTGCTCGGGCACTTTCGCTGTGGCCTCGGCCAGTTGTTCGGGCGTCACAAAGACCTCACCATCCCAGCCGTCCAGCTTGAGGTTATACTCCACAGCGGCTGCATCACCGCCGTCGGCAATTGTGTTCAGCATCGCCTCGACCCGGTCGCGGACGTCCTCGTGGCCGGACTTTGAGGTCGAGGTGGCTTTCTTGAGATAAGTTACGGTCATGGCGTCAGCCCTTTATAGAGAACGCGACGATGGCGTCGGTCAGAATATCCACTGTGTCGATGCTGGGCGCCGCAATGACGTCGGCGATCAGCGAGAATTCGGTGCAGGCAATGATCTGTGTGTCAGCCCCTTGTGCGGTCAGGTCTTGTGATGCGGTGCGCAAAGCGGCGCGGGCGGCATCGGTGGGACCATGCGCCTTGATATCACGGATCGCCTCCAGCAAAGGGCCCGGATCGCGCGGATAAAGCGCGCCGGGTAACGCGTCGTCGAACACGCCCACCTTTTGCAATGCGGGCGATCCAAGGATGCCGACCCGGCCTTGCACAGCCTGGCTTGTGAGCGTGATCATGTTGAGGAATGGCACATCCACCGCATCCGCGATGCCCGCCGCGTAGTGATGCGCTGTGTTGCACGGCATCGCCAGCGCCATGGCGCCGGCGGCCTGCAAATCCTGCGCCGTTTTGATCAGAACAGGCAAAGGGTCTTCGCCCTGCCCGTCGATCAGCGCCGCAATGCGTGACGGCACCTGCGTGTTTTGCGCCACCAGCATCGGGACATGACCCGCGTCGTCCGACGCGGGCACCGCTGCGATTACGCGGGACATCAGATCTACGGTCGCCGCGGGCCCCATGCCGCCCAGCACGCCTATGACGCGCGGTGTGCTCACTTGAAATCGAATGCCGAGGTGTAGCCAAAAAGGCCCGCCGCACCGCCGGTATGCAGGAAAACGATCCGCTCCCCTTTCTTGAAGTGGCCCTTGCGGCAGCTGTCGATCAGCCCCGCGGCACCTTTGCCGGAGTACACCGGATCCAGAAGAATACCTTCAAGCTGGGCAAACATCTCAATCGCCTCAATGGTGTCGGCGCGCGGGATGCCGTAGCCTTCGCCGACGTAATCGGTGTTCGCCACCACGTCTTCGCGCTTTACGATTCCCGGCGCCCCGATCTTTTCGGCGGTTTTCTGTGCCAGAACATAGACGTTTTCTTCCTGCTTCTCCTTTGGCGCGCGGACGCCGTAGCCCAGAAGCGGGATATTTGCGTTCATTGCTTTGATGCCCGTGATCAGGCCCGCCTGCGTGCCTGCGCTGCCAGTAGCGTGGACCAGGTGGTCGATCACCAAAGAGCGGTCATTGGCTTGTGCGATCAGTTCGAATGCGCAGTTCACGTAGCCCAGCGCACCGGTGGCGTTAGAGCCGCCTCCGGGGATCGTGTAGACCTTCTTGCCGTCGGCGCGCATCTGATTGGCGACCTCTTCCATCTTGGCGTTCATGTCGATGCCGCCGGGATGCTTCTCGCGGCTGGCACCGTGCAGATCATCAAGAAAGACGTTGCCGGATTCGTTGTAGTTGGGATCGTTGGAACCAGTGCGGTCCTCAAGCAGGATGTGGCAATCCATGCCCATCTTGGCCGCAAAGGCTGCGGTCTGACGAGCATGATTGGATTGCGTGGCACCCTGGGTCATCACCATATCTGCCCCGCCGACCTCGGCTTCGGCCATCAGGAATTCCAGCTTACGGGTCTTGTTGCCGCCAGTGGACAGCCCGGTGCAATCGTCGCGCTTGATCCAGATTTCGGGGCCGCCAAGCTCGGCGCTGAGGCGCTCCATCTTTTCCAACGGGGTGGGCAGATGAGCAAACTGCTTACGGGGAAAGCGGGCCAGATGCATGACGTGAGTCCTTTGTGGAATATGCGCTGAGTGAGTGTTACAGAGGGCAAAGAAAGGTGCAAATGCATATTTTGCGCGACTATAGTGCAAGACATGCAAGTTAGGAGTGAGAATGAGACTCGAATGGCTGGAAGATATTCTGGCGGTTGTCGACACCGGATCGCTCTCGGAAGCGGCAGAGCGGCGCAACCTGACGCAATCGGCTTTCTCACGCCGGGTCCGGATGATCGAAGAGCATGTTGGCGTGCCACTGTTTGACCGTGCCCGCAAGCCTGTGCAGCTGACCCCCGCAACGGCAGCCCAGGAAAGCCACATCCGCGCATTGGCCGCTGATTTACGCAGTCTTGTGAACGAGTTGCGCAGCCAAACGGCGACCGCGCAGAACCGCATCGTAATCGCCAGCCAGCACGCGATTGCGACCTCGCTTGCGCCGCGCATCGTACAGAACCTGATTGGGCAGGAAGGGCTGACCGTGCGTCTGCGCTCGGCCAATCTGGATCAATGCTACGGCATGCTGATCGCGCGAGAAGCGGATTTGACGATCACCTATCGCACAGCGCGCGATGCCACGCCGGGGCGGGAGGGGTTCTTTGAAACGCTTGATCTGGGCCATGACAGCCTGATCCCGGTTTGCGCACCGGGTTTGCGGCTTGGCGCGCCGCTACCAGTGATCGCCTATCCGTCCGACGTCTATCTGGGCGAATTGGTGGATCGGGACATCACCCTCGAGCACCCGTTCGAGAAGCGGGCAGAGACGGCGTTGACAACGTCGGTTCTGGAGCTTGCCAAGGCCGGGATCGGGGTTGGGTGGATTCCACAGTCTCTTGCAGCGCAAAGCCTGAAAGCGGGCGATCTGATAAAGCCCGATCTGCCTGAGGTCCCGCTGACCATTGCCGCGGTGCGTCTGAACGTGCCCCACGCTGACGCCGAAGATCGGGCATGGGCGCTGTTGCCGAAGATTGTGGGCTAAACCTTACCGAGAACGGACAGAGCCGTCGGATTGGACGAGCCTGTACTTGGATTTCAGATCTTTTGCGGAATGGCCGTTTGCGCGCCGAGTGTCTATGCTAAGACATGACGACCCCACCGATTGAGAAAGCATGTCCGATTGTTCTGCGCTTCACGTCAGCATCGACCGAAATTCTTGCCTTCCGGCATCCGCTGGCCGGACTTCAGATCGTGAAGGGAACAGTCGAACCGGATGAGGCACCCTCCACCCCCGCGATACGCGAACTTGCTGAGGAAAGTGGCCTTGTCACCACATCCTGCCCAGAGCTTCTACTTAGAACATAGGTGCTCCCTCATGCTAACAAATGGCATTTCTATATCTGCGATGTGGCGCAGCCTATAAGGGATACTTGGACTTTCCGAACACAGGATGATGGGGGGCAGGATTTCTCCTTTTTCTGGCACGATCTCGCCGCGCCGCTTTCAAATGAGTGGCATCCACTTTTCGTGGAAGTTCTGCAGTTGATCACACCAGCCATCAAAGCACGGGTGTGAGGGCTGGCATCAAAGAAAAAGGGCCAGGAAAATCCCAGCCCCTTCGTCCCGTCCGTGAGTGGTTGGGGTTAATGTGGTAAAGCGTCCAGTGTGTCGCGGAATTTGCTGATGATCTCGTCGATATGCGACTTTTCTGAGATGAACATCGGCGCGATGATCCCGTTATTGCCGGTAAACTTGATGTGCAGCCCTTTCCAGAACATCTCGGTCTGGGCGCGCACGCCAAGGGAGCCGTGTTCGGGATGCTGATGCATTTCCACACCAGCCATCATCCCGATTGAGCGGACGTCCTTGACCATCGGATGATCGCCAAGCGAATGCACAGCCTCAGAGAAGTAAGGTGCCATGTCTTTGGCGCGCTGAAACAACCCCTCGTCGCGATAAATCGCGAGGCTTGCGAGGCCCGCGGCGCAGGCGGCGGGGTGACCCGAGTAGGTGTAGCCGTGGAACAGCTCAATCCCACCCATGGCGGAGGCGTCGGTCACGGTCTCGTAAATATCATCACGCACGGCAACGGCACCCATCGGGATCGACCCGTTGGTCAGCGCCTTGGCCATCGTAATGATGTCCGGCGTCACGCCAAACGCATCGGCAGAGAAGTGGCCGCCAACACGGCCAAAGCCGCAGATCACGTCGTCAAAGACGAGCAGGATGTTGTTGGCATCGCAAATCTCGCGGATGCGCTGAAGATAGCCGTGGGGTGGCGGCAGCGTCCCGGTAGAACCTGCGACGGGCTCGATAAAAACGGCGCCGATCGTCTCTCCGCCGAAGTTGTCAATCGCGCGTTGCAGGTCTTCGGCGCGGTCCGCACCCGTGGTGCGCTGGCCGGGGGTGTGCAGCTCTTCATCGGTCCAGGTGTGGCGCATGTGCACGATGTTGGGCATCACGGCCGGGAAGGCGCGGCGGTTGTTCACAAGGCCCGACAGGCTAACACCGCCGATGTTCACACCGTGATAGGCCCGCTCGCGGCTAACGAAACGAGGGCGGTTTTCGCCCTTGGCATGGTGGTAGGCCATGACAATTTTCAAAGCGGTATCAATCGCCTCTGACCCCGAATTCACGAAGAAGACATGGTTAATCTCTTCCGGTGTCAGGCGGCAGATTTCCTCGGCCAATTCAAAGGACAGCGGGTGGTTTGTAGAGAACGGCGACACGAATGTGATTTCTTTCATCGCGTCGTGCACCCCTTCGATGATCTTGGGGTGGCAGTGACCGGCTGGCGAACAGAACAGCCCCGACGAGCCGTCAATGACGGTTCCGCCCTTGTGGTCTTGCATGTAAACGCCTTCGGCTTTCACAACCAGACGCGGGTCTTTCTTGAAGCCGCGGTTGTCTGTGAACGGAATCCAATACTCTTCAAGTGAATTGTTCTTTGCATCAAGCGCCATAGCCAAGCTCCCAGCTGTGAGTCCTTTCGACACTTAACGCTAGCGGGGTCGATCTGTTTTCATTATATCCAGTCGCAATTCCGAAATAAGGCCAGTTGGCAATGCCCGTTTCCGCAGATAGCTTCTTTTTGGACCCTGACGCGCAAGGGACGCTGCAAAATCAGATCCAGCAGATCGTCGCGCAAGGCATTCTTTCGGGGCGTCTGCGCGCCGGTGAAAAGATGCCGTCATCGCGCAAACTGGCAGCGCATCTGGGCGTCAGCCGGATCACCGTGACCCTCGCCTATACCGAATTGCTGGCCGATGATTACCTAAGTTCGCGCGGTCGGTCGGGCTACTATGTGTCTGAAAACGCACCTGTTCCGCCGGAATTTACCCCGACCGAGCGCGCGCATGATGTCGTCGATTGGAGCCGCGCCCTGGGGCACCGCTATGCCGAAACGCCGATGCTGACCAAGCCTGCCGATTGGCGCAGCTATGAGTTCTCGTTCATCTATGGCCAAGCCGATGAGGCGCTTTTTGACCGTGCGAACTGGCGGCTGTGCGCACTTCAAGCGCTTGGCAAACGCGATTTTGAGGCTTTGACGGCGGATTACTATGATCAGGACGATCCGCAGCTGATCGACTTTATTTTGCGCCACACGCTGCCCCGGCGCGGGATTTTGGCGAATCCTGACGAGGTGCTGATCACGCTGGGCGCGCAAAACGCCCTGTGGATGACGGCCCAAGTGCTGCTGACCCAGCGGCGGACAGCGGCAATCGAGGACCCGTGTTATCCGTCTTTGCGCGAAATCCTCAACCAGTCGCGCTGCCATCTGGCGCCGATCCCGGTAGATGCTGATGGCCTGCCGCCAGAGCACCTTCCGGCTGAAACCGATGTTGTGTTCACCACACCCAGCCATCAGTGCCCAACGACTGCGACCATGCCGCTGTCGCGTCGGCAAGACCTGCTCAAACGCGCCTCACGCGATGATTTTCTGATCGTCGAGGATGACTACGAGTTCGAGATGTCGTTCCTCAAATCGCCCTCCCCCGCGCTCAAATCGCTGGATCGGGAGGGGCGCGTGATTTACGTGGGCAGCTTCTCGAAATCGCTCTTTCCGGGGCTGCGGCTGGGCTATCTGGTCGGCTCCGCGCCGTTCATTGCCGAAGTGCGCGCGCTGCGCTCGTCTGTGCTGCGGCACCCGCCGGGACATATCCAGCGCACCGCCGCTTACTTTCTGTCACTGGGCCATTACGATGCGCTCGTGCGGCGCATGGGGCTGGCTTATCACGAGCGCCGCAACACGATGGAGGCCGCGCTGAACAAACACGCCCTCACCGTTGCAGGGCGTGGCGTTTATGGCGGGTCGAGCTATTGGATGCGGGCGCGCGATCCTATCGACACTGCCGATCTGGCTTATGATCTTATGCAAGAAGGTGTCCTGATCGAACCCGGCGCGCCGTTCTTTGCCGGTAACAACGCGCCCCGTAATTTCTACCGGATCGCCTATTCGTCGATCCAGACCAAAAAAATCCCCGAAGGCATTAATCTGCTAGCTGCCGCACTGCGATGATTTCACTTTGGCAAAAATACCCAAAAGAATTCCAAGGATCCGGCACGGTCATCCGTCAAACCCTACAAGATGCGCATGACAACCGATGACAGATCCCTTGGCCTTGCCGCTGCCGGTGGCGATGCTGCCGCTTTCGCCGCCCTGTTGGAACGGCATTACGATCGCATGTTCGGGTTGGCCTATCGTTTGACCGGACAGCAGGCCGAGGCCGAAGATCTGACGCAGGATATCTGTGCCGCCCTGCCCTCAAAAATCCGCGCGTATCGCGGGGACGCGGCGTTCGGCACATGGCTTTACCGCGTGACGGTGAACGCCGCACATGACCGCCGCCGCCGTCACGCAACCCATGCCAAAGCCGCCAAAGGCTGGGGCGACTGGGAGGTCAACCGGCAGGCAGTCAAGTCAGAAGCGGCCGCCGCGCAGGACTGGATGCAAACTGCGATGATGTCTTTGCCCGATACCTTACGCGACACGCTCGCGTTGGTGCTGGATGATCTGAACCACGCTGAAGTGGGGGCCGTTCTTGGCATCTCGGAAGGGACTGTCAGCTGGCGCGTGTCGGAAGCGAAAAAGCACCTGCGCGCCCTTAAGGGAAAGGAGACGACATGACCGATGATCTCGACGATCTCCGCGCGGCCATGAAGGCGGCGACGCCTGCACCTGATACAAAGGCGAAGGGGGAAAACATTGCGTTGGCCCGGAAAAATTTCGCAACCCTCCAAGGATCGGGCGATGCGGCCCGTCCCAAGTCCAATCGCATTTGGACAGGAGTTAAGACCATGCTTTCCCCTTTGACGACCCGTGGCGGACGTGGCGGACTTGTCGCCTCAACCGCTTTGATCGCGATCGGCTTTATCGCACTCAACCCGCAATTACTGGAGTTTGGCGCGCAGCCGGAGGCCGTGACTTTGCCAGTCAATGTCGGGCAAGAGCCGATTGAGATGCAGGCAGACGATCAGTTTAATGGCGCTGTTGTCTTGGAAGAAGCGCCCCCGGCGACGACGCTGGCTACACCGAAGGCCACATCGCAACGTCTCAACAGAAGTGCAGAGGCTTATGACTGGCCCGAAGTACGCATCTATCCCCAGCCTGCCCCGCGCCCGTCGATTGTGCTGCCGGAAGGCGATGCGGTTGCAACCGCACCTGCGATGGAACGCGATACCGAGGCGTTCCCGGATGCGGCAGCGAACCCGCTCAAGATCACATCTGAAGAGCCGGTTTCGACGTTTTCCATCGACGTCGACACGGCCTCTTATGCGGTTGTGCGCAATTCGCTGATGAGTGGCGTTCTACCGCCGCGCGGGGCTGTGCGGGCTGAAGAAATGATCAACTATTTCCCCTACGCCTACCCTGTGCCGGAGGGCGATGTGCCGTTTCAGCCGACCGTGACAGTGGCGGAGACGCCTTGGAACAGCGACACGCAGCTGGTGCATATCGGGCTGCAAGGGGCCGAGATTACAGAGCGTCCGCCGCTTAATCTGGTATTCCTGATCGACACGTCCGGGTCGATGCAGGCGGCCAACAAGCTGCCGCTTTTGAAGCAGTCGTTCCGGTTGATGCTGGCGCAGCTGCGGCCCGAGGACGAGGTGTCGATCGTCGCCTATGCGGGCAGCGCTGGGCAGGTTTTGGAGCCAACACCGGCAGGCGAGCGCAGCACTATTCTGGCGGCGTTGGAGCGGTTGGAGGCCGGGGGCGGCACGGCAGGCCAGGCTGGTTTGCAACAGGCGTATCAGGTCGCTGAGGACATGAACGCCGAGGGCGAGGTCTCTCGCGTGATCCTGGCGACGGACGGGGATTTCAATGTGGGTCTGTCGGACCCCGCAGCGCTCGAGGATTTCATCGCCGACAAGCGCGAGAGCGGGACATACCTGTCTGTTCTGGGGTTCGGGCGCGGCAATCTGGATGATGCCACGATGCAGGCGTTGGCTCAGAACGGAAACGGGCAAGCGGCCTATATCGACACGCTGTCGGAGGCGCAAAAGGTGCTGGTGGATCAGTTGACCGGCGCGCTGTTTTCGATTGCGAATGACGTGAAGGTGCAGGTGGAGTTCAACCCGGCGCGGATCGCCGAATATCGCCTGATCGGCTATGAAACGCGGGCGCTACGGCGCGAGGATTTCAACAATGACCGCGTGGATGCCGGTGATATTGGCGCGGGCCATACGGTGACGGCGATTTATGAAGTGACGCCTGTGGGATCGGGCGCTGTGATGGCGGATCCGCTGCGCTATGGCGATGCCGTGCCGGGCGATCCGGATGGCGAGATCGGCTTTCTGAAGATGCGCTACAAAGCACCGGATGAGGATGTCAGCCAGTTGATCGAGACGGCATTGCCGGAGGCGTCGTCGCTGAGTGGCGAGGCGCAGTTTGCGGTGGCGATTGCCGGATTTGCGCAGTTGCTGCGCGGCGAGAGTGCTTTGCTGGATTGGGACTATGCGGACGCGATTGCTATGGCGAACGGGGCCAAGGGGGACGATCCGTTTGGCTATCGAGCCGAGGCGGTGAGCCTGATGCGGCTGGCGCAGAGTTTGAGTGAGTAGGCAAGCGCTACAGAAGTTCCAGGGTTGCCCGGCGGCACCGCCGGGCCGCGCCCGACCCTCCCCCCGGGAGGGCGCATGGCTGGTGGTACGCGCCGAATGGGTGTTCTGAGAAAGACTTAGGCCTCGCTTAGCTTGTGTGTTGCAAACGCCCACCCAGGGTCGGGCGCGTCCCTTGGGGATCGAAATCGCAAAATGGCCCCGCGCATCGCTACCCGGGGCCTTCCACACACGTTAGATCAACGCTTAGTTGACGGCTTTTGCGTCCACCACGTCTTTTTCGATCGCCTTTGTTCCGCTCGCAATCTCGATCCGGCGGGGTTTCAGCGCCTCGGGCACTTCACGCTCCAGATCAATGTGGAGCATGCCGTCGACGTGGCTCGCACCCGTCACACGCACATGGTCCGCAAGCTGGAAGCGCCGTTCAAACGCGCGGGTGGCGATGCCGCGATGCAGATAGGTCTTCTGCGTCTCGTCAGCGGCTTTGCGGGCCGACACGTGCAGCGCCTTGTCCTTCACCTCAACGAACAGCTCATCTTCGGCGAAACCAGCCACGGCAATCGAGATCCGATAAGCATCATCAGCGGTTTTTTCGATGTTGTAAGGGGGGTAGGTCTGGTTGCTGACGTCATTGGCCAGAACCCGATC
>ERZ1740067.1349-NODE-1349-length-17020-cov-7.230357_pt1 | contig 17020 bp, 16 predicted proteins | sample MGYA00581736_ERZ1740067 | MGnify/ENA primary metagenome ERZ1740067 (study PRJEB43018, sample SAMN04849236) | marine metagenome | isolation source: floating plastic debris | place: Pacific Ocean | collected 2008-08-27 | study: EMG produced TPA metagenomics... | reverse complement strand
CTAACGAATGTGTTTTACATAAGACCTATTGCCCTTATCGAATCAACACGCTTGATCTTTAAGCATAAAGTAAAGCGGTGGCCAATTTCCATACTAATAAGTCAGTCCCTTCCTGGCTTACTCCCTGGAGGGGTAAGTTGCAAAGGGAACGCCTTAAAAAGTATGCGCTTAGCTTAATTAAGCTCAACCTAATTAGTATGCACTTACACGTTTAACTGTAAACGAGTGAGCACACATTCTAATCAAAACAATAAACGATGTGTGTACTTTAACTCGTATTTGTTTCGAGCCGAGCTGCTAGCGCTTGATAAATGTTCGCTGACACTTTAGCTCTGAGTGCTCGGCTGAGTCGATCTTTCTTTTGCGCTATTTTTAGGCACTCACTTGTTTGGCAGAGATAGGCAGAGCGACCCATGCCCGTATCTAACTGAACTTGGCGGTCTGGGAAGGTCCGTACAACTCGCCAGAGCTGGTTGCGATCAGCTGTTTTACGGCAGCTGATGCATAACCGATAGTTTTTGGGGGCCATATCTATAAAGATCGTCTAGTTCTGTATCTCTGCCGTGTATATTTACTCTTCTTCTCCCATTGTCTCAGTGGCTATGTCACTGTCAGATACCTCAGACGCATCATCAGTTTCCGCGTCAGCAACAGCTTCTGCTTCACTGTAGGCGTCTTCTTGAGCAGCCTCTTCCTGAAGAGCTTCTGCAGGAGACTCTTCGCGAACATAGTCAGGCTGCATTTCAGCGGCTAGCTGCTCATCGGTCGGTTCTTCATATTCTGGCAAGTCCGCTTGCTCGGCAGCTATTCTGGCTGCTTCCTCGGCAGCGGCAGCGGCTGCTTCAGCTTCCCGCTGCGCTGTGAGCTCTTCTACTGTGATCCCCATCTCTTCCGCTTCTGCGGCCAGCTTTTTCGCTTCTGCGGCCTCTCGTGCCTTTCGCCGCCATTCTTCAGCTTCTGCGATTTCAGCGGCTTCCTCTGCGGCTAGTCTTGCCGCTTCTTCTGCGGCAAGCCTACGCTTCTCAGCAATTTCGGCTATCTTGGCATTCTCTGCCTCGTAGTCGTATTTAGCCGAATCTTTGATGTCGATTTTCCAGCCGGTTAGCCGAGCTGCAAGCCGTACGTTTTGCCCTTCCTTCCCAATGGCTAGACTGAGTTGATCTTCTGGCACAAGTACGTGAGCTTGGCGACCTTCTGAGTCCATCAGGCGCACTTCATCTACCCGAGCTGGGCTCAGCGCGTTGGAAATATAAGTAGAAGGGTCGGGCGACCAGCGGATGACGTCGATTTTCTCGCCCCGCAGTTCGTTGACGACGACCTGAATTCGGGAGCCTCGAGCACCAATACACGCACCGACAGGATCAACATCACTCTCTAGTGTGTCAACCGCGATTTTGGTCCGGGGCCCCACAGAGCGTGATGGTGGATTGGCCTCACGGGCAACTGCGACGATGCGTACCACTTCATCTTCAATTTCGGGTACTTCGTTTGAAAACAGCTCTACGACGAGGCTGGCATCTGAACGGGAAACGAGAAGCTGGGGCCCCCGATGGGAGCCTTCCGAGACGCGCTTGAGCGCGACTCGAAACGTGGCGTTTGCGCGATAGTTATCGTTGGGCAGCTGGTCGCGCTTGAGGAGTTCGGCTTCGGTATCTGGCTGACCGATGCCACTGCTGACGGCCATAATGACTGACTGCCGCTCGAATCGAAGCACCCTGGCGTTCAAAATGGATCCTTCTAGGTCCTGGAATTCTTCCTGAATGAGTCGACGCTGCTGATCGCGAAGCTTTTGTGCCAGCACCTGTTTCGTTTGGATGGCGGCCATTCGGCCAAAGTCTTCTTTTTTCTCAGGGGTAACATCAAGCACCACTTGGTCGCCCGCTAAGGCTTCTGGGGCGACTTCTTGCACGGCGGCAAGGCCGATCTGGTGATCTGCGTTTTCGACTTCTTCGACGATGGTTTTTTCAGCGAGTACGCGAAAGCCTTCTTCATCGACATCTAGCTGTACGTTGAAGTTGTCAAAATACTCTTCGTCGAACTGGGTGTTCATTTCCTGCGTACGACGATAGCGCTCATAGCCTTTTAGCAGCGCTTCCTGCAGAGCCATTTCTACCGCTGTCTCAGGCAAGTTTCGCTGTTGGCTGATGCCTTTGATCATGTCCTGCAAACCGGGCAACTCTACCATTGACATAGGGCTGTAACCTCTCTTCTGTGCAATAAAAAATTATGTGAAATTAAAGATGTAAGTTTAGAACTGTAACTTCAAGCTTCCTAGGTTTCTTCGGTGCTGAGCTGTACTGATTTCACTAGGGCTCGCGGTATCTTGACTGGCCTACCTTTTAGATTTAGCGATACCTTTTCCTCATCACGGCCTACTAAGTTACCTTTCCAGACCTGCTTGTTTTTGTGGGGTTCGCTGAGCTGTACTTCGACGGGGAAGCCTTTGAAAACGACAAAATCGCGATCACGGCTCAACATATCCGAAACGCCAGGACTCGATACCTCAAGCACATAGGCATTTGGGATCAGCTCAGAGGCATCTAGCACTTCGGTCAGTTCGTTACTGAGGTTAGTACAGTCATCTAGACCTGTGTCCTCTTGCTGAAGATTGCGCACATCTATACGCAGTATCGGCGGGCTCTGATTCGTTTGAAAAACGGCTTCTACAATCTCCAAACCCAATCGGCTGGCAATGGGAGTGGCCAGCTCAATAACTTGGGGAACTAAGGGATGCGTCATAACGGCTCAAAGGTATCTGGCCAATAAAAAAAGCGGGCTCTACAAGAGCTCCCACTTTTCGCTGCGGCCCAGCTGGACCATAGGAATTTAAGTCGGGCAATGCTGAAAGCAGCATCGCTTTGAAATCAGCAAATGTTGCGCTGTTCTAGGACAGTCTAGCGCATGAAATAGCGCGATCACCTTTATTCCCTGCATTTTCATTGCAACGTTTTGTAGCTAAAGCTAACAGCTGCCAATTTACAGCGGGGTCTCACGGCGAAGTGTCTATAACCAGGCGCGTACGATTAAGCGCTTATGACCTGACTCTTCCTGTTGTGCCGTATAGCCGGTAGCGTGACGCCTGCAGCTGTTCCACATCTTCCGTGGCCACCCTTTCTACGTAGTTCAGCTTAATTTCTTCTAGTAAGTCGTCTACCAGTACTCTTACCTCTTCAATGGTGTCGGCTTTCTGTAGCTCTTGCCCCAGAGTATCGGTGAAGCGGGTCATGAGCTGGCTAGTGAGTATTGCGCCTTGCTCGTCAGCAAATACATTTTGGAGTGCTTCGGTCAGGCTCTTTGAGAGTTCTGCGATCACCTGCTGAGAAATTTGAGCAGAAAGCGTATCGAATCCTGGCATGATTTGGAGTCCCTGATAGGCGGGGGCTTGCTGCAACGCACTCACGACGCTGTGCTGCAAGAGCGCATCGAACTCGGGCTTGATCTTGGGCAGTACTTTATAGACCACGACATCCGAAAGCCGCTTGGCGATGGTTTGCACTTCGTCGACACCGTTGATATCGACGTATTTACTGCGATCTGTCGCAGATGCAATGAGTCGACTCACTTCGCCTTCTCTAATGAACTTTTGGACCTGATCGATCACCCGTAGGAGAACGATTTCAGTGAGCTCCACAGCAAATTGGCTGACCAGTGCCCGGCTTAGCCGATTACGAGCAGGTTCTAGGTTTAGCCAGCGGGCCTGATGCAGCCTCAGCGTAACCGGCACCACCCGCAACCATCGCCAAAATCCTAGAAATAAAGGAACGTCATAAATCCGCCATAGCATGGCATCGACCCAGCTGGTACCCACATGACGACGGCTTAGAACGTAGGTACGTGCCAAGAACTCGGTGGCAAAGAGCGCCATGAACCAAACGTCGATGCGCCAAAATAGGTCAGTAGGGCTGCCGCTTTCTCCGATGCCTCGGTAGTAGTTGGTTTCCATGAGCGGTCTGACCTTATCGTTGAAAAAGGTCAGCCTGTCTTCGGCGGTGCTGCCTTCAAAGTCATTTTCATTCCAGAATTCTCTGAAGGCGGCTTTGGAAGATTCCTCTTCCATGCGATTGCGCATTAAGTTCTTGATCCGCTCTAGCGTGCCGGATTTATTGGCGATCGCAAACGGATCTTCATCGACGATATTCACACTCTGCTCAGTGAGCTGCGCCAGAATTCTCTGCTGTGTCACCGTGTTTACATCGCCGAGCTCCACTTGGCTTTCTAGCTCGTCAACTAACGCTAAGTAAGCAACCGTCGTCCGCTCTGGTTCAATGCCTTTGAAGGTTTCGCCGTACCGGACAGTCGGCTCAGGCAAGAAGCGCAGATAGAGATCGCGAAAGCGGATATAGCTTAGATCAAATAAGACAAGGATGAGGTTTACAAGGGCGATCGCAGCCATCACCTGCTCAAACCAGGTCGATTTCGCACGTCGTTTCCGTTGCTTTATTCGAGATAGCGTCATAACCTCTCCCACTGCTAGAAATTGAAGCCATTAATCAGGCCAATATTCCAAGCAAAATGCCAATTGCTGTTCACCACGATAGACTAAAGCAACGTCTTTACTTTTCTTTACACATCATTCCATGGTTGCCACTGCCTCCGACGCCCGTCCTGTCAGCGACATGCCCCTGCCGGTGATTCCCCCTGCTCATCAAGGTGCCTACTGGGCTTGGGCTGGTTATCGCGTTCACTACACCCACATGGGTGAGGCAGCACGTAGTCAGTGCTCAGAAAGACCACCATTACTGTTTGTTCATGGGTTTGGTGCCTCGACAGACCACTGGCGCAAGAATATGGCCGAGTTGCAGGCCGACTTTGAAGTGTACGCGTTAGACCTGGTTGGCTTTGGGCGGTCTTCCAAGCCCAGCAATGGCTACAGTCCACAGCTTTGGCGTGACCAAATCGACACCTTTATCAGAGAGATTATTGGCCGACCAGCTGTTGTCGCTGGTAACTCTATTGGTGGTTACAGCAGCTTGTACACCGGAGCAACCCGAAATGAAGATGTCATCGGTGTCTGTATGCTCAATGGCGTCGGTTCTTTTAGCGAGCAGCAACCAGAAAACGAGCCTAGCCCGTTCAAGAAAGCAGTCGGTGAGCTGGTCAAGACTGTGGTTCTCTCTCCTTTTCCTAGCTGGGTAATCTTTCAGTTCGTTCGGAAAAAATCCTACATTCGCAAAACGCTAGAGCAGGTCTATGTCAATAAGGAAGAAGTCACAGAGCAACTCGTAGAGGACGTGTATCGTCCTGCGACTGACCCAGAAGCGCCTGCGGCGTTCGCAGCGCTTTTCAAAGCAGAGCGCGGTGAGTATGTAGATAAGCTGTTGACGCAAATGAGCTGTCCGTTGCTTTTGATCTGGGGTGATGCAGACCCTTGGATGGATACCTACGCCCGAAGTGAACTATTTCAAAAGCACTACACAGCCCTTGAAGAACATCACATCAATGCCGGACATTGTCCTCACGATGATGCACCGGCAGAAGTGGATGAGCTGCTCAAAAATTGGGTACTAAACACGGTAGTAGGTCAGCCTACTAGTCAGTGGGTGCCCCTGAGCTAGCGATACTTATTTTGAGCTAGCGGCATTGAGTCTAGGCCTCTATCTACTGTTCAAGTGGGTAGCGCTGTTTGGGCAAAATGCGAGATCGCACACTGGTAAACGAAAATAAGTAGATGATTTGGCTCCTTACTCTTTCTCAAACAGCTTGAGCGAGGTACTTCTTGGGACGTAAAGCGGATGCCGGGGATGTCCAGAGCGATTGCGATGTAGGCAGTAGAGCTTGTCTTTATAGGGTGTTAGCTGAGACAAGATTGCGTGATCTCGTCCCAATAAACCCCCTTCATTGCCCCAAGCCAGCACCACCTTATCCGCTGCACTGACTGATTCCATAACGTAGCGATCATTTTCAGCACCTATGGGATCTGTTGCTGTCTTTAGCTCGCTGGGATGTGGTGTTCGATAGCCGAACAAATTCACCACCGATAAAGCGGCATAGTCCCATCTCTGTGCAAACTGAATACAAGCCCTGAGTGTGGGATCGTCATCACTATCGTCCGCACGACTAGGATTGAGCATGACAAAGGTGACTGTTCTCCCCTGCGCCTGCCATCGACGCCCCAGATGATAGCGGTAGAGACCTGTCCTGTCGAAAATTGCTGTTCTTTCCACGAGCCGTACAAGTAGCAAGCTGATTACAAGCCAAGCATCATCAGAAATATGCGATCAGCAATATGACTGATAGCTCAGTAAAAATAGCTTTACAGTTGTTAACATTTAAAGGCTAGCCTTGAACCAGGAGTTTGCTTGAACGTTTTTACAGACCTCGAACCGAGCCTCAGACGAAACCTGATTATCTTTTTCTGCGCATCTTTGTGCTTTTGGGGTGGTTTGGCGGGTATGTTGCCAAATCTTTCGCTCTACATAGAAAGCTTTGGTGCCAGTAATCAGGAAATTGGCTGGGTGATGGCGTCTTTTGCGATTGGGTTGCTGGGTCTGCGGCCTCGGATGTCTCAGTTTATTGACAGTAAAGGGCGTAAGCCTGCTCTGCTAATTGGGATTGCGGTGATTGCGATCGCCCCTCTCCTTTATCTTTCCGTTAGCCTTTTCCCTAACATCCTCATTACCCTACCGAAGCTTTCTGTCAGTTTTTACCCTGACTTCTACATCGATCTGTCACAAACAACTCAGGTCAAATCATCCATACTGCTACTGGCTGCGACTCGTGCTTTCCATGGCATCAGCATTGCAGCATTTGCTACGGCTTATACCACTTCTATTGCCGATATGGCGCCACCGCATCAGCGAGGAGAGCTGATTGGCTATATGAGCTTGGCGAGCCCAGTTGGCATGGCGCTTGGCCCTGCACTAGGTGGCTACCTTGAAGGGAGCTTTATGCTTGCATTCTTAGCTATGACGTTACTGGGCGCTATCGGGACGATATGCGTTTTGGTGGCTCGTGAGCCGCAGCGCGCTGCGGCTGATAGTGCGACCGCTTCGACTGGTAATAAGCAAACACAGCGTCAGTCAAAGTTTTGGCGACTGCTCGTGACTGGGCCGATTCGCATTCCCGCATTGATTCTATTTATGGTGGGAACAGCGTTTGGGACGATGGTGGCGTTTATTCCACTGCATGTGCGTGAGATGAACATTGCGGTGAATATTGGATTGATTTATACGGTGAGTGCGATCGCTTCATTCTCTATTCGTGCGCTTGCAGGTAGAGCCAGCGATCAACTCGGTAGAGGCCGATTTATCAGTATGGGACTCGTCTTTTACTCGCTGGCAATGTTTACACTGAGCATTTCTACCAGCGCACCTATGTTGTTGCTTGCGGGGGCCTTTCAAGGTGCCGGTAGTGGCACGCTGATTCCCATCATTGCCGCGCTGATGGCAGACCGCTCGCGTCCGGGTGAACGCGGCATTACCTTTGGGCTATGCCTTACAGGCTTTGATTTAGGCATTGCACTGGCGGGACCGGTCATGGGCAGAATTGCCGATGCCAGTAGCTATGCTCTGGTTTTCTCAATCGCCGGATGTATGACACTTAGTGGACTGCTGATTTTCATTACGCTCTCTAGTAAGGATTTGTCTCACTCCGTTCGGTTTGCGCTGAATGGGGGGCGTGACGTATACGCAGCAAAATAAGCGCCAGACAAAATAAAAAGGGTGCCAGACATCTATAAAGTCTGACACCCTTCTTTAAAGCGAGCCTGGAGAGATTCGAACTCCCGACACCGTAGTCCGTAGCCACGTGCTCTAGTCCACTGAGCTACAGGCCCGCGTATCCCCGTTGGGGTTCTTAATATTAACACAGCATTTGTGCAGACAGGCGACAAAACGCATCCTTATTTTTTTGCTTCCACGCAGCAGCAATATTTTTGAGTAACCGCACTAGAGTGGCAAATCATGCCCGACAAAATCATGCCTAACATGCCTAATAATGAAAACACCTCGCCCCAGCTGACCCACATCGATTCATCAGGTCAGGCTCAAATGGTCGATGTGTCGGCCAAAGCCATTACGCTGCGGCAGGCAACTGCGATCGCAACGGTCACAATGCAGCTAAAAACGCTGAGCGCGATTGAATCTGGCAATGCCCCAAAAGGGGATGTGATCGGAACGGCAAGGCTAGCAGGCATTATGGCGGCTAAGCAAACGGCGAATCTCATTCCCCTGTGCCATCCACTCCCGCTGAAAAAAATTGAGGTTTCCATCGAGCCAGATCAAGGTCTGCCGGGCTACCAGATTCAAGCTACGGTGAAAACCAAATCAGAAACCGGCGTGGAAATGGAAGCGTTGACTGCGGTTTCGGTGGCGGCACTGACGCTGTATGACATGGCAAAGGCGTTAGAGAAATCTATGTGTATTGGTGGTATTCAGTTAGTTGAGAAGATTGGCGGTAAATCGGGGCATTGGCAAAAGCCGCAATCATGACAAGTTGGTAGTCCATTTTTGGCAGTCCGGTTTTGGTAAGCCGGTAGTCTATCCCGACGGGAACCACCATTCACTACAATGGAAAAGATAATCTTATCTTGAACGCCCATGCCTCCCCGTTGGCCCCGTGACCCCGATCCTGCGAATGATCCACCGCTAAAACGCTTGGAAGACCGCATCAATTTTGCGGTTCATGTCGCAGGCTTTGCGGCTGTCAACTCGGGCATCTGGTTTTTCAATACGTTAAAGCCAGGGTCTTTGCCCCAAGCGAAGCTGGTTACCTTTACTATGCTGGCAATTTTGGTTGCCCATGGTGTGTATGTATTTGCGATCGCAGACTACTCTCCCAAAGAAGCCGACACTGGCAAATAGCCAAAGCTGCTGACGCGTCGTTCAGTCTTTGCCAGCTAGACAAACAAATTTTCAAAAAGAAAGCATCATGGCCGCAACCTCGACAGAAACACTAGAAGCCCTTGCTGCTGAAATCGGCGAGAGCATCTATATAGATATTGCTAAGTGGCACCTTTATCTAGGCGTTGCTAAGCTGCATACGCCGCTAGCTGAGAGCCTTTTGCCCATGGTTACCGCGAACAATATTTCTGAAGATGGCGTTGTCAAAGTGCTACAGAATATTCCTGTGAAGCTTGGCGGTGGCAGGCGCACTGTTCCCCTAGCAGAGCTACTGCCTATGCAGTGCCAGGTAAACCTTGTTGACTTATTAGAAGAATTTCAGCGCAACCTGTAAACTCCAGCGTTGCATTTCCAGCGATTTGTGTAGCGTTTCTGAAGAATTTCTTGCGCTTTGGCGAATCCCCCTTTCTAAGAAAGGAGATAAAAGTTAGTATAAGTATACATAGGTTTTCGTAATCATTCAGTCAGGAGAACAATGGGAATTCTGGAATTCGTGTTTGGCAAGAGCGCACCAAAAGATGACACCGCTCCAAAGCAGGCATATTACCTAAGTGAAGATGACGCCAAGACCTTTGGCAACATCGACTACATGCGTTCTACAAAGGTTGTAAAGCGCACCTTTGCTAAGAAGAAAGGCGAGACTGAGCACATGGAAAGCGTCCGTGCTATTTCTGCGACTACAACGACAGACTTGGACGAGCAGTTTAACAGCGCGCCGGTTTCTGTTCCTGCAGTTTCTGCGCCTACAACTTTTGGCAGTACAGCTTTCCTGGGTGATAAAAAGCCCGAGCCTGTTAAAAACGAGTCTACGCCTAGCGCAAGCGTACCTAAGGTTGAGCGTCCTCAGAGCACAGCAAAGTCAAATGACATGGATTTGTTCCGCAACATGGCCAAGGATATTCGTCGATAGTCAACGCATACAGTTGCTTGCTGTTAAAGGCGTTGCTTGCTAGAAAAAGTACAGTTCTTACTGATGTCGAAAACGGTGATTTGCGAGAGTAAGTCACCGTTTTGTGTTTGGCCGGTAAGGTTTTGCTGCGATGGCATGCTAAGAATGAGTTCCTGTTAGCGTTTGAGGCACCTGTTTGAGCAGGGTTACCGCTCTTGTTGCCATTAGTCCCACGATTGCTAACCACAGCAAGTGCGGTTTTCCTAGCCAGCTCCCGAGAAGTGCAATTGGCAAAAATCCTAGTAGTGCCGCAGCTAAGGTGCTGTTGCGCAAGATGTGCCCCGCTGTAAACCCCAAAAAATAGCCATCTAGTGTGAAAGCGATCGCGCCCAATCCCAGCAAAGGGATCAGCTAGCTGACATAATCAGGCAGAGATACGAGCAGGCTATTGTGACTGGTGAGTAGTGAAAAAAAAGAATCGGTTGTACCAGCAGCGTCAGCGAAATTGTCAGTCCCAGGCTCACACTGCCGCCTATGCCTAGCAGCAGCAGCTAATGTAAATCACCCGTTGCTTTCTGTCCGTAAAATCTTCCCGCATAGCTTTCCACTGCCAGCGCCACGCCATTGATAAAGTAAGAGGCCATCAAAACGACTTGCATAAGCAGGGTATTGACGTCCAGCACTGTTTCACCCAAGCCCGAACTCAAATTTGTAAACAGCGAAATAGAAATGACAAGGGCAAAGGTGCGAATAAGAATGTCCCGATTGAGCCCGGACAAAGACCGCAGCGCGGCTGGTTGTCAGAGACTGGAGTGGATGTGATGCCACTACTGATCCAGAGAATATGACGACGAGGCCCGTTGCCAGCAAAATGTATTGGCTCAACGCCGTCGCCAATCCAGCACCATAGCTACCCCATCCGAGCTGTTTGATAAACCAGTAGTCAAGCACGATGTTGCTGCTATTGCTGATGATGGCCAGGACAATGACGGCTCGGCCTTTGCTGCGACCCAATAGCCAGCCCAAAAGAACGAGATTAACCAGCACGGCAGGTGCGCCGACGATGCGACCATTGAAAAATGTGATCGCAGCTTCCCTCACCCCTGGACTCGCTTGCAGCAACGCAAAACCTAGCGCTGAGATAGGTTTTTGCAGTATCCATACACTGATGCCTGCGCCCAGTGCCAGCAGAGTATTGCGCACTCCGATGAGCCAAACATCAGCTTCGTTACCTTTGCCGATGGCCTGCGCTGTAGAGCCCGTCGTCCCCATTCGAAAAAAGTTAAAGCCCCAATAGATCACGTTAAAAATCACAGTGGCCAGCGCAACGCCATTGAGAAAACGCACCTCACTCAAATGCCCCAAGAACGCTGTGTCGATCAGCCCAGCGAGCGGCACCATGATATTGGAAGCTGTATTGGCAAGGGCTAATCGGCAGAAAGGACGTATCCAGCCTTGGGTTCTCGGCGGCGGTACAAGGGCAGAGAAGCGTTTTGGGAGAGTTGTTTTGATCGAGTGTGCTAGGCGAGCATGATCAGAAGAATGTGGCGTTCGCAATGGCTGTGTCCGAGAAATTTGTGAGGCAAAGATAAGGCAGAGTTCACCCTAGGGCAAAGGCTTCAGTGTATCTGCTAGTTTTTCTGTTTTGGCACTACATCTACCCAAAATATTGATGCCTTTCTTTGCTTTTTCTATGGAGCTGGGCAATCTACGCTTGCTGTCAACTCTCTAGCGTGAGCGTGCAAGAAAAGTGGCTTGATGAAAAAGTTACGTAATCTTTCGGCACGCTGACAGAGGCTAAACAATTCACACTCAACATAAAGCAGCAGTAGCCTCACCGGTTAAACGCTTCATAAACATCTTTCGATAAACACTATCTTGCGCTTGCAACGGAACGTCATGAATCGCAGTGGCCTTACATTTTTAAGCCTTTCCACTCTTTTAAGCAGCCTATTAGGTGGCCTCACCGGCCTGCCATCGGCACAGGCCAATGAGTTTAGTGTAGAGGAAGCCTATGAAGCCACAGATCTGCCTGTATTCAACATTACGGTAGAGCCTTATACGGCCCCTGGTGCTGGTACCCTGAGCCGGGCTGATGACACGGCGCTACAAATGCACCGGCGACGGGCGCACCCGATTTTAGAGGCTGATGAAATGGGTCAGCCCGCCACTGAGCATACAGCCGGTGAGGACACCGTTGTTCCAAACTTGGAGTTGCCCTCGTCTGTATCTCCTGAAGAGGCTGCAGAATCAGAGTACACGCCGCTTGAAATGACGGCTATTGACCACTACAACCAGGGTATTCATGAATACAACAGTGGCAACGATGCAGCAGCGGTTGCTAGTTTCAATGCGGCAATTAATGCCAATAGCGAATATGCAGAGGCATACCTGTTTCGCGCGGCGACGAAACTGAGCTTGGGTGATCCTACGGCTGCTATGGCGGATTACTCAACGGCTATCTTTGTCCAGCCGGAATACGCGTTGGCCTACTTTTCACGGGGAGCGCTTTTCTATGAAATGGGGGAACTGGGCTCTGCAATAGAAGACTTCGACATCTCGATTACGCTTGATCCCACCTACGTCGAAGCGTACGATTATCTCGGCCTTGCTAAAGCAGCGATTGGCGCACATGAAGAGGCGCTAGTCGATTTTGAAAGTGCAATTAGTATCGACCCTGAGTATGCACTGGCCCATATGCATCGGGGCACCTCTTTGATTCAGCTGCGTGAGTACGATAGTGCGATCGCTCCCCTCTCTACTGCTATCAATCTTCGCTACGACTATGTAGAAGCTTTCCTCAACCGAGGCGTCGCTTATTATCATATCGGCGATCTCGACACTGCGCTCGATAACTTAAACAGAGCCCTCGACTTTGATGACGAAAATACGGAAGCCTACTACAACCGCAGCTATGTGTACGCCGCTCTCCGTCGACCCAACGACGCTCTAGACGATATCAACAAGGTGCTGTCTCTCCAGCCCAACTCGATCGAGGCGTACATGGCACGTGGCTCGCTTTACAGTGCCCAAGGCAACAACTCAGCTGCAATCGCCGACTTTAATCGCGTTATTGAACTTGATGCCTATGCGGGCGAAGCCTATCACCAAAGAGCCCGAGCCCGCGTTGCTAGCAATAATGTCCCCGATGCCCTCTCTGACTACGAAAGCGCAATTGGCTTGAGTCCAGTAGATGGCAGTGTGTACAAGGGCAGAGCGGATGCCTATGCGATTTATGGTGACTTGCCGTCTGCGATCGCAGACTACACCTACGCTATCGAGCTAGATGATAGCTACACTGAAGCCTATGCTGCACGGGGCCGTGCCTACTACGAATCAGGCGATGCCCAAAGCGCCTATCAGGACTTCTCCCATATCATCAGTCAAAATCCCGCCGCTAGCGCTGATATCTACTACTATCGCGGCATCACTCTTGTTGCACTGGGGGACACCTTTGGTGCACACAGCGACTTGCAAGCTGCTGCCGATCGCTACCTAGCCGCTGGTGAAGCCAACGGATACCGAGCAGTGATTGAGCGCATGAGTCGACTTTAGTGAAAAGCATATAGCGTGAAAAGCACGTAGCAAAAAAGGGCTGTACACTATAACCGGTACAGCCCCTTTTTCGTGCTCAAACGAGGTCTTGCGACAGATGGTCCAGTGGCAATATATTTGGCAGCGTTTCTTTGTTGCGCTTAGTCTGTGTAGTCTGTTGTTGTTTGCCCTGCCTAATACTGCCTACGGAGCTACCATATCTCCTAATTTGGCATCTTTGCATACCTATCAGGAACGTCCAGGGCAAACGACCTTTCGCTCGAAACAGAGTTTGCGTGATCGCTCTGACCGCTCCTGGCAAATCATCCTCTTTAAACGCTACCAGAGCGACGGGCTGCAAGGTTTGTATCTGCGCCTAGTTGGATTTCCTGGGTTAGTGGCTCTTCAAGAGCAACAGCCGCTCAAAATTTCAACGGGCTCTAGCTTAGAATGGCTGGCCTCTCCAAAATTAGACCCGCAAACACCCTCACTCCCCGAGAATGCAGCTCAGTATGACGTCGCTGAAGCGCTGACTGCGCTGACTGGAGATATTCCCTTACAGATTGACATCCCGCTTAAAGGCGGAAGCGTAGCACAGCTAGTTGTGCCTCCTTTCGCCGTGAAAGAGTGGCGTGAACTGGTTTCTCAAGTTCCAGAAAATGCTTAGCTGTTGATTGAGGTTCTTCTGATTAAGGTTCTTCACCTGCATGATAGGAGCTGCGGACCAGTGGCCCGGACCTAACGTGTGCAAAGCCCATTTCTTGGGCTATGTTGCCCAACTCATCAAATTCCTTGGGTGTCCAGTACTTTTGCACAGGTAAATGTTCTAAAGAAGGCCTCATATATTGACCGATGGTGATGCGATCGCACTTCACATCGCGCAAATCTTCCATTGCCTCAACCAGTTCCGCTTTAGTTTCACCATGGCCGACCATAAGCCCAGACTTGGTTGGGATAGAAGCATCTGTTGCTTTGACGTAGCGGAGAACGTCGAGCGATCGCGCATACTTCGCACCTCGCCGTACAGGTCCCTGCAAACGTTTCACCGTCTCGACATTATGGTTGAAGCAAGCAGGCTTAGCATGGGCGACCATACCCACCCTTAACTGCTGCTGCACATCGGAATCTGGCCCACCCCAAAAGTCAGGTGTCAGCACCTCAATTTCAGTTTGTGGGCTGACTGAGCGAATTGCTGCCATCGTTTTTACAAACCATCCGGCTCCGCCATCGGCTAAATCATCACGTGCGACAGCGGTTAGCACGACGTATTTGAGTCCTAGCACTTGTACAGATTCAGCAACTTTCTGCGGTTCTTCTGGATCTAGTGGCATGGGTGCGTGGCCTTTATCGACTTGGCAGAAAGCACAGCTGCGAGTACAGGTTGGACCCATTAGTAAAAAGGTTGCTGTCTTATTGGCGTAGCATTCTCCCCGGTTAGGGCAGCGGCCTTCTTCGCAAATGGTATGAATCTGCCTTTGCTTGATGACCTTTTGTACGGTAGATAGCTCACTGGCCTTTCCGATTGGGCGACGCAGCCAATCTGGCATTGTCAGGATTTCAGGCCGAGCACGATCAGATGTAACAGGTGAGCGGAACGGGCTAGACATAAAGCAGAGCAACGGCAAGAAATCTATTTGCATTGTATCCGTGTATCAGCATTCATCACCTTTTCCTGATCACTCACCGCCCCAATATGGGCAACTTTAAAGTAAGCATGTGCGTTAACGGGAAGGTGCACTCAGCTGCCATCTACAGCGTCTGTCGAGTTGCTTAGAACACTATCATCGGATGAAACCGGTATGTAGCAGCAGGCAACTCGGTTCGCAAAGTAAGAATGCATCCTTACTTTGCTATATCTTGCCAATCAGTTTTGCCAGTTATAGGAGTCCGTCGTGGCCAGTCACAAAATTCTAGTAATTGACGATAGTAGGGTTATTCGTGCTCGCGTACGCGACATGCTGCCGAATGGCAATTTTGAAGTTATTGAAGCTAAAGATGGCATAGAAGGGATCGACGCCATTCGCGCCCAAAAGCCTAACTTGATTATGTTGGACTTTTTGTTGCCTCGCATGAGCGGCTACGAAGTCTATCAGGAAATTCAGTCCAAGCCTGAGTTTCAAAGTATTCCCCTTGTGATGATGTCAGGTCGCCGCGAAGAGCTGACCGAAAAAATTCAAGAGCCGTTTGAATTTTTTGAGTTCATCGAAAAACCGTTCGAGCAAAAAGAACTTATTGGCGCTATCAAAGGTGCCATGGCTAAAGCGCGTAAGCCTCGCCCTCAGGCAGCAGCGCCCGCAGACTTAGCTACCGGAAGCAACAGTTCTGCTGAGATTTCAACTCTGCAGAAACAGGTAGCCACCTTGCAGAAAGAAGTCTCTGCACTCAAGACCCAGAACAACAAGATTCTTGCTTTCATCAAGAAGAAACTCGTATAGTTACGCTCGTGTGGCCGCCATAAATCTAAGGCTAAAAAGTAAGGCTTGAAAGCTCTGTAACTTGATTAACTTAAATGTCGATGGGTTTGTAGCGCTACAGCCCTCTCGAAAAGCCTTTTGCGATCTTTGCCTAACGTATTCCAGGCATGCTGAATCCTAGGCATGCTGAGTCTGGGCATACTGGTATATGTAAGGACAACATTTAGTGAATGGAAAGTTTTGTGAGAGGTCACTTGCTGGCCACGCAAATTGCATAGCTACGCAATTTGCGTGGCCGCTAACTTACTTTCAGCTGCTTGCCAGGCAATTTTCATTTCTTCGAGCTGTTGCTGTTGTAATTTGATAACAGCCCTTTGAGCCTGCAATTGTAGAATCTGCTGCCGAATTCTCACTTGATTTCTGACGCGTGCCAGGACTTCTGTTGGATGAAAAGGCTTGTGGATATAGTCTGCCGCACCGACTTCAAATGCTTTGATCTTATCAAAAGTGAGGTCTAAAGCGCTGAGGAATATAACGGGAATGTCTCTGGTGTTGGGGTCGGCCTTGAGTCTTTGACAAACGGTGTAGCCATCCATCTCTGGCATCATGATATCGAGCAAAATGACGTCTGGATTAAACCTAGGAACATTGCTGAGTGCCATAGCTCCATCGGGCGAGCGCTTGACCTCGTAGCCGTCTTCTATCAATAAATTAGCAAGCAAGCGTAAGTTCTCTAACAGGTCGTCAACAACGAGGACTTTAGGACGGTTCTCGGATGCGGCGTCAGTCGAGTCTGTAGTGACTGTATGGACAGCAGCATCTGGGGTAGTGCCCTCTAAAGAAGTCGTCTGGTCCATAACTGTTAATACCTGCTGCAAGGTGGGTTAATAGATAGACCTAGCATTCCCATTTAAAGATTCCTTGATACAAAAATATCAATAGTTGTTGATGCTTATCAGATGGGCAACCTGCTAAAGAGTGGTGCCACCCAATATTTGAAATAGCGAATGTTTTTTATAACGTCGTAATATCTATAGTTTTATCTGTTTTATCTCAAAGGAATTTATCTGATGAATATTTTGTTAGTCGAGGATGATTATCTTCTAGGGAGAAGTACTGCTAAGTTAATCGAAAAAGAAAGTTCGCATCGGGTAAGGCTTACGCACAAAGCATCTGATGTGTTTAAGCACTGTCAGTCTGGGACGATTGATTTAGTGATTATGGATGTGAATTTGCCGGGGACGTTTTGGCAAGGCGAAGAGGTGACGGGTATTGATTTATCTCGTATGCTAAAAACGCAGCCGAGAACAGCTCGTTTACCCATTGTGTTATTAAGTGCTAAT
>ERZ1740067.1348-NODE-1348-length-17020-cov-7.860419_pt1 | contig 17020 bp, 19 predicted proteins | sample MGYA00581736_ERZ1740067 | MGnify/ENA primary metagenome ERZ1740067 (study PRJEB43018, sample SAMN04849236) | marine metagenome | isolation source: floating plastic debris | place: Pacific Ocean | collected 2008-08-27 | study: EMG produced TPA metagenomics... | reverse complement strand
TCGTGCCAATGTTAACGTGCGGCTTCGTACGTTCAAACTTTTCCTTTGCCATCTTGTCAGACGCCCTTTTTGCTTGGCAGGGCCGGTCCGGCCCCAGTTACTTCGCGCGGCATGTATTGCGATTGTGGGCGGAAATCAAGCGTCGATGGCAGGCACAGAGAGGCCGTTCAGCACCCGCTGCACGGCGATGGCAAAACCGGCCACTGTCTGGCGATAATCATTCGCGGCAGAGGGACTTGTGGCGACCCCGATGACCCCGGGCAAGCGCACCGTTTCAGACGTGCCCACCACGGTTTCAGGGCCAAAGAGCACCGCGCCCGTTTTGGCCTCGATCACTGTCAGCAACCCTTCGATCCGGCTGGGTCCGCCAAAGGCAAAGGCCGCCCCGCGCGAGGTCAGCCGCACTGATGTGAGCGCGAGCGCGATGTCGGCTTGCACTGCATCGGTCGGTGCGTCCGCCAGCTGTTCGGCCAGCGCTGTTGCAATGTCCTGCCCGACCTCGTCAGGCGACATGGTAACAACCCGGCCCTCGATGGCGGCAAACCCCGACACGTCGACTTTGACCGTGTGGGCGGCAATCGGCATGAGATCCCGCGGTGCGTCACCGCTCGGGGCATCGCAGGCAGCCAGCGCCAAGGTAATGAGCAGTGCCGCGCACCGTGTTCCAATCGTACGCATGCGACCTCCCATTGCGCTGTGCTTCTATCCGGCGTCGACCGTTGTTGCCGCATTCGGTGCGACCACACCGTCGGCCACCGTGGCGTCGGGAGCAGGCATGAACCAGCCCTCTTCCTTCATCTGACGCACGAGGTAGCGTTCGACGGATTTGGCCGCGTTCTGGCTCAGCTGTTCCAACTGCTCTTCGGCCGACAGTGTGTAGCCAGAGCCGACGACCGTCCCCGTGCCAAAGGTCTCCAGCACGGTGACCTGGTGCGGCTCGTCGTTCAGCTTCTTGCCCGCGGCATCGTCCCAGACCGTCAGGTTCAGGATCAGCGCCGATTTCGGTGACAGGACCAGCGGCACGCCGGGCACGGCCAGCACGTAGCCCTCGACCGAGATGCCAAAGTGATAGCGGCTGGCCCCGTCATATCGGTCGAACCGTTCGGCAATGGCTGTGCGCACTGTCTCGATCAGTTGCTCGTCGCTGGCCCGGCGGCTGAACGGGCCGCGTTGCGGGTTTGGTGCCACGACCACGTTGTGGGTCAGGCTGAAATCACCCAGCGGCACGGGCGGCTCGTCGAGATCCGCGTTTCCGGCACATGCTCCGACCAAAAGCACCATCATCATGGCGGCAAGCACTCGCGTCATCGGTGTTCCTTACGTCCCAGTCCGTCGTTCCCAACGACCGATAGACCAGTGCGGCGTGCCGCGCAATTGTCACCGCGGCACATGTGCGCCAAATTACACGTGATAGGAGGCGCCAATGCCCGATACACTTCGCCGACTCCGCATCCCGGTCCGCGTACCGCTCGACAATCGCCCTCTGGGTCTGTGGCAAAGCCTGGCTGCCATGCGCCAGAACATCCTCGGGATCGTGCCCGAGGTGGCGACGCGCCTGCCCATCCTGTCGGGCAAGACCGGCAAGCGGTGGCACATGGTGATGGATCCCGACCTGATCGGGCTGATGCTGCGCGACCGGCTGGATCAATATCCCAAATCGCTGGTGACCAAAACACTGCTGCGCCCGGCCATCGGCGACTCCCTCTTTATTGCCGAAGGGGCGGAGTGGCGCTGGCAGCGGCGCACCGCGGCCCCGGCGTTCAGCCACCGCCATGTCACCGCCCTCGGGCCCATCATGACTGACGCAGCGGAGCGCTGTGCGACGCGTGTTGCCGCCGCCCAAGGGCCTGTGAACATGCTCGACGAGATGATCACCACCACCTTCGATGTGATCGGTGAGGTGACGTTTTCGGGCAAGGATGCCATCGACCAAACCGCCATCCACGACGCAATCGAAGAATACATGACCGAGGCCGGGCGCGTCTCGCTTTTCGACATTCTGGGCGCACCGGCCTGGGTGCCGCGCCCCGGGCGCGCTTTTGCCAGTCAGACCATGCGCGAAACGCGCAGGCTCGCCGACCGAGCCATTGACGCGCGGCGCCAGGAGGGCCCGCGGGACACGCCCGATCTGCTTGACTTGCTGATGGCCGGCGCCGACCCCGAAACCGGCCAGCGGATGAGCACGGCAGAGCTGCGCGACAACCTGCTGACTTTTATCGTGGCGGGGCATGAGACGACGGCACTGTCGCTGTCCTGGGCGCTCTATCTCGTGGCGTTCGATCAAGAGGTGCAGGACCGTGCCCGCGCCGAGGCGCAAGAGGCGTTGCAAGGCCGCGCCGCAGAGGCGGGCGATCTGCCCAACCTACCCTATATTCGCGCGATCCTGGACGAGGCGCTGCGCCTTTACCCGCCCGCCGGGATGGTGTCGCGCACGGCCATGGCCAACGACATGCTGGGCGACACCGAAATCCTGTCCGGCGATACGGTCATGATCCCGATCTATGCGCTGCACCGGTCGCACCTGCTGTGGGATGATCCCGATGCGTTCGATCCGGACCGGTTTCTCGACCGTCGGGCGATCCAGCGCTTTGCCTATCTGCCCTTTGGCGATGGGCCGCGTATCTGCATCGGCGCATCCTTTGCCCTGCAAGAGGCGGTACTGATCCTCGCCACGCTGCTCAGCCGGTTTCGGTTCACCAGCGTGCCGGGCCGAGCGCCCGACCCGGTGATGATCCTCACCCTGCGGCCCGAAGGCGGCGTGTGGTTGACAGCGGAGCCTGCCTAGCCGGTGCGCCCTTCGACAAAGGACCGCGCCTCGGGCGTCTGCGGCAGGGTGAACAGCATCTCGGTCGGCGCAATCTCCAACAAGCGGCCCAGGTGAAAATAGGCGACCCGGTCCGCGATCCGGCGCGCTTCGGCCATCGAATGCGTTATGATAACGACCGAATGATCCTGCTTCAGCTCCACCATCAGATCCTCGATCAACGCGGTGGCGATGGGATCGATCGAGCCGGTGGGCTCGTCCATCAGCAGCACGTCCGGCTTCGTTGCAAGCGCCCGGGCGATGCACAGCCGCTGCTGCTGACCGCCTGACAGGTCCGTGCCGATCTTGGTGTGCAACCCGTCCTTGACCTCGTCCCACAGCCCCGCCCGACGCAGGCACGTCTCTACATGTTCGGCCATCTCCGCCTTGTCGCGGGTCAGTCCGTGGATGCGTGCGCCGTAGGCCACATTTTCCCAGATGCTCGACGGAAACGGGTTGGGCTTTTGCGCGACCCAGCCAAAGCGTCGGCGGTGCACGGGTGGATCAACCTCGGGCGCGTGGATGTCCTGCCCGTCCATCTCGATCAAGCCGTCGATATGCACGCCCCGCGTCCCGTCATGCATCCGGTTCAGGCACTTGAGCGCCGTGGACTTGCCACAGCCCGACGGGCCGATGAAGGCGAGGATTTCGTTGGCGTAAAGGTCAAACGACACGTCATCCAACGCCTGCTTTTCCCCATACCACAGCGACAGGTTCTGCACCGTCAGGACAGGCGCGGTATTGCGGCGGGGATGGGTGGCAGCGGTCTTGGGTGAGCTGTGCGTATCAAACATTGGAACCTCCGAGGGCGCTGAAAGGGTGGGCTTGGCCGCACTCTGCCAGGCGCCATGTGCCCGGACTTTGATCCAGGGCAAGATCCGCAAGACTTCACAAAACCTTCACAAATAAAATGGCCCCGCCGCATTTGGCGAGGCCGTAAAATCCGGTACGAACGCGCAGCTCAATGCAGCTTGGCGTCTACCTGAGCGATCGCGTCGTCGATCATTTGGTTGCCGCTCTCGGCCGTCATCTGCTTGGCGATGACGTCCTTGGCGGCCTGCACCGCCACAACCGCGGCGGTGTCGCGCACTTCCTTGACAGCGCTTGCCTGGGCCGAAGAGATCTGATCTTCGGCCGCGGCCAGCCGGCGCGCAATCGATGTCTTCAGATCGGCGCGCGCCTGATCGGCAGCCGCTTCGGCGTCGACCTTGGCTTGTGCCACGATCTTGTCGGCCTGTGCCTGCACTTCCTGTTGCTTGCGTTCGTAAGAGGCCAGCAGCGTCTGCGCCTCTTCCCGCAACGACCGTGCCTCATCAATGTCCGACTGGATGCCCGCGGCGCGGTCGTCCAACATCTTGGTGACCATGCCGGGCACCTTGAAATAGAACAGGACGCCGATGAACAGGATGAACGCGATCGAGACGATCAGGTCCGTGTTGCTCAGCTTCCAGAACTCCGCAGAAAACGGGTTCTTGGACGCTGCATAGACCGGGCTTGCGACCAGTGCCGCGATGGATGCGAGGGTGAGATACCGCATGATCTTAACCTTTCATCCGGGCGTTGACGGCAGCCGTGATGCTACGCGCATCGGCCTTGCCACCCATCAGGGCGACGATGTCCTTGGCGGCGTCCTTGGCCACTTCGACCACAGCCTCCTGCGCACCGGCGCGAATGTCGGCGATGGCCTTTTCGCTTTCGGCCGCTTTTGCAGCGATCTCTGCGTCCGCCTTGGCGATGGCGGCATCCAGATCGCCCTGAATGGCAGCGCGCGTCTCGCCAGCGATCCGCTGCGCTTCGGCCCGTGCATCGGCCAGCGCCTTGTCATAGGCCGCTTCGGCCTCGGCAGCCTTGGCCTTGAGGTCTTCGGCAGCGGCGAGGTCGTTCGTAATTGTCCCCTGCCGTGCGGCAAGGATGCCCGCGATCCGGGGCAGAGCCACGCGCGACAGCACAAAGTAGATCACGACGAGCGCCACCAGCAACCAGAAGATCTGGTTGCCAAAGGTCGTGACGTCCAGCTGTGGCATGCCCGGCGCTGCGGCCTCGGCTGCGGATGTTGTTTCGGTTGCCATGTCGGTCGTTCCCCTGAGTGGGCCCCTCCGGGGCCAGAATGCGAAGCCGTTACACCGGGCAGCGAGACCGTATCACGCCGCCCGATCGTAAGGAATGCGTCTCAGAAGTGACTTAGACGGCGAACATCAGCAGCAGAGCGACGAGGAACGAGAAGATCCCGAGCGCTTCTGCAAAGGCGATGCCGATGAACAGGGTCGCGGTCTGACCGGCAGCTGCCGATGGGTTGCGCAGGGCGCCGGCGAGGAAGTTGCCAGCCACGTGGCCCACACCGATTGCGGCTGCGCCGGAACCGATTGCTGCCAGGCCTGCGCCGATATGTGCGAGTTCACCTTCCATGAGAATTCTCCTTACGATTGGAAGTTGGATGTATTGCGGGGCACGCCCCGCGATGCATTAGTGATGCGGGTGCAGCGCGTCTTTGAGGTACACGCATGTGAGAATGGTAAAGACGTAGGCCTGAATGGCCGACACCAAAACTTCGAGCCCGTAGATCGCCATCACGCCGATGATGGCCACAGGCGCAATGGCTGCGACCTGCGCAAAGCCTGCGAACACTTTCAGAACCGCGTGGCCCGCCATCATGTTGCCCGCCAGACGAATGGAATGGCTGACCGGGCGCACGAAGTACGAGATGATCTCGATTACGGCCAGGACCGGGCGCAGCGGCAGCGGCGCGCGCGACACCCAGAAGAGGCTCAGGAATGACGCGCCGTTCTTGACGAACCCCAGGACGGTCACGGCGATGAACACGCCAAAGCCCAGGATCGCTGTGACGGCGATATGCGACGTCGTGGTAAACGACATCGGGATCAAACCCAGGAAGTTGGCGCACAGGATGAACATGAACAGCGTCATGATGTAGGGGAAATACTTGATCCCGTCCTTGCCGGTCACATCCTCAACCATCTTGTAGACAAAGCCATACAGCAGTTCGGCAATCGACTGCCCGCGGCCCGGCACGACTTCGCGCTTGGACGTGGTCAACACCATCAGCGCGATGATCGCCAGCACGGCCATCACCAGCCAGAACGTCACATTGGTGAGCGTGAACATCCCGATCTCACCGCCGAACAGCGATTTGACCTCGAACTGGTCCATCGGGTGAAAAGACAGGCCACCGCCACCATCTGCTTCATCTGCCATCCGGCTCTCTCCGTCACTCTCGCCCGTCCCCGGGCGCGTCCTCTGCGGCTTGCGCCGCTTCTCGTTCCGCCTGAACCTCTTTCGCGCTGCGCATCATCGTCAGGATGCCGGCCGCGAAGCCCAGGAAGATAAATATGATCATCAGGAACGGAGAGGTGCCCAAGAGCGCGTCCAGCCCGTACCCGATCCCAAACCCGATCCCCAGACCGGCCACCAGTTCGATCACCATGCGCCAGGCCAGTTGCGCCTGGGAGTGAGGATCCGGTGTGTGAGGTTTCGGTGCGTGCGCCTCTTTGGCAGCGTCGATGCGGGCCTGCAGGGCCGCCAGTCTGTCGCTGTCATCAGGGTCGGTCACGCACCTCTGTCCCACGTGTTGGCTTGGGTGGTGGAATATGCTGCGACTGGGTGCGAGTCAACGTGCGGGAATGACCGCCTACGATTCCTCTATCCTTCTGGTTTTCAAAGGTTTTCTGGAATTCAGCAAAAGTCGGACAACCCGCCGCATCCGCCAAATCCGCCGCTTTCCAACCAAACGCATTATTCAACCATTCGGTTGATTTTCCACGTGCCGCAAATCCGCGGTGCGATCCAACAGCCATCGCCGCACCACGCGCACAGCTTTGCGCCGCGACGATACCCCGCTGCTCAGCAGGTAAAACGCCCCGCTCTGAATGCTCACATCCGACACCCGCACCAAACGGCCCGCCACGATATCCCGGTGCGTCGCATCAGATGCCGCCAGAAACACGCCTGCCCCGGCCAACGCCGCCTCGACCGCCAGCGGCGCCCGCAACCGGTGGGGCCCTTCCGTCAACGGCAGCTTGGTCCAACCCGCCGCCCGCGCCCAGCGCGGCCACAGGTCTTCCCGCCGGTCCCGTAGCAACGCCACCTGGCCCAGATGTTCGGGGCGCAGCACATCACCCGGAACGACGCCGGGCGCGGCGACGGGATAAATCGGCGCATTGCTCAGCAAATCCGCGGGCACGTCCAGCACGCCTTTATGCGCAAAGCGGATGGCCAGATCCGCCTCGTACCGGTCCAGATCAGCCAGATCGGTCGACCCGATCAAACGCAGGTCAATCTCGGGCAGCTCCGCCTGCATCTCTGCTAGCAGCGGCGCGACCACCTTGGCCGCAAAAAGCGGCTCGCTGTTAACCACGACCCGCCCCGCGGGCGTGGCCGCCAACCCTTCGGTCGCATCTCCGATCACGTCAAAGGCAGGCGCAATCCGCTGGGCATAGTGCCGACCCTCGGGCGTCAGAACCACACCGCGGGATTGATCCCGAAACAGCTGCACCCCCAGCCGCGCCTCCAGCCCGCGCACATGACGGCTGATCGCGGAATGGCTCACGCCCAGCTCTTCCGCGGCCCGGCTAAAACTTTCGTGCCGCGCGGCCGCCTCAAAGGCGCGCAGGGCATTCAAAGGCGGCAATGACCGCATGGCACCTCACCATATGTGCAAAAATTGCACATAACCTGTCAGAGAACTCTGTTTGTGGCAACGCACAGGATGCGCATATTCCAAGCACAGCTTCAACACACGAGGCATCCCATGCAACTCACCCACCAAAACGCGCTTTTGCGCGCCCTCCTCACCTGTGCGAAATTTCTGCAAAAGAGGCGCAAGGCTCCGATCACAAAGGGCTCCGCCCTGCCCCCCATGTCAGACCATATCGCGCGCGATATCGGCCTTAGCCCCCATGACCGCGCGCTCATGTCCCACCACTGGCCGTCCCGGGACAGCCGTCACCCGTTCCTCTGACGCGACCGCCCTGCTATGACGGTTGCATGGCCGATCCGCTCGACACCACCTTTCAGGCGCTCGCCGACCCGACCCGGCGGGCGATCCTGACCATGCTGCTCGAGGATGACATGGCCGTCACCGACGTGGCCGAACCGTTCGAGATGTCGCTCGCCGCGATCTCGAAACACCTCATGATTCTTACGCGCGCGGGCTTGATCCAGCAGGAAAAACGGGGCCGCGTGAAATGGTGCAAGCTGGATCCTGACGCGCTCAAGGGCGCCTCTGTCTGGATGCAAAGCTTTGGCCAGTTCGAACCGGTCAACCTCGACGCGTTCGAACGCTTCCTCGCCGCCGAACTGCCGTCCGAGCGCTAGTGCCCCGGGGTCGGTGGGCGGGCGAATTTGCATTGGCAAAGAGTCCCGCCCGCCGGCCTCACTCTTCGCGCAACAACAGCCCCAGCGCCAAGACGGTCAAGCCGACACCGATCCAGACCAATGCCCCCGGCACACCATTGCCCAACGCGACCTCCCACAGGATCACCCAGCTGGGCGTCAGATAGGTGTATGCCATCACCTTGGCCGAGGGCAGCCGCAGCGTCGCGAATTGCAGCAGCACGAACGTCGCCGCCGACGCGAACACAGCAATATAGACCAGCGTGATCCAGACGATCCCCGGCAGTGCCCCCCAGGGCGTCGCCATCAGATCGCGCCAGCCGAATGCCGTCAGCAGCAGCGCCCCGGCCAGCAACATGCCCAGCGTGAACACCAGCGGGCTCTCGCCCCGGTTCAGCTTGCGCACCATCGGCGTATAGATCGCATGGCTCAAACAGCCGAAGAAATAGATCACTTCGCCCCGCCCGACCTCGAACGCCAGAAACGCCGACCAGTCCGCGCGAAAGATCACCCACAGCGCCCCCGCCGCCCCGATGCTCAGCGACAGCGCCATGCGCGGCGTCGTCACCTGCCGCAGCAGCAGCCAGCCGAACACGCCCGCCATCACCGGGGTCAGTGTGAACACCGCCGCCGCACTTACAGGCGGCGCCGTCTTCAACCCTTCGAACATGAGCACGAAGTAAATGCCGAACAGCCCGCCCAGCACCGCATAACGCCAGGGCGCGCGCAGCGCTGACCGCGGCGCGCCGCCCGTCACCAGCACGGCCGATCCGATGAGCGCCGCCGCCAGCCAGAATCGCGCCGCGTTCAGGGCCGCCGGTGCAATCTCATTGGCGGCCTGGGCACCCAGCGAAAACGACCCCGCCACGAGCGCCGAAAACAGCAGCATCGCGGCGTGGCCCTGCAAGGCAGGGCTCACAGCACCTGCCAACTTTTCGACCGCTCCTTGAGGAAACTTAGAAAGGCCTGCACCTTGTTTGTCCGATGCAGGTCCACGTGCGTCACCAACCACAGCGGCGAAGACCAGTCTTCCTGCGGCTCCAGGATCTCGATCATGTCCGCGTTTGCGCGCGCCTCCATCACGGGCAGAAAGCCGATGCCCGCCCCGGCAAGAACGGCCTGTTCCAGCGCACGGATATCGGACGATCTGAACGTGATCGCATCTGCAGGAACATGCGAGCGCAGCCAGCGGTTGAACGGGGCCCGGTTGTCTTCGTCGTCATTGCCGACAAAGCGGTGCCCCTCCAGGTCCTTGTGGATGGTATCGGGCCGGCCATGGCGTGCGATATAGCTTTGGGCTCCGTAAAGCCCCATGGATTGTCGCACAAACGGCTGCACCACGTTGTCCGGCTGATCCGGTGCGTTGCCCGCCCGGCTCGCCACATGCGCCTCGCCATATTCCAGTCGAAGCAGCCGCTCACCCGTCAGATAGCGGACGACCCCATCGGGATGCTCCAGTTGAAAGTCGGTCAATACCGGCGCCATCCGCGGGGCAAGGTTCACAAGGGATGTGACCACCAGTTCACCCGACACCTCGTTGCCGCGCCCCTTGATCCGGCCCGCCAACTGGCTGAACTGATCATCCGTCGCCTGCGCGACCCGAAACAGATCGTCGCCCGCCTCGGTCGGCGTGTATCCCCTCGCGTGACGTTGGAACAGCTTGACGCCCAGCCGGGTCTCGAGCGCGTCAATATGGCGGATCACCGTGGCGTGGTGCACGCCCAGCACATCCGCCGCGCCGCTGACCGTACCCATACGCGCCACTTGGTAGGCAGTCTTGATCTCGTCCCAGTTATCCATCTGAACCTCTCTGTGCGCCAGCAAACAGATGCTGTTGATTTAGCGGCGTTGCGTTCGAAAACGCAAGCCTCAATTATCAGCACACAGAACACTTCCTCCAGATCAAGGACCCGATCTTATGACACTCCTGCACATCGACAGCTCTGCCCGCACCGAGGGCTCCGTCACCCGCGATCTCACTGCTCAGATTGTGGCCAAGATCGGCGGTGACGTGATCCGCCGTGACCTGCGCGACGCTCTGCCTCAGATCAACGAGGCGTGGGTTGGCGCCAATTTCACCCCCGCAGATCAGCGCGACGACGTCCAGCGTGACACGCTGGCCCTGTCCGATACGCTGGTGGCCGAGCTCAAGGCCGCCGACACCATCGTCATTGGTTTGCCGCTGTACAATTTCGGCGTGCCTGCCGCGCTCAAGGCCTGGATCGACCTTGTCGCCCGCGCAGGTGTGACATTCAAATACGGTGAAAACGGCCCCGAAGGTTTGCTGACGGGCAAGCGTGCGATCCTCGCCGTGTCCACCGGCGGCGTGCCAGTGGGCAGCGCATATGACTTTGCCACCGCCTACATGCGCCACGTGCTGGGCTTTATCGGTATCACTGAGGTCGAAATGGTTGCCGCCGAACGCGTTGTCGCCAATGGCGACGCGGCTATTGCTGCCGCACAGGCCGAGATCGACGCACTGGCCGCTTGAGCCCCTTTTTCCCCAACGACCCAAGCCCACTCACGGCGCCCCCGGTGTTCGCACCGGGGGCTTTTTGGTAAGTCGCGTCAGTGGCAATGCAACGGCTTTGATCCCGCATGACAGCATCGACCCGGAGGTGAGCTCTTGCGGCAGCCCCCACCGTGCGAAACCTCGTCTTGGGTGATCCAGCCAGACGTCCCGCCAGCCGCAAAGACCGGTGCGGCGCTGATGCATGCCAAAAGCATCGCCGCCGCGCGTAATATGTTCATTCTCGTTCCTTTCGTACCCCGCGCTTGCTCCCGCGCGTTAACCAGTTGTTAACACATGAGCGGCAGGCAACCTTGATCCTGATCAACCATCTGGACGGGCTGCGGCCCCTCCCGCTAGGCTTGCAGCATGACGGTCGTGCGCAACCTGCCCAGCCAGCTCATTCTGGCCCATGCGCCCTGGTTCTTGGGGGCGGGGCTGATCGTGTGTATCGTGGCCTGTGCCTCGGCCGGTGTTGCCTTGCTTTTTTCCGGGCAGATGGCAGGGCTGGTGACCGTGTTGGCAGGTGCCGCGATCCCGCTGGGCATCTTTGCGCTGGCGATCAAGCGGGATCAGGCGATCTTTGATGCCACCTCCGGCACTGTGACGTTGCAGCGTCGGACGCTCTTTGGCTACCGCTGCATGGTCCATCCGCTGCAAACCGTCCGCCGCGCCGAGATGGAGGCGCTGTCGGACACCAAGCGGCCCACGCTCACCTTCCATGACCAAACTCCGCCCTACCCGCTGGTCGAGGCGTTTTCGACCAGCAGCGCGCATTTGCGCGCCACACAGACCATCAACGATTGGCTGCGCGTGGCACGGCGACAACAGGCGTCGTGACGCTCAACGCACTCAGGACAACCCGGTAATTTCGCCAGCAATTCAAAGCGGCACAGTCACCTCGTCGCGAAGCACGCGCCAGCCGATCTCTTGCAGAAGCAGATCGGGGTCGAGGTTGCCGCCCTTTTCCGCGAACTCCGGGTTCATCGACAGCATCGACAGCCCATGCACGAAACTCCACAACATGAACGACCGTTGCCGCACCTTGTTGGTGATGCCCGGCTCGCCCAGAACCTTGGCCACCTCATGCTGCACGATGTCGTAGATGTCCTGCCCAGCTTCCTCGATCTCGGGCAGTTGCGGGCCGTCATTATGGCCAAAACGCAAAAGGAACATGCCCGGCTCGCGCAGGGCAAATCCGACATAGTTCTGGCCCAAGGCACGGATCCGCTCGATCGAGCCTTCGGGATACACCGTCATCGCTTCGAGCATCTCGTGCTTGTGACGGTCCATGCTTTGCAACACGACCGCAACAATCATGTCCCCCTTGTTTTTGAAGTGCTTGTAGGGGGCTGCCGTCGATACACCTGCGCGCCGACAGGCATCCGAGACCGAAAAATGGTCAATGCCCTTTTCCTCGATCAGCTGCCGCGTCGCGTCGACCAATGCGGCCCGGAGGTCGCCGTGGTGATAGGTGGTTTTTTCAGAAGTCATCGTGTCCGTCATTTCCGCCGCCAGACCTACCCGAATTTTTTTCCTTGTCAAAGTTAGAACCGCTTACATATGTAAGAGACGCTAACTTTGACAGGTGTCATAATGCCTCGCCGTTCTTTTTTCCGCCGGGTCGTCCGCTTTGTATTTGTTGTCACCAGCACCGTCGCCGTGATTGCAAGCGCCGGGTTTGCCGTCCAGACCGGGGCAAGCATTCTGGCTGCGCGGGCCGCGGATACACCACCACCGGACGCGGCTCCTCTGACGGCCGTCAGCGTGCGCACCTTGACACAGGCGGACGGATACACCGTCCCGCGCAGTTTCGTGGGCCAGGTGGAGCCGCGCAAGACAGTCGCACTGTCGTTCGAACTGGCGGGTCGGCTGGCCGACGTGCTGGTGGACGAAGGCGATACCGTGGTCGCCGGTCAACTGCTCGCCCGGCAGGACATCGACCTGCTGCAAGCCGACCGCGACCGGCAACAGGCCGCCCGCAAGGCGGTCGAGGCGCAACTGGCATTTGCCCTGCAGACACTCGAACGCAGCGAGGCGCTGCTGGACCGCGGATTTGCGAGTCAGGAACGGTTGGACCAGTCCATGGCCACCCGTGATGAGCTGAACGCCCGCATCAGCGAGATCGACGCCACGCTCGCCACCATCGATATCCAGCTGCAAAAGGCCGAGCTGTTTGCACCCTTCGACGGGCGCATCACCCGCCGGGTCCTCGACGGTGGCGAGGCCGTGGGCGCGGGCCAGGTCCTGGTTGAGGTCGTGGAGACAGGCGTGCCCCAAATCCGCGTCGGCCTACCGCTCAGCATCGACGAAAGCGCGCTTGCGACCGCACAGATCCGCGTGAACGGCGGCAGCTATGCCGCAACGCTTGCGTCGTTCCGCCCCGATATCGACCCGGTCACGCGCACGCGCACCGCGCTCTTTGACATCGAGACCGACAGCGCCATGGCGCTTGGCCAGACGGCGCGGCTGGAACTCACAACGCACGTGATCGAGGATGGCACATGGGTTCCCCTGCGCAGCCTCAAGGAAGGCGACAAGGGGCAGTGGACCCTGCTTGTGGTCGATGCCGACAACGTCGTGCGCCGCGCCTCTGTGCTGGTGATCCACGCAACGTCGGACGAGGCGTACGTTCAGGGCTCCTTTCCCACGGGCACGCGCATGATCGAAGAAGGCCCGCAACGGGTCACGCTGGGCCAGACCGTCCAGATCGCCGAAACGCTGTAAGGGGCCCGCGCAATGGAAACCCTCACCTTTCGCCAGCCGCGCCTCGTCGCCCTGATCCTGCTGGTGTTGATTTCGGCCGGCCTGTCGTCATTCCTGTCGCTGGGCCGGCAGGAGGATCCGACAATCACCAACCTCTTTGCCACTGTCACCACGCAATTCCCCGGCGCCGATCCCGCCCGGGTCGAGGCGTTGGTGACGGCCGAGATCGAGGAAGAGCTGCGCGAGATCGAAGAGGTGTCCGAAGTGACGTCGGTGTCCCGCACGGGCGTCTCGGTCGTGTCTGTCGAGCTGTTGGAAACCCTGGACGAAGAGACCATCGAGCAGGTCTGGACCGAAGCCCGCGACGCCGTGGAAAGCGCGCGCGCGAACTTCCCCGTCGGGGTGCTGGCCCCCGATTTCGATGCCGAAGGGATCTCCGCATACTCCGCAGTGATCGCGGTTGCGGCGACCCATGATGACGTGTCGCTCGCCCTTCTGAACCGCCATGCCGAGGCGCTGTCGGACCGGCTGCGCAATATCCCGTCGACCCGTGCGGTGGAACGGTTTGGCGTGCCCGAAGAAGAGGTGCTTGTCAGCATCGATCCGACCCAGGCCGCAGCACTTGGCCTGACGGCTGCGGATATCTCCCGCCTGATCCAGGCCGCCGATGGAAAGGTACAGTCGGGTCGCCTGCAGGGCACGTCCGACCTGTCGATCACGATCTCGGGCGAGATCGAAAATCTGGCCCGACTGCGCGATGTTGTGCTGCGCGAAAACGATCAGGGCGCAACTGTGACGCTCGCTGATATCGCGACGATCACACGCGGCGTCCGCACCCCCGCGCAAGAGCTTGCCATCGCCGATGGACGGCCTGCCGTCCTGGTGGGTGTGCTGGCGCAAGACGGCGTGCAAATCGACCGCTGGATGGGGTTTGTGCGGGACGATCTGGACGCAGGCGCGGATGCCGTGCCGTTCGGGATCGCGGAACAGATGCTGTTCGATCAGTCGGGCTACACCACCGACAGGTTGCAAGAGGTGGCGACCAACATGGCCATCGGCGTGGGTCTCGTGGTCGCTGTGTTGCTGGTCACGCTGGGCGTGCGCGCTGCGTTGATCGTTGCACTTGTGCTACCGGTCGTGTCGCTTGCGACGCTGGCCACGATGAACTTCATCGGCCTGCCCTTGCACCAGATGTCGGTCACCGGCCTGATCGTGGCGCTGGGTCTGCTGGTGGACGCCGCTATCGTAATGTCGGACGAGGTGCGCAAACGTCTGGCCAGCGGGATGAGCCGTGAGGCCGCCGCAGGCGACGCCGTTCGGCGCCTTGCCGCGCCGCTTCTGGCGTCGACGGTGACGACCGCGCTGGCCTTTACGCCCATGATCCTGCTGCCCGGGCCTGCCGGTGACTTTGTAGGATCCATTGCGATTGCCGTGGTGCTGATGCTGATCTGGTCGCTGGTCGTCGCCTTGACCGTCACCCCGGCCCTTGCCGCCTGGACCCTGCCTGCGCGCAGAGCGCCCAAGGCGCCGGGCCTGATGGCCCGCGCCTTCGAAGGGTTGATCTATTTCGCTGTCAGCAATCCGGTCAAGACCATCGCGGTGTCGCTGATCCTGCCGGTGCTGGGTTTCATGAGCTTTCCCACCCTCGTGCCGCAGTTCTTTCCCGGCGTCGACCGCGACCAATTCTACCTCGAGGTCGATATGCCGCCCGGCACCGGCATCGGCACAACCTACGCCACCGCGCTGCAGATGGACGAGATCCTGCGCAATGATGCGGGTGTCGAAAGCGTCTATTGGTCCATCGGCAAGTCGGGGCCTGCGTTCTACTACAACATCACTGGCGGGCGGTCGCGCGAACCGGCCTTTGCCCAGGCGATGATCACCACCGACACGCCCGAGGACGCAGCAAGGCTCGTCTCGACCTTGCAAGAGGATTTCGGCACCCGTTTCCCCGCAGCTCAAGTGGTGGTGCGTGGCATCATCCAGGGCCCCCCCGTGGCAGCGCCGGTTGAGCTGCGCATTGTCGGTCAGGACCTGGATGTTCTGCGCACGCTTGGTGATCAGGTGCGCGCGCAGGTGGCCGATCTGGACCTCGTCACCTCGGTGCGCTCGGGCGTCAACGGGGGTGCGCCACGCATCCGCTACGAGATCGACGAAACCGAGGCGCGGCTTTTGGGGCTGAACGTGACGGACGTGGCGGCACAACTCGACGCCGCGCTGACCGGCGTCACCGGCGGATCGCTGGTCGAGGGCACCGAACAATTGCCGGTGCGCGTGCGCATGGGCGACGGGTTGCGCAGCGACCTGACAGCCATATCCGACATGCCGATCCTCTTGCCTGGTGCTGCATCCGTGTCCGCGCTGGGTGACTTTCCCGCCGTACCCCTGTCGGAGATTGCCACGCCTGTGCTCGAACCGGCCGAAAGCGTCATCACCCGGCGCAATGGTCTGCGCGAAAATGCGGTTCAGGCCTTTCTCGTACCCAACGTTCTGCCCGAACAGGCCCAGCGCGACGTGCTGGATGCACTGGATGCCACCGGGTTCACCTTGCCCGACGGGTATGCCCTGAAGCTCGGCGGAGACAGCGACGCGCGCAACGATACGGTGGGCAACCTGATGGCCTCGGTCGGCCTGATCGTGACATTGACCATCGCCGCCATCGCGCTGACGTTCAACTCCTTCCGCCTCACGGCTGTGGCCCTTGTGGTCTGCGTCCTGTCGGCGGGGCTGTCGATCCTGTCGCTTGCCATCCTGCAATACCCGTTCGGCATTCAGGCGATCATCGGCGTCATCGGGTCCATCGGGGTGTCGATCAACGCAGCCATTATCATTCTGACCGGACTGCAGGCTGACCCGGAGGCGGCCTCTGGCGACCGCCGCGCCATGGCGCGTGTCGTGAACGGGTCGGCCCGTCACATCATATCGACCACCGTCACCACCTTTGGCGGCTTCCTGCCACTGATCCTGGATGGTGGTGCGTTTTGGCCGCCCTTCGCCGTGGCCATCGCGGGCGGTGTGCTCCTGTCGACCGTCGTCAGCTTCTTCTTCACGCCGCCGGTCTTTGCGCTCATCGCCCGCAAGCAGCCCCTGCCCGAGGGGATCGTGGACGCGCCGCCGACCGACACCGCGGACCGCCCCGCGCCATTGGTCCTGGAGCAGCCGAAATTGGCGGCAGAGTAAGCAGCAGCTTGACTCTGCGCGGGCCAAAGCCTAACTCGCCCGCAACACCCGGAATGCGACAGCCTTCCGGTCCCTTGGGTTCAACCCGGGATCGCCCTCCGTCAGCGCGTTGCGCCCACGGGGGCGCTTGCCGTTTGGGCCATTGGGTTCTCCGCCGCCCGTGCTTACCTTGCGGGCAAACGTCAACGGTCGAAAGGCACGCCTATGTTTGAAAATCTCTCCGAACGCCTCTCTGGTGTTTTCGACCGCCTGACCAAGCAAGGCGCGCTGAGCGAGGAGGACGTCAAAACCGCCCTGCGCGAGGTGCGCGTCGCCCTGCTCGAGGCGGACGTGTCCCTGCCCGTGGCGCGCGACTTCGTCAAAGTCGTGCAGGAAAAGGCCACCGGTCAGGCTGTGACCAAATCCGTCCCCCCCGGCCAGCAGGTCGTCAAGATCGTGCACGACGCGCTGGTCGCCACGCTGGCCGGCGCGGG
>ERZ1740067.1347-NODE-1347-length-17031-cov-6.550189_pt1 | contig 17031 bp, 13 predicted proteins | sample MGYA00581736_ERZ1740067 | MGnify/ENA primary metagenome ERZ1740067 (study PRJEB43018, sample SAMN04849236) | marine metagenome | isolation source: floating plastic debris | place: Pacific Ocean | collected 2008-08-27 | study: EMG produced TPA metagenomics... | reverse complement strand
CATCGCGGCAGCAATAAGATACCCCGCCGCGGCCATTACTAAGGCGATAAATTTATTCAGTGCCATGACACACACCTCCCAGCATCATTATTTCTTGTAAGCGTCATGCCCCACCATCCGACATAAACATTTTTATTGCAATGTATTAAGAGGGCTGATCCGCCATCCTACCTATTTTCTGAAAGCCTGACGCGATAGCGCCCTTCAAGAGGGACCCTAAGCCCGGTGCCAACCAACCTCAACATTGGGACATGGTTGCTCTTGGGGCAGCAACGGTGCAGCGTGAACGACAACAGCAAATGCGAAGGGTACCGGGCATGAAGATGCGCGCAATGGTGGCGGGGCTTTCAATTGTCGGGCTGGTGACAACGGCCTGCGCCAACGACGATGAGAAAAGCTTCAAGCGGTTTACCGCCGAGCATGTCTTTGACATTGAGTATGCGGACGACCCGCAAATCTCTGCCGATGGCAAGACCATCATTTATGTTCGTCGCTCAATGGACCGGCTTAAGGATCAGGTACGCGGCGACCTCTGGACACTCAATGTGACAAGCGGTGACCACCGCCCCTTGGTGGTGGGCGGCGCCTCCGCAAGCAGTCCAAGATGGTCACCCGATGGCGAAAAACTTCTGTACACAACGTCAACCGAAGGCCGACCTGAGCTGAGGCTTCTCTACATGGATAATGGCACCAGCGCGTCCCTGTCCCAGTTTGAAAAAGCGCCCGGCGCAGCGGTTTGGTCACCCGATGGCAAGACCATTGCCTTTACAATGTTCGTGGACGCCGAAAACCCAAGCTTTGCCAAACCCCCAAAGGCACCGGAGGGCGCAACCTGGTCAGAGCCCGTACGGGTTTTTGACGACATCACCTTCCGTTTTGACGGGCAGGGCTATCTCTCCGAAGGGGCCACCCATATTTTCACAATCCCCGCCGATGGCGGCTCGCCCCGGCAAATCACGTCCGGAGAGATTGATTATGGCGAACCTGCTTGGCTGGGGAACGATACGCTGCTGGTCACTGGAAACCCCAATGAAGACCGCGACCTTGACCCCATCGAAAGCGATATCTTCACCGTCAATCTGGCCACCCTCGACATGACACGGATGACGGATCGTGACGGTCCTGACCTCAGCCCCGAAGTTTCTCCCGACGGTGAGCGCATTGCCTACATTGGATATGATGACAAACGCTTGTCCTGGCAGCAGGCCGGGCTTTACGTCATGGCCGCCGACGGTAGCGATACCAAACGCATCGCAAAAGAGTTCGATCGCGGCATCGCCACCATCCGTTGGGCCAATGATAGCCAATCCGTTTACGCCCTTATTGAGGATGCGGGGGATATGGCGGTGATTGAGATCGGCCTTGACGGCGAGGTCCAGCGCCTCATCACCGATATTGGAGGCACCGCAATCGGCAGGCCCTATGCCGGTGGCGCCTATTCCGTGTCGGACACCAATCAACCGATCTTCGCCTACACGATCGCATCGCCGGACAAACCGGCAGATGTTGCCGTCGCTGGCCTTGGTGCCCAAGACCGTACCCTGACGGCCCTCAATGAGGATTTGCTGCCCTATCTCGATATGGCCCCATTGGAGGAGATTAAGGTCCCCTCCTCCCATGATGGCCTTGAGATCGAAGCCTGGGTCGCCCTGCCGCCGGGCTTTAAAAAAGATGGCAGCTTTCCCATGATTATGGAGATCCATGGGGGTCCGTTCGCGCAATATGGGCCCACCTTTGCGGCAGAGATCCAGCGTTTTGCCGCCGAAGGCTATGTCACCGTCTATGCCAACCCCCGCGGGTCCACCGGTTATGGCGAAGCTTTCGCCCAGAAGATTGATTTGGCCTATCCGGGGCGCGACTATGACGATCTCATGAGCGTCGTCGACCACCTGGTGGCGGAGAACTATGTGAGTGAGGATCGCCTGTTCGTCACCGGCGGGTCGGGGGGCGGGATTCTCACCGCGTGGATCGTTGGGAAAACCGACCGTTTCGCCGCCGCCGCATCGATCAAGCCGGTGATCAACTGGATGACCATGGCCCTCGCTGCGGATATTGCGGCCTTCGTGAAGCGCCACTGGATCCGCGCCGAACCGTGGGAGGATCCTGACGCCTTCCTGGACCGCTCGCCTATCATGCTGATCGAGAATGTCAGCACACCGACGCTGGTGATGGTCGGCGAGGAGGACTGGCGCACCCCCACCTGGGAAGCGGAGCAATTCTATACCGCCCTCAAGCTGCGCGACGTTGACACGGCACTTATCCGCGTACCGGGCTCATCCCATTTCATTGCCGCCCGGCCCAGCCGCCTTATTGCGAAAACGGACAATATTATGGGCTGGTTCGCGAAGTATGACCCGGGGAAGAACGAGCAGGGAACGGAAGAGGCAGAGGAGCCCCACGCGGAGTAAAGGGCGGCCCGCAGGGCCCAACGTCACTAGGGCGAACGGGGTGACCTCAATCGGCGTCAGCGGCGCCGTGCTCATCAAGCTTAGGGCCAGCAATCCGGATCTCCCGTCGCAGGATTATGACAAGAGATTCGGGGGAAGATGCGAGGAGGTTACATTTGATTTCTGTCGAAAGACGTCAGAAGATACATCATCCAAGGGCAAAATGGGGCATAAGGATGGCTAAACCAGGTTCCTCAGACAGATCCGATAACCCATGGGGCGAGCCATGGATGATTTTCTACGCCACTTTACTTCTCACGGTCGCGTTGTTTGCAGGGGCGGTCATTTTGGGCTTGCTCGGTATCATTAATGAAGACCAATTTTCAATTTTCGCAGGCTACTTAGCCCTCCCCATCGCGATCATGTTTGCAATTTCGGCCTTTACTCTCTTCGCCTTCCTGGGAATAACCTGTTTCGTGGGTATTTTCCGTCCCAAAAGCTATAAGGACAAGAGTATTTTTCAGATACCATTTGCATTTATAGGATGGCTGGTATTTTCTTGCCTATGTTTACTGGGCGCCATCAAAGCACCGCCTGGAATCGTCAATTTGGTGCCATTAGACAGCTATTCAACAAACCATCTGTATGCGCCTATAATAGCGTTGGTTCAGCAGCATCAACCCTTTATACCTGAACTCAAAGCCGAGTCTATGTTCGTCTTCTTTATCCTGAATTTTTTTATTTTGGGTCTAGGGGGTGAATCTCGACGGTCAAGATCCTTTGGGGGAGGCGGTGGGACAAACGTCCCGGGAATGGGCGACTCCGGTGGAGGAGGCGACGGTGGCGGCGGTGAATAACCCCTACGCCGCAGCTTCTCCAATCAGGACTTCGCGTTTACCCGCATGGTTGGCGGGGGAGATAATCCCCTCCTCTTCCAACCGCTCAATGAGGGTCGCGGCGCGGTTATAGCCGATCTGAAGCCGCCTTTGGATATAGCTGGTAGACGCCTTCCGATCCCGGGCGACAATCGCCACCGCCTGGTCAAACATCGCATCGCCCGAGCTTGTGTTCCCGCCAACGTCGAGACCCAGCGCAGCGGCGGCCTCGTCGTCGCCTTCTCCGCCCTCGGTCACCTCTTGGATATAGTCCGGCTTGCCCTGTTTTTTGAGGTGAGAGACAATCTTTTCCACTTCCTCATCGGCCACAAAGGCGCCATGCACCCGGGTGATCCGTCCGCCCCCGGCCATATACAGCATATCCCCCATACCAAGGAGTTGCTCGGCACCCTGCTCGCCCAAAATCGTCCGTGAATCGATTTTCGACGTCACTTGGAAAGAAATCCGGGTGGGGAAGTTCGCTTTAATCGTCCCCGTGATCACATCCACCGATGGTCGCTGGGTGGCCATGATAAGGTGAATGCCCGCCGCCCGCGCCATTTGCGCCAGGCGTTGCACCATCGCCTCAATATCCTTGCCCGCCACCATCATAAGGTCCGCCACCTCGTCGATCACCACGACGATGAAAGGCATCTTCTCAAACTCTAGGACCTCTTCCTCATAAACCGGTTCACCGGTTTCGGAATCATAGCCATTATGGACCTTACGGGTGAGCTCCTCGCCCCGCTCTTCCGCCTGGGTCACCCGCTCGTTAAAGCCGTGAATATTCCGCACTCCAAGCTTAGACATACTTCGGTAGCGCTCTTCCATCTCCTTGACGGTCCATTTGAGCGCAACCACCGCCTTGCGGGGGTCGGTCACCACCGGCGCCAGGAGATGCGGAATGCCCTCATAAACGGACAGTTCCAGCATTTTAGGATCCACCATGATGAGCTTACACTGGTCCGGCGGCAGGCGATAAAGCAAGGAAAGGATCATGGTGTTGATCCCCACCGACTTACCGGACCCTGTGGTCCCCGCGATAAGGAGGTGAGGCATTTTTGACAGATCAGCATATTGCGCCTCGCCGCCAATGTCCTTGCCAAGGGCGAGGGTGAGACCCTTACTCCCCGTAAACTCCTCAGTATTCAGCATTTCATGGAAGAGAACGAACTCCCGGTCATCATTGGGCAGCTCGATCCCGATGGCGTTCCGGCCGGGCACCACCGCCACCCGGGCGGCAATTGCTGACATGGAACGGGCGATATCGTCGGCAAGACCGATGACGCGGGAAGATTTGACCCCCGCGGCAGGCTCCAACTCGTAAAGGGTGACCACCGGTCCCGGGCGCACATTGATGATCTCCCCATGCACCTTAAAGTCTGCGAGCACCGTTTCTAGGGCGCGGGCCCGCTCCTCTAACTCTTCATCGGAGACATCCCGCGTGTCATTCGGGTTCGGCGCCTTCAGGAATTTCAAGGACGGCAGATTATAGTCGTCAGGGTTAAAGAGGCGCCCCTGCTCCTCCACCGGGCGACGCACCGGTACTTTGCGCACCTCACGGATGATACGACGCTCTTTATGCGCCGCCTCTTCCTCGTCGGTGAGGTCGTAGGCTTCTTCATCATCAGCCTCCGCAGCGATGTCGTCATAGTCGACGTCCATCTCTTCTTCAGTATAGGCCTCTTCTTCTGCAAGGAGGTCGCCTTCACCAAGATCCTCGACCTCCGCCGCTTCCTCTTCGAAGACAGGGTCTTCGCGGGCCTCTTTGTTCCCGCCACGGCGTTCCAGCCATTCCGTATAGGCGACTTCGATGCGAGCACTCAGCCAATCATAGCACCAGAAGAAGGCATCAAGCCCCGCTTCCACGTGATCCCGGCGCACCCCAATGGCGCGACCGGTGAAGAAAAAAGCAGTGGGCAGAAGGATAAGAGCCGCCAAGATACTGGCCGTCGATATCCCTAAAAATCCAAACGGCGCCCGAAAGAAACCGGCAATGCCATCGCCCAGCAGACCGCCCATCGACACCGCAAACGGCCAGTCCACCGCACGGGGCAAACAGGCCGCGAACCCCGCCATAGCGAGGAACCCAATAAGCCAGGCTGCGCCCTTGAACCAGGCCGCAAGAGGCGTCGCGCCCGCTGGAGGTCCCCAGCGGAAAGATCCCCACCCCCATAAGAGAGGGGCGATGGGCAACATCAAGGCCGCGCCCCCGACCGCTTGCAACAGCATATCAGCGATCACCGCGCCCGAGGCACCGCCCCAATTGGCGATATCGGCCCGCGGCGTTGCGGTGGACCAGCTGGGGTCCGATACCGCGTGGGTCGCAACGCTCACCATCGTCAAGACACTTAAAACCATGAGGGCAAAGGCACCCACCCGCAGGATAAGGGACCTTAAGCCCGCTGCCGCCCGCTCAAGGGGCGAAATCTCATAGGCCGACGCAGATGACTGGCGCATACGCAAATTCACTTGAGCCATTTGCAGACTGGTTTGGGCAGTCCGCAGGCTCTTAAGTCCTTATTTTTTGAGCGCTGCCGCCGCCGGTCGTCACATCACCTTGGTCGGAAAGCGCTCACGTTAAAGCTCACTCCCGCGCAAATTCTCGCGTGTGAGGGTTAAGCGTTCTTTACGATTAAGGCTCTGTGACCCGAGAAAATGCGCCCCAGAACGAGCATGAAGGGGGTTATTTTCCCCCCATGCGGGCGATTGCGGCGCCCTCCTATCGGTGTTAACTTTTTGGCCGTGCAAATGGGTGTGACGAAGGGGGTTCGCCAATGCCGCGATTTTCAACGATCCTATCTTTGTGCTTCGGCGCGAGTGCCCTCCTCTTAGCAGGGTGCGAAACCACCACGCCGTCTTCCAGCGGCGGCGGCAGTGTGAGTGGTCGCGGCGATGCCGCACCGTTCCTACCAGGTTCCTCGGTGGAGCCGTTCAGCACGCCCGGCGGCGGGACGCCGGACCGCGTGTTCAATGTGGTGTTCGTCGCCGACAGCGACGACTATGGCGACCTTGGCAACCCGGCGAACCTCAGCGCCTTTGAGGCGGACGTCGCCTCGGTCATCAATAATGGGTTCGAGCAAGTCTCAGCGATTTATCGGAACCGGACGTCCTTTCACTATTACGTGATGAAAGAGACCGGCCGGGTCACGGGCAATAATTGTCCCACAAGCCTTCAGTTCCCGGAGGCTGCGATCACCCGGGACGCCCTGTTCGCCGACGCTTTCCTCATCCTGCATAAAAAGCCCGGTATCCGCGATTGCTACAATGGCAACCGTCGCGCCTCCGCCGGGGTACGTGATGTTGATGGCACCCTGACCCGCGAATATGGGACAGCGGTTCATGAAATGGCTCATGCCCTGTTTAATCTGCCCGATGAATATCCGGGCAGTGGCGGTTATTGGGAAACCGCGCCCACCGGCGTGATTTTCACCACTAAGGCGGAATGCCAATCCTATGTGACGGCCAATATCCCTGAGACCCCACTGGCCACGGCCTGCACCCCCCTTCCGATCGATGGCGGGGCCACCATGTATCGGGCGGATGGGTTTATCTATGATTTGATGGCGCCCTCCAGTGCCACCTCGGTGGATCAACTGGGTCGCGCGGACTGGCTCCAATTTGAACGCGTGGTCGGGGATGTGGACGGCAGTGTGACAGCGCCCGATGTCTTCGCACCGACACCCTGGTCACGACCATAAGGGAGAGGGATGATGATTGCGAAAAGATTACTCAGCCTAGTGATGATTGCCGCAATGGGTCTTAGCCCAGCGGCCGCGCAGCAAAGCTTCCCGCCCCTCATGCAGGACCAACAGCAGGCACCCGATAGCCAAGTCCCTAATAGCCAGGACCCTATCGGCACCCCATCCCAGCGCGACATCCCTGACAATCCAAACGGGCAACAGGACCGCCCTCAGCGGGACGATAATGATCGCGGCAGCGCCTTTGGGGCTGCCCTTAGCGATTTCATCGGGCAGGTGGCGGACCGCGCTGCGATTCCGCCCCGGGTGGCCTATATTGAGGCGACGCTGTTTGCCAGCGAAGGCCGGTTTTCTCGGGCTCAGCTCAAAAGCGTTAAGGTGGTGGACAGCTACGCCCCTAAGAGTTTCTCTCAAGACTCCGGTCCCTGGACTGTGATGCTTTACGGACGGGTGGTGGAATTTGGTCAACGATCGGATGACACCCAAAACGCCGCCGCTCAACGCAGAAGCCGGAAACTGCTCAAACGGTACCGCATTCGCAATCCGCTCACCGGCATCGAACAAGAAACACCGGAAGGTAGCGAGACGGTGTTCCAACCGGTGCAGCTGACCGGCGGGTATGACTGGCAGCTTGTCGTCCCGCTTTACGATGGCGGAACGATTTATGATGTAGACTATATCCGCATCGTCGATAATCGACGGCGCCAAGTTATTCTGACAGCGGAACTTCCGTAAGAGAAATTCGGCAATGATAAAGGGACGAGGGACAATGACATCAGGTTGGAAAACGGCCCTCGCGGTCGGTGCCTTCGCATTGGCCGGTTGCGCTACAACCTCTGACATGGCGGAAGCCCCTGCAGAACCGGTGGTGGTCGAAGAACGAAGCGACGTCGCCTTTGAATTTGCTGGCAGCGCGGGGGGATTTATCCCCACCGTGTTCTTTAACGCGGACCCCAATGGCGTTTGTGGTCGCAACAAACAGCTCGCCGGCAGCGGCGGCGAAGCCGATAACGGGTATACATGCCTTGAGCTGTTCTTCGGGACAAACCGTGCCCTTGTCGATGGCGCCCCGGCAAGCCTTGATAATCCCGGCCTTTACCCACCAAACCCGGATGAATTTTTCGAAGACTCCCGGGACCCGTTTGAGGCCCCTGATGCGGCCTATCAACGCCTCAAAGCGGCAGACGAAAACCACCTTGACTATGAAACCTACACCTCGGGTCGGGCCTATGTGACCGTACCCAAGCGCCAGCCGGGCGATAAGGTAAAACCCTTTGACTATCGCGGATTCTTAGGCCGGGCGCGCACGCCGGATGATGAGGATCGCCAGGACGAGTTCACCTTCTATCGCTATGAGCTGATGGACCAGGAGAGCTTTTGGAACCGCGCCCGGGCCGTTCAAGAGCTGTCGACCTCCCTTGCCGCGTCCAACGACTTTACAGAATGGGCCAGCGATTCAGGCGCCGTCCTTGTGTTCGTCCACGGCTTTAACACCAGCCTATCGGGTGCCGCCTACCGCACGGCACAGCTCACCTATGACCTTGAATTTGCGGGTGTCCCCCTCTTTTTCTCCTGGCCAGCCAACAGCCGCGGGAATGTGCTCAGCTATTTCAACGATATGTCCGAAGCCTCCGCCAGCGTTGGGGACCTCAAACTATTTTTGAAAGATGTGAAAACAAACCTTCAGCCCACAAAATATATTTTGATTGCCCACAGCCACGGCAACCAAGTGGTGCTGGATGCGCTCAATGAACTTGCCGCCGAAGACCCGTTCGCAGGGGACATGTTCGACGCGATTATCTTTGCCTCCCCCGATGTAGACGCCGCGGAGTTCAAGCGCATCGCTGAACGGTCCGGCAAGCTGGCGCGCTCCAAAACACTCTACACATCGCAAAATGACCGGGCCAACTGGTTCCGGATGACGCTCACCCGCCTGCGCATCCCCCTTATCGGCGAACGGCTCGAACCCAAGCCGCGGGCAGGCTATATCCCTGAGGGGACGGACCCGCTTATTGTCTCTGGCGTCAATACGATTGACGTCACCAATGCCTGCGTTGGCTCCCTCGGCAGTGATCTACAGGACGCCGATGACGATGATCGCCTGAAGCACGCAAAATATGCTGATGCCTATGACCTGGTGGAGGATATGCGCCGGATCATAGACGGCCTGTCGGCGAGCGCGATCACCTCACCCCATGCGCGGAACACATCCATGCGCGCCATCCCAGAGACGACGCAGCCCCGCTTCTGGCGGTTTTACAATCAAGCGGGCAGCCAAACCCGCAATTGCGGCTAATGGGCGGGTGAGGGTCCCTCCCTCTGGACCCAAGACATCTTGGCGCCTAATTGAGAAGTGTGACGGAAACAGACTTTGATATTGGCATCGCCGGGGCGGGCCTGACGGGTCGCCTTATGGCCCTGGCCCTCGCCCATGAGGGGTTCTCTGTCGCCCTTATCGACCCCCGGGCATCCACCAGCCGCCCTGCGCAGGACGATGAGCGTACCACGGCCATCGCTTTTGCCAGTGCCCGACTGTTCAAACGCCTGGGCGTTTGGGATCCGCTGGACGCCGGCGCCTGCCCCATCAACGATATTCTGGTCACCAATGGAACGCCGAGGGATGCCTTTCGCGATGGCGGAGTGGATGGGCAGTCTTTGCACTTCCCTTCCACCCTCCTGCCAGAAGAGCGCGGCGGCGGCGAAGATGGCACCGCCCTTGGGTATATCGTCGGCAATAAAGCGATGGCAGAAGCGTTCGAAGCCGCCGTTCAAGCCGCACCGCTCATCACTTCCCTCTATGGTGTGGGCATGATCGGCTCCGAAACAATGCCCGGCGCAAGGCAGCTTCGCCTCGACAATGACAAGACCCTCAGTGTACGCCTACTCGTGGCCTGCGATGGGAAGCATTCCACCATCCGGCGGCAAGAGGGCTTGCGCGCCCTCAGCTGGCCGTATGCCCAAAAGGCGCTGGTGTTTAACATCGCCCATGAGAAGCCCCATCACGGGGTGGCCCATGAGTTGTTCTGTCCTTCGGGGCCCTTCGCGATCCTACCGATGACGGATAATCGCTGTTCCATCGTATGGACGGAACATAAGCGCAGCGCCGATGCCTATCTGGCGTTACCGGAAAATGAGTTTTTAAGTGCCGTCGAGGATCGTGTTGGCCCATCCCTCGGCCAGCTTTCCTTAGCGTCAGATCCTGTGGCCTGGCCTTTAAGCTTTCACTATGTCCCGAACCCCGTAGGGGAGCGGTTGGTGATGGCGGGGGATGCAGCGCACACGATCCACCCCATTGCCGGGCAGGGGTTTAACCTTGGCATCAAGGACATCGCCGCCCTTGCCGACGTGGCGGGGGAAGCGATGCGCACCGGCCTCGATGTGGGGCACGGCAGCACCCTAGAGCGCTATGCCAAATGGCGACAGTTTGACACGGCGAGCCTTGCCCTCGGCACCGACGTAATGAACCGGCTCTTTTCCAACGACATTGCCCCAATCCGGTGGGCGCGCAGCGCCGGCCTCGGCCTTGTCCAAAAAATGGACCCAGCCCGCATCTTCTTTATGCGTCATGCTGGCGCGGACGTCGGAGATTTACCAAGCCTCATGCGGCCCTTTTAGACGACTTCTCTTCATCCCATGTCTGCGCAGCAGCACTGCGCGGCGCGTCCGAGGGGAGCGACGACGTGCGCTACTCGACGCTCAACCGTAAGCCGCCGTCGGTCATTTCCATCCGGCCAAATCGATTAAGCGCATCCATGCCCAAAAGGCCGATATCGAGTTTCTCATCCGGCAGGACAAAGACGGTGACGTCGTTAAGGACGGCTGGACCGATGGCGAGACTGGCCGCATTGGCTTGCGCCGCAAAGACCTCGCCATTGGCGGTGGAGAACCGGTGGCGGAAATCCCGATCACTGACGATAAGGCCCGCCCGATTCGCATCACTTTGACGAATGGTGACAAAGCTCGCGCCCGTATCCACCAGCATGTCGATGTTCTCACCATTAAGGCGCACTTGGGTTTCGTAAGACCCGCTCTGCGATGGCGCGATAAATAATTCCCGCGTGCCGCCGGGGTCGATAAGGACCGCAGGCGGCTTAATGCCCGAGCCCCGTCCTACGGTGAAATTGCCGTCGCTATCAAAGCTGCGCATCCCGAAGAACAACAGCACAATGGCCAAGGTGCCAATGGCAAAAAAGCCCGCATTGTCCCCGTTCATGACGCCCCCAATTCAAGCACATCGCGCATGGAATATAGGCCTGGAGACTTGCCCACCACCCACCGTGCGGCGTGCAACGCGCCTTGGGCAAAAAGGGTGCGGCTAAGGGCCCGGTGGCTGAGGGTGATGACCTCATCATCACTCATGAAGGCGACATCATGATCGCCAAAGACACCGCCCCCGCGGATGACGGAGAACCCAATTTCTTCATCCGTGCGCGGCCCTACCTGTCCGTGGCGGGTAAAAAGCCCGCGTTCTTCAAGAGACGTTCCGCGTCCATGGGCCGCCGCCTCGCCCAGCATGAGAGCCGTGCCGGAAGGGGCATCCACTTTGCGGCGATGGTGAGCCTCGGTCACCTCCACATCAAAGCCGGGAAGCTTTGCTGCGGCCTGCTGCACCAGTGCCATGAGGAGATTGACCCCTAAGGAGTAATTCCCGGATTGAACAACCGGAATGATCTCTGACGCCTTTTTGATCGCCGCTTGTTGGTCATCGTTGAGGCCCGTTGTGCCGGTGACGAGGGCAAAGCCGCGGGCAGCCGCCTGGTCGGCCACCTCGACCGCCGCATCCGGTACCGTAAAATCAATCACGACGTCCGCGTCAGGCGCGTCGGCCACAGATCGCAAGGAAGGCAAGCCATCACCACCGCCCATCGCGACCACACGGTCAACACCGACAACAAATTCGTGGGCCTTACTCGCCTCTGCAGCGCGGGCCACCGCGCCGCCGGTTTGACCGGCCGCGCCGGCAACAATGACTCGGATAGCCGTCATCGACATCCCCTACCCTGTGTCTCGAATATTATCCCAAAAGTCCTTAGCCTTATCAAAGAAATTATTGGACTGCGGACAATCATTACCATCGCCTGCGGCGCAAAATTCCTTCATCAGCTCTTTTTGGCGCGGCGTCAGGTTCGTCGGCGTCTCCACCCGGAGATCCACAAACATGTCCCCACGGCCTTTTCGCCGTAATTGTGACATGCCCTGACCGCGTAGACGGAACTTCCGACCCGTCTGGGCGCCTTCGGGGATTTTGATTTTCACCCGGCCGCCATCAATGGTGGGGGCCTCAATCTCACCGCCAAGGGCAGCCGTCGCCATGGGGACATGTACATCGCAATAAAGATCCGGGCCGTCCCGCTCGAATAAGTCATGTTCCGCCACACGGACGAAAAGATAGAGATCACCAAAAGGCGCCCCGCGCAAACCCGCCTCGCCCTCACCGGTCAACCGGATGCGGGTACCATCCTCTACCCCCGCAGGGATTTCGACCTGAAGAGTGCGATCCTTCCGCACACGGCCCTGACCGTTACAGGCTTCACACGGTTCGGTGATGATCTCCCCCTGGCCATGGCAAGCCGGACAAGTGCGCTCGACAGTGAAAAAGCCCTGCTGCATCCGAACGCGACCTGCGCCGCCACAAGTGGTGCATGTGGTGGGTTTTGTCCCGGGTTTCGCGCCGGAGCCTTCGCAGACTTCGCAGGCCTCTGATGAGGAGATGGTGACATCTTTTTTGATGCCGCCATAGGCCTCACCGAGGGAGATCTCCATTTCATATTTAAGGTCAGCGCCGCGGCCGGATTGCTGCCTGCCGCCCCGGGCGCGCCCACCGCCCCCGCCGCCCATAAACTCGCCGAAAATGTCCTCAAAAACATCAGAGAACGCGCCAGAAGAGAAGCCGCCGCCAAAGCCTTGGCCGCCCGCGCCATTGCCCATGCCGCCATTTTGGAAGGCCGCATGGCCAAACCGGTCATACGCTGTCCGCTTTTGCTCATCGGTTAGGTTTTCTTAGGCTTCGTTGATTTCTTTGATCTTGTCTTCGGCTGCCTCATCCCCGGGGTTGCGGTCGGGGTGATATTTCATCGCAAGCTTGCGGAACGCCGACTTAATGGCCGGGCCATCCGCGCTACGTTCCACGCCGAGAAGTTGGTAATAGTCTTGCGCCATGTGTTCTTCCGTGGGGCGGGCGCGTCTCATCGCTGCACCGCGATTATTCTTCTAACTCATATCGGGGCGAAGGGCCTTAGGGTTCAAGCCCCTATGCCGCGCCAAATCGACTTTACACCTGCTGGTAGAACAGCTCCTGGACAATTTTCCCCTCTTGCACCGTGAAAATCCCCAATTCCTTAGAAGGGAACGTCTCGCCGGACTCGCGGTGGCGGATTTGATAGCTGAACTGCACACCAAACTGGCTGCCCTCATGAAGGTACGGGCCGTCCACATCCATCTCCACCACATCAAATTGGCTGAAGAACCATTTATGCTTCAGCTCAATGGCATCGAGCCCTTCGCAATAGGGGCCCACCCCCTCCGGCATATCTTGAAGTTCGATCGGTTCCCTGGACGTTGCAAACGAGGCGTAGAGCGGTGCAACCTTCCCGCGATTATCGGGATTTCGGCAATGGGCCACATAGGCCTCTCCCACGGCCCGGATCGTCTCATCGAAGTACACTTTAGGAACCCTCTCGCTGCGCTCTGCGAACCAATTGGGGGTTACGAGGCCGGATCATATCGACGGACATGGTTCTCACCATCGTCTGACCGCCACAGAAACAGAAATGTATCTGCTGGACCCAGGTACTCGGCGCCGCCGTCGGGCGTGCTCTCCAATATCCGAGAGACATAAAACCCATCATCGCTGAGCCGAGGACTTTCAGGATGCGCATTGGTGATATCCGCCGATGAAGCCAGAACAAAATTGAGGCCCCAGACGGGGCCTCAATGTCACCCTACTTCTTCTCTTCGCCGTCGACTTCTTCATAGTCAGCGTCGACGATTTCCGCGTCTTGCGCCGCATCGCGAGCTGCATCTGCCGCCGCAGCTTGAGCCTCAGCATCTTCATTGCCCGCGCCATAAATAGCTTCACCGAGCTTCATGGACGCTGTTGCGAGGGCCTGAACCTTGGCGGTCAGCTCTTCAGCGGTGCTTTCCTCATTCTCAGCGGCGGCCTTGGCCTCGGCAATGGCGTCTTCGATGGCCTTCTTATCGTCGTCACCGATTTTATCGCCATGCTCTTTAAGCGAACTTTCGGTGGAGTGGATAAGGCTTTCGGCCTGGTTCTTGGCTTCCACCCGCTCCCGGCGTTCCTTGTCCGCCTCGGCATTGGCCTCGGCATCTTTCACCATCTGCTCGATATCCGCATCGGAAAGACCGCCAGAGGCCTGGATCCGGATCGATTGCTCCTTGCCCGTGGCTTTGTCTTTAGCCGACACATTCACAATGCCGTTGGCATCAATGTCGAAGGTCACCTCAATCTGCGGAACACCGCGGGGCGCCGGCGGAATGCCGACCAAATCAAACTGGCCGAGCGCTTTGTTGTCCGCTGCCATCTCCCGTTCACCCTGGGCCACGCGAATGGTCACCGCAGACTGATTATCTTCCGCCGTCGAGAAGACTTGGGATTTCTTGGTTGGAATTGTGGTGTTCCGGTCGATGAGACGAGTGAATACACCACCGAGGGTTTCAATGCCGAGGGACAGCGGGGTGACGTCGAGCAAGAGCACGTCTTTCACATCACCCTGCAACACGCCCGCCTGGATCGCGGCGCCCTTAGCCACCACTTCGTCCGGATTTACGCCCTTATGAGGGGCCTTGCCGAAGAATTGCTCAACGGTCTCCTGGATTTTCGGCATCCGGGTCATGCCGCCGACAAGGACCACTTCATCAATATCGTTTGGCGTCATGCCAGCGTCTTTAAGCGCCGCCTTACACGGATCAACGGTACGCTTAACGAGATCTTCGACAAGGCTCTCAAACTTTGCGCGGGTAACTTTGACGTTGAGGTGCTTTGGCCCGGATGCGTCAGCCGTAATATAAGGCAGGTTCACCTCATATTGTGCAGCGGAGGACAGCTCTTTCTTGGCTTTCTCGGCCTCCTCGCGGAGGCGTTGAAGCGCCAGCTTGTCATTGCGCAGATCAATGCCCTGATCTTTTTTGAATTCATCCGCCAGGAAATCAACAATACGGAGGTCGAAATCTTCACCACCAAGGAACGTGTCCCCATTCGTGGCCTTCACCTCAAAGACGCCATCCCCAATTTCAAGGATGGAAATATCGAACGTCCCCCCACCAAGGTCATAAACGGCAATGGTTTTGCCGTCCTGCTTCTCTAAGCCGTAGGCCAGGGCCGCCGCTGTCGGCTCGTTGATTATCCGAAGAACTTCAAGGCCCGCAATCTTACCAGCATCTTTGGTCGCTTGGCGCTGGGCATCGTTAAAGTAAGCGGGGACGGTGATGACCGCTTGGGTGACCGTCTCGCCCAAATAAGCCTCGGCCGTTTCTTTCATTTTCTGAAGGACAAAAGCCGAAATCTGCGAGGGGGCATAGGATTCGCCGCGCGCTTCCACCCAGGCATCCCCATTGTCGCCTTTGACAATGTTGTAGGGGACCATGTCCTGGTCTTTTTTGACCGTAGGGTCAGCAAACTGACGCCCAATCAGACGTTTAATGGCGTAAAAGGTATTGCCCGGGTTGGTAACCGCCTGGCGCAAAGCGGGTTGGCCAATCAGACGCTCCCCCTCATCGGAAAACGCCACCACCGACGGGGTGGTCCGCAAGCCCTCCGCATTCTCAATGACTTTGGGCTCTGAACCCTCCATCACCGCGACGCACGAGTTGGTTGTCCCAAGGTCAATGCCAATCACTTTGGCCATTTGCTATCTCCATTTGCAAGCCAGCCGCGTTGCCAGGTCTCTTCCACAAGATCAACTGCGCCTTCGCACCCGCAAAGACGCTTTTTTTGGCCCTGAAGGCCCTATCTCGTGGCGGAAAACCGCCAAAGCCCCTGACGGAGCGGCTTCTTTGGTTAAATCGGGGAAGGCCATTCGCCTCCATCCGGGCGGGATATAAGGATGCGGTGGGGGTCCCGCAAGCGGGTCGAGCCAAGCCATTTCCGTTAGCCTCTTCACCCTTTCCAAAACGACGTGGCCTAAACGCCCTGTTCACTTTGCTTGGGTAGGAGACAGGGGTTCAGCCCCTGTACGGGGCCGGTTGAGGGACATGAGGTCGGCCATGGTGAACCGCAATGTATGGATGGCAGGGATAGGCGTGTTGAGCCTTGCGGCGTGCGCGTCAGATGGCGGCGTTGAGGATATTGACCCCATTACGGGGGGTGACGGCACCGTAGCCCCCCAACGCAACCTCCTTATGTCTGACCTATCGGCAAACTCTGGCGGAAATGGACGCGCAATAGCCGAAGTCTTCCAGCTCAGCACCACAGCCTTTCGGGCCGCCCCAGACCCTGCGGGGAACGCGGATCCGAACGGACAAGCCCCATTTGGCCTTGTGCGTGGATCAAATGCCACTGAGGCCATTGGCGCGGGCAACACAATGACGTTCACGCCAGGGACTAACCAGTTTGTCTTCGACATCTCTACAGCCGCAGGTGACATTCAAAGGACATTCAATCACGTCCTTCTCGAAGACCCTGTCGAAACACCTGGGATACTGAACTCGCGATACGGAAAACTCTTCTTTTCAAATGCCAATGGTATCGCTGACGCAATCGACTTAGGGGTCGGTCCCGGTGCGTCCTATCTCGACTACGCAGCAGCATTGACAGCGATTCAAGAGTCGGACTCCATGGCATATGCCGCCATCATCGCCGTTGCCGATCAGATTATCGGCGCCGATCAATTCATCTACGCCTACACATTTGCAGGGGGCGAAGGGTATCTTGAAACCACAAACATGAACGGTGCTCCCCGAACTGACACCGTCGGTATAGGCAGTATCTACGAATTTTATGACACGGGCGAAGAGCAGGGCGCACACTTTGTCTTTGGGCACCGCACCCCCTTGGACGAGATGCCGACAACTGGCACTGCAACGTTCGAAGGCAAAGTGGTAGGGTCTGTT
>ERZ1740067.1346-NODE-1346-length-17037-cov-11.394123_pt1 | contig 17037 bp, 14 predicted proteins | sample MGYA00581736_ERZ1740067 | MGnify/ENA primary metagenome ERZ1740067 (study PRJEB43018, sample SAMN04849236) | marine metagenome | isolation source: floating plastic debris | place: Pacific Ocean | collected 2008-08-27 | study: EMG produced TPA metagenomics... | reverse complement strand
TTTTGTCATGATGGCAACTTTCTTGAATTTAGCGGCTTCAAATATCTCTACGTCTTGTGCGTCTCGAAGCTCTAATTCTTTCAGTGCTATAGCTTCCACCTCGAATGTTGCTGCCAGCCAGTCGGCCAGCGTGGGTGGCAGTTGAGCATCAATCCATAATTTCATGCTGTTAGTCTTGGGAAGTCCGTTCGCTTTGCGGCAAAGAGCAGGCAGGCTTGAATATCGGCCGACTCTAGATCGGGAAAGTCTTCTAAGATTTCAGTAGTGCTGACATCTTCGGCCAGCATTTCAAGAATATCCGTCACTCGAATACGCATTCCTCTAACACATGGACGCCCACCACACTGTCCGGGTGTTTGCGTGACGCGATCTAACAGGTTTGTCACTGCGCTCATAGTTTTATCTGATGTTTTTTCGCATTCATTATAGCGCTGCACTCATATAGCGCATTGCCTGATCCAGGACGCACTGCGTCGCGAATTGAAAACGCAAAAGTGCTGCCTGTGCCACCGTTTTCTACTATCAAGCTCTTTGTCAAGTTCCCTACAGTCGCTCGATACGAATACCTGTTTCTAGATGCGTATTGGCTGTTGCGGTAGGTTTTAACGTACCGGATACGGGAGCGGCGTGCTTCGCATTGGCTGCTGCTGCGATCGCAATATGCCCTTCTCCCACCGCTAACCCCAGTGTTGGGTCAAACCCTCGCCACCCTCCACCTGGAATATACACCTCCGCCCAAGCATGCAAATCATGCACGCTCTGCTCTGGGCCTTTGTTTGGGTCTCCTTCCTGGTAGCCGCTAACAAATCGTGCAGCTAGCCCAACTGCCCGACATACGGCTACGAACAAAACCGTGTAGCCTCTGCAGGTCCCTGATTTTTTTTGAAGGGTAATCCCAGGTGGATAGGGATCTCCTTGCAGTCGCTGCTGATACTCGCACATCTCAGGGATACGCTGGGTGAGCTGCATGAGGAAGTAGCCGACATGGCCAGAGACTTCGTGCTCTAGAGATTGGGCAAAGTCGACGACAGCAGATGCGATCACCCTTTCTCCAAAAGTCTCTTTTAAGTAAGGGCTTAGCTGCGATGCAACAGAAGTAGGGTAATCAATCGGGACATGTGTGGCCCATGGTTCACTAATGTAATCGAAGGGGTTAGCCCGCGTCGTTACGACTTCACTGACAGCCTCAATTTTGAATGCCTCTAGCGGATTCTCAAACGTGACTTTCACGCAAGTATTACCCTGCGTGTCTAAAAAGTACGTTTCGCTGCTAGGCGTTGGTGAAGAGCTGAGGTTAAACGACTGTAGCCATTGAGCCCCGTCGCTGCGAGGGCACAATCGTAAGGTGTGTGGGTGTAGCTGTACGGCGTTGCTGTACTTGTAATGAGTGGTGTGGGTTATTTTGTAGTGGCTCATGACTGCATACTACTGCCCATCACCATCGCTGTGTCGTTAGTTGTTTCCGGCAGCGCAATAAAGTCGGTATACACGCACTGCCCCACGTTGTTTAGCTGTAGCTGAAGATTGTCGAGAAACTCATGCAGGCCCTGCTGAAAAATCTCATCTAGGGTGGTGTATTCCATCTGCGCCCGCAGCCGGCCCAATGCCCGCTGGCTACTGATAGGATCGTGCCCCGAAAACCCAGAAATTTCGCTGAGGGAGTCTTCGGCCCACTTTAGGCAGAACTTAATAGAGCGGGGAAAATGCCCATCCAGGATAAGAAACTTGGCAACGCCCGCAGGCGAAATCATTTGCTCCGTTTTGCGATACATTTCGTAGGCGCTGGCCGATTTTAGCAGCGCAATCCACTGCAAGTTGTCGAGAGGGGTGCCGACTTCTTGCACGGTAGGTAGGAGTAAAAAGTATTTCACGTCCAGAATCCGAGCTGTTTTGTCTGCTCGCTCTAGCATTCGCCCAAGCTGCCCAAAGTGCCAGCTTTCAGTCCAGGACAAAGTCGCATCCATCACGCCAGCAAACCGATGGCTGGCCATTTTTACTTCTGAGTAAAAGGCGTAAGAGTCTCGGCTATCTTTCTCTTTGGCCGCGTCTTCTACCTGAAGGTAAAAGGCGTTCACCTGTTCCCACATTTCAGAAGAGATGGTTTCTCTCACAGAGCGAGCGTTTTCTCTGGCGGCGCGTACGCAAGAGCGAATGGAGTTGGGTGAGGTGGTGTCGAAGGTGAGAAAGTCGAGGACGCGATCGGCGGTGGCTTGGTCGTAGCGTTCGTTGAAAAGGGTGCGATCGCCCGTCACCGCAATCAGCGGATCCCACTGCTGAGCCACTCCCACTGGGTTGTCCATCAGCAGGTTGAGGTTAACTTCTACAAAGCGAGCGACGTTTTCTGCTCGCTCAATGTAACGGTTTAGCCAATAAATAGAGTCAGCAACACGGCTTAGCATTTCTGTTTTCTCTCAGGTGTCAGTAGTTAGTTTTCGATTGCTGATTTCTAGTTGTTCATTACCCACGTATCTTTACTGCCGCCGCCTTGCGATGAGTTCACCACCAGCGATCCTTCACGTAAGGCAACGCGAGTGAGTCCTCCTGGATTCACATAGGGTGATTTTGACTGGCCGTATAGAATGAAAGGCCTCAGGTCGATGTGTCTACCCTGAAAAGATTGGTCAATTAGCGTTGGCATGCGGGATAGGCAAAGCGTGGGCTGCGCAATGTAGCCTCGTGGATTGGTTTTGATCTTTTCTGCAAACAAATTCTGTTCTTCGGCTGAAGATTGTGTGCCAATTAGCATACCGTAGCCGCCAGAAGCATCTGTGGCTTTTACCACCAAAGAGTCTAAATTACTCAATACGTGAGACTGTTGCTTTTGGTCCTCACAAAAATAAGTGGGGACATTTGGAATGATTTGCTCTTCATCGAGATAGTAGCGAATCATCTGTGGAACATAGGCATAGATCAGTTTATCGTCGGCGACGCCTGTGCCCGGTGCGTTGGCAATGGCTACCCTCCCAGCTCTAAATACATCCATCAATCCGGGAACACCCAGCATAGAATTGGCTCGGAAAACCGTTGGGTCGATGAAGTCGTCATCAATACGTCGGTAAATTACGTCGACTTGCTGTAACCCCTTCGTGGTTCGCATTTTTACATAGCCGTCGTCTACCACTAGGTCACGGCCTTCTACCAGGGTGATGCCCATTTGCTGTGCTAAAAACGAATGCTCGAAATACGCTGAGTTAAACGCGCCAGGGCTAAGGAGTACCACCTCTGGGTCGCTCACATGCTCAGGAGCGAGTTCTAAAAGCGTTTCGAGCAGCTGTCCGGGGTAGTCATCAACGGCTTGAATGTTTAGCTCATTAAACAGAGTGGGGAAGGAGCTTTTCATCACCGTACGGTTTTCGAGCACGTAAGAAACGCCTGAAGGACAGCGGAGATTGTCTTCGAGGACGTACCAGGTGCCAGCGCGATCGCGCACCAAATCTGTTCCTGTAATATGGCACCATACCCCTTTCGGTGGCTTTATCCCCATACAAGGCGACAGAAACCCAGAAGCAGACTCAATGGTTTCTCTGGGAATAATCCCATCTTCAACAATCTTTTGATCGTTATAGATATCATCCAAAAAGCAGTTAAGGGCTGTGATTCTTTGCTTTAGTCCTTTCTCAAGTGCCTGCCAATCTTGCCCAGAAATGATACGGGGCACCACATCAAATGGGAAGACGCGTTCTGTTCCTTGGTTGTCTCCATAGACGTTGAAGGTAACGCCTAGCTTGAATAGCGTGTTTTGAGCGGCCTGCTGTCGGCGAATCAAACTATCGATTGATAGCGATTCGATGCGCTCAATAAGAAGCGCTGCCGCCGTTCTAGGGGTACCCTTTGCAGTAAACAGCTCATCATAAAAGTCGCCCGGATCATAGTCTCGAAAAGACATCGTGTCACCGTGGAATAACAGAATTGGAGGTATTCCACACTTAACGCTTTTGGGAGAACGAAATTGTGTGTCTAGTGACTGACTTTTTTGCCAAAGTGTGATCTCGCGCATCTGTGCTTGGTGTCTATGCGCACATCTGTCCTTCGGCCTAATTTAGCTCAAGCTCTCCTTTGAAGACTGTAACAGCTTGCCCGCTAATTTTTACCCGATTATTTTCTTCGCAGGTCACATGCAGCACGCCCCCCCTATCAGAGACTTGTTGCGCCATCATGGAAGACTTTCCCAACTTTTCTTGCCAGTAGGGCGCTAGCGATGCGTGCGCCGAACCGGTAACCGGGTCTTCGTCAATACCTACCGCCGGGCCAAAGTACCGACTGACAAAATCGTACTCGTCACCGTCGGCCAGTGCGGTAGCAATGATGCCCTGCACCGGCAGTTTCTCGATGGCAATAAAGTCAGGATTGAGACCTTTTAGCGCCGCTTCAGATTGAATCTCGACCAGATAGTTGACCGCGTTTTTGGCAACGGCCCGAATGTTGCCACCACAGCAAAGCGACTTGACTAGCTGTGGCAGAACGTACTGACTGGTTTCTACCGGCTGCGATGGAAAGTTCATTTGTATCCAGTCTTCTGTTATCCCTGCTGTTTCTTTTGTGATCTTTTCAGCGCTCAGCCAGCCACTTCTGGTATTGAATCTAGCGACTTCGTCTGAAGCTAAGTGACCTTCGCTCCACAGCACGTGAGCGCTGGCTAGGGTGGCATGGCCGCAGAGGTCGACTTCTACCGCAGGCGTAAACCAGCGGAGACTGTAGCCACCTTCTACCGGGTAGAGGAAAGCGGTTTCCGAGAGATTCATTTCAGCTGCGATCGCCTGCATCAGCCCATCTTCTAGTGGTTGCTGAGTCACGCAAACCGCCGCCGGGTTCCCCGAAAAAGGCTTATTTGTAAACGCATCTACCTGAGTAATTGTGAGTCCCACTGCATTCTCCTTCATGAATCCTCCGATGTGCGCCTGCTATGCTTACTTCAAAATCAAAACGATGCTGGCTGCAAGCAAAGCGCCCATAGCAATATTGAACCACTTCAGCCGAACAGGATGAGCCAAAAATCCTCGGAGCGCCATGCCAAATACGGCCCACACCGAACAGCTTGGCCAGTTGATTAGGCTGAAGATAATGGCTACTGCAAACATTGAGCGGTATGGCTGGGCTGGAGCGGTATAAAGCGACATGCTCGAAATTGCCATCACCCACGCCTTTGGATTGACCCACTGAAATAGGGCGGCTTCGATAAAAGTCATGGGTTTCGATGGCTGCGAGCCGGTTGGAGCGTCTTGCTTACTTAGGGACCGGCTGGCGGCAATTTTCAGCGCCAAGTACAGTATGTACAGCGAGCCAAAAATCTTTAGCGCTACCTGTAGCGGTGGAAAAGCTGTGAATAGGAAGCCCAGCCCTAGCCCCACAGACAGCAGTAAAACGCAGAAGCCGCTAGAGATCCCCAGCGTATGCGGCAGCGTTCGCCTGAGCCCGAAGTTGACACCGGAGGCCAGTAGCATAATGTTGTTGGGCCCAGGCGTGACAGATGTTGTAACTGCAAACAAACACAGTGCAACAAAAACCTCGCTACTCATAGAAGCCTCTTTTGTGTCTCTCTTCGAGCCAAATGCGAACGTCCTGTTCGGTATCAAAGACGCATCGCGTGTCTGATGACGCTTCGTACACAATCCACTGAGAGCTTCCATCTCTGCGAGTTTTCTGGCGAATAGACAGTGGCTGCGTATCGGTCAAAAAATCGAATAGCCTCTGAGTCCACTGTTTCCATCGCCCCTGATGCTGATACGACCTTTTGCGTAGTATCCGGTGAAATTCTGCTTCTAGCGAATGGCTACTGTTTGCATGAGAGTTCATGACTGCTCCTGCGGCCTCTTTAGATGACAACACGACTACTATGACTGCCATGCTGTCTCTATTAGAAGGTACGATTTGTCAGAAGTTTGCTAGTACAGTGAGCCTTTTTTCTATTTTTTGCTGTATTGCGAAACTGTACTAGGCAAACTTCTGAAAACTGTACTAGGTGAGCATTGCTCGTATCCTTTACGCTAGTAGTAGCATGGAGGATGCTATGAAAATTCCACTCAATCGGCAGGCCAAGCAGCCTATTTATCTGCAAATACGCGATCGCATTCACCATCTCATCGAAACCGGTCATCTGCCACCCGATAGTCAGCTCCCTTCGATTCGTTCTCTGGCCAAAACAGTAAAGGTAAACAAGCTGACCGTGATTGAGGCCTACAGTGTCCTCGAAGCTGATGGCTTAGTTCGTGCAAAGCAAGGTGCTGGGTATTTCACCAATACGCCAGGAGCTAGGCCAAAAAATGTGAGTGCTACTGATCGTCAGGGCTCAACGCCTGTTCCTCGGGCCTCGTTTAACCCTTCCCAAAAGGTGATTCTTCCAGGGGGTGGAACCAATTCTTTCCCCGAGATTTACTATGCGGCGGTGAGATCTCGCGGTCAGCCAAATGTTGTTGATTTCAGCTTAGGGTTTCCACAACCGATTGGGATAGACGATCTTCAGCGAATTGCTAGGCGAGCGATGAAAGAATCTCACGTATTCTTTCAACAAGGTGATCCGCAAGGGGATGTGGCATTGCGATCGCAGATCTGTCAGCTTCTCATGCAGCAAGGTCTAGATGTCTCTCCAGAAAATCTGATTGTTACTAGTGGCTCTATGCAGGCACTGGCACTGCTCACCGAGCATTTCATCTCTCCTGGAGATCGGGTAATTATAGAAGCACCTACTTACCATGGTTTTATATCTGTTCTTCAGCAGCGAGGGGCTCAAATTATCGGCATTCCCATGACGCCAGAAGGGATGAACCTTGCACTCTTAGAACAATACTTACAAAGCCATAGCCCAAAGCTGATTTACACTATCAGTACACTACACAATCCTACCGGTATTACCACTTCTGTTGCTCATCGTAGAAAGATAGTAGCGCTAGCTGCTGAGTACAACTGCCTGGTGATAGAAGATAACGCCTATGAGCCGCTGAGTTTTGAAGCGACACCGCCGCCTATCAAAGCGTTTGATACCACCGACCATGTCATTTATGTCGGCACTTTTTCTAAAACGCTGATGCCAGGGCTACGGGTGGGCTATATGGCGATAACAGGAGAACATAACAAATCTCTCATCGAGCGTAAGCTGCTCCATGACTTTCATATTTCGAATGCTTCCCAGGCGATTGTAAAAGAGTATTTGGCCTCAGGGCACTATCGTCGCCGACTTAAGCGGGTGCGATCACTACATCGCGATCGCCGCGACTACATGTTGAGTCTGCTGGCCTTTCACTTTCCTTCTACAGTGACTTGGACCATCCCAGACGGCGGTACGTTTCTGTGGATTCAACTCCCCGATACGGTGTCGGTTGCGGAAATCAGCACAGCGGCTGCGGCCCATCAGGTACTGCTCGGCTCAGGGACCGCGTTCTTTCCAGTCGGCCAAGGCTATCCTGCGCTGCGGCTAAATTTTTCGCTGCCACCAGAAGACACCGAACGGGGCATTCGTATTCTCGGTAAAATTCTACACGCTGTTCAATAACCGTTCCACAACAGTACAATACAGGCAGATGTAGCCACAGGTAGACGCCTCGTCATGGCGATTAGCGCACAAGAACTGGCCGATCTGATGCCAGATACCAGCCAGTTAGAGAGTAATGAGCCCGAGATGGAAAGTTCGCTGCACTATGCTCAGTTGGCTTTGTTAGTGGCTTGCTTGGAATGGCTATGGCGCGATAAAGACGACTTTTTTGTAGGCGCTAACCTAACCATATACTTTAGCCGCGAACAGCTTAAAAATCGCGACTTTAGAGGGCCAGACTTTTTTCTATTCAATAAGGTTGAGAAAAAACCGCGCAAATCTTGGGTGGTGTGGGAAGAAGGTGGTCGTTATCCAGATCTGATTATTGAGCTGCTGTCAGATTCAACGGCGAGGACCGATCGCAATCTCAAGAAAGCGCTGTATCAAGATCGTTTTCGTACGCCGGAGTATTTTTGGTTCTCTCCAGAAACGCTCGAGTTTGAAGGCTACCGGTTAATGAATGGCATTTACGAAGCGATCGCGCCCGCTGAGAATGGTTATTTCTGGAGCCAGTCGCTATCACTTTATTTAGGCCTTTATCAGGGGCAGCTACGATATTTTCAGCCAAACGGAGACTTAGTGCTCACACCAGGAGAGTATGGCGTCCAGTCTGCCCTGCAAGCAGAATCTGAGCGACAGAAGGCAGAATCTGAGCGGCAGAAGGCAGCGTCTGAACGACAACGCGCAGAGACATTGGCAGCACAGCTGAGAAAGCTGGGGATAGAGCCAGAAGCGTAGATCGTGGCTACAGGCTATAGTCCCAAAATCTCCTCAGCCTTGATCAATATGTCGTCTGGGTCGAAGGGCTTGGTGACGTAAAGATCTGCGCCAGATTCATACCCTTTTTGCTGGTCGACTTCTTGCCCTTTGGCCGTGAGCAGCACAATGAAGGTGTCTTTCATCTCCAGGTTGTGTTTGGCCTCGCTACACACCTCATAGCCATTCATTTTTGGCATCATGACGTCTAGAAACACCAGATTTGGCTGTTCTCTTTTGATGACATCGAGCGCTTCTTGACCGTTGGCTGCGAACAGAAAAGTGACGCCTTCATCTTCGAGATCTTCAAGGGTTTGCTCCAAGAGCGCGCGAATATGAAGTTCGTCGTCAGCGATCAGAATGTTCTTAGCCATGGTTGTTTGCAGAGATAGATGGAGAATGCAGAGGAAAAGAGATACGGGAAAATCCGCTTTCCTATTGGGATTTCAGAGACTGAATGCTACGCAGGTCGTATTCAGTAGAGGGTCGATTCATTGCTGTTTTTCATACTTGTGTATTTTTTACAGTGGTTACTTCGTCGTCGACTTGAGGCTCTTCAACTAGGATGACAGATACGTTCTCCAACCCTTTCTCGTAGCGCAATGTTTTAATGATGTCGTGTTCTTTGCAAAGAGCGGCGTCGACAATAATCATATTGGGTTTAATCGAGCGGGCTTTATCTAAGCCTTCTTGTCCGGTTCTAGCTGTTGCGACAATATAGCCTTTTGAGAGCAACATGTCTGTGAGCGCCTGGTTCTCCGGTGTATCTTTATCGATAATCAATACCTTTCCGCGTGAGGTGGTGTCAGTGATGAGCGTCTCTACGTTTTGGAGTAGTTTACCCACTTCGATAGGCTTACTGAGATAACGGTCGGCTCCGAGCCTAAATCCGCGGTCGCAGTCTTCTACAATCGATAAAATAATCGTTGGAATATGGTGGGTTTCTGGGTTTGACTTGAGTACAGCCGTCAGGTCAAATCCATCTAGCCGTGGCATCATCACATCTGTAATGATGAGGTCTGGCTTTTGTTGCTTGACACAACTGAGCGCGGCGACACCATCAGCAGCCTCTGTGACTTGGTAGCCCTCTTGTTCCAATTCTTGCCGCAGGAGTCTGCGAATGTTGCTCTCGTCATCGACAACTAGGATGGTTTTGGGCTCTCCATCAATGGTTTCTGCTGTTTGCTGAACCGTTTGCTTAACATCGACTTTGAGCTGTTCTACGAGCGTTGTGACGGTTGGAAGCTGCTGAGCTGATTCGTTGCCTTTGAGGGGTAGCGCTACTGAAAACGTGCTGCCAACATCCAGCTTGCTTTCTACCCAAATGCGGCCATGATGGTAGTCGATAATTTGTTTGCAAATGGGAAGTCCTAACCCTGTTCCCTGTGGCTTATCGGTCATCACTTCGCCCACCTGCTTGAACTTTTCAAAGACCTTTTGCTGATCCGCATCGCTGATACCTTTACCTGTATCGATGACGCTAATGCGCATTTCGTCCTCTGTTTGTTTGACTTCGCAGGTAACGGTGCCATTGTCTGTAAACTTTACCGCGTTTGAAATGAGGTTGATCACAACTTGAACCAGGCGGTCTTGGTCGGCGGTGATAGTCGGTAGGTTGGGTTCGATTTCGGTTGTTAGTGCAATGTTGGCTTTTTCAGCGAGTACGGAGGTGGCTGCGATCGCCTGCCGAATCACATCTTCTACAGACACCTGACTCATCCGCCATTCAATTTTCCCAGCTTCAATCTTGGCGATATCTAGCACATCATTGATCAACGATGTCAGCCGTTCTCCTTCAGAGACAATAATCTCTAAATTCTCCTTTACCTGACGAACAGACCTGAGTGTTTTCTTTTCTTCGCTAACTACCGCCGGGAGAATCACTTTCTCCAGCTTCTTCTGAATAATTTTGGCAAAGCCCAGAACCGAAGTGAGCGGCGTACGCAGCTCGTGTGACACTGTTGAGATAAAATCGGTTTTCATCCGATCGACCTCTTTCTCTGCGGTTATATCGCGAATGAGCATGACGCAGCCTAGTGCCTCAGCTGTTTCGGTATCGAGAATAGTATTGACTAGAGCCTGACCGACTCTGCCTTTGGGGAGCAAAATTTCTGAACCAAACGTGCGACTAGGATCTGTTTGACTCTGCTCAATTAACCCAGTGACATCTGTTGCAAAAACATCACTGGCTAGCTGCTGATGGATTGCCTTCTCTGTATGCCCAAATATTTTTAGAAGAGGTGGATTGCTCCGAACGATGCGGCCAGTCCGGTCGGTGACGAGCAGTCCCTCGCCCAGGCTGTTGATAATAGCACTTAGCTCCTGGGTTCTTTGCTCTAGATCGGTTTGTGAAATTTCTAATGCTTGTGTACGCGAGCTCACCCATTCAATCAGCTGATTGAGACTCGTCGCCAGGCTGCCGATCTCATCTTCAGACATCACGGGAGCGCGTAGGTCAAACCGACCTTCTTGCACAATGGTGCGGGCTGTTTCGGTCAGCTTTTGAATCGGGTCATTAATCCGCTTCACTAGAAGCAGCGCAATGCTAGCTGCAATTAAACCTGTTAACGCGGTGCCAATGGCAAAGACCACAGCCAATCTCCTTTGCGGGGCGAGCGCAATATGGGCATCGCTGTAGGTAATCAGGCCCATTTGGCGCTCCGGCAATTCCGCACTAAGCCCAACAGGGACATAGCTCAGCAGCTCCTGCTCCCGGCGAATCGATCGCGTATCTTGCTCCTGGTCTTGCTCCTGATCTGGCTTTGGGTTTTGTGCTGATGGCGAGTCGATCTGTTGTCTCTGCGCGGTGTGAGGATGGGCTGGAAATATGCCGCTGCTGGTTTGATTTTGCTTGACGAAGTCGGAGGCTCTGGGGACATGCGTATCGACTGATCGTGAAAGGTTGTAGGGATCTGATCCAGCAAATAGCGTTCCAGATTCATTGACTAGGTACCAGCCGTTTCCCTTGTTTTCTAGCAGGGTGAATAGCTGGTTGATATATTTTCCGGGAATACGGGCTCTGATGACAAAGCGTGTTTCATTGGTTTGCTTGTCTTTGACGGGCACGGCAAACTCTACTCGCAGCTTTCCAGAGCTTTTAGAAATGCCGGGGCCATTCATAGTAGGCTGGCCAGTCTGTAGTGCGGCTTGAAAGTAGTCGCGATCGCTATAGTTGCCTCTAAATGGATTGCCTTCATTCACCTGTGTAATGGAATTGCCTTCTGTGTCAAACAAAATCAGGCTATCGAAATACTCTAGTGTCTCGAAAAATAGCTGAATTTCTGCCTGCTGCTGTTCGGCGGTTGTATCTAAATCCCCCTGGGTAAGTTTTGGGTTGAGGGCGAGTATTTCTAGATCTCGCAGTCGGCTCACCAGAAAATTGTCGATTTGGGTGCCAGCGAGTTCGTTGCGCTGGCGATGGTCGAGTGTGATTTGGCGAACGATGGCTTTGCTGGCGAAGGTATAGGCAATGCTGCCAATGACGAAGACTGGAAGAGTGCTAAGTGCGATCGCCACCATAGTCGCTCTAATCTTCAAACTCTTTTTTTGCTTGTAGATACCGCTTTCCCCAGCACTTTTCCCAAGGTCAGACGCATTATTTTCTAGATAAGTATTGGCTGACAGCGGGGAAGATGTGGTCATGATGCTCCGTATAGATGAAGATGTTAGCGGTGAAGACGTTAGAGATAAAGAAGCTAGAAGAAAAACGGTAGAGTAAACATGACTACGAAGAAGATATTCTCGGCATCCCTACTAATGTCGTCGTAGCGTTAGACAAAACCGCATCTTTGTTGCTGTTTGCTTGCTTCGATTCCGCCTGCTCCGGTTCTGAGCGTGCTAGCGGAATTTTGACAGTGAACTCTGTCCCTCCGCTCACTGTAGGGCGGCACTCTATGTGGCCTTTATGCTCATCTACTACAATTTGATAGCTCATAGAGAGTCCAAGCCCAGTACCCTCTCCCACGTCTTTGGTTGTGAAAAACGGGTCAAAGATATAGGGCAATACATCCTTTGCTATTCCAGAACCATTGTCAGCAACCCGAATAATTGCAAAGCCATCTGCTTCTGTTGTTTCAATCGTAATAGTAGGTGTATCTACAGTGTTCCTCTCCAACGCTTCTAACGCATTTGAGAGTAAGCTAAGAAACACTTGGTTCATTTGTTTTGCGTAGCACTCTACCTTGGGTAGGTTTCCATAGTGCTTGACGAGTGCAACAGGAACAGCTCTACTATTCTTATGAAATCGACGCTTCAGCAAGAGCAACGTACTGTTCAACCCGTCGTGAAGATCAACAGCCTTCCTTTCTGCTTGGTCTAGTTGAGAGAAATTACGCAGAGATAGAACAATCTTTTCTATACGTTCGGTCCCTGTAGACATACTGTTCAAAAGTTTAGGTAAGTCGTCTTGCAAAAAGGCGATGTCTATTTCCTTCTTCAGCGTATTGAGTTCTTCTGTCGCTTGCGGGTAGGTACGCTGGTAGCAGTCGAGCAACTCCATCATGTCAAAAATACCGCTGTTTAGGTGGTGTAAGTTGCCATGGATAAAGTTAACTGGATTATTGATTTCGTGGGCGATGCCGGCCACCATTCGACTCAGGCTAGACATTTTCTCGGTGCGGATGAGCTGAGCCTGCATCCGGCGTAAGTTGCCCAGTGCCACTGCCAACGCCTGTGCTTTGTCTTCTGCAACCTGCGCTGTGATACAGCTACGCTCGTACAGTTCGGCTTGGTCAATTGCAATGATGAGCTGATTGCTCACTGAGCGAAGCAGCTTGGTTTCCTCACTATCCCAGTCTCTGGGGCGACTGCTGCTACAGCACAATACACCTACCTGTCCGGCTCTTGTCACCATGGGAAAGGCTAACAAAGCTTCGCAATTGTAGTGTTGTAAAAAAGTTTTCAGTGGTGTATTGTCTAGCTGATTCACATCGTTGATTTGGACAACGCACCGTGAACGAAGTTGCCTGAGAAGCTCGTTGTGGCCTACTTCAGTTAATCTGTAAGTCCCGATTATCGGTGCTAAGGCCGGATCTTTTGCTTCGCTGACGATGTCTAAATAGTCTGACTCTGCTGGCTCTGCGTGTTCTACGCTTGACTGTTCGGTCTCTGGAGATTGCTGATACCAGAGGAAAAAACACCGGTCAGCAGAAAGGACTGATCTGATTTTGCGAACGGCAGTTTCTAGGGTGTTAGAAATCTCTAAAGAATCTCGTATTTGGCTAGAAAGCTCAAAAATAAGCTCGTTTTGACGACTTTCCTTCAGCTGCCTTTCGTGCATTATCATGCTGATAACGCTAGCTGCATAGGCTGCTAACGTTGTTAGACGCTTAAAGTCCTCGGATCGATAGGGCTGTAACCGCAGTCGGTAGAGGGTGATGACGCCAACCAATCGATCTTTAATCTTGAGCGGAATACAAATGAGGGTGCTACACCGTTGATCTGTTTTATTGCGATAGCGAGCATCTGAGAGTACGTGATTGACGATTTCGCCCCGCCGTGTATCTGCAATTTGTCCGATAATGCCTTCACCTAGCTTGATGGGAGGTTGTATGGCGGGCTCGGGCGATTGATCAGTTATTGTTTGCGATGAATGTTGCGCTGAGCTACAGGTGGCGACGGGTTCTAGCGTTTGAGTGGTTTCTCTTAGCAGCCGTAGCGAGCCAGCGCATGAAGGCACTAACTTCTGCGCTTCATTGAGTATTAGCTGAGAAATCTCTTGAATATCTGTTATTTCTACAATATTCTCGGAGATTTTGAAGAGAAGCGTAATTTCCTTGTATTTACTCAACAAGTCTTGAGTAATTGCGCGTTTTTCCATCTCTCGGCAGGCTAGCCGAGACAGTAGTTTGGCGGCGATAGGCGCTTTCGCGCTACCGACAACCCAACCAATGGTTTCTTCTCCTTCGAGGTGAATAGCGGCGCTATGTGATTGACTATTGGCTGGATGTAAAGCCTGATTCCCCAGTAGATATGCGCCTTCAGCATCTTGTATACACAATTGGGGATCAATTGACTGAATGACTTCTGTGACTAAGCTAAGCTCTTTGCGCAGAACTAGTTTCTTTAAGCTTTTCGGTAACATTACGCCTGAAAAGAATCAATGAGGACAAAGAGTATAAAAGATAGTTGAGAAAAATATTTAGATATAGTGTTCCCATCAACTTTTACGAATTCTGCTAGTGCTTACCGATTTCTAGCGGCATTGTCGCTGCGCGCATTCGCATCAGTCTGTATAAAATGTGTTGATGCGAATGTAGGCTGTAACGACTCGCCAAAAATAGCCACCGCTGGCTAGTAAACCTCAGGAGTAAGCGCGATGCTTGTGTTTGTGATAGGGCTGGTAGCTGGTTTCGTAGATGCGATCGCAGGTGGTGGCGGCTTGATTATGCTGCCTGGCTTGTTGTTTACAGGGCTGCCGGTAGGAAACGCTATTGCTACCAACAAACTCTGTGGTACAGCGGGCGCAATTATGAGTTCTGCTAAGTTCGCCCACTCTGGCCATATCGACTGGCGTGCCTGCGGTGCTATGGGCATTCCTGCTATTATCGGTGCCTATATCGGCAGCCGCAGCATTGGCTTACTGCCTAGCAGCTGGGCCGAACCTGTTGTTATTGTTCTCATGGTAGTGATTACTGGCTTTGTGTTGGTGAACCCTACCTTAGGTATTACCCCGATCGCAGCCCCTGTTTCGACACGTAAGATCAACCTTAAACAGATAGTGGCAGGTCTTTTTGCCGGTCTTATAATTGGTTTTCACGATGGTTTTTTCGGCCCTGGCACGGGAATTTTTCTGGTATTCTCTCTTCTATCTTTGTGGTCACTCAACTTCCTTCAGGCTACTGGCACTACCAAAGTCATTAACCTGATGACAAATGTGACTGCTCTCATTACGTTTGCAGCTTCAGGCGATATCGACTATTCAAAAGGACTGATTGGTGCACTGGGTCTGGGCATCGGCTCGTATATTGGTGCGAGCTTTGCTACCAAAAAAGGGGCCAAACTGATTAGACCCCTCTTTGTTGCTGTTGCTATTGCGCTGATTGCAAAACTGTTGTTTGACTACGCTGCCGGTAGCTAAACAACAGGACTTGTTCAACGGAACTATCCAACAGAATTAGCCCAGTTTTTCGCCCAAGCCAAAATCTCATGAACCCGCTCAATCGATCTCGCCTCTGAATATAGCCTGAGCACGGGCTCTGTACCGCTAAAGCGAATTAGCAGCCAGCTATCATCTTCTAGATTGAGCTTGTAGCCGTCCACCGTAATACAGTTGTCGACCTGCTTACCGGCTACTTCTGTTGGCGTACTTGACTGTAGTGCTTCTAGCAGCTTTGCCCTTACTTCCATATTGGCTAATGGCAAATCGATGCGATCATAAGCTGCTGTAAAGCTAGCCTGCTCTCTTAGAGAATCATTCAGCTCGCCGAAGTCTTTGCCACTTTGCACCACAGCTTCTAGCAAATACAGCGCAGAGAGCAGCGCATCACGCTCTGGAATATGATGACCGTAGCCAATGCCACCAGACTCTTCACCGCCAATCAGCACGTCGGCTTCCGTCATGCGATCGGCAATATATTTGTAGCCGATGGGTGTTTCGTGCACGGGTAGATCGTAGATTTTGGCTAAGGCCAAAAAGAGATTGGAGCCGCTCAGCGTTTTCACCACTTCGCCTGTCATGCCTCGGCGCTTGGTGAGATGCTCCATGAGGATAGGGATCAAGACTTGGGAGCTGAGGAATGTAGCTTTTCCATCCATGCCAGCAATGCGATCGCAGTCCCCATCAAAAATTAATCCCACCGTTAGTCCATCGTTAGTCTTATTCTCAATTGCCTTGAACAGCTTGGGGATGTACTTCGGCAGCGGCTCTGGGGCACCCCCTTCAAATAGCGGATCGGCCTCACTATTAATCTCATTCACTTCTCGCTCTAGCAGTCGCTTTAGTCCAGTTGATGCCGCACCGTGCATTACCTCAGCAAACACGGTGAGCTTGCCATCATCCACTGCTGTACGAATCGCCTCGATATCCACCATCGACTGCAATGCGCTGCAATAGCTAGGCCATGGGTCGAACGCGGTGATACTGCCAGGGGTATCCGATTTCGGTGCAGCTTGATCTAGCTTGGCCTCTACTTTCTCTGTCACGTCTGGAGGTACTGAGCCACCAAGAGCGCTTTTTATCTTCAGTCCGTTGTAGGCGGCAGGGTTGTGGCTAGCGGTGATGACCACTGCGCCGAGGGCTTTTTGGTCGAAGGCAGCCCAGCTGAAGGCCGGGGTGGGGGCGAAGCATTCGGAGAGCTTTACGGTGTAGCCTGCGGCTGCGATCGCTTCCGCTGCATACCGCGCAAAATCTGGCGACAAAAAGCGTCGATCGTAACCCACGATCACCGTTTTACTGCCTTTACTATCACCGCTACTGCCATAGGTTTCTTCTAGAACCTGTGCGGCCAGTGCCGCTACCTTGCCCACCCGGTCGAAGGTAAAGTCGGCGGCGATGACACCGCGCCAGCCGTCTGTGCCGAACTTGATAGGTTTGCCGACAAAAGTGGAAGGAGAAACAGAAGCCATAGTGAAGTCGCGTTTAGTAAATAAAGAATAAGTAGGTGCCAGCCGCAAGCTGTATCCACAGCAGTGTACCGAGAGATGTGGGCGTTATACCAGTAAGTTTATACGGGTAAGTTTCAAAAGCTTGTGATACCCTGTGTAAGCATTAATTGCTCACGAGAGCGTTAAGTGTTGATTGCTCTCGTGAGCAATGT
>ERZ1740067.1345-NODE-1345-length-17045-cov-6.898352_pt1 | contig 17045 bp, 14 predicted proteins | sample MGYA00581736_ERZ1740067 | MGnify/ENA primary metagenome ERZ1740067 (study PRJEB43018, sample SAMN04849236) | marine metagenome | isolation source: floating plastic debris | place: Pacific Ocean | collected 2008-08-27 | study: EMG produced TPA metagenomics... | reverse complement strand
TTCTCTCTCTGCGTTTTCCGTCAGTACCTGCTGGGCGAAGTTGAGATGGTTCACAATTGAGAAAATGGTGTCATCTTTTTCTGATTGCGATCGCGCCTGAAGCAGATAACTCCCTAAGCGATAGTGCGTAGCAGGCTTGAATTCTTCTGGGATCAGGGCGTATGCAGCCTGCTGTACTCGATCATGTAAAAATCGGTACTCTGCTGTGATGTTTTTACTAATCTGGTCTTGGTTAGAGAGATGTCGATCTCCTTGGAAGAACTTATAAGTTGAGTTCTCAGGTAGAATCAATCCCTCTTTAAGCGCTTGCCATAGATCTACAACGACTTCGTCTTGAGAGAGATCGCATATCGCTGTCAGCAGCGTTAAATCAAAGCTATTGCCGATACAGGCTGCTAATTTTAAGGCTGTTTGCGTGCCCTCAGGCAGCTTTTGCAAGCGCTGAATCATAAACGCAACGACATCATCTGTTGTGGCAAGCTGCTGTACCTTAACCAGATCACATTGCCAGCAAACGTCCTCCTGATTGAAGCTGATGCAGTTTTCTTCATGAAGGCCCTTTAGAAACTGCGTAACAAAGAATGGATTGCCCTGCGTTTTTTGGCAGACTAATTTTGAGAGAGGGGCTGCTGCGTTAGCAGAGCACAATAGGGTATCGGCGATTAAATCGGTGACTTCTGTCTGAGCAAGCGGTGCCAATGTAATGGTATTGAGTGTTGCTCCTGTCGCAGAGATTTTGTCGAGGGTGTGTATAAAGGGATGAGAAGCAGAAACTTCGTTGTCACGATAGGCTCCTAGTAACAGCAAATAATCTGCCTGCTCTTTTGATCCGTTCATCAACAGTTCTAAAAGGCTCAAGGAAGCAGCATCTGCCCACTGCAAATCATCTAAAAAGATGACCAAAGGATGCTCGGGAGTTGTAAATACCCGCATAAATTTACTAAACAGCGAGTTAAACCGACTTTGGCTGGCAGCACCTGATAGTGCTTGAATCTCGGGCTGTTCTCCAATAATGCACTTGACTTCTGGAATGACGTTGACAATGACCTGTCCTTCGTCGCCAACGGCTTCTAAAATCTTGTGCTTCCAATCTGCTAGCTCGGCGTCAGATTCACTCAGCAACTGCCCCATCAAATGGCGAAAGGCTTCGACAAAGGCCAAAAAAGGAATGTTGCGATTGAGCTGATCGAACTTGCCCTGAATAAAATATCCTCGCTGGCGAGTGATGGGTTTGTGAACTTCGTTGACAACGGCGGTTTTACCAATGCCAGAAAAGCCAGCCACTAGCACCATTTCGGTTTGCCCTTGGCTTGCCCGCTCAAAGGCTGCTAGCAAGCTTTGGACTTCGGCCTCTCGTCCGTAGAGTTTCTCAGGAATCAGGAAGCGATCGCTCACATCATACTGACCAAGTTCAAAAGCAGTGACTTTGCCATCTTCTTTGAGCGAGTGCAAGCACTTTTCCAAGTCATACTTGAGGCCTAGCGCACTTTGGTAGCGATCCTCGGCATTTTTGGCTATGAGCTTGAGCACAATCTTCGACACCATTGGCGAGATAGTAGGCTCTAGGGCGCAGGGCGGCGTAGCGACTTTAGCTATGTGAGCATGAATTACTTCGAGCGGATCGCTAGACACAAAAGGCACAGTCCCAGTCAGTAGCTCGTAGAGCGTAATGCCCAAACTATAGAAATCTGTCCGGTAATCAATACCCCGATTCATTCGTCCGGTTTGCTCGGGGGCTAAGTAAGCCAAAGTGCCTTCTAGTACGGCAGGGGCCTGCATTGTTTGAGTCTCTTTAGGCAAAAGCGAGGCAATAGAAAAGTCAATCAGCTGCACCCGTTTGGACTCAGGCTGAATAATTATGTTGGCTGGTTTGATGTCTTTGTGAACGATTTGCTGCTGGCTTAGCTCGTGAAGAATATCCGCTATCTGTAGCGCAATGCCTAAAACCTCAATGACGGGGAGAGCTGCGCGATCTCCAGAATTAGCAAATTGTTTTGATGAGTAAAGGTTAAGGGCGGTCCCTCCAAAATCTTCCGTGATAAGGGCATATCCGTTTCTCCAGGGTTCCAGCGCAATTGAAGTAGAGATACCAGGAACAGAAAGATTTTTGGTAATGGCGTATTTGTTACGAAAATGCGTCAGGTCGCTGAAGCTAGGATATTCCTGGGATAGAACCTTAACTATCACGGGCTTTTGGTCTGTGTCTACACCTCGATAGACTTCTGTTTTGCTTCCCTTGTAGAGCTGCTGCGTGAGAGTATAACCAGCAATCTGCGGCAGATTGTTCTGCTGCTTCAGAGGTGAGCCCAGTGTCATCGTCATGATAGTCGGTATTTTATGGATGAAGGGATACAGCCACAGAATTCCCCCAAAGCTAAAAGGTTTTGATTTATTGTCGGTGTGCGTACCAAAGATGGTCAATTGCGCTGAAAGTGCTCAGTAGCATATAAAACCTCCGCTTTTCAGCTCGATTTGCTTTTTAAGCTTGCTCTACTCAGCGTTGAACTTGATGCTTCGAAGAGAGGTTGCTTTTCTCACGACTGTTGTTTCATCTATGGTGTCAACTTTTTGTTTTATAGAGATTTCCTTCTTGCTGTAATTTTCAGTCTCATGGAAGCGGGCGGAGCCATGGTCAATCCGCGACGAGCTGGCAAAAGGGGCCGGGAATGAGGTAAGGCTATCTCAAAGTCCGTTAATAGCGTTGCAATGCTCAGCTTTAGTTCCATCATGGCTAGGGCGGAGCCGATACAGTAACGATGCCCGCCTCCAAAAGGCAAGAATTCATAAGGTGCAAACTGTTTTTCTAAGAATCGCTCTGGGTGAAATTCTCGCGGTTTGGGGTAGAGATCCGGGCGCTGGTGAATGATATATGTGGCAGGCATGAGGGCAGTTCCAGCCCTGAAGTGGTATCCAGCGAGGGTCATGGGTTTACGCAGAGTGCGGATGAAGGTGGTGGGTGTAATGGGATAAATTCGCAAAGCTTCTTGACAGACAGCGGTAAGGTAGGGCAGCTGCGTAATGACCATTGGGTCAGGCTGAGGCCCTAGCGTTTCTAGCTCAGATCTAAGTTTCTGTTGAACTTGGGGTAAGTAGTGGACCCAGTAAAGTACCCAAACAATAGCTGAGGCAGTGGTTTCGTGCCCTGCTAATAGAAGCGTGACAATCTCATCGTGGAGTTCTTCGTCACTCATCGTGTTGCCGCTTTCGTCTCTCGCTTGGAGCAACAGTGTGAGAATATCTGTTGCTTTATTTTGTTCTGGTGCCAAGTGTGTTAGCCGCTGTCGACGATCGCGGATTTGGGCGTAAATGAGCGATCGCACCTCTTCTCGTAGCTGAATAAACTTTCCCCAAGGGCTCCAAGGCCCCCAATCTTTTTGCAGCTTAGGAAAGAACAAAAAGCTAGCGGTGATTGGGTAAGCGAAAGAATCTAGCAATGTGCTCATTAGCCGCTGAAGTCGCTCTAACTGCTGGCGTGTTTTCTCCTCTGAGTTAACCTCTGTTTGCTGTCCAAATACGGCCTGCAGAATGACGCCTAGCGTCAAATTTTGGATGGGTGCTCTGGCCACGATGGTTTGCCCTGGCTGCCAGTCGGCGCTGATGTTGCGGGTGATGTCGCAAATGAGCTGGCCGTATGCCCGCAGTTGCTCTCCGTGAAAGGGCGGCATGAGTAGCTTGCGCTGCCTTTTGTGGGGCGCTCCATCGAGCAGTAGGATAGATTGCTTCCCGACCATAGACTCCAGAACGCCATTGCCTTGCCCAACAATGACTTTGTCGTTGGCTAAGGCAAAAATCTCTTTGACGACGGTAGGCTCGCCAACATAAACGAGGGGTGATGCGCTTTCACTGCCGATTTGAAACATGTAGCCGTAGCGTCGAACGCTATCGTCCATATATTTCGTCGGCTTCAAAATGAGACGAAGAGTTCGCAGAACTTGTCTAATGCCTTTGGCTTTGGGGCCATCGATAGTGGGAGACGCGGGTTGACTGGCGGTAACGGTCTCAATGGTTTGGTTGGTCATTTCGCTTTGTCCTCAGTTTGGCCTGCAGCCTTGGCCATTCAGCTACGTTCCATGCTTGAAACTTAGCGCAGATTCACATTAGTTTTCTACTGAAGACATTAAGGTGTTTGTCATACTCCAATTCGTCAAAGGTCCGTTTTGTATGCTCTAGGCTAGGACTGTTGTACAGATCGAAGCAGCATAGAAAGCACAAGTGCTCAACCATAGAAATAGTGCTTCTTTCCTTACTAATTATTTCGCTTTTAGTAATCGTCTCAAACTTGTTACATAACCCATCTATCTTTTGATATGTAGCTTGATGAGTATTAATACTCATCTGACAACCTGCTTTGTATAGGCTGGAGAATATTTTATGCCTTTACCGCTGCTTACTTACCCTGTATCTACTCAAAATCTTAGGGTTGAAGGGTTTGAAGTCCCTGGCGATGAGTCCCCCTACCGCTATTCTGCTCAGCTGCTGCTCTCGGGCCAGGATTTTGACAATTTGGTTTTGGCTGCTTACCGCCACATCTTTAATGAACAGCAGGTGCTCGTTAGCACGCGGGAGCGTTTTTTGGAGTCTCAGCTGGTAGCCAATCAAATTACGGTGAGAGACTTTATTCAAGGGCTGTTGCTTTCGGATACGTTTCGTCGTCGAAACTATGAGTGCAATAGCAACTATCGTTTTGTACAAATGTGCATCCAGCGTGTGCTAGGTCGTGATGTATACGATGAACGCGAGAAGTTTGCCTGGTCTACTGTTTTGGCGACTAAGGGCCTAGAGGGGTTTGTCTCTGAACTATTAGAAAGTGAAGAGTACTTAGAAAACTTTGGCTTGGGCACAGTGCCCTATCAGCGCCGCCGAGTGCTGGTGCAGCATGCTTCGGGCGAGCTGCCCTTCGAGCGACTTCCTCGATATGGTGAAGATTACTTGGTTAAGTTGCAGGCGCTTGGCAATGATTTTTCGAGCGATCGCGATCTACTAGGCAAGGCGTATCTCCCACCAGAAATTGTCTTGAAGATTGCAGGCATTGTGACAAAGTCGACTGCGGCGATTCTGTTGCTTATCGCTGCTTCGGTGGTTCTTTCCTGGTTTGGATGGATTAGCTTGTAAGCCTCTGAGTTCCGTTTAGCCTTTAAAAATACCCTAATCCCTGTTTCATGTCCGTTGCAGCTTAGCCGCAGCGGATTTTTTTATGGCTGAGTACTCGGCTGTGCGTCCACTTAAAGAAGCCCTCTGCCGATTTAGCGCTTTACCGATTTAGCGCCTTGTATCGCCGCCTACTATGACAATTGGCCTAAGCACTGCACTTCGATAAACTAAAAGTGCCCCATATTTCTTCCGACATGGTAGCTCTTTCCTCTCCTCAAAATAAAAACACAGGCAATAAATCCGAGAGCGTAAATACTGTTCAATCTTCCTATGCGGGGATTTTGTCCTCTCAAAGAACCTTTTTCGCCACAGGGCGAACTAAGTCTTATGACTATCGAATTGCCCAACTTAAGAAGCTAAAGGACGCAATTTTGGAGCGTCAAGAAGCGATTATTCAGGCAGCGAGAGATGATTTAGGTCGTCCAGAGTTTGAGGGCTACTTTGAGATTGGGGTGACCGCTGAGCTGAGCTATGCGATTAAGCATCTCAAGAAGTGGATGAAGCCGCAGAAGGTGGGGTTGCCGATTGCGCAGCTGCCCGGTTCTGCCTGGGTGCAGTCCGAGCCGTTGGGCAGTGTGCTGATCATCGGGCCGTGGAACTATCCGTTTCAGCTGGTGATTTCGCCTTTGATTGGTGCGATCGCAGCTGGCAACTGTGCCATTATCAAGCCTTCTGAACTGGCTCCGGCGACGTCAAAGGTGGTTGCCGAGTTGATCTCAGCAACGTTTCCACCTGAGTATGTGGCAGTGCAAGAAGGCGGGGTAGAGACGTCTCAAGCGCTGCTCGCACAAAAGTTCGACCATATCTTTTTTACTGGTGGTGCCCGCGTTGGTCAAATTGTGATGGAAGCGGCGACAAAGCATCTCACCCCAGTCACGCTAGAGCTAGGTGGCAAGAGCCCTTGCATTGTCGATTCGGATATTAAGCTTGAGGTGGCGGTTAACCGGATTGTGTGGGGTAAGTTTTTGAACGCAGGACAGACCTGTGTTGCGCCCGATTATCTGCTGGTCCATAAGGATATTAAGCCTGCTTTTATGGCAGCGCTGCTCGAAAGAGTTCAACAGACTTACGGGGATGATCCAGCGGAGAGCCCGGACTTTTCTCGAATAGTGAGCGATCGCCAATTTAAGCGCGTGTGTGGTTTACTCGCTGGCCAAGAGGTTGTCATTGGTGGCACGTGCGACCCGATAACGAAGTTCATTGCGCCGACAGTCTTAGACAATGTGGCCTGGGATTCTCCAATCATGCAGGAGGAGATTTTTGGGCCGGTGCTGCCGGTGCTGGAGTATGAGCGGTTGGAAGATGCGATCGCGCTAATCAACAGTAAGCCAAAGCCGCTGGCGCTTTATTTGTTCACCCAAAACAAAGCCGTAGAAGAACAAGTGCTCTCATCGACCTCTTCTGGCGGTGTGTGTATTAACGATACGATTCTCCATCTAGCGATTTGGGGAATGCCGTTTGGTGGTGTAGGGCAAAGTGGCATGGGTGCTTACCACGGCAAAACCAGCTTCGATACGCTCTCCAATCAAAAAAGTATTCTTAAAAAGCCCTTCTGGCTCGATCTCGACTGGCGCTACCCGCCCTATGCCGACAAACTCGAATTCTTCAAAAAAATGATTAGCCTCTCTTAATTGCTCTCTCTTATTTGGTTTCTCTTCCTTTCCTTTCTTCTAGGTGTGCCGGATGAACATTCACGAAAAAATAAACTACGTTGAGTTTCCCACGACTGATATTGAGGCGACCAAGGCTTTTTTTACAGAAGTTTTTGGCTGGCGTTTTGAAGACTTTGGCGAAGAATACACTGCCTTCTCGAATGAGGGCCTAGATGGCGGTTTCTTTAAATCTGATCTCACCGCATCTACGGGAACAGGCAGTGCTCTAATTGTTTTCTACAGTGAAACATTAGAGTCAACACAGGCAAAAATCGAGAAAGCTGGTGGAACTATCTGTCAGCCTATCTTTGATTTCCCAGGGGGGCGTCGTTTCCACTTTACGGGGCCGAGCGGCAATGAGTATGCGGTTTGGTCCGATCAGTCCTAGGTGGCTGATGTCTCCTATTTCCGTGCATGTGGTAGGTCTTAATGTGATTATAAAGATGCTAAGAATGTAGAGACACTAGAGAACCCCTTAGGTTGAATGCTCGTCGTATGTAGCATCGCCTGTGAAGTTAAGTCTGGCGCTTTTAATCCCGATGGTCTCTCAGTCTTTGTCTCATCTATCAGCACCGCTAACATCCCCTAGCATGAAGAATCCGCTAGAAGAGCATATTAAGGCGCAAATCTTGGAAGCCGAAGAAGCGTTAAGGCTCGCTATGCTCCACTCCGATGTGACGGCCCTGAATGAGCTGCTCTCACCCAATTTGATTTTCACCAATCATCGGGGGCAGATTTTCTCTAAGCATCGGGAGCTTTCTACCCACGTTTCTGGCGAGTTCGAATTTACACGGTTGACCTTTTCTGAGCACCATATTTTGCCGCTGACCGACAATGTAGTCATTGTATCTGTCAAGGCATGGATGGTGGGCATGTACGCTGAGCGCTTCACAGACAATACTTTTCGCTTCACACGTGTGTGGTCGTTAACGCCCGATGGGCAGTGGCAGGTCATTTCGGGCCATTCTAGTTTGATAGATGTCTGATGTGAGGGTAACGCGAACAGTTAAGTTTTAATCTCTTAGAATATTTGAATCAATCTTTGAAATGTGTCCCGTTGCTGACCTGTGCAAATTCTGTATCCGCTCGATCCGCTGACGCCTGATGCTGCTGATGGGCCCTATCAGACTGAGTATTTGGCTGCGATCGCAGCCGATATTCCTTGCTCCCTGTTCGACTTTGATGCGCTGTCAACTGAAGAGTTTCGGCCCGAATTTCGTCCACGGCCAGCATTAAAAGATAGCGAACCTACTTTATACAGGGGCTGGATGCTGACGCCGCAGCGCTATCAGCTGTTAGAGAAGATGGTTTGCCAGCAGGGTAGCCAGCCGATTACGTCACTGGCTCACTATACACAGTGCCACTATTTGCCTGGTTGGTACACGCGATGCCGCCAATGGACGGCTGAAACCCATGTTTTCCCTGCGGATGCCGATATTGTCACTGCAGCGGTGGCACTGAACTGGCCAGCATACTTCGTCAAAGACTACGTGAAATCAAATACTGGTGACAAAGGATCTATCGCGTATTCTCCAGCCGAAATTTCCGATATTTTGGCACAAATTACGCTCTACAGAGGTGAAATAGAAGGCGGTATAGTTCTCCGCCAGGTGGAGCACTATCTGCCTGACACCGAATGCCGATACTTTGTTGTCAACGGGCAGGCTTACGGGCCCGATGGTAGCGTGCCTGAGCTCGTTAATCAGATTGCTAAAACGATTACAGCACCTTTCTATTCTGTAGATGTGGTTACTAACACCGAGGGTGACCTACGGCTGGTAGAGATAGGCGACGGCCAGGTCTCTAGCCGAAAGAACGGCTCGATAGATTGGTTTATCACTGTTTTGTGTGGGTTGATGCGTTCATAGGAGGTTGCTCTGTAGCAATTCCCTTAAACGCCTTTACAACAGTCCTGCAGTCCCTCTGCCCAGCCAATACAGCGCAAATACAATCAGCGTTTCGACGACATAGGTTGCGCCCAGCGACTCGTACAGCTTACGTCCTTTCTCCTCGAAGAGCGCTTTCCACACCACCCACTTCCCGTTGACGTAAGCTGCTGTAAACATTGCTCCAAATAGCAGCACAATCCACTGTGTTATGCCTGAGAATCCTACCAAAATGGTAGCGACCACTAGGGCAAGGCCAATAACCGGACGAAGCGCTCTGAGTATGTTCATAGTCAAACGGTAATTCAACGGTGATGGGGGCAAAAACATGCCGCGCTGCAAGGAAATACTTGCAGCGCGGCACACGTTCTTTTCTATCTAGCGGTGATGAGCAACAGTAGCGGCGTAGGCCGAGCTATCGCCCCGCTGGCTGCTTACTTGTTGGGCTGAGGTGTCATCCGCAGGTAAGGCTTCACTTCTGTAACACCCTTGGGAAACTTCTTCTTAGCATCTTCTGTAGAGATAGAAGGTACCACAACGCAGTCACCGCCATCCTGCCAGTTGCCAGGGGTAGCAACTTTGTGATAATCCGTCAGCTGTAGGGAGTCGATGACGCGCAAAATCTCGTCAAAGTTGCGGCCTGTGCTGGCAGGATAGGTGATGGTAAGGCGGATTTTTTTGTTGGGGTCGATGACAAAGACTGAGCGGACGGTGAGTGTCCCCGCATCAGAATTGGGCTGTAGCATGCCGTATAGTTCTGCTACCTTGCGGTCGTCGTCCGCCAAAATTGGGTAGGTGACGCTGGTATTCTGAGTCTCATTGATATCGGTGATCCAGCCCTTGTGGGACTCGACGCCGTCAACGCTGAGGGCAATGGTCTTAACGTTGCGCTTGCCAAATTCTTCTTGGAGGGAGCCAACGAGACCTAGTTCTGTGGTGCAAACAGGTGTGTAGTCAGCAGGGTGAGAGAAGAGAACGACCCAGCTGTCTCCTGCCCACTCATGAAAGTTGATGTCTCCTACGGAAGACTTCTGTGTAAAGTCTGGGGCGATGTCGCCGAGTTGAAGTGCCATGTTTTGTGTTTCCTGCTTTTGAATTTCGTAAAGGTGTGCCTATAAGATGGTGTGTTCATCTGGTCTGTAAATTTTGCCACAATCCCCGGTTTTCCGGTCGGAGTTTAGATGATTTTTAATAATCGCGCCTTTTATGCCCTGATTCAGGATGCTTAAAGCCTTGTGGAAAGCGACTTTGATTACTTTTATGGCACTGTAACAGCGGCGTAAATAAGCGTTAAAAATTGCTGTGTAGGGTTGATTTTTTTGTTGGGTATCTAGCGTTTTCGCTTCCTAGGTTTATTGTGCGCACGGTAGGCGCAGCCATAGCGCTATGATTTAGGCATTCGTACACCCTTACTTTTACGTCGCATTTCCCATGGCAGATACCCTCAGCAAAGTTTTACTCGTCGATGATGAGCCTGGCCTGCGCGAATCGGTTCAGGCTTATTTGGAAGATAGTGACTTTGAGGTACGGGTAGCGAGCAATGCCAAGGAGGGCTGGGAGCTGCTACAGCAAGAAGCGCCCAATGTGCTGATATCAGACATTATGATGCCGCAGGTGGATGGCTATCAGTTTTTGAAGCAGGTCCGTGAGGATGCTCGCTTTAAGGGTTTGCCGGTGGTGTTTTTGACGGCAAGGGGAATGACAAGCGATCGCATCCAAGGTTACAACGCAGGTGCCGACGCCTACCTTGCTAAGCCATTTGATCCGGAAGAGCTAGTTGCGATCGTCAACAGCCTCATCGAGCGCCGCGCCGCCCAAGCCCCCGAGCCTGGTTCTACGCCAGATATCGCCGTCATGGCCCGCCAAATCGAAGAGATCAAAGCCCTGCTCACCCAGCGCGGCAGCATGATCAAGCAAAATAACAGCGGTATCAAGATTGACTTTACCCCTCGTGAGCAAGATGTACTCGACTTGGTGGCAGAAGGCTTGATGAATAAAGAAATCGCCAGCCGACTTGGCACAACAGTACGTAACGTCGAAAAATATGTGAGTCGACTGTTTGGAAAGACAGGGACAAATAGTCGAACTGAACTAGTACGCTACGCTTTGGAAAATGGCTTGGTAACAACATAAATAGTTTCAGTACGTTTGTGTAATTGCTAAGTATTTGAAGCTGGTAGAGATTGAATGTACAAGAAGCTCCTACGCGAGGATGTTACTAAGCTTGATGTTGTCAAACTTCATGAGGAAGTTAATTTATACATAAACCAGAGATTTGTAATCATGACGACAGCAATTACTGTATTCAGCTTTGTTGTTGGTTTAGTACTTTCTAATAGACTGGAGGCAGTAACAACACAACCGAGTTACATACAGAATGTAGAAAATGATACTCAAAGTGTTCTTTTGCTTATGCCTTCTGTCTTAATGTTTATACTGGGTCTTCTGTTCTTGTACTGCCAAGCTGTGTTCAAGCAGATACATGTCATATCAGTCTACTTGGTTGCAGCAGAATCATCTGCGTGGGAGAGGCATTACAACAATTTCGTACGGCATAAGAAGGGAGCTAGGCTAAAGTCGTCTGCAGCCACTGTACCGATACTGATGTTTCTAGGATTAGGGATACTGACGGTTGCCCTGTTCTTTATAGCGCTGTTTGCTTATGAAGAACAGAACTGGTCGGAAAAGTTTGCGTTATCAATTCTTTTGTTCTATTTTCTATCTCTTCCTTCTATGATGTACCTCATTAAGGAAGTAAAAGACCTTCCGTCAATATTAAGGAAATTGCTTATTCCTTACCTGTACATTTTTCTAACGGCTTTTCTCATCGTCGTGTATTTCCACGTTCCTTCTCAGCTTTATCAAAATGTAACCTTTCAAACGCGTCAGTATATTTTGGATAGAGTGTTCAATCTATCTTTGTTCGTGATCGCGTGCTGGATATACTTTTGGATAATAATCAAGAACTGGAGTGAAAGAAACTTGGTAGATTTTAGAGAGGAAGTTATGAAGTATTGGGAAGATATTCTAAAAGTTGAGAGTGTTGAAGAGTTTTCTTCGTACTACACCATGCTTTCCAAGCCATCTTTATATACTGTTTGGGATAATTTCGAAGATGACATTTACAATAAATTGTAGGTTTAGGAGTGAAGTATACATTCGGTGATATTCTCCTTTTTTCATTCGTCCATCCGGGGGAAAGTGCGCCTAGAAAGCGTTTAGCTATTGTTATAGGCAGTCATCAAATTACTAGTAAAATTAGTAGTAATGATTTTTATAAGCTTATTGTAATTGCTGCTACCAGTAGTAGATCACATGCTGAACTATACAGGTGTAAATTTGGCATATACAATTGGACTCGAGCAGATTTTCCAAATCCCTCTATTGGCGGACCTTTGTTTGCGGTTCCTATTATTACAACGTTTTCACACACTGTAGATTCCACTAAGATAGGCTCCATATCAAAACCAGATCAAAAAAGCTTAAGAGAATTTCTCGAGCGAAGGGTTATAGGTATGAGCTGAGCGTTAGATTTATTTTGAAAAAATTAATTGAAAAATAAATCTAACGGAAATGGACCATAGGTTCCATTCACATTATCCAGATCTGGTTCGGAGGTGTGATAGGTGACGAGTACGCCACGTGAGGTACCTGTGTATCCATCCACGTACCAAGCATTTTTTAGAGTGTTGAATTTGAGGAAGACTGGGCCGTCTTGTTGAGGAATATCTACCTGTATAGGTTGGCTGAGTGCGCTGACATAGGCTTTGAGAGCGGCTTCGGCTTCGGTGAGGGTGCTAGCGCAAATGCCCAGTGTTTGATATTCGCTTTGCTCGTTCAGCCAGAGTAGCTGCTCGCGAACAGTTTGCTTTTGCTCATTTGAAAGCTCAGCAGGGGTATGCACCAGGCTAATTTGGATGAGGTGTTTGCGGATGGATTTTAGCTTTTCGGTGATTTCAGCGGGAGAAATTTCAGTAGACATGTCGAATGAAATGAACCAAAGCGAAACAGTTCATATAGCTTACGGTGTTTTACGGCTCGTAGTTTCTGCCCCGATGGTTCATGGCTAGCTGTGGGCTCAATAAGGGGGATGTTCTACCCTTATTTTCGCTATTTAGCGAGCCCCTATTTATGACTTACAGCTTACGCGTTGCCGATATGCCTACCGCTGAGCGGCCTCGTGAGCGGCTGCTGGCCCACGGGGCTAAGCGGCTTTCTGCAGCAGAGCTGATTGCGATCTTGATTGGGAGCGGGCAGGGCCCAGGTAAGCTGTCGGCAGTGGGGCTTGGGCAATACATTTTGCAGCAGCTGGGTGAGGAAAGGCTCGATGGAGATGGGCTTTCGGCACTTAGAGATGTGAGCGCTGAGCGGCTAATTGCGATTTTGGGTGTGGGCCCTGCTAAGGCGACAGCGATTTTAGCGGCAATGGAGCTGGGGAAACGGGTATTACAATCTCAGCCGCCTGCGATGACGGTGGTGGATGATCCGTCAGTAGCGGCGGCATATTTGGGCCATGAGCTGATGTGGCAGGAGCAGGAGCGCTTTGCGGTGCTGCTCTTGGATATCAAGCATCGAATTATTGGCAGTAAGGTGATTAGTATTGGCACGGCAACGGAGACGTTGGCTCATCCGAGAGAGATTTTTCGAGAGGTGATTAAGCGGGGGGCAACGCGAGTGATTATTGCGCACAATCATCCTTCTGGCGTTTTGGACCCTAGCCCTGAAGATATTGCGTTAACGCGTCAGTTGTTGAAAGGTTCTCATCTGTTGGGAATTCCGCTTCTAGATCATTTAATTTTGGGGAATGGAGATTTTGCCAGTATTCGACAGGCAACAGATCTGTGGAGTGAATCGATGGAGTAGCGCGTTTTTCTGCTTGCATCACTACTGGTATCTCTCGTTTGCTGTCGTGATGTCGATAACGCTTTGTAGATTCTGAGGGTGGGTTTTGCGGGTGTTTTTCGCTGGTAGATGCTGATTGTGTGCGATCGCTTCAACAGAAAAATAAAACTTGCAGTATTTCTACTCACTCTTGACATATAATCAAGAAAAGTTGATGAGTTGAATCAAACAACTCAGTAGAGCAGCTTGGTAGAGCGACCACAGCTTTCTTCATAGCCCCTACACACCTATCAGCCCAACTCTCCCTTTCAAAATAGCTTCGCCTGCTATATTTGCTTCAAAGAAAGAAAATAGGAGAAATCGCTGTAGAATGCGATATTCACGGCTCCTTGTGAATACAGTTTTGCGTATGGCTATTATAAATGATACAGTCCTATACGTAGACAGCCGGACTATTTTCTAAGTCTTTTCGGTACAAAACTGTCCTGATAATTTATTTCGATATCTATCCTCCGCAAGTTTGAGGATTTCAATTGTGCATCGTCTTCATACTTGCTTAAAGCAGGATACTATCGTTGTGGCTGGAAGCGTGTAAGCCTCTAGCCCCATTCCTGTTTTTCGTCCAGTAAACAATCTCCTTTGCTGTTGGAGTCCACGGAACCAGACATTGAACCGTTCTAACCTATTTTTCTTGTTCAGTAGTAATGCAACAAATAAGAACAGCAAAGTGCATGAATGAAAACGGCATAGTGAATGACGCTTTAAGCATTTAATAAATAAATATTTCTCGAAATATTTTTTGGCGGTGATAGCTCATAGCCACGGCAGCTGGTGGTAGGAACTCAGGTTAGCTACACCCTACAGCTTCGAGATTATTCAGCCACAGCGCATCAGCGTGCGCTGCTGTCCTGCCTGCAAAAAAGTAAGAGCTTCCCATTCTCCTACATTGCACCCAAACCGTATTAGTCGACAAACGCTAACGAAAATTACCCATGGATACAGCAAGCTATCAGGCGATGCCCTCTCATCATAATGGTCACGGCGCTCACAGTAGCCACAGTGGTCATGACGGTGGTCATAGTGGTGGTCACGGCGGTTCCTCTCCCCATGCTAACGACCCGGCTAAACAAAGAGAACATATGGCCCTGTTCGATTTGCTGCCCCACAGCGAAGCTACTCATGTGGCTGTTAAGAGCGGTTCTTGGTTTGATTCCAGTACGTGGGGTGGCAAGGGTATCCCACCGAAAGGGGCCAAGGTACTCATTCCTAAAGGTAAGACAGTTCGCTACGACGGTGAAAGCAATGTTAGCCTCAAGATTGTTCGTGTCGATGGCAAGCTTGAGTTTGCCCACAATAAAAACACCAAAATTGTCCTTGATACGCTAATTACGGATGTCGACAGCACACTACAGATCGGCACCAAGAATAATCCCATTCAGGCCAATAAAACAGCTCAAATTATTATTGATGGCAGCACTCCTATTGATAAAAACTGGGATCCTTCTCAGCTGAGTCGAGGTGTTGTCACCCATGGCACCGTTAGAATCTACGGTGAAGACAAGGCAGACTTTGTCACCATCGCCAAAGATCTAAAAGCAGGCGACAGTAAGATTGTTTTAGACTCACCGCCTAAGAACTGGCGAAAAGGTGATCAAATCGTTGTTGGCGGCACAAGCTACAACAAAAAAGGGTCAAACGCTGATAATTCCAAGTTTCAAGACGAAGTGCTCACCATTGAATCGATCAATGGCAAAGTGGTCACCTTTGCCAATAACGATATTAAGTCAGGCCCCAAAAACGTTCTGCGCTTCGACCATGCTCGTCCATCCGGCTTCGAGGATAAGCTCAATCTCTACGTTGCCAATACCACTCGAAATGTGGTCTTTGAAACGGCGAATGCTGACCGAGTCCCCATCCAGCAGCGGGGGCATACCATGTTTATGCACAACCCAGACGTCATCGTAGAGAACGCTGGCTTCTATGGTTTAGGTCGCACCGATAAGAACAAGCTCGTGGATGACATTGGTCGTAACCGTGATGGCCGACCTGGAAAAGGCACTAATATAAGGGGGCGCTATCCGCTCCACTTCCACAGAAATGGCGCGGAAGACATCAACAGTACTCCCGCGCGAGCCAGCGGCAACGCCATTGTCGATAGCCCCGGCTGGGGCATTACCCACCACGATAGCCACGCCATTCTAGAAGACAATGTCGTCTTTGACGTGGTTGGTTCTGGTATTGCCTCCGAATCTGGCAATGAGCTAGGTGCTTGGCGAAATAACATCACTATTAAAACGACGGGCGCTAACGCCAAAGACAGCCTGAAAAGATACGGACCCAATCGACCTCGCCTCGATAATTTCGATATGGGCGTGCTGGGTGAAGGTTTTTGGGTTCAGGGCGCAGGCCAGGTGGAAATGGAAGACAACGTTGCCATTAGTGCCGCTGGCGGTGGTGTTAATTTCTTTGGCAGTGGCGATGGTGGCGTTAAGGTGCGAGATGTTGACAATATTGCAGTCAAGAATCTGCCCGATTCCATTAAGCCAGTTGCGCTCGGTAAGTCTGAGGTCGATGTCAATCAGGTTCCGCTGCGAAAGGTGTCTGGCTTCGAAAGCTACAACTCTGACCATGGCATATTTGTGTGGGGCCGTGTGAGAGATGACTTTGGGGAGAATCCACACGATGTGTTTTCTACCATTGAAGACTTTAAGGTATGGGGCGTGCGCGACGATGCGATTCGAATTACCTATGCGTCAAATCTAGAGTTTGAAAATGGCATCGTGCTAGGCGATAGGGCCAATCCTACCGGTCGGGCCTTTGTTCAAAATGAGCTAGCCAACGAAATCTACTACACCAACTTGCAGATAGAAGGTTTTGAGCAGGGTATTAAAATCCCTCCAGAAGGTCTAAATCGGGCTAACAAGGGTGCGCCAAATACTAACAACAAAGCAAAACACTCCAAGATTGAGGGTGTTTCTTTCGCCAACAATATCGAGAATCTCTACCGAGAGAAAAATGGTGTAGGCCGACCGTTTACAGACAACTTGGAGATTATCGATACGACCTTTGCGCCATTGGCAAAGAACACAGCTCCCACGGCTCAGTTTACTTACGACGTTGGCAAGAATTTTGAAGTACGTTTCGATGCTAGCGATTCTTTTGATGCTGATTCGTCGGCGTCCCGCAAAGATTCTAATCGTGAGATTGTGGCCTATGGCTGGGATTTTGATGGCGATGGCCGGGTTGATGAATTTGGTCGCACTGCTAGATATGACTACAGCCAGAAAGGGAACCGTCAGGTGAGCCTCACAGTATGGGATAGCGAGGGTGCTACCGATACTCAAACGCGTGCGATCGCCCTCGGCAACTCCTCTGCGCCGCCAACGCCACCCACACCAGAGCCTCCTACTGCAGAACCTCCTACCACACCGCCTCCAACCACACCGCCTACTTCTCCTCCGGTTCCACCGACGCCAAAACCGCCCCCAACGCCCCCAACGCCGCCCTCTACCCC
>ERZ1740067.1344-NODE-1344-length-17054-cov-6.744750_pt1 | contig 17054 bp, 13 predicted proteins | sample MGYA00581736_ERZ1740067 | MGnify/ENA primary metagenome ERZ1740067 (study PRJEB43018, sample SAMN04849236) | marine metagenome | isolation source: floating plastic debris | place: Pacific Ocean | collected 2008-08-27 | study: EMG produced TPA metagenomics... | reverse complement strand
CCTGCTACCAGAGAAGCCATCACTCCCAATACATAGTAGTTGGTAAAGCGCTTATAATAATATACTAGAGCAAAAGCTGGGATGGCTACCAAGTTCAGTAAGTGAACCCCAATAGAAAGTCCCATCGTATAGGCGATCAAAATCAACCAACGGTTAGAAACCCGAGGATCATCGATGCGTTCCCAACGTAGAATGGCCCAAAAAACTGCTGCGGTGAAAAATGAAGACATTGCGTATACTTCTGCTTCTACCGCTGAAAACCAGAAAGAATCAGAGAAGGTGTAGGCCAGTGAACCAACCACGCCAGCTCCAATCAAGGAATATAATTGAAATGGGCTTAACTCTTTTTCACTTTTAACTGGCAATAGTTTTAGCCCCAACATGGTAATAGACCAAAACAAAAATAATATGCTAAAACTACTACTTAGTACTGATAACATATTGATCCAAAAAGCTACTTGGGTAACATCACCTAAGGCCAAAAAGGAAAACATTCGTCCTATTAATAAGAAGAAAGGAGCCCCAGGAGGGTGTGGTACTTGTAATTTGTATGAACAAGCAATGAATTCGCCACAATCCCAATAACTGGCTGTTCGCTGTACAGTAGCCAGATACACTCCGGTAGCAATCACAAACACAATCCAACCTACCAGATTGTTAATTTTCTTAAACTCAAGCATAAGTCTTTAGTTTCTACTATCAATGATCAAAGATCCTATGTATGTTTTTGCGTGAACACAGGATAGAATATGCTGCGAAAATAGAAAATTTTAACTGATAAGTTCAAAACTACCTTAAGTTGTTTTCGTTTAACTACAAATTCGGCTCAATGTATTCAAAAACACATCTATTGAGATAGATGTAACAAATAATGTTTTTTTACCAAAACTTTATTTTCTTTGAGCCAGTTTAAAATAATAGCTTTACTATTATAACAAAAAACTTTACTTTTGTTATTCAATAGTATTGTTTACATCAAATCGAACTCGAGTGATGGGAGTTAGCGCAACAATTAAAATAAACGTCAACGATAAGATATACCTAAGAGATCCAGAACAAACTCAACTAGGTAAAAAGATCATCAGTAGTAGTATTGAGTTAATAGACGAACTCGGTTTTGAGGATTTCACTTTTAAAAAATTAGCCAACCGAATCAATTCTACTGAGGCTTCTATCTATCGCTATTTCGAGAACAAACACAATCTATTGGTATACCTCCTGGTATGGTACTGGAGTTGGTTAGAATATCAGATTGATTATCAAACCAATAATATCGAGGATGTAGAAAAAAGACTAAAAATTGCCATCCGGGTAATTGCCGAATCTTTAACCCCCAAAGGAGAGTCTCATTTTGCTCATATCGACGAGGTGGCCTTGCACCGAATTGTAGTATCAGAGTCATCTAAAACTTACTATACCAAAAGCGTAGATACTGAAAATAAGTCTGGTTTTTTCCGCAGCTACAAATCGCTTTGTAAAAAGGTAGCTTCTATGATCAAGTCCTACAATGCCGATTATCCTTATGCACACGCCCTCACCAGTACAATGCTTGAGGCAGCTCATCAACAAATTTTCTTTTCTCAACATTTACCTTCATTGACTGAATTGAAGGTAACTGACACCGAAACTGATGAAATCATTAAATATTTGGAGCAACTGATTTTCAAACAAATCCAAAAATAAGTCGTAGCGATTTCCCTACAAAACACGAATTATCAATAAGTTTGCAGTGCAAACAAGCTCGATGTTAATATTTCTTATTGATTATGAAACGTGTTATATTATATATTGTAAGTGTAATTGGATGGGTTTGGATGATGACAGGCCTGAGCAGTTGTGCCAACATCATCGCTCCTACTGGTGGTCCTAAAGATACGCTGGCTCCAGTATTGGACACCATACGCTCTTTCCCTAAAATGGAACAACTCAACTATCGGGGAAATGTAACACTTACCTTCAATGAATGGATCAAAGTCGAGAAACTAAAACAAGACCTGATCATTACCCCACGGGTAGAAGACTATTCCTACAAAGTAGTAAAGAAGAAGCTCATCATTAGTTTTCTCCAGCCTTTGGACTCCAACACCACCTATAACCTTGATTTCCGCAATACCATTCAAGATATTACTGAAGGAAATTCAACCCCGATAAGGCTTGCGTTTAGTACTGGAAGTCAATTGGACACCATGCAAATCAAAGGCATGGTCAAGGAATTACAGACTGATGCTCCTGGCAAAGCAACTTTATTGGCTTTATATAAGGTAGACGATACATTGGCTATAGACAAGGACCCTCCTTACTATTTGACTCAAACCAATGATGCAGGTTTTTTCAATTTCAAAAATATCAAGGCCAACCGTTATCGCTTGTATGCGCTCAAAGATGCCAACAGTAACAAGTATTATACTCCAGGAGAAATGATAGGATTCGTACCTGGTATACTTGACTTGACTCAAGGAAACATAGATTCGCTCAAAATTAATCTGGTAAGAGAAGACTATGAACCGCCTCGCCTGATTCGTCCTGCTCAAAAAAAACATTTGGTAGAATTGGAATTTAATGAAGGCATCCAACAAATTAAGTTAGATTCGGGACAAACCAATTTAGCCGAAAAGCTGCAGTATAATATCGCACCTGGTGGCAAAAAAGTAATCGTATACAAAAAACAACCCTTAGACTCGATACGACTACGTGTAATTGCCCTCGACTCTGCCAATAATCGTTTGAGCAAAGAGGTAACCCTTAAATTTAGTAATGCACCTATCAAAGCAAAAAATCGTGCAAAGTTTGAAGTCAAAATTAACCCTCAAAACGGCATTGGGGTAGAAAAAGATCAATTGGCGCTAGAGTTTTTGTTTACCAAACCAGTAAAAGACCTGGATGTGGCCAAGCTAAAATATTTGGTAGACGCCGATACCGTCAATTTTCAACCATTAGTAGTAGACAGTAGCACAACAATACAATGGAATGAATACAAGACCCAGTTTACCCTCACCCGCCCTATTCAATTCAAAAACATGATCAAAGTAATCAGCGATAGTGCGGCTTTTGTCAGTGTTATCAACGACACCAGTGCCTCAGTCGAGCAACCCATCAAACGCATCAACCCCACCGAGGTAGGTCTGATAAATGTCAAAGTAGAAACTGCTACCCCCAACTTTATCATTCAATTACTCGACCAAGGAACTGAAATAATAAGAGAACAAAAGAACAGTGATGTGGCCAATAATACATTCAAGTTTAACAATTTATTGCCCGAGACCTATACCATTAGACTCATTATAGATGATAATAAAAATGGCAGGTGGGATTCCTCAGACTTTAAAAATGGAAAATTGGCGGAAAAAATATTTTTCTATGAAAGCCCAGTACAGTTAAGGGCCAATTGGGAGCAAAATATAACGGTAAAGTATTAAGCATACACAACAAAACCGCCAATTTGGAGCTGCTCAGGAAGGTCTGAAAACAATTCCAACTTGGCGGTTTTGCCATTATAAAATAAATCCTGAAAGGGACTATTTTGAAAGCGTTACTTGGTAACTATACAAAATAAATCCAAACTATCCGCAGGATGTTCGCTCACGAAATAGTCATCAAAGTTGATATCTACTACCAACGAATCATTTTGTTTTTGAAGCTTATTGCGATTTACCCGGTTTAACAAATCGTAAGGTACTTGTAACACCTGTCGAGGCAAGTTATATTGCAAGTTGAAGATATCCCACTTGGCGATCTTTTCCACTGATTTCTTGTTTCGTTCATAATAACGCATCACCTTTTCGTTGCCGTGTACTCCTTTCATGTCTACCTCAGCAAAATATTTTTGCATCAATTTGGTCAACCCTTCTGCCGTGTATTCCCTAATATGCCAAGGATTGCGAGTCAGTGATAATTTGATATTGGGGGTAGTCAGCATGGCCTTTCCACCAGGTTTCAACACTCGATGAATTTCTTTTACAAATAAATCATCATTCTTGATATGCTCAATGACTTGAAATGACACCACAAAATCGTAAGTGTTATCAGGAATAGAAGTAAAGGGAGGGATATTTTGAGCCACAAAAGAAAAATCTTTGTACCTGTCAGACAGCCACTCAATCAACTTTTTGTTTTTATCTATACCAGTATAACTTTTGCAGTAACTCCCCAAAATATCAATTCCACGTCCAAAACCACATCCTACCTCCAATACATCTCCATGAATATATTGGGTACATTCTTCGTAAGGAAAAACCAGTCGTTGGTGTACTGGATTATCAGAAGTTACTTTATCAGAGGTTATTTCAGTTGTTTTAAACATCGGTCAATCAATTTAAATGGGACAAGCTTGTTCCTGATTCCAACCCAAGGGCATATTCTGCACTTTGTTAGCCGAGCGACAAACAATGCCTAGAGGCCAAATCAAGGATGCAAATTTAGGAAGTATTCAGTACTTTTTTGCCAAAAGCTACAAATAATGCCCCTGGCTGCTTACTACCTATATATATGATACGATGAATATCAAAGATTTATTACACCTATTTTACTTAAGGAATTATCCATAAAATCTTTGATTCAGTGACGCTATTTTCTCGAAAATGAAAAAATATTATCAAATGTTACTCTTGAAAAATGTGGATACTTAACAAAAAATGTGGATAATTTTGTGGATAACTACCATAGTTATCCACAAATGTTAATTTTTAACGTAGATAACTATACCTTCCAATGGTTGTGGATAAAATATTTTATCCACATTATCCACAAAACCTGTGGATAACTCTAAAAAAAGTGTGGATAAGTGGCTAAGTTATCCACACTCAACGGTGGATAACTCAAGATAAAATGTTGAAAAACTATAGCGATGTGAATAATTGCCGAATTATGCACAAGTTATCCACAAAATTATCCACCAAAAAGAAGGGGTTATCCACAGCGTGTTTCGATCATGTTTTTAGCAAATCTCCTCTAGCAACATGTGGATAAAGATGTGGATAAGTGGTAAAAAATGTGGATGAGGGCTCGAGGAAAAAACCCATATCGACAATGTATATTTAGCAAAAATGAAAATAACTTTTTTTCGAACGAAAAATAAAAGTTATCCACAGCATGATAATAATAATAATACTTAAGTAATTAAATACTTTATTATATTTTACTTAAAGTCTACTAGAGAGGTTTTCTTCGATTCTTTTATCAAATTAAAAAACCAGACATTTTAATCGTTAAAAAAATCTTATCGATAGGAATTGTCGTTAATAGTATTACTTTCGAAATGTTTTTTATAACAGTCAATTTTTCGATGCCAGTTCTTGTAATAAAGTTAATCAAGTTAATTAACTATTTTATCAAGATTGTAAACTTTATCTTTAATCTATAACACATGAATATTGACCATGAAATGGCCACCAAAACAAATGAGCATACCTGGGGGCAAGCTATCAAGGCGTTGTTTTGGGGAGTAGGTGTGTTTGCCATCATTAGTTTTGTTTTACCTCAGCAAGCACAAGCACAACGAGACCCCAAAGATTTGCAGTTAGCAAATGAGTATTTTCAAAAAAAAGAGTATGAGAAAGCAAACTCGCTGTATGAGAAGTTAGCGCAAAACCCTTTGTATCTCAAAAGGGTGTATGACAATTACTTGGCTTCGTTGGTAAGCCTCAAGAATTTTAAGAGTGCAGAGCGGCTTATCAAGAAAACCCAACGTTACGAACCTGAAAATCCAACGTTATCGATTGACTATGGGGTGGTTCTCGAACGACAAGGGAAAATTAATCGAGCGGATAAACAGTTTGACCGAGTAGTAAGTAACCTACGTAAAAAGCCCGATCATGTGGTCAATGCTGCGGCCGAACATTTTATGAAACTAGATAAAGCCACTTGGGCCGAAAAGCTCTATGTCAACGCCCGGAAGGGAATTGCAAACAAATATTTGTTTGCCATAGAGCTGGCCAATGTTTACGCCGCTTTGGGGCAATTTGAGCCAATGATCAATGAATACATCAATGTGGCGCTGGACGATCAAAAAAATCTGGAATCAGTAAAAGGAGCATTGCAAGATCGGCTTACCAAGCAAAAAGACTTAGAGAAGTTTGAGAAAATATTGCTCATAAGGCTTCAGAAGAAGCCAGGAGAGGTGATCTACAATGAGTTCTTACTCTGGATCTATTTACAGCAGAAGTTGTTTTACCGGGCCTTTATTCAAGCCAAAGCGTTAGACCGTCGGTATCGTCAGGAAGGAAGCGAGCTGCTAAATATCGGAATGATTGCCATGCGCAATGAAGATTACAAAAACGCCAAGAAAATTTTTGCTTACGTGGTAAAAAAATACCCCAAAGGCAGCAATTACTCCGTAGCCCGCCATTACCTCATCAAAGCCAAAGAAGCAGTAGTGAAAAACACCTATCCCGTGTCCAATACTGAAATACAATCTTTGATTGGGGATTATAATCAATTGTTAAAAGATTTGGGGAGGAACTTCCGCACCCTCAACGCAATGCGCAGCATCGCCTTGTTACAGGCTTTTTACCTGGACAAAAAAGATACCGCCATTGTGATTCTGAACGATGCGATTAAGTTGAGTGGGTACAACCAACGTTTTATAGCCCAATGCCGGCTTGATTTGGGAGATATTTATGTTTTGAAGGAAGAACCTTGGGAGGCATCTTTGCTTTATTCACAGGTAGAGAAAACCCAAAAACGGGAGCCGCTAGGGTACGAAGCCAAGCTCAAAAATGGAAAATTGTCTTATTTCAAAGGGGATTTTGAACTGGCTCAGGGTCATTTGGATATTTTGAAAGAAGCCACTACTCGAGAAATTGCCAATGATGCGATGGATTTGAGTTTGCTTATTCGAGACAATATAGCCTTGGACATGGACACCACCAATGCGGCTATGAAGGCCTATTCCAAAGTAGAGTTGATGATGTTTCAGCACAAAGACAAAGCGGCTTTGGACAAGCTTACCACAATGGAAAAACAATTTGAAAAGCACAGTCTGAAGGATGAGATTTTGTGGAGCAAATCTAAGTTGCAATTGAAGATGGGCAATTTCAAAGCAGCCATTGTTACCTTGGAACAAATTGTAAAAGAACACGGAGAAGATATTCTGGCCGATGATGCGCACTTTACGATTGGAAAAATCTATGAAGAGTATCTCAAAGACAAAGAAAAAGCCAAGGAATACTACCGTAACCATTTGACAAAATACCCCGGAAGTATTTTTGTGGTGGAGGCTCGTAAGCGTTTTCGTATTTTGCGAGGAGATTTCAAAGCTTTGGAAAACTAACTAAAGCAGGTAAAGATATTTAAGGAACGTCGTAGTTGACGTGACTACGACGATTTTTTACATTCTCCTTTTTTGGGTGAAGTTGACCATGAAACCATTCAAGAAATATTTACAATGGGTGGGTATCGGTGCCTGGGTCATTACGTTGGGCATAGCAGCATCATTTTATCACACCTACCAACAACGTCAACCTTTTTTGCAATCACAAACCGGAGTAAGAACCAAGGCTTTGTTGGGGATGAAGTCTCTAAACTGGTATGAAACCAAAAAGTGGTTTTGGGAGGTGTCTTACTGGACACCAGGGCCTCACGACAAGCAACCTAGCAAACCCGGACGTTTGACAAGTGCCCGGATTGCGATAGATGAAGCAGACTATGACCGGAACTATGAAGATGACCGGGTGTGGGTCTATTACCTGAAAAAGAAGCCCAAGGTGGCACGATTAGAGTTTCAGCTAAAACATCCCATTAATTATGAGATCGTTTGGTGGTGGGGCTCTATAGGGCTTTTAGCCTTATTTGTTGCACGAGTAATTTTATAAACGAGCTGGGTTTTGATTTCTGTAATGGCTCGGGTAATTTTGTATCTTTGTTTACCAACCAAATCATATTTTGAATCGATTACAGTTTTTCTTTGAAGCTACCCGCAACCTCAAACAGGCAGGCACCATTACGCAAAGTTCTCGTTTTTTGATCAAAAAAATGTTGGCTCCCATTGATTTTTCAAAAGCCAAAACCATTGTAGAGCTAGGTGCAGGAAATGGATGTATTACCCAAGCCATTCTAAAAAAAATGCAACCAGATGCGCAATTGCTTTCCTTTGAAGTAAACCCCAAATTTGTAGATTTATTGCAGAAAATTGAGGATGAGCGATTGCACGTAATTGCTGATTCGGCCGAAAAAATACCGGAATATTTGGAGCAACATCACTGTACCCAAGCGGATGCTATAGTAAGTGGGTTGCCGTTGGCGATATTTCCTAAAGAGTTGAATGCGAATATCATGCAAAGCATATTGGCTACTTTGAGCGATCAAGGAGTTTATACCCAATTTCAATATTCATTGGCCAGCCAAGGAATGCTCAGGAAACAGTTTGATGCCGTGAAAGTAGACTTTACTCCACTCAATGTACCACCTGCCTTTGTTTACATTTGTCAAAAATAAAATACTTGTAAAGTACAAATAAATAAAAGTTGGTTGGGTAAGGTGTCAACTTTTAGAAGTGTCCTCAGAAAGGGCTTGTAGCATCGCAACTTTGATTATTTAGTACAAGTAAAGCCAGCAAAAATACCATTTATACTCATTTGTTTTTAAATTAGGAATTGCCTACCTGTTGTATTTTTTACTTATGAGTATAAATCAAATATGGATTATCAAGAATTTTACAATCACTCTATACAAAACCCCGAGCAATTCTGGGAAACACAAGCCCAAGAGATTTCCTGGTTTGACTACCCCACCAATATCCTGAGCCAAGATGAACATGGTTTCTATCGTTGGTATGCAGGCGGTAAACTCAATACCTCTTACCTGGCGCTGGATTATCATGTAGCCAATGGCAAAGCAGACCATACGGCATTAATTTATGATTCTCCGGTGACTCAAACGGTTAAAAAGTACACTTATCAAAGCCTAAGAGATGAGGTCGCACGCTTTGCCGGAGTATTACAAAGTCAAGGAGTTACGCTGGGAGATACAGTGGTGATTTACATGCCTATGATTCCCGAAGCGGTCATTGCTATGTTGGCGTGCGCGCGTTTAGGTGCTGTTCATTCGGTGGTATTTGGTGGGTTTGCCCCTCACGAATTGGCCATCCGAATTGACGACGCCCAACCCAAAGTAATTGTGTCAGCGTCGTGTGGAATTGAATTTACCAAAGTAATTCCTTACAAACCGCTATTGGATGCTGCCATTGAAGAAGCCACCCATCCTCCTCAGGCCACCATTATTTATCAACGATCCATGTGTGAAGCCTCCCTACAAGCAGGAAGAGACCTGGACTGGGCCACGATGATGCAAACCGCTGAACCGGCTGATTATGTACCAGTAGATGCAACCCACCCTTTGTATATTTTATATACTTCGGGCACTACTGGCAAACCCAAAGGCATTGTGCGAGATAATGGAGGGCACGCGGTAGCCATGAAGTTTAGTTTAAAGTATGTGTATGGGGTAAAGGAAGATGACGTATACTGGGCGGCTTCTGATGTAGGCTGGGTAGTGGGGCATTCTTACATTGTGTATGCGCCGCTTATTTCTGGAGTCACTACGGTCCTGTTTGAAGGAAAACCCATTAGAACCCCTGATGCAGGTACTTTTTGGCGAATAATTGAACAACATCAAGTCAGCACGTTTTTTACTGCCCCCACCGCTTTTAGAGCCATTCGCAAAGAAGATGGTCAAGGAGCCCTCACCCAAAAATATGATTTGAGCAGCTTACGAACGGTTTTCCTGGCAGGTGAGCGCTGTGATATTGCGACCTATCAATGGTTGACTGATTTGCTTCAGGTGCCGATCATTGACCATTGGTGGCAGACCGAATCTGGTTGGCCCATGTTAGCCAACATGGCAGGTATAGACCTCAAACCGATCAAACCAGGATCGGCTTGTACCCCAGTAATGGGTTATGATGTACGTATCTTGAACGAAGCAGGTGAAGCGTGTGCCCCTCAAGAAGAAGGAGCTGTAGTGATTAAATACCCCCTTCCGCCTGGTTGTTTACCTACCTTGTGGCGCGATCCAAATCGATTTAAAGAAGCCTATTTATCAACTTTTGATGGATATTACTTGAGCGGCGATGGCGGTTACAAAGACGAAGATGGATATGTCTTTGTGATGGGACGCATAGACGATGTGATCTATGTAGCAGGGCATCGGTTGTCTTCCGGAGAAATGGAAGAAATCGTAGCGGGGCATGCTGCGGTGGCTGAATGTGCGGTGATAGGAATTGCCGATGCGCTCAAAGGCCAAATTCCGGTAGGCTTGGTAGTGCTAAAAGATGGCATTACAATTACAGAAGACCAGCTCGAGCAAGAAGTGGTACAGCGTATTCGGCAGCAAATAGGGGCAGTGGCTTGTTTCAAACGGGCGATTGTGGTGAAAAGGTTACCCAAAACGCGTTCTGGAAAGATATTGCGTAAGGTCTTACGCTATCTGGCCGACGGGCGATCGTTCAATTTACCGTCTACCATTGATGACCCAGTAATTTTGGACGAGATCAAAGCCGATTTGGCAGCCCAACAAATAGGAATGGCTTTTACTGCCTAGGGATTTAGTGCCCAGAGCACTCGTTTACCAAGTTTTTAGACCTAAAAAAAGCCTGATTGATAATGCGTCAATCAGGCTTTGTTCTTATTATTTTTAAGTCAATACTCCACAGTTTAGTCAATATTAATCAGCTATGGACTATAACCAATGCTGTTTTCTTAACGCCCAAAAATGGTCGCTCCAGACCTGACAGGTTTCAAAAACTTGTCAGGTCTAAACCAGGAGTTTCTTAAGGAACCGACCAAAGGGAGCTCTGCGCTTGCGCTAAACAGCTATGGACTGAACGCTATGGACTATTACTAAGTTCTCAATAAATTATTAGGGCCCCCATCATCTTGGCTTCGTACCTGAATGATGTAATTGTTGGTACCCGATTTTATTTTATTGTAAGCGAGTTTTATTTCAACAACGTCATCCAAGGTAATGTAATCTCCCGCCAAACGCATAAACTCGATATTATCTAACAAATGCTGGTATTGATTGATGGCGTCGGTATACTTAATCCATAGTGGTTTAGAGTCAGTAAAGTTTTGTACTACTCCAATCACCGAAATAAATGCACTAATGACTAGGGCAATTGTATTGATATACCAGTCAATGTTATTATTTCGCATCCAAGTGGTTACATTCAAACCCAGTAATACGGTTACCGAGGCCGCCAATAATGAAGACAATACACTAAATATCAAAGTACCCTTGCCCGACTTTTTTTCCTTTCGTTTATAGAACTCCAAGTCTTTGTTAATTTTCGTTTCCAGGTATTTGAGTTTAGCATCTGCTTCGGCTCTCTCTTCAGGGGTTACTTTTTGACGATCTGATTTGTGAAATAATTTTCTGTCCAAGCTGTCCATGTCCGATTGCTCAATCTCCAGAACGCTCCTTGCCTGATTGGCGGCGGCCATTACCGCATCCAGGTCTAGTTTCGATTCATACGCTTCTCGAGTCGGTTCTTCTCTTTTAGTGCTCACTGGACCGGCCTTGGTAGGCTGGGGAGTAGGAGTGGGTTTAGGAGTAGACTGCGGAGCAGGCTGGTTAAATGTAGGCGGGGTAGGAGTTACCGGGGTGGTAGGTGGTGGCGTTGAAGTAGGAGTAGCAGGCACTGAGGGCATTGATGGATTAGATGCCAACAGAGGATCATCGCCTGGTTTGGGCAATTCAGTACTGCCAGTCGATGTTGGGCTGGAGGGAGTACCCGAATTGATCATATCAAATGGGTCACCTCCTCCGGTATTGGCAGGTGTAGTGGGTGTAGTGACCGCAGGTGGAGGCGTATCTGGAGTATCATGTTTCTCAACCATATCAAATGGATCGCCTCCTCCGGTATTGGCAGGGGTTTCGTCTGGCTTTTCGGGTGTGGGTGTTCCAGGTGGAGGTGTGTTTCCACTAAGCATATCGAACGGATCGTGCAAGGGATCTTTTTCTGAATCCGAATTTGTTGGATTATCTTCGTTCATATCTATAGTTCAGTTTATAAGTTGAGAAGAGTTCTGTAAGTTTATCGAAAATTGATACAAATAAGAGGTACACATCACCTAAAATTGCCAGTAAATGAATCTTGTTTGAGATGATAACCCTCTGACATACAAATATATGCCTTTTCCTGACTTGTGCAAGTCAAGTTTCTCAAATTTGGTAGGCACTACCCAAAATCAACTGATTAAAATATGGGGTAAAATTTGTTGGAGCCGTCTTTTTTCAATAGGTGAAATTCGAGTTCCCTTGAGTACCAACTCCTGAAGTTGATACATTTGGGTAATTTTTTGAGGAATGACCCGGATATTAGAGTAGTTCAATTCCAGGCGTTTTAGGTTTTTGAGCTGGAGGATGCCCGTTGGAAACTGGGTAATTTGTTCTCCACCGATGGCCAAACTTTCTAATTGCTGCATTTGAGCAATTTCTTGATTCAAGTTACGAATAGGGTTTGCAGTTAGATCCAAATGCTTGATTTGAGGAAGTTTTAACAATTGAGGAGGAAAATATTGAAACTTGTTTTCTCGTAAGCATACAGTCTCCAAACGAGTCAGTTGATGAACAGCATCAGGCAAGTTTCGTAGGTAATTGTTGGTTAAATCAAGAGAAGTAAGTTGCTGTAATTCACCTATTTCTGAGGGCAAGCCAATCAAACGATTGGAATGCAAACGAAGGTGTTTTAACTGGGTTAAAAAAGCAATGTCTTTGGGAATAATGACCAAGTAATCTAAATACAAATCAAGGTGGGTAAGATTACTTAAACTTTTGATAGCCGATGGTAAATGATGCAAAGGGTGATTCCAAATTCTGAGCTCATTCAGTTGAGGAAGTTGGCTTAATTGCTCAAAAATAGCCTGATAGGGTAACCGTTCCTGAACGCGTGTGTAATTTTCGAGTAATAATTTTTGCAGGTTATAAAAGCGATGAAGGTGGGCTAGCCAGTCGCTCTGTTCGGTAATGTGTAATTGATGGATGACTTCATAGAATTCATGACCAATACAAAGATCGATTCCGAGCTTATGATGGGTCATCAGCTGATATAGTTGAGGGTCATGGGGTAGTCCTCCCCCTTTGAGTAGTTCAAACGCCAAGTATACATTGGCCTGCTGCTTGCTCTGCAACAGGGTTTTGATGTGTGCCAGTTGTTGGAGCGCATCAGGCGTTTTTTGTAGTAAATATTTGTGATGGTCAGCCATAGTGTATTCCACAAAATATAGAACAATATACTAAAAAAATACCATATATTTATTTGAAAATGAGGGTTTTATCACCGCCTTCGTTTGTGTCTTCACAAACGAAAATGGGGGCGATTCATAAAAAGTAACTCGGCTAAATAGTGGTTTAAAGCATAAAATAGAGCGTTTTTAAACTCTTTTGAGGCATTTTCTGTTTTTATACCAATTTTCAGAAGAATCGTAAATTATATCTTGATCCCTATCATATTAAAATGAAAGTAGCGCCCATTACCCCAAACGAATTTGAGCGACTCCAGGCATTATATCGCTATCAAGTAATGGATACGGAGTTTGAGCAAGAATTTGATGATTTGGTACAGTTAGCATCTCACATCTGTGATGCACCCATTTCGTTGATGTCGCTCGTAGCCGAAGACAGACAGTGGTTTAAAGCGAAAATAGGAATGGATGTACACGAAACACCTCGCGAGGTAGCGTTTTGTGCCCACGCCATTCATGACAACGACCTGTTTATGGTAGAGGATGCCTCTATAGATGAGCGATTTCACGACAATCCATTGGTGACGGGCGAAAACAAGGTGCGGTTTTATGCCGGAATGCCGCTCTCTACCCCCGATGGGTTTAATCTTGGAACCCTTTGCATCATGGATAAAAAGCCCCGAGTATTGAATGAATCACAACAAAAGGCTTTGAAAACGATTGGCGCACAAGTAATTGCTCAACTAGAGCTGAAAATGAAAATAAAGTTATTAGACCAAGAGAAAGAGGTCATTGCGCAAAAAAACAAAGCCATTACCGATAGCATTCGTTATGCGCAGCACATCCAGCAAGCCCTGCAACCCGCTCAAGATTTGGTAGGTGATTTTTTCAATGAGTTTTTCCTCATCAACCAACCTCGAGACATCATTGGAGGCGACTTTTATTGGATGACTGAGGTAGGGGACAAAAAAATAGTAATCGTGGCGGATTGTACCGGACATGGAGTACCTGGGGCCATGATGAGTATGCTTGGCAATACCTTATTACGTGATATAGTGGATAAAAACCAGGAAACCGATCCTAAGAATATATTACTTCAGCTGGATACCGAAATTACTAAAATACTAAACCAAAAATCGAGTAAAAACCGAGATGGAATGGACATGTCAGTGGTAGTCATTGATCAAACGCAAAAGACGTTAAGCTTTGCCGGGGCAAACCACAAAATGATTTATGTTGAGAATGGAGAAACTTTCATCGTTTCTGGCGATCGCTTTGGTATAGGGGGAAACCATAGACGTAAAAACAAAACAGTGGCCTTTTCCAACTATACCGTTGATATCTCCGGAGAAAATCCCCCCATTTTTTACTTATTTACCGATGGTTTTCGCGATCAGTTTGGCGGGCAAGAAAACAAAAAGTTTTCTTTGAGCCGTTTAGCGAATTTGTTGAACAGCATTTGTCAAACATCTTGTAGCGAGCAACACCAAGTGCTTTCTGATGCTTTGAAGGGTTGGATGTCGGAAGCCAAAGAGACCCAGACCGACGACATCTTGTTATTGGGTTTTCGCCCTAAGGTACCAAATGTTTGAGGGTAATCCTGATCGTGAACCTAAACCCTCCAACCCATCTGTTTCTGGATTAACCATGCTGGCGCAAGCATCCTCGCTTGTGATCCATCCAAACTCATAAACACGCGTGGGGACGCGTGCGCTAGCATAGGTTATTTATGCTGAGGCGAATAAATGGTGTTTAGAGTAAGTATCATGAATTTACTTGAATGGACCCCATGCTGGCGCAAGCGTCCTCGCTTGTGATCCATCCAAACTCATAAACACACGCGGGGACGCGTGCGCGAGCATGGGCCTTTGGTAACCCCAACAGATTGGAGTATGAAACCATTGGTTTATTCGTCAAATTTCTCTTATCTTAACCGCACAAACTAACTACCCATAGGCGTTTTATCTTGGGGAGGAGGGGGAGGAGGTTCAACAGGTCCTGGACAACATCCGCCATATATTTGTCGGCTATCTTGTGGATGAAGTGCCACTTTGGCAAACCTCCCGAGTGGTTATCCTACCACTGGTTTTTAGAATCTTTCATTGTACGTATAAATTTAGTTGGATAAATGAAACAGCCCGTTATTCTCCTGACCCTGTGTTTTGCATTGCTGTGCCACCCGGCCAAGGCCCAAACAAGCTTTGAGGAAACTTACAAAAAAGCCTATGCTTTTAAAAACATAGGCGCTTCAATATATTAAGGTTATTTTGCTTTAGCTACCACTCTCATTTTTCACCTTATTCTCGGGTGGTGGATCCTGTCCATTTTCACAACAAGTTCCACCTTTGATTTGTCGTAATTGATTTTTGGATAGCTGATAGACCAGCAAACAACTTGAATTTTGATTTTTAAACATAATTTTACTTTTTAGTTGGACATCTGGATTACTAACCCATAAAAACAGTTATGAAGCGATTAGCAATTACCATTATATTGATAGTTTTCTTTTGTCAATGGGGGGGCACTCAAATAAATACCAATGGCAAAAAAAACTTTGACCATTTGTACCAAGAAGCTAAAAAGTTGATAGGTACCAACATCGAGCAAGCCATCGTTAATACCCACAAAGCCTCGGTACTTGCCAAAGGCCATAGAGATTTATACCGAGTAAATTTTCTATTAGGGTACTTGTATCACCAAAACAAGGAATACACCAGAAGTAATGAATACTACAAAAAATCTTTGCCCTTTGCGAGAAAAGAAAGCGAAAAAATTTCGGTTCAAAATAATATTTCAGGAAATTTTTTAAAGTTGGGTAACTTCAAAAAAGCTTTATTATTGGCTCAGAAAGTGCTCAAATACAGGAAAAAAACTCACAGTAAATATATTTACAACACTTACACCAATATTGGCCAGCTTTATTCTAAGCTTGGCTCTATAGACTCTGCCAAATATTTTCTCGGTAATGCTTACAATGAAATAAAGGTATTGAAAGACGACAAAATCATAGCCAATCACTTTTTCACTTTGGCAAAAATGTACGAAGATTTTGGTTATTCTGATTCGGCTATTTTTTACTACCAACAATCTCGAAAACTAAGGATCAAAGACAAAGATAAATGCAATGTATCCTTACACATAGCCCAATGCTATATCAAGAAGGGAGATCTTGAGGCCGGGAATAGGCATTTGGTGGAAGCTGAAATGAGACAAATTGAGGGTTTATATAACCAAACGTTATTGTTAAGGATGAAAGGAGAATTGTTTTTTAAACAGAAAAACTTTAAAAAATTTAGCCTAATTAATAAGCAGTTAAATAAATTATTAGATGATCATTTAAACGATGTTGTGAAAGGAGATCAGGCGTTTTACATAGAGACAAGGAAAGAGTTGTTTCAGAAAAGAAATTTGCTTCAAAATGAAGCCCACCAGAAAAATGTTTTAAAGTTAGAAAAAACAAAACATATTAATTTAGTCATTATTTTCTTGACGTTGTTTTCGCTATTTGTTACGCTTATTCTTTTCAGAAGGTATAAAGCGAAGATTGGCAAAATGTTACAACCAAACTCATTGAATTCTAAGAGACAATACCTACTGCAAAACGAGCAAGGGTTGATTGAGCGGATAGATGCCAAGTTGCCTAAGCCACTAGATATGAAGCGACGTTACATGGTGTTGATTTACTACCATGAGCACAACTTCTCGGGTACCGCCAGGGTACTTGGTATTGCCCGTAATACTCTTTTAGCTCGTATGGATAAACTCAGTTTGGAAGCCGGATTTCCTTCGGTTAGGGATTTTATTGATCAGTATCGAGAGCAAGTTCTCCAGGATTTCAAAAAAATATAAAAAAAATGTCTCTGGTCAGCCCTGACT
>ERZ1740067.1343-NODE-1343-length-17057-cov-4.850841_pt1 | contig 17057 bp, 15 predicted proteins | sample MGYA00581736_ERZ1740067 | MGnify/ENA primary metagenome ERZ1740067 (study PRJEB43018, sample SAMN04849236) | marine metagenome | isolation source: floating plastic debris | place: Pacific Ocean | collected 2008-08-27 | study: EMG produced TPA metagenomics... | reverse complement strand
TTGGTAGGTCTAAACGAGGATATTGGCAAGAACACCGACCGTCTCGCCAACACCTGGTTAGGATAGCGATTGTAGGGGGTTGGCGCTGATGAGAATATAGAGAGTATATTATCTTTTAGCAGCCGCGCTGTGAGTTCGTCCCTTTGACTTGAATTCGTAATTTATCTCTCCTAGCTTGCCGCTCTGGTTGTCGGCTGAGTTGGCTTTAAAGCTATGAGATTAGTCGTTTTTCTATTTTTATCTTTGGCTATTTGTCAGCCGACAATGGCAAAAGATTTGCCCATATGGAAAACCTGGAAAGACGCGTATGAGGCAGCGTCCGCCGCCATTGACAACGACGATTTCGCTCTGGCAAGCGAGGCGGCTAGCACCGCCGTTCTCCTATATCGTGAAGACAATCCAGACTTTGAGCTGAACTCCTTTCTCATCCTTATTTATAATGCTGGGCAGCTTATTCAGAATCATAAAGAAGACGCGCAGGCAACTATGGGATTTCTTTACCCAAATATTCAATATGTTCTACAAAGGTTTGATGAATATCCAGAGCGTTTTGTAGAAATTGGAAATTTATACGGAAGCCTTTACTTGAGTGATCCCGAGACGACAACAATAATGTCTGTGTATAAGGAAAAGGCCAAGTTTCTGGAGCAGATACATGACGTAGCTAAGTCAACGCTCGGCCTTGGACACGAAAAAACGCTTTTAGCCGAGTACAATATGGTGATGGTTCAGCGTTATACACGTGGTAAACGGTATGTTAGGCGCTCGTTGCGGGAGATCCATGAGCGATCAATTGCCTTAGGGTATACGCGGATGATCATTAAAACGACAGTTGCCTTGGCTGGTGTTTTGACTGGGCAATTCCGTGATTATGATGACGCGATAGACCTGATTAGGAATACGGTAGACAATATAGGAATTGAAACGCTTACGCAGCGTGATAAGCAAAATCTGTTTATGATCGTTGCTGCTGCTCTCTTCATGGACCATGGTCCAGATAAAGCTGAGGAAATGCTGCAGGACGTTCCATATCTTGAAGCGCCGCCGCTCTTCTACGATGAGGATGGTGATGTAAAGCTAACGCCTTTGCTGAGATCTGCTCCCACTTTTCGCAATATTCACTCTCAACGCTTTATTGTTCTGCGTTTCAATGTAAATCGTAAGGGCAGAACTGAAGACATAGATATTTTAACCTCTAACCTTTCGAAACCTAACGAAGCTGCCGCTTTGGATGCGATAAAGACTTGGCGTTATCTGCCAGATTTTCGCGACGGACACTTCCAACCAGTTAAAAGTGTAAAAGTTGCCTTCAATGTCAAATCGCCCAACTAAGATGCGGATGAATTGGCTTCGCTAGAATTCTGTTTATTCTTATGATTGAAAACAACTTTCCCGGAGCGTCTACGAATAGAACACTAGTACAGCTTGCAGGCTTGGCTTCAGCGAACGATTTTAAGCAATTTCCTAGAATCGGTAGGTAGTCTCAAGTCCCGCTCAGGCTTTCCAACATACAATTAGCTGGTGCTTTTCATATTGGCTCAATATGGACAGGCTGCTGTAGGTCCGCCCGCAGCTCTTTCCCCAGGCCCACAATCGCCTTTAATTCATAGCGGTCGCTGGTGATGTTGGGGCGGCGCAGGGTTAGGCCGTTTTCGTCTCGGATCATGAGTGGGACGTCTATGTCCGGGCGGTCCTCCCGGAAGGCGGCGAGTGCCTTATTCTGGCGCAGACTATCCATCTCTTTTTCTTGCCCTGGGGTCGACATGACGATGCCGCCGGGGTCGCCCGCCGTTGTCTCGTCGAAGGCTAAGGTGAACTTGGTTTTGCCGAGCGCGTACATCGTCCCTTTCAGGGCTGCCTTGGTCGCGGTTTTGGCAAACTTGCTGCCACTTGCCAGGACGTCTACGGTCTTTTCCGGTAGAGGGGCGCCTAGGACCGCTTCGCCTTCGGCCAGCGCGCCTTGCGGTGTAGTCCAATCAACGCGCCTGATACTGTTACTGCCGTTTGGCCCGCTGTTGATGAACACAATCGTCAAGGTCCAATCGTCATCTGGGTCCGAAAAGATGTCGAATATAGCGCTTCTTTTTGAGGTCGTGTCGCGCACATAGGTCCAGCCAAAGGCCTGCGCCATGTCCTTATAGTCGGCCTCTTTATTTTGGCTTTTTTTGATGGCGTTTATGAGGAAACGACCGCCAATCATTGCAGCGATTGCAAAGGCAATAAACAGTATATTTTCGGTGGACATGGCCTATTGCTGTTCCACCACACTAGCTGTGCAGCATTAAGACCGGAATGTTGGTGTCCCGTAGCAGCGTCTCCGTCGTCCCGCCGAAGAGGCGCTCGCGCCAGCGGCTTTGGGAATAGGCGCCCGTGAGCAGCGTATCCGCGCCCACATTGTCATAGGCTTTTAAGAGCGCGTCCGTTGAATCTGGGCCGCCCTGATGGTGGCGCTCTGCATCGATGCCGTGCATGAGGAGATAGTTCTTCATTTCATTGAAGCTGGGGCCCAAATCACGGCTATTGCCGGCCGTGATAAAGGTGACGTTTTGCGCTGATTTCAAGACCGGCAAGCAGGCGTGCAGGGCCCGCGCGGCTTCGGGTGAACAATTCCAGCCAATGGCGACATGATCTAGTTTTGGGCAGTGGTTGTCTTTGGGCAGCACTAAGACGGGCCGGTGGCTGCGCAAAATCGCTTGTAACATGAAGGCCTCGGCCTTTTTGCTTTCCCGCCGCTGCGGCCGGCTCACGACCAGCATATCACTCGCAGGTCCAAGCACCGGCATCACATATTGCGGCGTGCCAACCCGCTCGTGCCAATAGGCCTTTTTGGTTTCGCCTTTGCAGGCGCGTTTGTGAACCTCATAGCCATGCGCTTGTGCTTTTGAGGCAAAGAGGCCCGAGGCCTCCACCGAAATGGTCTCTACATCCGCGTCATCCAGGGTCCAGCCACCAGAATCCGGCAACATCGCATCATCGGGCATCTCCGTTTGCTCATCCCGGTGGGCGCGAATGTGGACGCCCAAAACCGCGCCGTGCAGCTTGTCGGATAGGGTAAAGCTCGTCTCCAAGGCCGCGGCACATTCGGGGCGATTTGCGACGGGCACCTAGATGACCCACATGGCTGTCTCCTTAACTCTCTGGGGTGTTCGCTAGGCTTTGGCGGATGGCCGCTCTTTCATGGCGGCAAACCAGCGCTGTGTATGGCTGTGATGGTCTGGAATCGGCATCTTTACCCACCGCGCAAACAACACAGCGCAAAAGGCGGTAATGTCGGCGATGGAATAGCTGTCACCGGCGACAAACTCTTGGGACTCCAAGCTTTCATTGAGGCGCTCAAACCACAGCGCTGCCAAAATTTGCCCGCGCGCTGCCAGGTCTGGAAGCTGCGCCATGTCCGGCACAGCGCCTGGGTGGGAGCGGGCCGCAAAGTGCGGCGCCGTGTTGCGGAAAATCCAGGCGATGGACTGCAAGCCATCAAATTCCATTTCGCGCTGGCGCATGTCTATGATGGCCTGCTCTTTCGGCGTTGCGCCAAGCAGACAAGGCTCGGGATGTACGCCCTCAATATAGCGGCAGATGGCCACGCTTTCATGCAGGACGGTGCCGTCATCCAGCACAAGGGCCGGGAGGAGGCCGCGTGGATTAACGCTCAAAAAACTTTCTTCCCGGTTTTGGCCACTGGGAATGTCGATTTCCTCGGTTTCAATATCCAGGCCTTTTTCCGCCAGAAAAATGCGCACCCGTTGCGGATTGACCGCTTGCTTCATGGAATAGAGTTTCAAAAGCTGCCTCCCTCTTGTCGCTCAAAGACAATGCCAAAGCGTCATCCTTGGGTCTAGTTGTCTATGCATTTACCGCTTATTACGATCAAACTGACATTGCTTCTAAATCTATATCAAGTGCGGGGTTTGGCGGGCTGATGGGTGCCATAATAACACCACTCAAAACTGTCTTTGGGATTGACCTGCGGTCGCTCGCAGCCTTTCGGGTCATGATATCGCTCTATATTATTGCCGATGTGGTGAATCGGTGGGAGTTCCTGCGGGTCTTTTATACCGATTATGGCATTCTCTCTCGCGCTGCTGCCATGGGGTATAACCATCCCGCGCGCTGGTCGCTGCTGTATTTGAATGGCGAGCCTTGGGTCATTCATCTCATATTTGCTTTCACCCTTTTCACGGCGCTTTGCCTTTTGATTGGCTATCGCACTCGCCTCGCGACCGTGCTGAGCTTTGTGATGATGGCGTCCATTACCAATCGGAACCTTATCTTAAATCAAGGCGGTGATGATTTATGTTGCGCGCTTTTGTTCTGGGCCATTTTTTTGCCGCTGGGTGCGCGCTTTTCTGTCGATGATGCCATGCGCCCGGAGCATGAAAGTCAGCCTGTTGCCGTGCAAGGCCCGGCCAATCCCTATTTTTCCATCGCCAGCATCGCTGCCCTGTTACAAGTCAGCTATGTCTACGTGTTCGGCGCTTTTTTGAAGACTGGGGATGCGTGGCATAAGACCCACGATGCCATCTATTATGCCCTGTCGGCAGAGAGTGTGTCCTCTGCCTTAGGCGAGAGGCTACTGGACGTGGAGTGGCTGCTCCAGCCCATGACGCAATATGTCTATTGGCTTGAACTTCTCATGCCGCTCTATGTGTTCACGCCCATCTTCTTCGTGTTTTTCCGCACGCTCGGCGTCGCGGCCTTGATCGCGCTCCACTTGGGTTTTGCGCTATTCTTGTCGGTGGGTTTATTCCCACTGATCAGCATTTCCTCCCTCATGCTGCTCATCCCCGGCGCAGTTTGGAATCGCTTTGTGTTGCAGCCTGGCTGGTCGCTTTTTTATGACCGGGACTGCGCCTTTTGCCGCAAGACCTGCCTACTTCTGCGCAGTTTCTGTCTACCCCGCGAAACGCCCATCCAGCCTGCCCAGGACGACGCCGTTGCTGGCCCCATTTTGGAAGCCAATAAGAGTTGGGTGGTGATAACGCCAAGTGGGGAGACAGTCTTGTCCTGGAAGGCGGTGCGCCGTGTTTTGAAAGCAAACCCGCTGACCTATCCGGTTGGGCTGTTGGCGGCGCTGCTGCCGAACCAGCTTGGCAAACGCTTCTATGATTATATCGGCAATAGTCGTGGCGCGCTTGGGCGCGTGACCGCGATCTTGCTGCCTTATCAGCCAGCCTATGGCGGCGCGTCCGGTGTCGCTATCCCTATCGTCGGCCTGCATACTGTCGTCATCTACCTTTGGAATGTGAGACAGGCTGCAAATTCAGGCCATAAATTGCCGGATAAGACGGAATACGCTGCCAAATTCCTGCATCTCAACCAGCGCTGGGACATGTTTGCGCCCAAACCTATCCTGCTAGAGGGCTGGTTTGCTTTCGAAGGGACGCTTGAAAACGGTCTCCATGTGGACCTGTGGACGGGTAAGCCAGGCTATCCGCCGGTCACAGCGCCAGACAATCTCCGCGATTGGAACAAAGACTATCGCTGGCGCAAATATCTCTCGCGAATCCACAAAAAGGCCTATTCCCGGCAGCGCCCGAATTTGGCGCGCTATTGGTGCAAACAAAAGTGGGCCGATCGGTCTGGCGAGACGCAAGCCCTTGAATCGGTGCGCATGACCTATTATGGACGCTGGACACAGGCCGATGGACGCCCTGACCGCTTCAAAACATATCCGCTTTATAATCATTCTTGCAACTAAATACGTTTTTTAATTGCAAAAACAGAATTTAATGCTAAATTACTAGTATGTTAAAAGATAAAGTTCCGATATCTGTCGGCCAAGACGGCCAGGCACTGGCCACCCTGAAAGCCAAAGCATTTCCGTTTGCTTCGGTTGCGCCGCGGGCTGCTGACGTTTTGCGCGCGGGTGCGCGGCCTATATCCGGCGGTGCGTTTTCGGCGCTGCACGGAGCGTGCCTGGTCGGCAGTGTGGCGCTTTGGCCAATCCTATTGCACACATCCACGCAGTCTGTTCCGCTCACCCTGCTTGGCCCTTTGATGGTTGACCCGGACCGGCAGGGCTCTGGTCTTGGGTCTCAGCTTATGGCGACCGCGCTGGACTTTGCAGATGCTCAGGCGCTGCCGCCGGTCATGCTTGTGGGTGACATGGGCTATTATGAGCGGTTCGGCTTCTCAAATGCGCTGACGCAGCAATGGACGGTGCCTGGCGTTGCGGCGGCTGAACGCGTGTTGCTGCGTCAAGCGCCGCATGCGCAGGCACCGCTAACAGCCATGGCGGCGCAGGTGCTACCGGCTTTCGCGCCACCATGTGGCAAGCAGGCTGCCGCTTAGCAGGAAGAGCCACGCCCAAGCAGGCAGCATGGGCGTGCGGGCAATGCTGGCCACGGCGCCTTCACTGCGGTCCAAAAGGCCCATCCATTCCCGGCCGGCGCGGCGCTCGCCCTGGTCAATCAGGCGCGGTGCAGGGGCGCCATCCTCCGCCCAATAAAGGCCGCCAGACGTTTTGTTGACCACGGGCGCTAGGCTGTCTGGGTCTGGCTCTAAACGCTCAATTTCCTGGCGGCTGACGGCGCCAACGGCCGCGAGCGCTGTGCCGCTGTCATCTTCAAGCCGGAAGAGCCCCTCGCTGTCTGCTTCATAGGTCGCGCTATACACTCCAGGGGCGCCTTGCTTGAGCGCTATTGTAACAACCTCGCCCGATGGCGTGGTGATGGAAACAGGCTCCTGCGGTCCGCTCAAGGAGCGACGCTCAATGCTGATGGTGCGGCCTTCAGCGCGGGCGCTCAAATGCTCTTCTTCGAGGTCCGGCTCTGCCATCAGCCAATGGATGAGCCGCCGGATGAGCGCATTATAAGGTCCGCCGCCTTCAATGCCGCGGCCCCAGACCCAGCTTTGGTCGCTCATCACCATGGCAATCCGCCCATCGCCTTGCCGGTCGAGCACGACCAGTGGCAGGTTGAGCGGGCCTTTCATAATCGTTTGCCCGGTCAGCGCTGTGCCGGCAGAGAGCCTATACCACGGGCCCCAAAGCCTGGGGTTTTCAGCATTGATCAGCCCGGCTGTGACCGGATGGCGAAGCCCTAGGTCTGTCAGCTGCGGCCGAAAGGCGGTATCCAGGATTTCGCCGCGCGGCGCGACTGGCAGAACGTCCCCAAGCGGGGTCGTATAGAGCGACAAGTCTTGGCCATATTCGGGGCCTACGGCCACAAGCAGCGCGCCGCCGCGCCGAACATATTGGGCTAAATTCGCCAGATAGCGCTGCTGGAGCACGCCGCGCATGGAGTAGCGATCGAAGATAACTAGATCGAATTTATCTAGGTTTTTCTCAAACAGCTCCTGCGTTGGAAAGGGGATAAGCGATAAGTCACTGACCGGCGTGACATCCCGGCTGGTGGGCAAGCGCAGGATTGTGAAATGCACCAGGTCAACCGATGGGTCTGATTTGAGGGTGGAACGCCATAGCCGCTCGCCTTGATAGGGCTCTCCCGACACCAGCACGACGCGCAGCCGATTGCGTACGCCATTGATGGCCAGGGTGATGCGGTTATTGGCAGTCGTCGCTTCGCCCGGGCGCTCATTGACCTCCAATTCCAGGGTATTAAGCCCGCGATGGCTCGGCGTGAAGGTCAGCGTTACCGTCTGGCCTGGGATGGCCTGTGTTGAAAGCGTGCTGCCGTCATTGCGCGTCCAGCTCAAATTGGCAAGGCCGCCCGGCTCAAAGCCTGTGTCTTCAATCAATACGTCGATGGTTTGCGGCTTGCCCACTTCGGCAAAAGCCGCTTGGCGCTCGACGATAAGGCGCCGGTCTTGAAAAGTGCGGCTGCCGGTGATGACGGCATGGATGGGCATGTCGCTGCCCAGGGATTTCAGCGCATCTGGATCACTGATTTGCCCATCGGTGAGGAGCACAAGGCCCGCTTGTTGGCTGGATGGCACCGAGGCAAGCGCGTCGCGGACGGTCGGCGCCAAGGCTGTCCGCGCATCGGTTGGTCCGGCTTGCATCGCTGACACGCGGGCAACCTGCCATTCCAAATTCGGGCGCGCGGGCGAGGCCTTCGTGATAGCTTCTAACGCAGCTTCAACGGCGTCAATGCGGCCGCTGACCCGCTGGCTCTCGCTATCATCCACCACCACGATGCCGACGCTCTTTTGTGAGGCGCGCTGCGTGCGCACCAGCTGCGGGTTTAAAATGGCGCCAATCAGCAGCAACGAGAACAAAGCTCGCAGCCAAAAGGCCCGCTTGGCAAAGGCGAGGCTCCCAGCCGCCGCAATGCCAATGACGAGGATCGCTGCAATGAGGAGTGGCCCGGTGATATAGGGCTGAAGGCTGATGCTGAGGTCTGCCGTCATGGGTTATTCATCCCGGCCGACACGTTCTAGCAGGGCTGGTAGGTGCACTTGGTCTGCTTTGTAGGTCCCCGTCAGCGCGTACATGACCAAATTGATGCCGAAGCGCACCGCAAGCTCTTCGCGCCGGCCATCTCCGCCGGCATAGCCAGGCAGGCTGGTTTGCACCTTTGCCCAGCTTGAAAACCAGTCCGCATTGCCAAGGATGATCGAGCTGACGGGCGCGCCTTGGGCTTCGCCGCCGGCTTCCAGCCATACTTGGCCATCGCCGCGGCGCCCAGGTGTGCGGCTTAAGATATAAAAGCTGTGGGATAAGACATGCTCCCGGTTCAGCATGCTCAGCGGCGGCAAGGCGATTTGTTGCGCCAGGCTTGCCAAGAGTTCCGGCGGGCCAAGCGTTGTATCAAGGCGCGCTTGCCCGCTCACACCTGCGCCCGTATCAATCACCAGCATCCCGCCAGCGCTTAAATAGGTGGCAAGGCGCTGGGCTTCGCTGTCGCTAAGCGTCAAGCCGCCCGGCTGCAGGGGCCAAAATAGAATTGGGAAGAGGCCCAGATTCTCCTGGCTTGCGCGGACCAGCTGCGTTGGCCCCGTCCAAACTGAGGTGCGCAGGTTGAGCTGCCGAGCAAGGCCATCCACGCCGTCAAGGCACAGCTCATCCACGGCGGCGACGCCGGTTTCCAGGCAAGCAAGGCGCACATTGGCGGCCAATTGCGCAATCGGTGTCTCTTGGGCGTGGGTATCTGGGCTCCACATCACCGCCGCAAGCCCAGCGGCGGCCCCGGCTGCTTTTACCAGGCGCTGCGCAAGGCGTTTGTGCGCTTGGAAGCCACCGCGCAGCCACAGGCAGGCAAGGATATCCGCCAACACCAAGATGATAATGATGTGGTAGATGAGCGGCTGTAAACTGCGGTCTAAAATCCCATTCACGTCCCGTACCGGTAGGGAGCCCGTCGCTGCCTTGATGCTCAAAAGCTCGGTTCTTGGGGAGATGGGCCCGGCGGCGCTGGCTAGGTTGACTGCGCCGCGTCCGACGCTGTTCTCATAGAGACCAGGGGGATTGTCCGGCCCCGCTGCTTTTGAAAGCGGGGCGCTGTATTTCGTGTTGGCAATGCGCTCCGGCGGGGCAGACAAGCGCCCACGGCCCGTCAAAAACTGCGTCATCAGCATTGGTTCTGCGGCGCCCGATGGTAGCGCTTGGCCACTGCTGGCGAGGTATAAGAGGCGCTGGAGCATTTCCACGAAGGTCCCGCTCAGCGCCAGATTGGACCATTGCGGGTCTGCCGTAGTGTGAAACAAGACAAGTTGCCCCGAGCCGCGCGGCGCTGCACTTACCAGCGGCGTTCCGTCGCTTAGTTTTGACCAAACCGTGCCACTGCCTAAACTGCTGGACCGCGCTAAGGCCTGACGCTCCACACGCACATCTTCGGCGATTTGAATGCCTGCAAAGGGGCTGCTCTCGTCAAAATCTGACACCCCCAAGGCGTTGGACCAGGAGAGCGAGCCGCCGATAATGCGCGGCTGCGTTCTCAGGCGAACAGGCAGCAGCGGGTCTGACACATGGCCGTCGTCAGCCAACATGTTTGGGCCGGCAAAGCGAACGAGGATACCGCCAGCGTCGACCCAGCGCGACAAGACCTCCTGCTGCGCGCCAGGCAAGCGGCCCTGGTCAGGCAGCATGATGATTGCGGGGCTGGCTTTGAGCACAGTATCGACGCTGCCACGCTCTAAAGTGGCATAGGGGCTGAGCGCCCGGCCCAAATAGAACAGCGGGCTTTGGAAGGGCGCCGTTCCGCGATTGGCCGGTGTATCAATCAGGCCAACGAGGGGCCGATGGCTGCGCGCGTCTAGCACATAGGTGGCCGCTGCGCTGCGCACGCCTTCAACGGATAGGCTGGCGGCGCGCCCACGCAATTGGGCTGGAATGCTGAAATCTCCATCATAGCGCACTTGCCCCGTCTTGAACTCCACTTGCTGGGAGGCCAGCACCAAGCCGCCGCCATCTTTGGCGACGAGCGTTACGGTGAGCGCCGGGGCTTCTTCGCCGCGAATGAGGAGGAAGGCAAAGCCCTTAGGCGATGGCTTGACAGCAGCGAAAGCAATCTGGCGCAAGCCCGCATCGCTATCGACAGCAATGTCTAATGGCGCCTCAGCACTGAGCTTTGAAATGAAATCCCCTGCACCCCCGAAGTTGAGGCCGCTGGAGAGATAGAAAACCGACGCATCGGCCTGCGCGAGCAAGGGCATGGCGAGGTCCAAGGCAGTCTCATAGTCTGGCATCCAGGGCGACGGCGCCATGGCGCGGATTTTCTCTGCCAGTGTCGCTGGCGTTTCCAGCTCCAAAGCCTCCGGCCACCCGTCAACGGGCGCTGCCGTAGTGGCGAGGCTGGCTTGGCGGCCTTGCGATTCGAGTTGGCTGAGCAGGCCGAGCAGAGCCTCTCGCCGGCTGGGCCAATCCGGCGCGGTTGCCCAATCATTATCGACCACAATAACGGCTGGGCCCGTGCGCGCGAGTTGTTGCTGCGGCGGCAGGACGGGATGGGCCAGCGCGGTGATAATCAGGCCAAGCAATAAAAGCCGCATCAAGATGAGCCACCACGGCGTTGCCTTTACATCCGCCGCATTGGTGTCGAGTTCGCGTGTGAGCCATGTGGCCGGGAAGAAGTAGCGGCGCGGCGCTGGCGGTATGGCCCTGATGATGATGTAGGCCAGTGGCAATAAGATAAGGCCCGTAAGAAGCCACGGATTGAGGAATGCGATGGGGCCGAGCGCTAGCATGGACTAATGCTCAAGCTGGGCGCCGAGCGCGAACAGGCAGGGCGATAAGGATTGGTCGGTCACATGGCGGAGCAGGGTGGCGCCGGCTTCCTTTGCCAGCGTTTCCACATGGTCTTGATGACGCTCCAGCCGGTCCAGATAGCGCAGCCGGATATCCTCCGCGCTGTCGATGAGATGCCCGTTCGTGCGGCTTGGGCCTTCGAAATTGATGCGGCCAGAGAAGGGAAAATCGCGCTCTTCAGCATCAATGATCTGTACCAAATGCAGCTGCGTGCCGCCGCGTACAATGGCTTTGAGACGTTTTCTAAGGCGTTGTACCGGCGTGAGAAAATCACTTATCCAAATGGTATGCGTGCCGCGCGTAGGTGGGGTGAGCGCGGTGATATCCGGTGGGTCTGATTGCGCCACTTGGATGATTTTTTCGGCAATCAGGTTCGTGCCATAGGTGCCGGCAATGGGCCGGTGGCTTTGGCCGAGGAGGCCGACGCGTTCCCCGCCCCGCGCCAGCAAATGCGCCAGGGCAACGGTGAGCAGGGCTGCTTCTTCCCCCTTCAGCCTCGGCGCGTGTTCTCCGGCAAACATCATATGCGGGCCAAGGTCGCATAAGAGCCAGATATCACGGGCCGCTTCCCACTCATATTGGCGCACAAAATGGCTGTCAGAGCGGGCGGAGCGGCGCCAGTCAATGACCGCGGCGCTATCGCCAGGCATGTAATTGCGGAACTGCCAAAAGCTGTCGCCACTGCCAGCGCGGCGGCGGCCATGTTGCCCGCGCAAATGGGCTGAGTAGAGCGCGCCAGACGGGCTGAGCGATTGCAGCACGTCTGCTGCCTTGCGCGCTTGGCGGCGCAGTTTAAGCGGGTCGGATAAGAGGCTGCCCGCCGCGGTCTTAAAGTCGGATATGGGCATCAATCAGCGTATCAATCACCGTATCGACGGTCTTGCCATCCGCGCGGGCCATATAGTTGAGCGCCATGCGGTGCCGCAGAACGCTTGGCGCCAAGGCAGCCACATCTTCGAGCCCCGGCGCCAGGCGGCCTTGGAGGAGCGCGCGGGCGCGGGTGGTCAGCATCAGCGCTTGGCCAGCGCGTGGGCCGGGCCCCCACATCAAATCCGGCTGCTCAGGACCAGGGCGCGCAGCGCGGACAACATCTAAAATGGCCTCAACCACCTCATCACCGATGGGAAGCAGGCGCACCAGGCCCTGCATTTCAATGAGTTTTTCTGGGGTCAGAACTGCCTTGGCTGCCGTTTCCTTCAGCTGTGTCGTGGCGATGAGCATGTCTTTTTCCGCATCGCGCTCTGGATAATCCACATCGATTTGGAGGAGGAAACGGTCCAGCTGCGCTTCGGGAAGCGGGTAGGTGCCTTCTTGCTCAATTGGATTTTGTGTGGCCAGAACATGGAAGGGCTGCGGCGAACTGTGGATTTTGCCTGCGACGGTCACAAAGCCTTCCTGCATGGCCTGCAGAAGTGCTGACTGGGTGCGCGGCGAAGCCCGATTTATCTCATCTGCCATCAGCAGCTGGGTGAAAATCGGGCCGTGAACAAAGCGAAAGGCGCGCTTTCCATCGGCATCTTCTTCTAAGACTTCCGAGCCCAGAATATCCGCTGGCAGCAAATCCGGTGTGAACTGGACACGGTTTTCATCAAGGCCAAGCACGGTGCCAAGCGTGCGTACCAGCAACGTCTTGGCAAGGCCAGGCAGACCCACAAGCAGGCCATGGCCGCCCGCCAGCAGCGTAATCAAGCTTTGGTCAATGACCTGGTCTTGGCCAATGATGACATTTTTGATTTGCGCAGACACATCCGCCAGGTCCTGGGCAGCGCTATCGGCGCGGCTCAGGGCTTCTTCCGGGCTGAGGGCGGCTAATCGGTCGCGCTGGTTTGTGGGCATGACAATGTTCCAATACTAAACATGTTTTGGCTGCGGCGCCGTGGGCCTCTGGTACAGCCAGGAGCCTGGCTTATATCTATGGCCAAACTGTGAGGATGTATGATGACGGCAGACAACTCGGCAAATGGACGCGTGGACAAGGATGAGGTCTCCATTCCTCCTGAATTGCGGCCCGTCGTCAAGGCCATTGCGGACCAATCGCTGCCGCCGGTCGATAAATGGATGCCAACACGGCTGATTAAAATCCCCATGCGCATTGGGCGCGATGGCCAATGGTATTACCAGGGCACCCCGATTCTGCGCCCAGCCCTGGTGCGCTTGTTCGCCAGCGTGCTGCGCCGCGAGCCTGACGGGGACATCTATCTGGTCACACCAGGGGAAAAATACCAAATCGATATCGATGATGCCCCCTTTGTGGCCAAAGAGCTCACGGTGAGCGGGTCGGGCGAGGACCAGGTGCTCGCTATGCGCACCAATATGGATGAGTATGTGATTATCAGCGAAGACAATGCCCTGTTCATGGATGACGGCGGCCCTTCGGTTGGCGCGAGCCCTTATGTCCATGTGCGCGGCGGGATGAACGCGCTAGTTTCGCGGCCTGTCTATTACGAGCTTGTCGACCTGGCTGTGCCCAGCGCCGCTGACCCAAACGTTATGGGCGTTTATAGCAAGGGTGGTTTCTTCTCTCTTGGGACCGTCACGGCCTAGCGCGCTTCATGCTAACCCTCACGGATATCGAGCGCGCGCTGCGCACGCCTGCCGCCGAGCAGGATATGGGTGATCACCGAATCGGGCGCAACGGCACGAAGATTGATGCGATGGACGCGCCGACGCCCGCCGGTGTCCTGGTGCCGCTTGTGGAAAGGCGCGGCGGGCGCAATGTGGTTCTGACCAAGCGTTCTAGCGCACTGAAACGCCATGCTGGCCAGGTTAGCTTTCCAGGTGGGCGGCGTGACCCGGAAGACCCGGATTTAACGGCGACTGCGCTCAGAGAAGCGGAAGAAGAAATCGGCCTGCCACGGCACGATGTCAGCGTGCTTGGGCCTTTGCCGCTCTATCGCACTGGCACCGGATTTCAAATTACGCCGGTTGTCGGGGTGATTCCCGCCACCTTTAGTCCGGTCCCGGAAACCGGCGAAGTCGAAGAAGTGTTTGAAGTGGGGCTTGATATCCTCATGGACCCAGCCAATCATAGCTTGGAAAGCGCTGTTTGGAACGGGCGTAAGCGAGACTATTATGTCTTGCCGCACGACCGGCACACCATTTGGGGCGCAACGGCGGGTATCCTGGTGGGGTTGTCGCAGCGCATTTGGCTGCGCTAGCGCCTAGCTTGGACGCAGGCAGGGGAGGATCAGAGCATGGCAATTTGGGCAATTCGATTGCTGCTACTCGTCTTGCCGGTTGCCATTCTGCTCTATTGGCTGTCCATTCGGCAAAAAGCGGCTCAATCGGGCGAAGACATGTCCAGAAAAGAGCGCTCTATTGCCATAGCGGGAGTAATTGTCTCGCTTGTCACCCTGCTGGCCTTGATTTTCACCGTGCCCTTTAGCGGCCATTCAACGGACAGCGTTTATATCCCGCCGCGCACGGTTGATGGACAGATTGTGCCTGGCGAGTTCATTACCCGGGAAGAGGCGGAAGCGCGCGGCCTGCTTGATAAGGCCGCACCGCCCCGCGCTGACGAGTTCGAACCCTTTGGCGATTAGCGCGCGGCTAGAGGCGGACTGGCTCAAAGCGCCAGAGCTAGCGGCCGTCTGGGGCGCCCTTGGGCCAGAGGACTGCCGGTTGGTCGGCGGCTGCGTGCGCGACGGCCTACTCGGCGTGACGGTGTCTGATATCGACTTGGCAACACGGCACCGCCCAGACGTGGTGATGAAAAAAGCGCAGGCAGCCGGCCTCAAAACGGTGCCAACCGGCCTCAGCCACGGCACAGTCACCGTTATCGCAAACAGTAAGCCCTTTGAAATCACCACTTTGCGAGAGGATGTAGAAACGGATGGGCGCCATGCCGTGGTGCAGTTTGCCAGCGATTGGAAGACAGATGCTGCCCGCCGGGATTTCACCATCAATGCCCTTTATGCGACCCATGACGGAGCAGTTGAGGACTATTTCGGTGGCCTCGACGACCTTAAAGAGGGCCGGGTGCGCTTCATCGGCGTGCCCCATGAGCGCATTGATGAAGATGCGCTGCGGATTCTGAGATTTTATCGCTTCAGTGTTCGGTTTGCGTCCATATTGGACGGCCCAGCCCGCATTGCGTGCCGGGCGCTCAAGGCGATGGTTGCAGGCTTAAGCCAAGAGCGCATTGCCGCTGAATGGCTGAAAATCCTGGCCCACCCGGCGCCGCTTGACGGCCTAAGAGCAATGGCGGGCGACGGTGTGCTTGCCCAGTTCTTGCCAGAGGCCAATGTGGAGGCTCTTGAAGCTGTCTTAGCGGCAGAGCAGGCTTATGGGCTGGATATTGCCGTGCCCCGACGCTTTGCAGCGCTGCTGCCGTGGGATGCCAGTATTGCGGAGGCTGTCGGGTCGCGATTGAAGCTATCTAATGCCATCAAGACGGCGCTTATTGCCCGGAGCACGGCCATGGCGCTTGATAGCCCTATTGAGAGTCTTTTTTACAGCTACGGCCCGGACCTTGTTTTGGACATGCATGTCCTGCAAGGCCAGCCTATTGCTGCGTCATTGATGACCCAGGCCACGGCCTGGGTGCGTCCGCAGTTTCCGGTGTCCGGACACGATGTTGCGGCCGCGACGGGTCTCTCTGGTAAGCCCCTTGGCGACGCGCTCAAGCGCTTGGAGGCGGATTGGGTGGACAGCGGCTTTCAAATGGACAAGGCGGCGTTGCTTGCTTCGCTGAGCAACCCGGACATGCGCTAGTGGCCACCTTTGTCATGCCAGTGACAAGCACAGAGACGACGGATTACGAGTCTACGGCCACTTCGCCTCGGGCGGTAGGCTCATGAGGATGGCGTCGATATTGCCGCCTGTCTTCAGGCCGAAAATTGTGCCGCGGTCGTAGACCAAATTAAACTCTGCATAATAACCGCGATATTCCAGCTGCGCTTCGCGTTCTGCGTCTGACCAGCTTAAATCCGCTTTGGCGCGCACAATCTTGGGGTAGATGTCTAGGAACGCGCGGCCAACGTCCTGCGTAAAGGCGAAATCGGCGCCCCAATCGCCGGTATCGAGATGGTCATAGAAAATGCCGCCTTCGCCGCGTGCGCGGTTCCGGTGCTTGATGTAGAAATACTCATCGCACCATTTCTTGTAGCGTGCATAATAGTCCGGGTCAGCTTTGTCGCAGGCGGCTTGAAAGGCGCTGTGAAACTGCGCCGTTTCATCGGCATCCGGCATGGGCGCGTTTAAATCGGCCCCGCCGCCGAACCAGCTCTTGGTGGTGGCGATAAAGCGCGTGTTCATGTGGACCGCCGGGACTTTGGGGGAGTGCATATGCGCCACCAAAGATATACCGGTGGCGAAGAAGTGCGGATCGTCCTCAGCGCCGCGGATGGATTTGGCAAATTCTTCAGAAAACGCGCCAGACACGGTGGAGATGTTCACCCCAACCTTTTCAAAGATGCGGCCCTTCATAACGGACATAACGCCGCCGCCGCCTTCGCTGCCGTCTTCCGTATCGCGCTCCCAAGCCGTGCGTTCAAAGCGGCCAGCAGGGGCGTTCCCATGACCCTCAAAGTCATTTTCAATGGCTTCAAAAGCAGCGCAGATATTATCGCGCAGTTCGCGAAACCATGTTTCAGCGGCTTGCTTTTTCTGGTCCAAAGTCAATTCGACATTTTGCACGACGGTCACGCTTGTCCCTCCAGACGATGCCATAGTCCACATTTCTGGTAGGCGAGTGTAAGGCCCATGGCTACTGAAATCGACAAGTTAAGCGAGCGGGTCTGCGCTTGCATCGGCAGGCGCACGCGGGCGCCGACTGCGGCATGCACTTCCGGGGGTGCCCCCGCGCTTTCGCGGCCGAATAAGAGAATATTATCGGTTTGAAAGCTATAGTCTATCGCGCTTTGTGTGGCTTTGGTGGTGAATAGAACAATCTGTGCTTTTGCGTGGGTCG
>ERZ1740067.1341-NODE-1341-length-17080-cov-19.001527_pt1 | contig 17080 bp, 9 predicted proteins | sample MGYA00581736_ERZ1740067 | MGnify/ENA primary metagenome ERZ1740067 (study PRJEB43018, sample SAMN04849236) | marine metagenome | isolation source: floating plastic debris | place: Pacific Ocean | collected 2008-08-27 | study: EMG produced TPA metagenomics... | reverse complement strand
ATTGGTGGCCTGCATAACTCTCAATTTGGGGTTGAAAAAGCGGATTTCGTATCAGTGCCCCAGTACTAATTGTTTCAGTACTAATTGTTGAAGCACTGATTGAAGCTTGGAAGCACACCACAAAAACACCCTGAGATTTATTGGGTCCCAGGGTGCAGATTTATCAAATCGAGCTACAGCCAGTTTTCGCCTAGCCCAGCGGATCCGCGTAGAAACCGATGCCCTCGTCGCGATAGCCCGGTAGATTGTTGCGCACGTTTAGAGCTTCCGATGAGTTGGGGGTAAAAAAGTGGCGACCGGTCACCGTGTTGTAAAAGCGAAACACGGGCACTAAGCCTTCTGCCGGGGCGATCGCCGCATTAAATCCACCACCAGGGATTTCCGAAAATCCCGGATTTTGCCGCACATCATTAGCCTCCGCCGCAGAAATTGTGTAGAAAAACGCATTGGTTACATTGTTCAAAAACCGCGTCACCTGATTGGGACCAATGGAATCGAAAACATTGCCCTCATCGCGATACCGGTCCGTTGCAGCAGTCAGTTGGCTAATTTCAGTGGCATTGGTGGTGTACACATGGCTGCCCGTCAAAATGTCGTAGATCCTGCGCACCGGACCAGAACCCACGGTGGGGGAAGGCGGAAGCAGCGCTGCATTATCGCCCGCCTGAGTCACGGACAGGCTGTAGTTGACCGAGGGAAAAAACTCAAAAGACATTGCCCTGACGGTGTAAGTCACACCACTAACAGGGGTGAACGTAAGCTGTGAATTGAGATTACTCCCGCTGTCATCATCCACCGCAATAACAGAGCCACTACTGTCCAATAGCTGTAGGTAAGGATCCCCTGAGCCAGTGCTGGTTAGATCAAGGGTGACCGGCACGTTGGGCTGAGCAAATAGCTCAAAATCTTGGGCAAAAACGTTAGGACCGCCAGATAGGGAAGGGGTTGGAACACTAGAGTCTGCGGAGTCTAGCTGCACATTGATGGTTTGCATAAAATCAACTCAACGTTAAAAATCTTTCAATCATTCGCATAACTTCTCCACCGCGTTTAAGGTCTCTGGAAAGGCTAGTCTCGGGGAAAGCCAGTCTCGGGGAAAGTTATTAGAGAGCTAAGTTTTTTGCCGCAATTCGGTTTTACTGCCCGTCACTTTAGGGTGACAATTCTCAGACTTAAAAATTTGAAATTCAAGGATGTTTGGATCTAAAAGTTATCGATGCGGACAATAAAAATATGGCTTTGGAGTGAGGTCAATTGCGGTCTAAGTCGCTAAAGCGTGGACAATTGGTGCAGAATACCTGACCCAAACAGTCCATACCCAAAACAGTCCATACAAAGAAGTGATAGCTATCGGTTACTTTTTTTGGTTATTTTTAATGACTGGCTATGTCTTTGTCTTTGTTCCGAATAATTTTCTAGATGCAGCAATACTGACCGGGCGTTCCTCAAATTGGGCATGCGACTTGTGCGCGAACCTTGGCAAAGGGACCTGTTCTGCTTAGCCGCCTGTTTTGGTAGAGACTCAAAGAAATTTACGGGGAGTGCCGCCAGCGTTCATATTTAGCCTTTCTTTGCTGCCAGTTCCTGTAAATATTGCGATACTGGGTCCGATGACTGGGGAAACCTGAAAGAATTTGCTTAAATGGGATATTCCTCTAATTGCTGCTGTTGTCACCGGCGCTGAATCATCTGAGTTTTGTTTCTAGGTTCCGCCTAACTTTGCCTCGACACCTTGCTATGACTGCACAAATTTCACCCGGCGCTATTTCCTCCCGTGACGGTGCCCCCTTGGTGCCGAATCTCGACAAGAACACGACCCACGCCATTTCTGCCGATCACTATGCGGATCGCTTAATGGATGATTTGTTTGACGAGTTAGAAAGCTCCTTGGAAGAAGGGGTGGATATTCCCCTGGCGACGGAAGAGCTGGTGCCTCAGGAGAAGGAGGAAGAGCCGTTAAGTTTGACGCCGCTTCAGGTGTCGTCGGTGGTGCTGCCTCCCCAGGTGTTGCCTACGGGACCGAAGGTGGAACGGCAGGAGCGGGAACAGGCGATCGCCGATGCGGTGCGGAAGGAAGAGCGCGATCGCAGCGACAACAAAAATTTTGACCGGTTCGTTATTAGTGCAGCGATGGTTTCTTTGGTGGCGTCCATGGGGCTTTGGGCGTGGAACCAGCGAAATCAGGCGGAATTGGTGGCGGCGCAAAATAATGCAGAGCGGGCTGCGACCCAAACGTCGTTAAGTTCGGCGGACCAGCAATTTGTGGGCTATATGCAGCGCTCCCTTAGCGCCATTGATGCGACCCGCGAGGCACGCGAAGAGTTGCCGGAGGTATCGGAAGTGTTGCCCGCGCCGGTCATTCCAGTGCCCGTTAGCCCCGTCCAAGGTAATCCCAGTGACAATATTGGTCGTGACTTGCCCTTCGCCAGCAATTTGGTGGAAGCGATTGATCGCCTATCGCGAATTTTGGAAACTTTGCCGGTAGATGACCAAGGGCGGCTGATTGCTGGACTGGGGCAGCAGAGTCCGGCGGGACAAACTGAAGCGAAGGCTGATGGTGAAGAGGCTGCCGACGAGGCGAAGGCTGGCGCCGATGGCGCGGAGGCAGCAGATGGTGAAGACACTAAAGCAGCGTTGGTGACACCGCAGCACACGTTGGTCGGTTTGCTGGAATTGGGCGGCGATCGCTCCGTGGCGTTATTTTCTATTGATGGGGTTACCCGCCGGGTTTCTATCGGTGAAGCGATCGGCGGCAGCGGCTGGGTTTTGACCGAAATTGACTCTCAGGAAGCCAAAATCCGTAAAGACGGCGAAGTTCAGAGCCTATTTATTGGGGAGAAGTTTTAGGCGAGCCGCGCGAAACTTTTGGAAGCACTTGGAAGCGTTTGTGGGCAGAGAATGCTTATTTGAAACTTCGCGGGTCGCCGTTAACCTGCTACGGTGGCCTTCAAGTCCGCGGCACTAAAGTCCATGGCAAGAGCGAAGACAAAGAAACGCACCAAGGATTCAGCAACGTCTGACATCGGATCCTCCTGGAAACAGGGGGAGCTTCTTGAGCTGGCTATTGAAAGTTTGGCTGATTCGGGAGATGGGCTGGGGCGCTGGGGCGATCGCGTGGTGTTTGTTCCCGATACGGTGCCGGGCGATCGCGTGGAAGTGCGCCTAACGGTAGCCAAACCCCGCTTCGGTCGGGCTCAGTTGCGCCATGTATTGTTGCCCTCCCGCGATCGGGTGCGCGCGGCGTGCATTGTGGCGGATAAATGTGGCGGCTGTCAGTGGCAAGGAGTCAGCTACGAAACCCAACTGGCGGCGAAAACTCAGCATATTCGCGATGTGCTTCAGCGTATTGGCGGCTTTGAGGACGTGCCAATCTCGCCAATTTTGGGGGATGCTTCTGGCGATCGCCCTGGGCTGCACTACCGCAATAAATCCACCTATCCCGTCGCCGCCGGTCCTAGCACCCAAACCCTCCGCGCCGGTTATTACCGCAAAGGCAGTCACCAGCTTGTTAATCTCAACCAGTGTCCCGTGCAGGATGATCGTCTGGATCCCCTCCTGGCCCAGGTGAAGAAAGACGCCGCCATTCGCCACTGGCAACCCTATGACGAGAAGCGGCACGCGGGGGATTTACGCCATTTAAGTCTGCGGGTGGGGCGGCGCACCGGAGAAATGCTGCTGACCCTAGTGTCGCGATCGCCTGATTTGCCTGAGCTAGAAAAACAAGCCACCGCCTGGCTAAAGCGATTTCCCAACCTGGTAGGCGTATGCCTAAATCACCAGCCCAATCGTGGCAATCAAATTTTTGGGACAGAAACTCGCTGTATTGTTGGGCAAAGCCACTTAACGGAAACCTTCGCCGGGCTTGATTTTCACATTGGCTCCACCACCTTTTTCCAAATCAATACGGAACGGGCAGAGGCGCTGATTCAGGCAATCTTGCAGCAGCTTCAGCTCACGGGGACAGAAATCGTTGTCGATGCCTACTGCGGTGTGGGCACCTTGACCTTACCCATGGCAAAGCACGTCAAAAAAGCCCTAGGCATTGAAGTGCATGCCGCTTCCATTGATCGTGCCTGGGTTAATGCCCGCCTTAATGAGCTAGATAATGTGGAGTTTCGCGTAGGCAAGGTGGAAGAGTCATTGCCCAAGCTTTTGCGTGAGGAACAGCTATGTCCAGATGTAGTGATGCTCGACCCACCGCGCAAAGGCTGCAAACCAGAAGTGCTCGATGCCTTGCTCCACGTCAAGCCTGCGCGAATCGTCTACGTTAGTTGCAAGCCTGCCACCCTAGCCCGCGACTTAAAATACCTATCCCACAGCTACCAGCTTGATTGGGTACAGCCTGCTGACTTCTTCCCCCAAACACCCCATGTAGAATGTGTCGTCTGCCTATCTCTGCGCCCATCTGCGTAATTGGCAGAGCGGTATAGTCGTTTATAGCGATATGGCTGGCTTATGCAGAAATAACTACAGTGGTTTGTCTTCTTGTCTTAAGCATTGTGCTCATTTTGAAAAAGACAATCAATAAATTCTTCCAGCTCAGTGAGTGAATAAGTTTCCAGTAGGCTGCTGGTACGCTGGGTCGCCACGATTATTTCGAAGGCGCAATATCAGCGAATCTCCAAGCTAGGAGTAGGGCAATGGAAAAGTGATCGCCCTTCTTAACCTAGCTTGCCTAGCCCAAGCGACTCGCTTCAACCGCTCGTGTTTCACGATAGAGATGTTGCTCCATTTCGTGTTTCAGTTCACGGTACGCAGGATGCGCCTCGACGGAGTCGCGACTGCGGGGGCGCTCAAAGGGCACCTCCAAAACTTCATCGATACGAGCCGCAGGACCACGGGTCATCAGAATAATCTTGTCGGACAGTAACAGCGCTTCATCAATACTGTGAGTAATCATGATTGCCGTCTTCCGCTTGCGCTCCCAAATCCGTTCAATTTCTTCCTGTAAGAAACCACGGGTCAACGCATCCAGCGCCCCAAAGGGCTCATCCATAAGCAAAATCTGAGGATCGATCGCCAGCGCTCGTGCAATACCAACTCGTTGGCGCATTCCCCCCGATAACTCATGGGGGTGCTTCCGCTCGGCCCCCTCCAAGCCGACAAGCTGAATATGCTCCTGAACAATCAATTCTTGCTGAGCCAACGGCATCTTCGGGAACACCGTTTGAACCGCAAACAAAATATTGTCCACTACAGTCATCCAGGGCATCAAAGCATAGTTTTGAAATACCATGCCGCGATCAGGTCCAGGTCCTTCAATAGGTTGGCCATCCATCGTTACAGAGCCACTACTTGCGTAGCTCAGCCCCGCAATGATGTTCAATAGCGTAGATTTACCGCAACCGGATGGACCAATAATCGACACAAAAGTATTGTGCTCAATGTCGATATTGATATCGTCGATTGCCAGAAAATCCTTAGAGCTCCGTCCTGTCATCTTATCTAGCCAACCAGTGCGCCCTGGGAAGACCTTACTGACATGCCGTAACGACACTTCACCCGAGGGCTGATCACCAGCTTTGGATGATGGGACTGGGCGATCCTGATCCAGTGATAGACTCATGCGGATTTTCTCCCAAACGAGACGATTCGCTCAATGTATGCGAAGACTTGGTCCAGAACGATGCCGACTAAGCCAATAACAATAATAGTGACCAGAATGTTAGGAATGTAGAGGTTATTCCACTCGTTCCAGATGAAGTAGCCTAGCCCAGTTCCCAACAGCATTTCTGCTGCAACGATTACCAACCAAGCAATTCCCATGCTGATCCGTAACCCAGAAACGATATTCGGTAGGGCCGCAGGAACGATGATATGAGTGATGGTGCGAAGCTTTGAGGTCCCCAAGGTTTTGGCAACGTCCAGGTATTCCTTGCTGACATTGGCAACCCCAAAACAGGTATTCACCAAAGTGGGCCAGATGCTGCTGATCATGATGATGAAAATACCGGTTTGCTCCGAGTCACGGAACACATACAAACCGATAGGCAGCCAGGCCAGGGGTGAGACAGGGCGCAGAAGCTGGATGTAAGGGTTGAAAGCTTTGGAGGCGATCGGCGAAATTCCAATCAGGATACCCAAGGGAACAGCGATGACAGACGCCGAAATATAACCGATGGCAACCCGACGCAGACTAATTAATAGATTCCAGCCAATTCCCAAGTCGTTGGGACCATTGTTAAAGAAGGGATTGGTAAGCCACCACCACAACTCCTTTAAGGTCAAACTAGCAGTGGGCATGCCTTTCGCAAACCAGCCCGAACTCGCGCCAATTTCCCAGAAACCCAAAAGGACTACCAGCGACAGAAGGAACACGCCGATTGCTTTAGTATTTTCGCCCCCTGGTAGAGATTTCTTCCGGCGCTTTCGAGCGCGACGGCCTACAGCAGCCATTGAGTTACCTCTTTGTCGAACGTTATCCGGCCTTCAATAAAACAAAAAAATCGCATATGAAAATGTGACATGGGCCACAGAAACCCATGCGGCTCTTCTGGAGAGTTACATGGGTTTCAAGGTCAATTTAAAGGCCGTACTCTTCGATTTGAGCCTCGATGTAGGCTTGGGGATCCGCCGGATCGAAAGTGTCATACTCCAGGGTTTCAGTCCGGTAGATCTCCGTGGGGGGATCTTGACCTAACTCCTCAGCTAACTCCCGCGCCAGGTCAGTCAGAAAGACTTCCTGCCCAACCTCATCGTAGGTTTCCTTAGTGATTGCTTCAGCAACCTTGCCATCTCCCTGCAGATCCCAACGGACCAACTGGGAAGAAATCCAGTTCGCGAAGCTCTGCCAAGGATAGGGATCGAAATCAATCCGATCCGGAATATCCAAGGTGTTGCCGTTGCCATCGTCAAACTTACCGGTTAGGACGGCTTCCACCACTTCCGTAGGCTGGTTCAAGAAGGCACGGGTGGAAATCGCCTCGGCAATCTCAACACGGTTCTCAGCCTTGCTGGCATATCCAGCGGCTTCAATGATTGACTTATTAAGGGCGCGAAAGGTGTTGGGATTTTCATCAATCCAATTTTGACCGGCGGCAAAGGCACAGCAGGGGTGACCGGGCCATAGCTCCTTGGTCAGCTTGTGAATGAATCCTGCCTCTTCATAAACCGCCCGCTGGTTGAAGGGATCAGGCATTAAGTAAGCGTCAATATCACCGGCCACCATCTGGGCAATGCTGTCCGGCGGGGGAACGGGACGAATCTTTACATCCACGTCGGGGTCAATGCCGCCAGTGGCAAGGTAGTAGCGCAAGAGCAGGTTGTGCATGGAGTAGGGGAAAGGAACTCCAATAACAAAGTCCTTGAAGTCGGCAGGACCGTTGACTTTGCCCCGGTGCCGCTCGGCAACGGTGATGGCTTGACCGTTGATATTTTCAATACTGGCAAGCTTGGTGCTGAAGGGGTCAGAGCCTAACCCCAGGGTCATTGCAATCGGCATGGGCGCCAGCATGTGATAAGCGTCCAGCTCACCGGCGATCGCCGAGTCCCGAACTGCACCCCAGCTAGGCATCTTCACGACCTTTGCCGTGAGTCCGTACTTTTCATAAAAACCCAGCGGCTCCGACATGATAATCGGCGTCGCACAAGTAATAGGAATAAAGCCCACCTGAAGATCTGTCTTTTCCAAACCACCTGTATCAACGGGGGCTCCAGTCTCTTCGGGATCACCGTCACCAGGACTAGGTGCACAGTTTGTCAGTGCTACCAGGGAGGCTCCAATCGCCACGTTTCGGAGAAACTCCCGGCGGGTCACATTGCTCAGACGGCGCGCATCTCCGAAAAATTCTCCCGCCTTGGGACCGAAAGCAGCGGCAAAAGCCTGATCTAAACCACCCGCCACAGATGCTAAATCACGGATCAACTTTTCCCTCTTCGAATTACCCCGGGAGGCCACCTTTAGGAACAGTGCCTTCCGAACCTCTGCCGAGCTAACAGCATCAGCAACATTCAGGGCTTGATCCTTATACACCCCCATCTTGGCCAGGTCATCCAGCATGTCCACTGGGTCCTTGGGTAGTGACTCCATGTATTCCCAGTGATCCCAGGAGCTATGGTCACCTTGACAAACAATACAGACGCCCTCTGCCAGCATGCTGTGGCCAGGGAATTTGAGGCTCCCTGTGACGTTCAAAGACACAGGATCAGTTTGGGTTGATCTCACGGCAATGTGTTTTCCCTAAATGGTTTTATTCACAAACGGTTGCCTGTAGCAAGCACTTGAGTGGAACGGCGACTGGCCAAGGAAGCAACTCCCAAGAATCCGATCCCGCGATGATCACCTCAAGCCTCATTCAATTAACGGGTGGAGAGTATCAACCCACCACACCGATACAGACCACGAATTAGCAATTGAAAAGCGCTGCAAGCTGGACCAGAGTCCACGTTAATTACACAGTCAAAGGCAGTTTCAAAACTGGAATGCCTTTCTATGGCTGCACACAATAGAATCAATAATTCTCAAATCACTCTGCAAATTTAGATACATTTTTGTGCTTTCTTAATAATCTTTCTAGCAGCGGAATTATTAATAGAAAACAAGCTTAGAAATGACAGTTTTACTGTCTTAAGATTCTGTTTTAAGTGAATATTTTAGATTGGAGGTCTTTCGATTTCGACTAAACACAAGGTCCAAAATAAGTCTGAAATTCATATATTTGGAATTCACTTACATATTATTTTCGAACTGATTTTAGACATAAACAGTTTATTTTACGTAGCCAATCTAATCTTATATTGTCACATAAAATAATCGAAAAAACCTCAAGAACAAAATATTAGACTGACGAGAATAGAATAGAGACAAGACAAGGCTTCTTCTCTCCTGATTTTCTGAAACCCTCTCCAATCTAGACTTAAAGCCTTTTAAGTCAATGCTTTATCGTTAGATTCAGGAATATAATGACCAATAAATTTCCACCAAAAAGATTTAAATATCTCTGAATTTGCAAAAAAATACTTGATATCTCTATCAAGATTTTTGGCGTTTTACTGGGGCTTAATATTCGAAATTTATATTTCTTTCGTCTATAAATCAACCGTTGAATCTGAGGCTTGATAAGATTATCTGACTGAAATTTTACTGATTCACGATTTTAAGCTTCCGCAACCAATGTGCCATTTTAAATGGGACTTTTGCGCACGCTATAAAGTTCATGTAGACGTTCTCAGTTCACTGCCTCAGCATAAAAAATTAGCTGCCCTGAGCCATTCAAGATCGAAGATTTTAGGTAAAAATTTAATTTGAGAATGATAACCATTCTCATTTTTGATGTTGACCATGAGGCAAAAAAATCAGCTTGAGAATGATAATCGTTCTCGTTTTTAGGTGTTGGTTGCGGTGCAAAAATCCCAATTCAAAGCAATCGCTTCATGCCTGCTTTTGGATATAATCCCTCCACGTCCCCAAGGGCCTCCATATCACGTGCACATTCCCGATTACCCATTAGTCGCTCTGATAAGGCGCCATGATCTGCCGTAGGTTGAATCTAGGTTCGCCAGCAGCGACACTATTGCCGGCGCAGTTCTGGGGATAAATACGCAGCAGCCGCCCTCCCTGGTACTCCGCGGCAATATCTCCAGTGGGTTGCGTCTACTCTCCAACGGCGATCGCGGCTGACAGTAATCCCCACCACGCCAAACAAGGTTGAAGAAAACACGCAGCGACTCGTCAAGGTTCAATTAAGGCAGCACTTACGTAGAATCCCAGAGCCCCTCCCTCGAAATTCCTCTCCCTGAGAAGCTAATCCTGTAAGACGTTAGTTCGACGCGAATCCCCCCAAGGGGGCTGGGGGAATTCTCTGATGCTTGAGCTGGTAGCGGGAAGTCTGGGTAGCGGGGTGTAAGATCGGGATCCCCCCTCGGTTCCCCCTTGGTAAGGGGGGAAGTGGATTTGAGCTAATTTTGTGCCGTCGAACTGACGTTTCCAGGCTTACGGTTGCTCAATGGGTTCGACCCCTAGGTAGGCGAAGGCGATCGCCACCAATGCGCCGCTTTTACCTTGTTCGTTATCGATTTGGCTGCTGGTACGCTGGGCCGCTACGAGTATTTCGAAGGCGCGATCGCTGTCTCCCAATCGTCCATAACCCTGGGCAACGTTAATCAGGGCATTCACTTTTGACCAAGACTCCTCGATGTTTTCGCTGACCCTTTGGGCGTTTTCGATGGCAATTAATGCCTGATCCTCAACCCCTAACTCCTCGTAAAGTTGGGAGGCTCCAGACATAAAAAAGGTTTGGGTATAGGCATCACCCTGTTGTTGCACCAGAGTTTGGGCTTTTGTTAGGGATGCAATGGCGCGATCGCTTGCCCCCAGCCGTTGGTAGGTGTAAGCGATTTGGTTAAGGGCACTGACTTTGCCTGGGTCATCGTTAGGAAGGGACGCAATAGCTTCCTCAACAATGGTCATCGTGGTCAACGCCTGATCTTTTTGGTCCAATGCGCTGTAGGTCTGGGCAACGGTCAAGGACTGAAATACCTTTTCCCTTTGAGAGTCTAGGGCGTCCACAATGGCGACGGCGACGTCCATGGTTTCCCTGGCGCGATCGCCCTCCTCCAAAGTGCTGTAGTTATAGGCAAGGCTAAGGAGTGCACTCACCCTTGCCGAGGGCTTCTCAATTTGGTCCACGGCTGTGCGAACTTTGTCCAACGTGGCGATCGCCTTTTCTCGTGCCCCCAGATCGTCGTAGCTATTGGCAATGGGTAACATGGCATACACGTTGACCTCTGGTCTATCGCCACGAAGAACAGCTTTTTCCGCCTGCTCCAATATTTCCAAAGCGCGATCGCTCTGTTCCAACTTCATATAGACCCGAGCGATTTGCACCATGCTGTTGGCTTGAGGCCAGGGCTGCTCAATCTCAGCGGCGGCTTTTTGGGCTAGGGCTAGGGCGATGGGAAGGCGATCGCCTTGCTCTGAAAACTGAGGAAATTCCTGGTAAATTTGCGCCGCCGTTGTTAGATGAAACGCCCGACGATGGTCTATTTGGACCACAGCAGTTTGGGTTTGGGCTGCCTGCAACGCCTCTAGCAAATGGTTCCCATGCCCTGTTTCCCCTGCCAGTTTCCCAATGCTGAGCAACGCCGACACCTGTAGGTTGGCATCCTCCATCCCCTGAGCCGCTTCCATTGCGGCCGTCAAAGTGGCGCCCGCCCGATCCAACGCCTCCATCTCCTTATATTGTTGCGCCACCCACAGCAACCGAAACGCCATCGGGGGCTGTCCCTCCTGTTCCCCTGCGGCGATCGCGGTAGTCTCTGCTTTAACCAGGGCATTAATGGCTTCGTCGTGAGCTTCTAATTTCCGATAGGTTTGGGCAATCCCGATCCACTGATAGGTCAGAGGTTTGGCGGCAGCTTCCAGTTGCGACTCGACCGTTTTAAGGGTCGCCAGTGCCCGGTCGCCCTCGCCCATTGCTTGGTAAGTATTGGCGATCGCCGCCAGTTGTTCACTGCTTTCGGCTAATGTTTCAGAGGTCTTCAATATGCCTAAAGCCTGTTCGGTGGCGCCTAGCCTTGCGTAAACACGGCCTAGCTGCAATAAAAATCGCACTCTGTACTCTCGTGTCTTAATGGCATTCCCAAGGACTCTCAGATCCGCCAAATGCTTCAGAATGCGATCGCGATTTTCCAAATTTGCAAACCGCTCATCCGCCAAGGCAATTTCTTCCCCAATCTCCGGCAGCTCAAATTGTTGGGCATTGAGCTCCACGGCATTCCCCAATCCTGCCGTTGCATTTAACAGGGCGATCACTCCCGCCACAATCATCGTTCGCTTTGATTTGCGCTTTAATCCACGTCCCTTGCCCGTGGCGATCGTGTCGTGAATATTGCGGAAATCTTGGGGAATCATCATGGAGTACACCGGTGTCTAAACGGATCGAGCTTGTATGTTCCATTGCATCGGAAAGTCTGGTCGAAAAACAAAGATTCCGACCGGTTTTCTGACTGCCCCATAGGGAAACGTTTTACTTGAAACCCTTGATACGAGGCACTTAACGTAGCATTAATCCTTCAATAGAGTCCGTATCTGCCGGTAAATCGGCAGTTAACACTTCGTTACCGGTTTCTGTCACTAACACATCGTCTTCAATGCGAATACCGCGTACATCAGAAAAATCAGCAAGGCGATCCCAGTTGACCATTTCGGAGTAACGATCACGCCACTCTGAATTATTTAAAATTGCTGGAACCTGATAGAAACCGGGCTCAATGGTGACCACCATATTGGGCTCTAGGATTCGACTTAACCGTAGAAAACCTAACCCAAAGCGATCGCTGCGAACTCGCCCTGGACCATAGCCAGAAACATCGCCCAAATCTTCCATATCGTGCACGTCTAAGCCCATCAAATGCCCAACGCCGTGGGGGAAGAACAGGGCATGGGCATCAGAGTCTACTAGGGATTCAGGGTTTCCTTTTAGGATCCCTAGATCAACCAATCCCCCTGCCAAAACGCAGCTCACCAGCAGGTGAATTTCCCGGTAGTCAGCGCCGGGTTTTACTGCGGCAATTCCTTGATCGTGGGCGTCTAAAACCACATCGTAAAGGGCCTTCTGGGTGGGTGAAAATTTGCCCGATACTGGCCAGGTTCGCGTAATATCCGACGCCCAACCTAATGCGGTTTCTGCTCCCACATCAGCCAGCAATAAGTCGTCGCGCCCAAGGGGATTGTGATAGCAATTATTGTGTAAAACTTCTCCGGCGATCGTCACAATGCTGTTATAGGCAGTGCCGCATTGATTGCCGTAAATGACCTCCTCCATTTTGGCGCACACATGGGATTCAAGCTGGCTATTTTTTGTGGATTGAATGCCTAGTTTATGGGTCTGAATTGAAACCGCAATTGCTTTTTTAATTTCAGCGATCGCAAATTCATCGTGTCGCAATCGCACCTCCACAATTGCCTGGGCTAAAACACCATCAATGCCCTCTGGTTCAGGGGATGTGGAAAGCGATCGCCCCAACACCGCCTCCTGAGCCAGCCGTGCACCGGGGTCAGGCAGATAAATACTGGCGCCCCCGTCGATAAATTTATACACATCGCCCAATGCTCGCGCGTCATCGGCGCCCACTGCTGCCGCCACCTGGTCCCGTGACGGTTCCGGCCCATGCCACAGGGCGTCGTCAGGACCCGGTTCATCCCAAAATAGGGTTGTGCGATCGCTCCCAGCGTCCATAACGATTACGGCGTTTTCAATGCCCAGCCCTGCGAAGTAGAGGAAATGGCTATTGGCGCGAAAATAGTGACGATTGGCGGGGAAATTTTTGGCCGGGGCGCGACCGGACCACAAAGCAACGGGGAAATCTGCCCCCAGTTTCTGCAATGCTTGGAATAGACGACGACGACGACTTCGCACCACATCCACCGGCGTTGTCGCGATACCAAGTTGCCCCAATCCGCGTTCCGCTACCCTCTCTAAGCCCATGACCACATCTCCTCAAAAACCTAAGCAACTGGACGCCGTAATCAACACCGTTAAAGCTGATTATGACCGTTTTCCTAAGGATCAAACGTACGAAATTTACGCTGACGACGTGTATTTCAAAGATCCCACCAGCGAATTTCGTGGACTGGATCGCTACCGCCAAACCATCGCCTTTATTGATCGCTGGTTTCGCAATCCAGAATTAACCCTCCACAAAATCCAAACCCTGGATAGCCCCGTAAGCACTCGCACCGACATCACCACCACCGTCCGCACCGACTGGACCCTAACTTGGACAACGCCCCTGCCTTGGCAGCCGCGCATCAGCATCTCCGGCTGGAGCGAACTGGGGTTAAACGACAGTTACTTAATTGCATCCCACGTGGACTATTGGCACTGCACCGTTTTAGACGTGGCGTCCCAGCATTTGCCATGGTCTTCCCGGCGATCGCAACCCTAGCGCCCTAATAGACCCCTTGCATAAATCCCTGCCCTCCCCCTAAATCCCTCTTTTGTGGGGAGAGTGATTTTTGATTGATGCAAGAGGTTGAATGCAACAGAACTTTATGAAATTAGTATGACCAAGCTGTGCAGACCGCCTGTGAAATTCGTCTTTTCTGCAAAGACGAGATCAAAAAAATTGATGCTTTTCTCTGCTTTTTAAAGACCAGCTTTTTAAATTAAAGCTTTCGTGAACTCTCTGAGAAACTGCGGAAACACGCTGTGAACCGGACTAAGTTTTAACTGTAACGGTTCAACGCGTCTCCTCCATTGGCCTCCGTCATCTCTGCATCTACCGAAGTTAACCAAGCGTGCAACTCAATCGCGCTTCAAGTCCAGTCAAGAAGTGTTTTGAACCGTCTCAGCAATCACTAGCTTCATAAGGTTATTTCGAATGCAAAGAATTACATCCACTCTTATTTCAACGTTAGCCGCTGCCACCGCTGTGGTTTCCATTGCCCCGATCGCCTCAGCAAATCCCTTCGTTGGCAACCACGACGGCTGGACCTATATCCAAGATTCCACCAATGACGGTACCGGCGGCAACGGTATTTTCGAAGTGTTCGGTATGGCTTACAAACAGGACGGTAACACTCTCTCCTTTGCTGTTAATTCAGAAATGGGAATTGAGGGTAATTATTGGAAAAAAGCGGCTGATGACAACATTGGCTACGGCGACCTGATGTTGAACTTTGGTGGTACTGAGTACGGCGTGCGCTTTGCAGGCACCAACGATTCTGGCGTTGCTGAAACAGGACTATACAGTGACATCACCACCATGGATGTCACCAAGGACAACAACGGCTGGAGCACCACTGCAAAGTACGAAAAGTATGTGCGGAAAAATATGAAGGGCGAGGCTCGCTTCTTTGGTGATGAGCGGGATGAAGCTATCTTTGACAGCACTGCTAAGCGTCAGTCCGGCAATGTTTTACAGAGCGGTACCAAGGTGGGCGACATTGCGATGTTGACCTCCGAAAATCTGCTGGACTTTGATGCGGCTTTTGGGGGCGCTGAAACCGGTGCTGAAACCTTTGGCTTTAGCTTCGAAATGACGGAGGAAATGAGCGGTGAGTTTATCGCCAAGCTGTGGCTGGAGTGCATTAACGACAGTCTAGGGATGGACGGCTTTATTACCCAGATGGTTGTGGAAGATCCTGTGGTGCCCGCAGAGGTGCCTGAGCCCACCGGTATGTTGGGACTGCTCGGCGCAACGGTTTTCGGTGGTTCCCAGCTTCGCCGCCGCCGGATCGCTGATTGAGTTCTGTGTGGACGATGGCGGTATGTGTTTCTCTGTGCCGCTGTTTCCAGCCTCTGGTTTTTCCCTATAGCTATGACACCGAGTCTTTTAATTTAAGGCTCGGTGTTTTTATGGCAACACTTATACAAAATCCCAGAGCCCTCACCCTAAATCCTTTTTGCTGGGGAGAGGGACTTCGGAAATATAATCCAGTGTTTGTCATTTTGCCATAATGGACGATCGCTACAATAAGCCTAGGTATGTGAGCTTTGGCGATCGCCCCACTCCCATGACAGAAAATAACGACAACCAGCACAATATCAACCAATCCCACAGCGGCAGTGGTGATAACGTCGCTGGGGATTCCAATCGCATCCAACAGGGCGTAGTTGGTAACGACAACGCGAATATTCGTATCGCGAAGCTTGAGCAAAAGTTTGAAGCGCCGAAATCGCCGGAGCGGACGGGGGGGGAGCCGCCGAATAATTTGGGGAGTCGCGGGATTGATAATCCTGAGCAGTTTGTGGGGCGGGAGGAGGCGATCGCGGATTTGCACGAAAAATTGCAGGGGGCGCAGCGGGTGGCGATCGCTGGGGTTGCGGGGATGGGTGGCGTGGGTAAGACGGAGCTGGCGGTGCAGTATGGGCGGCGGTTTTTGCGGACCGAGTATGGCGGTGGGGTGATTTGGCTCTCGGGGGCGCAGGGATTTACGGATTTATTGAGTTTTGCCCAGGGGGTGTTGTTTCCAGACCAGAAGCTGGCGGAGATTGGGGATGAGGCGGCGATCGTGCAGTTTATTTGGAACCACTGGCCACCGGCATCCGTTTCCCCCCTTACCAAGGGGGGATTAAGGGGGGATCCCTCAGAATCTACGCCAGCCACCAATTCTGATGTAGAGGCGGGGGATGGTATGGATCCCCCCTCGGTCCCCCCTTTCGTAAGGGGGGAAGAGAATGGGCGGGTGTTGGTGATTTTTGATGATGTGACTGATTACGAGGCGCAGGTGGTGCCGGTTTTGCCCTCCAATAATGATCCTCGGTTTCGGGTGGTGGTGACGACGCGGCAGAAGTTAGAGGGAATTAAGCGGCTGGATTTGGATGTGCTGTTGCCGGGGGATGCGATCGCGTTGTTGGGGGCGATCGCTGGGGAGGACCGGGTGGCGGCGGAGCGGGAGACGGCAGCGGCAATTTGCGAGTGGTTGGGCTTTTTGCCGTTGGCGGTGGAGCTGGTGGGGTATTTCCTGAAGAAGAAGGCGGGGCTGTCGTTGGCGGAGATGTTGGCGCGGTTGCAGGGGAAGCGGGCAGAGAGTAAGGCGCTAAATCCTAAGCGGTTGCCGGAGGGGTTGACGGCGCGGCGGGGGGTGTTGGATGCGTTTGAGCTGAGCTGGCAGGAGCTGGGGGCAGAGGCGCAGGAGTTGGCGATGCGGCTGAGTTTATTTGCGCCGGCGACCATTCCCTGGGCGTTGATGGAGGAATGTTGGTCGGAGGCGGATGGGGAGGATTTGGAAGAGTGGCGGGATGAGGAGTTGGTGCGGCTCCATTTGCTGAGTGAGAGCAAGGGCGGCTATGGGCTGCATCCGCTGGTGCGGGAGTTTTTGGTGATGCAGTTGGAGGCGCAGAGGAAGGAGAAGGCGGGGGAGTGGCGATCGGCGTTTGCAGAGGCTTTGAAGACTGTTGCTGAACAATCTCTCGACGTTCGTATGACGAAAAGCCAGGTGACGGAAGCAAATATTCTGATTCCCCATCTGAAAGAGGCAACAGATCTTGACGCTGCCCATTTTCCAGAAGCCTGTGCTGCCATTTGTACAAAGCTCACCCTGTTTTATTACGCCCAAGGACTGTTTAGTTCGGCGGAAGAATGGGGAGAGCGATCGCTGGAAATCCGTGAAGAGCAATTGGGAGCCACCCATCCG
>ERZ1740067.1340-NODE-1340-length-17102-cov-6.975597_pt1 | contig 17102 bp, 18 predicted proteins | sample MGYA00581736_ERZ1740067 | MGnify/ENA primary metagenome ERZ1740067 (study PRJEB43018, sample SAMN04849236) | marine metagenome | isolation source: floating plastic debris | place: Pacific Ocean | collected 2008-08-27 | study: EMG produced TPA metagenomics... | reverse complement strand
AAGCCAACAAGCTGGGCATCCCGGTTGTGGCTGTGGTCGACACCAACTGCTCGCCCGATGGTGTGGATTACATCATCCCCGGTAATGACGACGCGGCCCGCGCCATTGCGCTTTACTGCGATCTGGCGGCCCGCGCGGCTCTCGACGGCATGAGCGCCCAACTGGGTGCGGCTGGCGTCGATCTGGGCGAGATGGAAGAGGCACCGGTCGAAGAGGCCGTGGCCGAGAGCGGCGTCGAAGTGGGCGCGGCATCCGACGAGACGGTGGCCAACGACGCCATCGCCGCCGACGGGCCGATCGATGCGCTTCAGTCCACCGCGGAGACGGTCGAGAAAGCATCGAGCTGACATCGACCGTCACACAGCTGACACACGCGGCGGGCTAAGGCCTGCCGCAAACCAACCCCATTTGAGGAGAGCCGAGCGATGGCAATCACAGCAGCAATGGTCAAGGAACTGCGCGACAGCACAGGCGCGGGCATGATGGACGCCAAAAAGGCGCTGACCGAAACGGATGGCGACATGGAGGCCGCGGTTGACTGGCTGCGCACCAAGGGTCTGGCCAAGGCCGCCAAGAAATCGGGGCGCACCGCCGCCGAAGGCCTTGTGGCCGTTGTCGTCGATGGCGGCACCGGTGTTGCAGTCGAGGTGAATTCCGAAACCGACTTTGTTGGCAAGAATGCCGAGTTCCAGGAGATGGTGTCGGGGATCGCCACAACCGCGTTGGGTGTGGACAGTGTCGAGGCACTGGTCGCTGCCGACATGGGCGGCAAGACCGTCGCCGACGTGGTGACAGACAAGATCGCCACCATTGGCGAAAACATGTCGGTGCGTCGGATGGCCAAGATCACCGGCGGCACGGTGGTGTCCTATGTGCACAACGCGGCCACGACAGGCATGGGCAAAATCGGTGTGCTGGTGGCCATGGACGGCGGTGATGAAGCATTCGGCAAGCAGGTGGCGATGCACATCGCCGCTGTGAACCCGGCGGCTTTGTCCGAGGCGGACATGGATCCTGCGGTGGTCGAGAAGGAAAAGCAGGTCCAGATGGACATCGCGCGCGAAAGCGGCAAGCCCGAGCAGGTCATCGAGAAAATGATCGTGGGCCGGATGAAGAAATTCGTCGCCGAATCGACCCTGCTGAACCAGCAATTCGTGGTGAACCCCGACCTGACGGTCGAGGCCGCCGCAACCGAAGCGGGTGCGACGATCACCGGCTTTGCCCGGCTCGAGGTGGGCGAGGGCATCGAGGTCGAAAAGGAAGATTTCGCCGCCGAGGTTGCCAAGGCTGCGCAAGGGTAGGTCCGGGCGCTGGAAAATCCTTGCAAGGATTTTGCCAGCACCAGGTTGAAACGGACGGCGTGCCCGACATTCGGGTGCGCCGTTTTCACGTCTGGGAGGCGCCGACATGCTGGATGTTGGGAACGGTCACCGCCTGTGGTTCGAGCAGCGCGGGCAGGGGCAGGATGCGCTTGTGCTGCATGGCGGGCCCGGCTCTGGGTGCAGGCCGGGGCACTATGATCTGTTCGATCTGACGCGGTACAGGGTGACGCTGCTGGATCAACGGGGGTGCGGACGGTCGACGCCGTGGGCGGGCGACGATCTCGCGGCGTTGGACTTTAACACCACGCAGCATCTTATTGACGATATTGAGAAACTGCGCGTGCGCATCAATGTGGATTGCTGGGTGATCTTTGGCGGGTCCTGGGGCACGACGCTGGCCTTGGCCTATGCGCAGGCGCATCCCGACCGCGTACGATCATTGGTGCTCGCCGGCGTGGCAACCAGTGAGCCGCGGGATATTCGATGGCTCTGCGGCGATATCGGCAACATGTTCCCAGAGGCCTATGCCGCCTTTGCCGCCCATGTACCCGAGGTCAGCCCGGACCCTGCCGCGACACGCGCCCGCATCGCGGCTTATGCCGAGCGGTTGCGCGACCCCGCGACGGCGCAAGCCGCGGCAGATGCCTGGTGCACCTGGGAAGCCGCCATCTTCGGCGGTGACATCCACGCACCCGGGTCGCGATATGCTGACCCCGGTTTTCGCCGAGCCTTTGCGCGAATCGTTACGCATTACTTCGCCACTGATCTTTGGCTGGGGCCGGATCAATTGCGCGAGCATGTGGATCGCATTGCTCACATCCCGTGCCACATGATCCACAGCCGGTTTGACCCGTCCTGCCCTCTGCGCGGCGCATGGGAGCTGAACGGGGTCTGGCCAGCCGCCACGCTGCAGATCCTTGGCGGGCAGACGCACTCGGCGCTGGACGCCGAGATGACGGAAGCCATTCGCGCCACCACGGACGTGCTGATGTAGGGAGAGGTCGGCGGGGCCGCGTTTGGGGTCGCAACCCCGCCTGTGGTTTGCGTCCTGTCGCCACGGGGATGAGACAGGCGGACGCTGGGTCCGACCTACTTGTGGATCAATACACAAGCAGGCCGGTATCGGGTAAAACCCGAGAACAGATCCCGAGAGCCACCGAAATCACGGCAGGTCAGGCTCTATGTTCCCTGGCTAAAGCCACCACTCACGGAACTCCTGTAGGTTCGCTATTTTCCCGCAAAACCTAAAGTGGGGGATTCCTTACCCAACGTATAAATGTGGCGTTTGACCGGGCGTCACGGGACATTTTTGTTCGCAAAACAGTCGCGAAGCTGCCTGAAAATGTCGGCGCTCTCGTTGACTTAGCGCCAGACTTTTACTTTAAATCAGGTACTTACGCCTCAAGAATGAACATCTGGTTCGCAAAGGCCGCCTTGAGAACGGCTTGCGCCGTCGTCTCGACCGCGAGCGCCTCGCGCGCGAGGCGCAGGTGTTTTTCCACCGTGGCCGAGGTCAGCCCCATCAGCACGGCGATGTCCTGCATCGTCTTGCCGTCGCCCACCCATTCCAGCGCCTCGCGCTGACGGCGGGTCAGCACCCGTTTGGGGGACACGTAGGGCAGGGTCAGGATCTTGAGATGTGCGATATTGTTCATCAGCTGGATGTCCCTGCCATGCTCGTCCCACATGGCGTCGACCTCCTCTTGGCTGAGGCCTTCGCGGGCGGTGAGGGCAATGGCCCCCTTGGACCGCGCCGAGATCGCCTTGAAGCTGATCGTATAGCCTGCCTGGACGCCCATGGACACGTTGAAGGCCAGCACGCGCATCTCTTGCGGTGTCAGCGTGTCGGCATCGCGCATCTGCTTCAGAACGCTCCAACTGCCAGCCCCCTCATTCTTGAGGGCCCAATTGACCATAGGCGCATGAAGATAGTGCTGTTCGCCTATGAAAACGTTCATATAATCCTGATCGTGGTTTGTCAGGATCACAAAGTCTTCGGGGTCGCCCAGCGACGCGCCCGAGCGGTAATGGGTAAAGCCGTAGATGAGCCTATCAAAACCGTATTCCGCCATTTTGGCGGTATGCGCTTCCCAGAGGTCCTGGACCGATTGGTAATTCGCCAGCCTGTGCAGGTAGCTTTTCATCCAGTCTCCCCCAAGTGACCAATGATGGCGTCAAGCGCCAGACTATACCCGGACGCACCGAAGCCGCAAATCATCCCTACGGCAACCGGCGCGATCATGCTGTGATGGCGAAAGGGCTCGCGGGCATGGATATTACTCAGGTGCAGCTCGACCGTGGGCACTTGTGTGCCCGCAATAGCGTCCCGCAGGGCAATGGAGGTGTGCGTGTAGGCGCCCGCATTCAGGATGATCCCGTCCTGCGTGCCGCGCGCGGCGTGGATGGCATCAACCAGCGCGCCTTCATGGTTCGACTGCGCGCAGGTCACCGTGGCCCCGCGTTGCGCGCCATAGGCGATCACTCCGGCCTCGACCTCCGCCAGGGTGGTGGCGCCGTAAATCTCGGGCTCCCGCAGACCGAGCAGGTTGAGGTTGGGACCATTCAGCACGAGGATCGAGGGCATTGCGATAATTCCTTTTCCATCCCGTCTGTTAGCGGGCGATGTCGGGGTCTGTCCAGTGCCGTTTCAGGGGCGGTCAAAGAGGAGGAGCGTCAGCCAGTCCGCGACCAGAGCCGGTGTGTCGCCCCCCGCGATCTCGATCCGGAGCGCCACCCGGCGCAGGATGGCCGCGTCGTCGCGTGCCGTGGCGTCCGTCAACGTGAAATGTCCGCGCACCCGCGCGCCAGCCGGTACAGGGGCGAGAAAGCGCAGCCGGTCAAGGCCGTAATTGATGCCCATATGCTGGCCTGGCAACTCTTTGAGGCAATCATAGCTAAAACGGCTGGCGAGGCTGAGCGTCAGAAAGCCTTGGGCGATGGTACCGCCAAGCGGGGTTTGCGCGGCCCGCGTCGGGTCGACATGGATGAACTGATCGTCCTGGGTGGTGTCGGCAAAGCGGTCGATTGTCGGCTGATCCGCGGTGATCCAGCGCGAGGGCGCATATACGTGCCCGATCTGTTCCCTCAAAGCCGCAAGCGCCTGGTCGCGCGCGCTCATGGATCGGGGCCGACACGGACCATCCGCTTGCCCGTATTGTCACCGGCCAGCAGGCCAATAAGGGCGGCGGGCGCGTTTTCCAGCCCCTCCACCACGTCCTCGGTCACCTGAATCTGGCCGTCTGCGACCCATGTTTGCAGCGCGCGCAGCGCCTTGGCGTCGTCGCGGGCAAAGTCCATGACGATGAACCCTTCCATCCGCAACCGCTTGACCACGACGACACCGGGCAGGTTGCGCGGCCCGCTGGGCGCGGTGGTGTCGTATTGGCTGATCGCGCCGCAGCAGACGATGCGCCCGCGTTCATTCATCAGGCCCAGCGTCGTCTCCAGGATATCACCGCCGACATTGTCGAAATACACGTCCACGCCATCCGGGCAGGCCGCGCGCAACGCCTTGAACACACCGCCCGCGCGATAATCGACGCAGGCATCGAAGCCGAGGGTGCCCGTCGCATAAGCGCATTTGTCCGGTCCGCCGGCGATGCCCACGACGCGGCATCCGAGCGCCTTGCCGATCTGGCCCACATAGCCCCCGACGGAACCTGCCGCAGCCGAGACCACGATGGTTTCGCCGGCCAGCGGCTGGCCGATCTGCATCAGCCCGTGAAACGCCGTCTTGCCCGCAATGCCATAGACACTCAGCAAGTGGGTCAGGGGTGATACGTCCGGCACCTTTTGCACCTTGTGCGCAGGACGAACGACATGGTCGGCCCAGACGGCTTCGGCCGCGACCAGATCACCGGGGGCCAGGCGTGGCGAGCCGCTTTCGATCACCTCGCAGATGGCGTAGGTCGGCATGGCATCCCCGGGCCGCACCGCATCGCGGTATGTGGCACCCTGCAGCCAGCTGCGGTTGGCGGCATCGATGCTCATCAGGATCACGCGCAGCAGCACCTCACCGTCGCCGGGCGTGGGCTGGGCAACCTCCTGCAACTCGAAGTGTTCGGGGCCAAGCGTGCCTTGGGGCAGGGTGGTGACGACGATCTGGCGGGTCATGCGGTGTCTCCGGTGGTCAGGACGATCTTGCCCATGGCCTTGCGCTCGGCCACCATCGTCAGGGCCTCCGCCGCGGCCTGCATGGGAAAGCGGGCCGAGATGCGGGGCGCTATGGCCCCCTTGGCATAGAGGTCCAAGAGCTCATTGACGTTTGTCATGTGCCCGGCAGGATCGCGATAGATCGAGGCACCCCAGAACACGCCGACGATCTGGCAGGATTTGAGCAGGGTCAGGTTCAGCGGGATCGCCGGAATGCCCGCCGGGAACCCCACCACAAGGAACCGCCCGCCCCAGGCCATCGACCGGATCACAGGTTCGGCATAGTCGCCGCCCACCGCGTCATAGGCCACGTCGACGCCCTCCGGGCCTACGATGCGCTTGATCTCCGCGCTCAGCGCCTTTTGCGCGGCGCGGTCCATGCTGCGGGGATAGATCAGCGTGTCATCTGCGCCCAGGTCCCGGCAAAAGGCGGCCTTGTCCTCGGAGCTGACCGCGGCGATGACGCGCGCGCCCGCAGCTTTGCCCAGCTCGATCGCCGCCGCCCCAACGCCGCCCGCCGCACCGAGGATCAGCAGGGTCTCACCGGCTGCCAAATATCCGCGGTCTTTCAGCGCATAATGCGACGTGCCGTAGGTAAAAAGGAAACAGGCCGCCGTCTCGAACGGCATGTCGTTCGGGATGGGCACGCACGCGCTGGCTTGGGCGCAGATATGCGTGGCAAAGCCGCCAAAGCCCGTCATGGCCAGCACACGGTCCCCGACCGCCAGGCCGGTCACGCCATCGCCCAACGCCTCGATCACACCGGCCACCTCACCACCGGGGGCAAAGGGGCGGGGCGGTTTCATCTGATAAAGGTCGCGGATGATCAGGGTGTCGGGAAAGTTCACGCCCGCGGCGGCGACGGCGATCCGCACCTCACCTGTCTTGGGCGCGGGCACCGGCAGCTCCGTCCATTCCAGCGTTTCGGGTCCGCCCACGGCGGTACTCAGCATGGCGTGCATGGCGCGCCTCCCTTGTCGTGACGTGACGGCATGGGGTGTACGTCCCGCGCCTTTGCTTGCATCCTGCCCGTGGCGGGGCGCAGCTGTAAAGCGGTGCGCTGCGGGACGTCGCGGCAGGGAGGATGAGGTATGGACCCCAAAACATTGTTTTCACTGGAGGGTAAGGTGGCATTGGTCACCGGCGGTGCCACGGGCATCGGGCAGATGGCCGCCACCGGCCTCGTGATGGCCGGGGCGCGCGTGCTGATCGCCAGCCGCAAGGGCGCGGCCTGCGTCGCCGCGGCCGAAGCGTTGAACGCCATGGACGCGCCCGGCACCGCCGAAGGCTTCGCCGCAGATCTGGGCAACGAAGCGGGCATCGACGCCCTGGTCCAGGAGGTGCAGGGGCGCAGCGACGTGCTGCATATCCTGATGAACAATTCCGGCGTCACTTGGGGCGCGCCGATGGGTCAGTTCCCCCATGCGGCCTGGGAAAAGGTGATGAACGTCAATGTCGTCGCCCTCTTTCACCTCACCCAGGCCCTGCTGCCCACCCTGATGGCCAGCGCCACCGCCGACGACCCCGCGCGTGTGATCAATGTGGGCTCGGTCATGGGCGACGCGCCGCTGGGCGATGGCGCCTACAGCTACGCCGCCTCTAAGGCGGCCGTGCTGCACCTGACCAAGATCATGGCCAAGGAGCTTGCCCCCCACCACATCACTGTCAATGCGCTGGCGCCGGGCCCGTTCGTCAGCAAGATGACCGCCTTTGCCACCGCGGACGCTGACACCCGCGCCAAGGTTGGTGCGGATGTGCCCCTGGGCCGCGTGGGCCGCGACGAGGATATCGCGGGCTGCGTGCAGTTCCTCTGCGGCATAGGCGGGGCCTACCTCACAGGTGCGGTGCTGCCGGTGTCGGGTGGCATCCAGGTCATGTCCGGCCCCAACCTCTTTCGCGCCGCCTTCGAGAGTTGACGGCGCCGCCGATCCCTCTTTTTCTCTTGTCAAATACTCCGGGGTCTGGGGCAGCGCCCCAGTCCACACACATCCCAAGGAAGGACATCGCACATGCGCGACGCCGTCATCGTCTCAACCGTTCGCACCCCCATCGGCAAGGCCTATCGCGGCGCTTTCCAGGCGATGCCCCCGCAAACCCTCGCCGCCCACGTGATCGCCCACGCCGTGGACCGGGCCGGGGTCGACCCTGCGGAAGTCGAAGACGTGATCCTGGGGGCCGCACTGCAGCAGGGTCACCAGGCCAGCAACATCGCCCGGCAGGCGGCGGTGCGCGGCGGCATGCCCGTGACGACCGCTGGCATGAGCGTCGACCGGCAATGCGCCAGCGGCATGATGGCCATTGCCACGGCCTGCAAGCAAGTGGCCCATGATGGCGTCGACATCATGGTGGCGGGTGGGGTCGAATCCGTTTCGCTGGTCCAGACGCCCGAGATGCGCGCCGCCGCCGATCCGATGCTCAAGGACCGCAAGCCCGAGATCTACATGACCATGCTGGAAACCGCAGAGACGGTGGCGGACCGCTACGGCATCTCCCGCGAGGCGCAGGACGCCTATGCGGTGCAGTCGCAGCAGCGCACCGCAGCGGCGCAGGCCGCGGGCAAGTTCAAGGACGAGATCGAGCCCATGCCATCCGTCCTGCTGGCCAAGAACCCGGACACCGGCGAGGTCGAGCAGCACATGGTGATGCTGACCGAGGACGAGGGCAACCGCCCCGACACGACCCGCGAGAGCCTTGCAAGCCTCAAGCCCGTCTTTGCCGATGGCATCCACGTTAAGGAGGGGCGGTTCATCACCGCGGGCAACGCCTCGCAACTCTCCGACGGGGCATCGGCCTGCGTGGTGATGGAGGCGACGCTTGCCGAACAGCGCGGCCTTGCGCCTCTGGGGCGCTGCAAGGGTGTCGTGGCGGTGGGCTGCGAGCCGGACGAGATGGGCATCGGCCCGGTCTTTGCGGTGCCGAAACTGCTCAAGGCCCATGGGCTGGGCATGGACGATATCGACCTGTGGGAGTTGAACGAGGCCTTTGCCGTGCAGGTGATCTATTGCCGCGACCAGCTGGGCATCCCGGACGCATTGCTGAACGTCAACGGCGGCGCCATCTCGATCGGGCACCCCTATGGCATGTCGGGGGCGCGGATGGTGGGTCACGCGCTGATGGAGGGCAAGCGGCGCGGTGCCAAACATGTCGTATGCACCATGTGTGTGGGCGGTGGCATGGGGGCGGCGGGGCTGTTCGAGGTGCTGTGAGCGCAGCGCGTGGGGCACGGGTTGGATTTCCGTATTTGGAAAGAGAAGAAGCAGGGGACGGTGCGCATGAGGGATGACGGACACTTGCCGCAGGCGTTGCAGGGGTTGCGATTGCTGATGATTGCCGCACCGCTCTTTATCATCTCGGTGCCGGAGCTCGTGATTGCGCAGTGCAAGGCGGGCATCGTGGGGTCGTTTCCCGCCCTGAACGCGCGCGAGGCGGACGGGGAGCCACCCTTGCTGGATGCGTGGCTGACGCAGATCCGCGAAGCGCTCGACCGGCACGATCAGGCGCATCCCGACCGGCCCGCAGCCCCCTTTGCGGTGAACCAGATCGTGCACCGGTCGAACACGCGGCTCGCGCGGGATCTGGAGATCTGCGTGCGGCACGAGGTGCCGATCTGGATCACTAGCCTTGGCGCGCGGGTCGAGGTGAACGAGGCCGCGCACAGTTGCGGCGGCGTGGTCCTGCATGACGTGATCAACAACAGTTTTGCGCGCAAGGCCATCGCCAAGGGCGCGGATGGTCTGGTGGCCGTGGCCGCGGGGGCCGGGGGCCATGCGGGTCAGCAATCGCCGCTGGCCCTGATCCAAGAGATCCGCAGCTGGTTCGACGGCGCCTTGGCCCTGTCGGGTGCCATTGCGACCGGACCGTCGCTGTTGGCGGCGCGGGCGATGGGGGCGGATTTCGGCTATGTCGGCTCCCCCTTCATTGCCACGGATGAGGCCAATGCCGAGAGTGGATACAAGAACATGATCGTCGACAGCGGGGCGGAGGATATCGTGTATTCGTCGCTTTTTACCGGGGTCTGGGGCAACTACCTGCGCGGGTCCGTCGTGGCGGCCGGAATGTATCCCGACAATCTGCCGACGTCGGACGCATCCTCGATGAACTTTGGGGACGGGTCCTCCAAACCCAAGGCGTGGAAGACGATCTGGGGTGCGGGGCAGGGGATTGGCGCTGTGACCGCGCGCGAGCCTGTGGCCGCGTTGGTCGAGCGGATCGCCGCGGAATATGCTGCTGCGGGCGGTGCGCTCGCCCGCACCTTCGGAGCGGCGGGATGAGCGACGCGCAGACCCTCGATGTGGCGGCGGTGTCAGCCTATTTGCGCGGCCATTTGCCGGGCTTTGACGGCGCCGTGACGGCAACAAAGTTCTCGGGCGGCCAGTCGAACCCGACCTTTCGGTTGGAGACGCCTGCAGGCGACTACGTCTTGCGCCGCAAGCCGCCCGGGCAGCTTCTGAAATCCGCCCATGCGGTGGACCGCGAGTTTCGCGTGCAAAAGGCGCTGGCAGGCACGGACGTGCCGGTCGCGCGCATGCATCTGTTGTGTGAGGACACGGGCATCATCGGCTCCGAATTCTACGTGATGGATCACGTGCCGGGGCGGAATTTCAACGAACCGACGCTAGACGGGCTGAGCCCGGCGGAACGGACGGCGGTCATGGACGATATGAACCGGGTGCTTGCGGCGCTGCATGACGTTGATATCGAGGCTGTGGGCCTGAGCGACTACGGACCGCCCGGGCATTACCTCGCGCGCCAGGTCGGGCGCTGGACCAAGCAGTACCGCGCGTCCGAGACGCAGAGCCTGGCCGATATGGACCGGCTCATGGACCGGCTGGCACAAGAGATGCCCGCGGATGACGGGCAGCGCACGCTGGTGCATGGCGATTACCGGATCGACAACATGATCTTTGAGGCGGACGGGACGCGCTGCCGCGCCGTCCTCGATTGGGAGTTGAGCACCATCGGCCACCCTTACGCCGATCTCGCATCGGTCATCATGCAGTGGCAATTGCCGCCGGGGCCCGAGGGCAGGGGGCTGGCCGGGATCGACCGCGCGGCACTCGGGCTGCCGTCGGATGGCGCGTTCCTCAAGGCCTATTGCGCGCGGCGCGGAATCGAGCGGATCGACAATTTCGGCTACTACGTCGCGTTTTGCTTTTTCCGCATGGGCGCGATTATCCAGGGTGTGCTCAAGCGCGCATTGGACGGCAACGCATCGAACCCGGAACGGGCGATGCAATTGGGGGCCTATGTGCCGCTCTTTGCCGCCAGCGGGCTGAAGGCGCTGGGATGAGCCTGACCCTGGATCCCGCGCGCCTGGGGCGCATCGAGGCATGGGCCGCGCAATCCGTGTTCGCGGGCCGCTTTGCCGGTCTATCGGTACTGATCCGACAGCACGGGCAGGAGGTGATCTATGCCCAAGCCGGGCAGCGTGATCTGGCAACTGGCGCACCCTTTGCCCGCGAAACGCTTGCGCGCATCTATTCGATGACCAAGCCGATCACATCGCTGATCCTGATGATGCTGGTGGAGGAGGGGCGGCTGCACCTCGACGCCCCATTGTCCCGGTTTCTGCCCGAATTTGCCGAGCTACGGGCGCTTGTGCCGGGGGCGCGGGCACTTGATGAGACCGAAGACTGCCCCGTGCCCACGCTGCACCAGTTGTTGACGCATCGGGCGGGCTTCAGCTATCCGTTCAACCCCGGTGTGCTGGCCGAAGCGATGGCGGAGCGGGATCTGCTGTTCAAACCGACCTCCGGCACGCTCGCGGCACATTGCGCCGAACTGGCGCGGTTGCCGCTGGCCTTTCAGCCCGGGGCGCGCTGGGAATATTCGGTCAGCATCGACGTGATCGGCCGCGTGATCGAGGTGGTCGAAGGCAAGCCGCTGGATGAGGTGTTTCGCACCCGCGTGCTGGCACCGCTGGGGATGGACGACACGGCGTTCACCGTCCCCGACACACAACTGAGCCGCTTTGCAACGCTCTACACGCGGTTGCCCGGCAATCCGCTTGATCTGCAATCGACAGCGCCGGACGCGGCTGCGCTGCGGGTCTATGATGATGCGACAGGCTCGCCCTTTCGCCGCACCACCTGTTTCAGTGGCGGTGGCGGCCTTGTGGGCACAATCGACGACTACATGACCTTCGCCGAAGCGCTGCGGCAGGGCGGGCAGGCCCTCGTGTCGCCCGCGACGCTGCGGTTCATGCTGTCGAACCACTTGCCGGGGGATATCGCGAGCCTTGGTCCCAAAAGCTTTGCCGAGCAGCCGATGGAGGGCGTCGGTTTTGGCATCGGCGGCGCGATCGTGATTGATCCGGCGCGCAGCCGCGTGCCATCCTCACCCGGAGATTTCAGCTGGGGCGGCATGGCGTCCACGTTCTTCTGGATCGATCCGGTACACCAGATCTCTGCCGTCCTTTTCACCCAGCTGACCCCATCCTCCAGCACACCGGCGCGAGCCGAGCTCAAGGCGCTGGTACACGGCGCGTTGATGTGAGAGGCAGGAGGGCATGGATGACGCACACCAAACCCTGCTGGACCTTCTGGCCGTCGAACGGCTCGAGGTCGATCTGTTTCGCGGCACCGGGCAGGGGGGTGAGACATCGACCCGCATCTTTGGCGGGCAGGTCATAGGCCAGGCGCTGGCCGCCGCCTATCGCACGGTCGAGGATCGGCTGTGCCACTCGCTGCATGCGTATTTCATCCGTCCGGGCGACCCGGAGGTGCCGGTGGTCTATCAGGTGGACCGGGCACGGGATGGCGGCAGCTTTACCACCAGGCGCGTGGTCGCCATCCAGCACGGGCGTCAGATCCTGAACATGTCCGCGTCCTTCCATGTGGAGGAGGAGGGCTGGGCGCATCAGCATCCCATGCCCGATGTGGAAGGGCCCGATACCCTTGCCGACCGTGGCACGCTGCGCGCGGCTGTGGTGGACCGGATCCCCGAACAGTATCACGAAGAATTCCTGCGCCCGCGCCCCATCGACATCCGAGAGGTCGCGCCGCGCGATTTCTTTACCCCGCCGCCCGAGGATGATGTGTCGCACCTGTGGTTCCGCATGGCCGCCGCGCGCGGGATCGCACCCAGCCTGCAGCACTGCCTGCTGGCCTACGCCTCCGACCTGAACCTGCTGGGCACGGCACTTCGACCCCATGGGCAGACCTGGTTTACCGGCAAGGTGATGGCCGCGAGCCTGGACCATGCGATGTGGTTTCATGCGCCGGCGGAGTTTTGCGACTGGCACCTTTACACGATGGACAGCCCCTGGGCCGGGCACGGGCGCGGGTTCAACCGGGGCAAGATCTATGACCGGGACGGGGGGTTGATTGCATCTGTCGCGCAAGAGGGGCTGATGCGACCCGTCGTGCCGCGCGGGCAGGGCGCCTAGCTGCGATAGGCGCGGTTGAGCTTGCGCATCCCGCCCAGCCATCTGTCATAATCATTGGCCTTTAGCGCCATGTAATCCCTGACTTTTGCGTGTGGGAGGATAAGAAAGGTCTCGTCCCTGATGCCTTGAATGGCGGCCTCCGCCACGTCTTCGGGCTCAAGAATACCGTCCGCGGCGGCGGCATGATCCTCGTGCCCAGCGATCATCGCGGTGCGCACACCTTGCGGGCACAGCACCGACACGCCGATCCCATCATCGCCATGGGTCATCGCCAACCATTCGGCCAAGCCAACCGCCGCGTGCTTAGTCACGCCGTACGGGGCCGAGCCGATCTGGTTCAGCAGACCTGCGGCTGAGGCGGTGTTGAGCAGGTAGCCGCCGCCGCGTGCAATCATCGCAGGTATCAGGCGTCGCGCAGCCCAGAGATGCGACATGACATTGATGCGCCAGGCCTGGTCCCAAATGTCATCAGGCACATCGATGCCACCGTGCGGCAGGATACCGGCGTTGGAGCAGAAGAGATCGATAGGGCCCAATGTATCTTCGATTTGGTCGATGGCGCGTGTGATGTCGGCTTCGATGGAGACATCAACGTTGATTGGCAACCCGTTGATTTCATGAGCTACACTTGCCGCACCGCCAAAGTCGATATCCAGACACGCAACCGCCTTCGCCCCATGCTGATGCGCGGCGCGTGCCAACGCTGCGCCAATACCTTGCGCGGCCCCGGTGATTGCGACAACCTTGCCTGAGATGTCCATGCGCCAACCTTCCTCGTGATGACGCACAATGACGCTCGTGGCCTGCAGGGGCAATGATTTTGCAGGCGTTGTTGCCGCAGCACAGTTTAGAATGTGCCCGCATGTAGATGCAGTAATCTTATAATCTGTATTATGTAAAATATTGATATGGCAAAATGTAAACGTCCGCTGCATGCGCAGAAATAGTTTGCAATTCGCCTCACGCCACCCATTTACTACGATATTCGCATTAGATGGAGCCAAAGATGACGCGACCAACGGGATTGACCGCCATTGCCCTGACCATTGGATTGGCCCAGATGACATGGGCCGCTGACCTGAGCGACTTGCCGCAACCTCCTGAACTCCGTACCGAAAGCAAGTATCTGACCAACGAGGAAGTGCTGTTCCTGCCGACGGATCCCGCCGCCGCCTGGACCTTCTTTCGCGAAAATCCGATCACGGATTACCTTGAGCCGACCGACCGGATCCCGGCGATCACATCAATCGATGTGCTCAAGGCGCCTTGGGGTGAAGCCGGCAGTATCCGGCGCGTGAACCTCGACGGTGGCGGCACGGTGCTGGAACGCGTCCTGACCAGTACGGACACCGAATTCACCTACCAGATCTGGGATCTGCAAACGGATTCAGGAAGCTTTATCAGCCACATATACGGCGAATTTCGTGTACGGCCCGCGACTGGTGGATCAGAGATCGTCTGGCGTTACAACATCGCGCCAAACGTGTTCTTTGCCCGGCCGTTCATCCGGCGCTTTCTGGACAACGACTTCGAGCCGTTCATGGAAGGCGGGATTGCAGGGCTCGACGCGGCGTATCAAGCGCATCAGTGATTACCCCAGTGCGTACCCTGCCCCGCGCACGGTGCGCACCGGATCGCCGCCACCATGCTGGGTCAGCGCCTTGCGCAGCCGCCCGATATGCACATCCACGGTCCGCGTGTCGACATAGATGTCGCGGCCCCAGACCCGGTCGAGCAGTTGCTCGCGGCTCCAGACCCGGCCGGGTTTTTCCATGAACGTGCTGAGCAGCCGGAACTCCGTCGGGCCAAGTTTCAACTCGTCCTGGCCGCGGGTGACCTTGTGGCTTTCGGCGTCCAGGATGATGTCATCGAACTCCAGCCGCTGACCCACGGTCGCGGGCCGCACGCGGCGCAGCTGTGACCGGACGCGCGCCATCAGCTCGATCACGGAATACGGTTTCACCACGTAATCGTCGGCGCCGGTCTCAAGCCCGCGCACTTTGTCGACCTCTTCGGAGCGCGCCGACAACATGATCACGGGGATGCTGCGCGTCTCGGGCTTGATCTTGAGACGCCGGCACACTTCGATGCCCGACAGGTTCGGCATCATCCAGTCCAGCACGATGATGTCAGGCACGTCCTCGTGCACGAGCAACAGCGCCTCTTCACCGTTTTGCGCACGGCTGACGGCAAAGCCTTCGGCTTCGAGGTTGTAGGCCAGCACTTCGCGCTGTGCGGGCTCGTCTTCGACAACCAGAACACGGGGCTGATCGACGGACATGCGTATTACTCCGGAGCCGTGACGGACGTCTGGTCCGCCTTTTGGCGACTTTCATCGGGCGTGGAGCCGGTGACCAGATACACGACCTGTTCCGCTATCGACGTGACGTGGTCGCCCATCCGCTCGATATTTTTGGCGATGAAATGCAGGTGCATACAGGCGGTGATGTTGCGCGGATCTTCCATCATGAAGGTCAGGAACTCGCGGAAAAGCGCGTTGTACATCTGGTCGACCTCGCGGTCGCGGTCGATCACGTCCTGCGCCAGTTCGGCATCGCGGGCGATGTAGGAATCCAGCGCGTCCTTGAGCATCCGCTCGACCTCTTTGGCCATGCGACGCAGCGCACCGGCGCTGTCGTTCACCGGCGACATCTGCGCCAGGACCGAGGTGCGCTTGGCCATGTTTTTTGCATAGTCGCCAATGCGTTCGAGGTTGGCGCTCACCTTGATGATCGTCAGGATCAGGCGCAGGTCGACGGCCGTGGGCGCACGCAGCGCGATAACGCGGGCGGCTTCCTCGTTGATCAGCTCTTCAAGCTCATCGATGGCCTTGTCGGCCCGGCGCACGCGCTCGGCCCGTTCCTCGTCCCGCGTCTCGAGGCTGATGGCGGCCTCGAGAATCGCGTTTTCCACGAGCCCGCCCATTTTCATAATTTGGGCCTGGATGGCCTCTAGGTCTCGGTCAAAGGCCGAGACGATGTGTTGGTCTTGCATGAGCTGTGTCCCTTACCCGATCCGACCGGTGATGTAGCTTTCGGTGCGCGGATCCTGTGGGTTGGTGAAAATCTGGCCAGTCTCGCCATATTCGACAAGGTTGCCGAGGTGGAAAAAGGCCGTCTTCTGGCTCACCCGGGCCGCTTGCTGCATCGAGTGGGTCACGATGACGACCGAGTAGTTCTGTTTCAGCTCGTCAAGCAGCTCTTCGACCTGAGCCGTGGCGATGGGGGCGAGGGCCGAGCACGGCTCGTCCATCAGCAGCACCTCGGGCTCGGTCGCCACGGCACGCGCGATGCACAGACGCTGTTGCTGGCCACCCGACAGCCCCGTGCCGGGCGCATCCAGCCGGTCCTTGACCTCTTCCCAGATGGCGCCGCGGCGGAGCGCACGTTCGACGATGTCGTCCAGATCGGCCTTGTTCTTGGCCAGCCCGTGGATCTTGGGGCCGTAGGCCACGTTGTCGTAGATCGACTTGGGGAACGGGTTGGGTTTCTGGAACACCATGCCGACCTTGGCGCGCAGCTGCACTGGGTCGATGCGCTTGTCATAGATGTCTTCGCCGTCGATCAGGATGTCCCCCTCGACCCGGCAAACGTCAATCGTGTCGTTCATCCGGTTCAGGCAGCGCAGGAACGTGGACTTGCCGCAGCCCGATGGGCCGATAAACGCGGTCACCGTCTTGTCGGCGATGTCCACATCCACGTCCTTGATGGCGTGCGTGTCGCCGTAGTAAACCTGCACCTTGCGCGCCGCGATCTTGTTCTCGCTGGTGTCCACGTCTCTCTCCACAATTCTCATGTCGTTCATCGGTGGTCTCCCTTACCAGCGGCGTTCAAAGCGGCGCCGCAGGATCACGGCGATGGTATTCATCGTAATGAGGAACAGCAGCAGGATGATGATGCCACCCCACGCCTTTTCGGTAAACACGGCATCGGACCGGGCCGCCCAGTTGTAGATCTGTGCGGGCACGGCCGAGTTCGGCTCGAGGAACCCTTCGAGGAAGGCGTCCGGGTAGCGCGCGACAAAGCCGACCATGCCAATGAGCAGGAGCGGCGCCGTTTCGCCGAGCGCCTGGGCCAGGCCGATGATCGTGCCGGTGAGGATACCTGGGGCTGCCAGCGGCAGCACGTGGTGGAACACGGCCTGCATTTTCGAGGCCCCTACCCCAAGCGCTGCATCGCGGATCGAGGGCGGCACCGCCTTGAGCGAGGCGCGGGTCGAGATGATGATCGTCGGCAGCGTCA
>ERZ1740067.1339-NODE-1339-length-17122-cov-6.791528_pt1 | contig 17122 bp, 18 predicted proteins | sample MGYA00581736_ERZ1740067 | MGnify/ENA primary metagenome ERZ1740067 (study PRJEB43018, sample SAMN04849236) | marine metagenome | isolation source: floating plastic debris | place: Pacific Ocean | collected 2008-08-27 | study: EMG produced TPA metagenomics... | reverse complement strand
AGGATACCGAACACAATCGACGGCACGGCGGCGAGGTTCGAAATGTTCACCTCGATCAGGTCGGTAAACCGGTTCTGCGGCGCAAACTCCTCGAGATAGATCGAGGCGGCGACGCCGATGGGCAGAGACAGCACCAGCACCACCAGCATCATGAAGAACGACCCAAGCACAGACGCCCCGATGCCTGCACCGCCGGGGTTGTCCACGCCCGTGTCAACGCCGGTGATGAAGTTCCAGTTGAATATCTGTTTCACGATGCCCGCATCGCGCATGGCGTCGATCAGATCAAAGTCCTCGGGCATGAAAAAGCGGTTGCCTTCGACCAGATCGTCACGGGTAAACGTGCCCTTGAAATAACGGTCGACCCGGCTCGAGGCTGCCACCTCGAACGAGATGGGTTGGCCGAGCTGGTCCTCGTTCGCGCGGTAATACTCGCGCAATTGGCCACCCACTTTGCCCAGCAGACGATCCACCGCATCTTCGTCAAACTCAATCTCGACACCGCGCGATTGCACCTCGGTCGACAGGCCGGTGATGAAATAGTCGGTGTAGATCGCCGTCTTGAGCATGGCCGCTTCGGCCTCGTCATACTGCTCTTGCGTCATGGTGAACGGGATCTCGACCACCGCCTGGCGGAAGGCCGGCAGGCCCGCGGTCAGGATCGCGGTCACCAGCGCAATCAAAAAGAACAGGCCCGTGCAGATCGCTCCGATCCCGTAATACCGGAACCGACGCTCGGACGCGTTGCGCTTTTTCGTGCGCTCGTCCTCGGACATGAGGGATTTTAAGGCGCGCGGCGCGTCGCCCGGGGTGTCCATGGCTGCATCAGACATCAGTCATATTGCTCCCTGTATTTGCGCACGATGTAGAGGGCGAAGACGTTCAGGCAGAGCGTCATCAGGAACAGCGTCATGCCGAGGGCAAAGGCCACCAGCGCCTCGGGCGAGGCAAAGTCGCTGTCGCCGGTCAGCTGACTGACGATCTTGGCGGTAACGGTTGTCATCGCCTCGAACGGGTTGAGGCTGAGCCGGGCTGCGGCCCCTGCCCCCAGCACCACGATCATCGTCTCGCCGATGGCGCGGGATGCGGCCAGCAGGATGGCACCCACGATGCCCGGCAGGGCTGCGGGCAGCACCACTTGCTTGATCGTCTCGGACCGGGTCGCGCCCAATCCGTAAGAGCCGTCGCGCATCGCCTGCGGCACCGCGTTGATGATGTCGTCGGAGAGCGAACTGACAAAAGGGATCAACATGATGCCCATCGCAATGCCCGCCGTCAGCACCGCACGCTGCCCCTGCATCCAGCCGAGGCCGGTGTCGTCACCGAACACGCTCAAGAGGAGCGGGCCAATGGTCAGCAGGGCAAAGAGGCCGTACACGATGGTCGGGATCCCGGCAAGGATTTCCAGCAGCGGCTTGGCAATGCCGCGGACGCGCGGGCTTGCGTATTCCGACAGGTAGATCGCGGCAAACAGACCGATGGGCACCGCCACCAGCAAGGCCACGAGCGAAATGTAGAACGTCCCCCAGAGCAGCGGGATGATCCCGAGGCTCGACGCACCACCACGGCCGGAAAAGCTGGGCGCCCATTCGAGCAGCAGGAAGAAGTCGCTGGCGGGATACAGCCGGAAAAACTCGACGGTGTTGAAAATCAGCGACAGCACGATCCCGATGGTCGTCAGGATGGCGACAGAGGCCGCGGCGATCAGCAGGGCCAGCACCCCCTGCTCCACCACATTGCGTGCGCGGAACGAACCACTGCTTTGCATCGCCCCCCAGGCGCACCCGGCGATGGCGATCAGGATCGCGGCGATGCTCATAAACAAGTTCGATCGCTGGCTGAGCAGGCGATACTGCTGCGCTGCGCGCAACACCGGCTGGGTGATCTGGTTGGTCACGACCTGACCGGCCTCTTTGAGGCGCGTGGTCATGTCGGTGAAATCGGCGCGCGCATTTCGCGCGGTGTCATCGTCCAGCACGCCCGCGCGCACGGCATTCTCAAGCCCCTCGGCGGTGCGGCGCACCTCGGACATGACCAACCCGCGCGACGATCCTTCGCGGATCTCGCTTTCGGGGATCATCTGGGACACGCGATTGTCGATAAAGAGCGGCTGCGCCAGCAACCAGACGAGGATCAGCCCCGCGGCGGGCACAATCGCTTTCATGAAAGCGTTGGCGCCGTAATAAACAGGAAGGGAGTGCAGTTCGCGCCCGTCATGACCGACACTTTCCAGTGCGCGGCGGCGTCCAAAGACAAATCCCACGGCCGAGATGGCCACAACGATCAGCAACAGCCAGAAGATAGGCATATGTCCCCCAAAGTCTCAGCGCACCTCTTTGGGCGGGCTGGAGAGAAGCTGGGCGACGGGATGAACGCCGCCCAGCTTTAGCATCTTATGTCTCTGACGAGACCTGCGAGGTCAGCTTAGCTGCCGCCGCCCATGGTCTGCTCGTCAGCCACAGCCGCTTGGGTCGCCGCCAGTTCGGGGTCGGACACCAGACCGTAGGCTGCCAGCGGGCCGGAGGGGCCAGCCAGAGCGTCGGAGATAAAGAACTCAGCGTACTCTTTCAGGCCAGGGATCACGCCGATATGCGCTTTCTTGACGTAGAAGTAGAGCGGACGCGACACGGGGTACTCGCCGGTCGAGATGGATTCGGTGGAGGGCGTCACGCCAGCCATCGTTGCCACTTTGAGCTTGTCGGTGTTGTTCTCGTAGAACGCGAGGCCAAACACGCCGATGCCGTTCTCGTTGGCGTCGATCGATGCCAGCGTCTCGGTGTAGTCACCGTCGATGTCGACCGAACGACCGTCGGTGCGGACCGCGAGGCACGCGTCTTCGGCGTCGTCTTCGGACATGCCGCCTGCGATCATCGCAGCCATTGCGCCGGTCTCTTCACAGCCCACTGCAACGACTTTTTCTTCGAACACTTCGCGCGTGCCGTGCTTGGTGCCTGGGATGAAGGCCAGGATTTCGGCGTCGGGCAGGTCGCTGTTGAAGTCGGACCATTTGGTGTGCGGGTTGTCGACCAGTGCGCCGTCAACCATGACCTTGGGGGCCAGAGCGTTGAAGATGTCGGACTGCGTGAAGGCGGTGTAGGCAGGGCCGTCGATCTGGCTTGCGAACACGATGCCGTCATAGCCGATGCGCACTTCGATGATGTCGGTCACGCCGGCTTCGGCGCAGGCCGTGATCTCTTTTTCGCGAATTTTCCGCGATGCGTTTGCAACGTCGGTGTGCTCGGTGCCAACACCTTGGCAAAAGCGCTTGAGGCCAGCCGAGGAGCCGCCCGATTCAACGACGGGCGTCGGGAAGTCGGTGTTTTCGCCAAACGCTTCGGCCACGATGGACGCGTAGGGCAGAACGGTGGACGACCCGGCAACTTGAACCTGGTCACGCGCCACAGCGGCGGTTGCGGCCATTGCGGTCAATGCCACTGCCGATGTGGTGAGTTTCACAAAGGACATGAATGTCTCCTGTCTGAGCATTATTTTAGGTGATCCCCCCCATGAGGATCTTAACGCTTCGTTTAGGCGAAGCGCGCTGAGCTTTTGTGACAGGTGTGTAACAGGGATATGACAATAGACATGTGATTGTGAAATGAGTTAACTAAATCGTCAATTTTTGAACAACCCATTGAATTTCATATTGAATTTTTTTGTCTTTGGATATCGACAACTTAACCCGCATGCCGTTGACTTCACTGCCATTCAACCGATGCGATTGGTTTTGCAGAATCGGATGGCGCCACGTGATTCAATCCGCTGCGGGCGGTCGGGCCGGGGTCCGTGCATGCGCGGGCAGGATCACGGTGAACGTGGCGCCCTCGCCCAGATTGCTTTCCACCCGCAGCCTGCCGCGGTGCCGGTTCACGATATGCTTGACGATGGCAAGGCCCAGGCCGGTACCGCCCAGGGCGCGGCTGCGATGGTCATCGCCGCGGTAAAACCGTTCCGTCAGACGCGGCAGGTGCACCGGATCAATGCCGGGGCCGTAATCGATCACCTGCACCCGCACGCCTGGCGCACGCAGCGCCGGTTCCCGGTCGTTAAACTGCATCCGCAGGGTGACACGGCCACCCGCACCGCCATATTTGATCGCGTTCTCGACCAGGTTGGTGAACACCTGTTTCAACTGGTCGCCATCGCCGGGCATCCGCACCGGCGCATCGCTAAGCTGGGGCTCGAGCGTTACGCTGGCGTCCGTCGCCAACTGCTTGAGCGTGCGCAACGTCGAATCCAGCACATCGTTCAGGATCACCGTTTCGGTGGGCCGCACACGCTCATCGCTTTCCACACGGTTGAGCGACATCAGATCCCCGACAAGGCGGTTCATCCGCTCGGCCTCGACCTGCATGATGTCCAGAAATCGCTCGGCCGCTGCGGCATCCTCGCGCGCCGGGCCGCGCAGGGTTTCGATGAACCCCATGAGCGCGGTCAAGGGCGTGCGCAACTCGTGGCTGACATTGGCGACAAAGTCGCGGCGCATCTGGCTTGCCTGTTCGACATGGGTGATATCCTCGAACGTGGCGATCACGGCCCCTGCCCCGCGCAGGCCCACGCCCGGCACCGCGCGGCAGCTGACCTTGTACGTGGTGTCCTGCGCGCCGTCATTGCCCAGATACCGCGCGCTGCGGGGTTGCCCGTCGCCCAGGCTCGCCTCGATCACATCCAGCAGCATGGGTTGGCGCAACATGGTGACATAGTTCATGCCACGCGCCTGTTGGCCGATCAGCGTCAGCGCGTCGGCATTGGCCGCCACGATCCGTTCGGTGCCGTCAATGGCAAGGCTGGGCAGCGGGATCGCGGCAAGAATGGATTCGAGCGGCGTATCCACCATGCCCTACCCCTTTCGCGCGGCCTGCACCGCCTGGCTGAAGACATCGCAGAGCGCGTCCGGCTCCTCGAGGCCGACGGACACGCGAAACACCCCTTCGGTCATGCCGAGCGCTGCCTGATCCGCAGGCTTGAGCGCGCGGTGCGACGACGACAGCGGGTGCGAGATCGTGGTGCCCACATCGCCCAGCGTCGGCGCAAAGCTCAGGCCCTGCGCACCGCGGGCAAAGGCGTTGGCCTGCGCGCGTCCTCCATCCAGCTCTATCGTCACCATGTTGCAGTAGCGGCCCTTGAGCAGCGCCTCGGCCAGCGCATGATCGGGATGGTCGCGGCGCCCGGGATAGATCACGCGTTTCACACCGTCGAGGGTCGACAGGTGGTCGGCCAGCCGTGCCGCCGTCGCCTGCGCGCGGTCAAAGCGTAGGTCAAAGCTGAGCATCCCGCGTTCCGCCAGCCAGCAGTCGAACGGGCTGCCGGTTGTGCCAGCGGTCACCGAAAACACCCGCAGCCGGTCATTGATCGCCTCATCCTTTGCCGCGACATAGCCCAGCAGCACGTCGGAATGGCCCGACAGCAGCTTTGTCAGCGAATGCACGACGATGTCCGCCCCGTGATCAAAGGCCTGAAACGCGCGGGGCGTCGTAAAGGTGTTGTCGATGACCAGCAGCACGCCCTTTTCACGCGCCAGCGCTGCGATGCCCAGGATGTCGGCCACGCGCAAGGTCGGGTTCGACACCACCTCGACCATGATCAACCGGGTTTCGGGACGGATCGCGGCGCGCACCGCGTCGACACTGCCAGGGTCGACAAGGGTCGTATCGATACCCAGGCGCGGCAGGTCCTCGGTCATCATGCGCAACGACCGACCATAAAGCGTATTGCCCCCGATCACATGATCGCCCGCCTGTGTCAGACCCAGCAAGACCGCGGTCACCGCCGCCATGCCCGACGAGGTCACGATGCCCGGATGCGGCGCGTTTTCCAGCGCATCGACCCGTGCTCCGACCACATCGGCATTCGGGTGCCCCTCGCGGCTGTAGGTGTAGCCCGACAGATCACCCTCGTATTGCGCGTCCAGCATGTCGGGCGTGTCCGACGCATAGACCACGGCGGGCGACAGCGGTGTGACCACCGGGCGCGAGGCGCTGTCCGGCAGGCCAAAGGGGCGGACCAGCGTGCCCTTGTCATTGCGGCTCATGTCAGCAACTCCGTATGGTATTGCGTGGTGCTGAAGGTGATGTCGATGCTGAGCCAGCATGGCCGCGGCAAGGCGCGTTCGAACACGGCCCGCAGATCCGCTTGCAGCGCTGCGACAAAGGCCGCACCGCGATGCGGTTTCGACAGCAGCGCCACCGACGCCTTCATATGTGTGTGCAGAGAGATCGGCGCGGGGTATGCCCGCCCATTGGTCTCGCCCGCGCCGGGATCGTGACGCAGGATCACCGCCTCGACCTCGGTCAGCAGCGCCTTGGCGTCGATCTCGAGATCTTCGGAATAGTGCAACGCGCAATGGGGCATCAGCCGCGCACCTCTTCAAGTGTGGTGCGGAACCGGCGCATGTTGTCCTGATAATGCAGCGCGGAGGCGCGCAGGCCCTGAATGGCCGCCGCGTCCAGCATCCGCACCACCTTGCCCGGCGCGCCCATCACAAGCGCGCCATCGGGGATCTCCTTGCCCTCGGTGATCAGGGCCCCTGCCCCGATCAGGCAGTTGTTGCCGATCCGCGCGCCGTTCAGCACCGTGGCCCCCATGCCGATCAGACTGTTGTCGCCGATGGTGCAGCCGTGCAGCATAGCCTTGTGCCCGATCGTGCAGCCCGCGCCGATGGTCAGGGGAAAGCCCATATCGGTGTGCATCACCGTGTTTTCCTGCACGTTGGTACCGGTACCAATTGTGATCGTCTCATTGTCGCCGCGCAGCGTGCAGCAGAACCAGATGCTGGCCGCCGGCTCGACCACGACGTCCCCGATCACGTTCGCGTCCGGCGCGATCCAGGTGTCGTCGGCGATCTGCGGGCGAAACTCGCCCAGAGCGTAAAGTGTCATGTCAGGGCCTCGAATTCGGTTTGCAGGCTGCGCACATGATCGGTCAGGCCCGGCTGCTGCTCGCGCCGCAGACGCGTGGCGCTGATAATGGTCTTGAGCTGCACTTCGGTCGCGTCCAGATCATCGTTGACCAGCACATAGTCGTAGCTGTCCCAGCGGCTGATCTCGTCCCAGCTTTTGCGCATGCGCTTGGCGATGGTCTCTGCACTGTCCTGCGCGCGACTGACCAGCCGGCGGTGCAGCTCGGTGATGGAGGGCGGCAGCAGAAAGATCGACAGCGTATGCGCCCCCAGATCGGAATTGCGGATCTGCTGCGCGCCTTGCCAGTCGATGTCAAAAAGCACGTCGCACCCATCGTTGATCGCATCGCGTGCGGGCCCGGCAGGCGAGCCGTAGAAATGGCCGAACACATGCGCATGTTCCAGCATGTCGCCGTCCGCCACCATGCCCTTGAACGCCGGTTCGTCCACAAAGTGATAGTGCTGGCCATCAACCTCGCCAGGGCGCGGCGTGCGTGTCGTGGCCGACACGGAAAAGGCGATGCTGCTGTCCCAGTCGCGCATGCGGCGGGCCAGAGTGCTCTTGCCCGCGCCGGAGGGCGAGCTGAGAATGATCAAGAGGCCGCGGCGTTGCGTCATCGTCTATTCCACGTTCTGGACTTGCTCGCGCATCTGGTCGATGAGCGCCTTGAGCGCAAGGCCGACGCGCGTCAACTCGGCATTCTGCGCCTTGGAACACAGCGTGTTTGCCTCGCGGTTGAACTCCTGCATGAGGAAGTCGAGCTTGCGGCCCACCGCCCCGCCCTCTTCGAGATGCGCGCGGGCTGCGGTGACGTGGGTACGCAGGCGGTCCAACTCTTCGGTGATGTCGGCCTTGACCGCGAGCAATGCCAACTCTTGTGCCACACGGTCCGGATCGGCCCCGTCGGCATTGTCGAGCACGCGGGCAAGGTGGCGCTCCTGCGTCTTGGCACCCTCGCCCTTGCGCGCCGCGGCGCGCGTTTCGGCCTCGCTCACCAATGCGTCGACCTCGGAGAGTTGCGCGGTCAGGATATCGCGCAGCGCCACCCCCTCATTAATGCGCATCGCGTCGAAGGCACTCAGGAGCGCGCCCACATCGGCCAGCAAGGCCGCGCGCAGCGGTGCCGGATCATCCAGGGTTGCGTTTTGCTCCATCACGCCGCGCATCATGGCGATGTCGCTGGCGCGCGTCGGCGCAAGCTCAAGACCCTGTGCTGCCGCCTCGGCGGCGATCTCGCGCAGCCCCGCAATCGCGGCGACGGCTTGCGACATGTTCACCGACGTGGACACCGCGGCATCCTCGCGCGAAATCCGCAACGACAGCGTGACATTCCCCCGCTTGGCACAGGACGAAATCATCGGCCGCAGCGCGGGCTCGAGCCCGTCGATCCAGTCGGGCACGCGAAGGCGGATATCAAGCCCCTTGCCGTTCACGCTCCGCATCTCCCACGCCCAGCGATGCGCCTCGAACGCGCCGGAATGCGCGGCAAAGCCGGTCATCGAGCGCAGTCGGGAGTCAGGGGAAGCCGTCGTCATGGAATGTGCTTTAGGCGCATCCGTCAGGGCAGACAAGCCAAAGTGCCCAGCACCACCCTGCGGCCGAGGTTAACCAGTTGTTAGGATATACGACCCATTCACCTAAAATCCTTGCTATCCAGTCCGTGGGAGAAATCAGCGTTGGGCGCATGCGCACAACCAGAACCGGTGAGTGAGACAAGCGATGGACAAAACCGACCCGAATGCCCACAATATCCTTGCTATGACAGAGTTTCGCGCAGACGTCGGATATACTGCCCTTTCCCAGGTCGAGGCCTATTGGGAAGCGTTGCGTGGCATGCGTCTGATGCCCAAGCGGTCCGAGATTGACCCGCGCGGGATCGAGTCGGCGCTGGAGTATACATTCGTGCTGGAGCGCATCGCGCCGGGCATGGCGCGGATCCGCATTGCGGGCAGCCATCTGAGCGATTTGATGGGGATGGAAGTGCGCGGGATGCCGCTCACCTCGTTGATCACGCCGCCGTGCCGCCGCCAGACCTCCGACGCGCTCGAAGAAGTGTTCCAACGCCCGGCGGTCTGCGAATTGCGGCTGGTGACCGAAGGCGGTGCAGGCCGCCCGCATATGGATGCCCGCTTGCTGCTTTTGCCGCTGAAAAGCGATCTGGGCGATGTGAGCCGCATTCTGGGCTGCATGGTCTCGCATGGCGATATCGGGCTGAGCCCGCGCCGGTTCGACGTGGTGGGCGCCAAGATCCGCCCGATCACCGCACCGTCCAGCGTGCCGCTGCCGACCCCGGCGGACGCACAGGCAAAGCCGCCGCAGAAAACCGGGGCAATCACCGGCTTCGCCGCGCCCGAGACACCGTTCGAAGCGGACACGCCGCGCGCCAACGTGCCTTACTTGCGGCTCGTTAAGAACGACGAATAAGCAGCTGATCTGCGTGGAGAAAGCGTGCGCCTTGCAGGGCGCACGCCCTATTGCTTAGCTCGCGGCGCGTGCGCCGGCGCGACTGGCACGCAGCGACGACAGCTCTTCTGCCACCAAAAACGCCAGTTCCAGCGATTGCGAGGCGTTCAAGCGGGGATCGCAGGCTGTGTGATACCGGTCGCTCAGATCCTCTTCGGTCACGGCACGCACGCCGCCCGTGCATTCGGTCACATCCTGGCCGGTCATCTCGAAATGCACGCCGCCGGGGATCGTGCCCTCGGCCTGGTGAATGGCAAAGAAGTCGCGCACCTCCGACAGGACCGCGTGGAACTGGCGGGTCTTGTAGCCGGTATTGGACTTGATGGTGTTGCCATGCATCGGGTCACAGACCCAGACGACTTCCGCGCCCTCTTCACGGACGGTCCTGATCAGGTTGGGCAGATGGTCTGCAACCTTGCCGTCACCAAACCGCGCAATCAGGGTCAAGCGACCCGGCTCGTTCTCGGGGTTGAGCGTGGCCATCAGAACCTTGAGATCCTCGGCCGAGATGGACGGCCCGCATTTGAGGCCGATCGGGTTCTGCACACCGCGGGCAAATTCAACATGCGCCCCATCGGGCTGGCGGGTGCGATCCCCGATCCAGATCAGGTGACCCGACCCAGCGAGCCATTTGCCGCTGGTGCTGTCGATGCGCGTCAGCGCCTCTTCGTATTCCAGCAGGAGCGACTCGTGGCTGGTGTAGAACTCCACGGACGAAAATTCGTGCGTCGTGTCGGCGGTGATCCCAGCGGCGGCCATGAAGTCGATCGTGTCCTGAATGCGGCTCGCGATCTCGCGGTACTTCTCGGCCTCGGACCCGTCGGTAAAGCCGAGCGTCCAGGAATGCACCCGGTTCATGTCGGCAAACCCGCCCGTCGAAAACGCGCGCAGCAGGTTTAGCGTCGCCGCAGCCTGGGTGTAGGCCTGCAGCATCTTGGCCGGATCGGGGATGCGCGCCTCTGATGTGAAGGGCAATTCGTTGATGATGTCGCCGCGGTAGCTGGGCAATTCCACGCCATTCACCGTCTCGGTCGGCGCGGAACGCGGTTTGGCGAACTGCCCGGCCATGCGGCCGAGTTTGATCACCGGAACCTTGGCGCCGTAGGTCAGCACCATCGACATCTGCAACATCACCTTGAACGTGTCGCGGATACTGTCGGCGCTGAACTGGTCAAAAGCTTCGGCGCAATCGCCGCCCTGCAACAGGAACGCCTCGCCCCGGGCCGCATCGGCCAGATGCGCCTTGAGACGCCGCGCCTCACCGGCAAAGACCAGCGGCGGATATTTCGACAGCTGCGCCTCAACCGCGTTCAGGGCCGCAGCATCGGTATAATCGGGCATCTGGATCCGGGGCTTGGCGCGCCAGTCAGACTTGTTCCAATCGCTCATCTCTCTCACTCCGCTGGTGTTAGCGATCACAAGGTCGCGGGCCCTCTATACAAAAGCCTGTGCCGCAGTGCCATATCCCAAATGACGGCTCTTGACGCGGGCTTTGGCCCATGCTCAGGCTGTCCAAACGTCGAAGGATGATACCTTCGCACCAGTTCAGGATGAAACCGCGATGTCCACGATGCGACCGGTTCAACCGACCCACGAAGAGGTCGTGAAGCCCAAGCGCTATGTCTTTGTTCTTTTGGACAATTTCACACTGCTTTGCTTTGCCGCGGCGGTGGAAAGTCTGCGCATTGCCAACCGGATGGCAGGCCACACGCTGTACGAGTGGCGCACGGTGGGCGAAGGCGGCGACGGTGCCTATTGCTCGGCCGGGACAGGCTTCAAGCTCGACGGGGACCTGGACGAGCTGACGCGCGACGATGTCGTGATGATCTGCGGCGGGATCGACGTGCAGGCGGCCACGACCAAACGCTTGCTCAGCTGGATGCGTCGCGAGGCGCGCAAGGGTGTGACGATGGCGGGCCTGTGCACGGCGGCCTATTCGCTGGCCAAGGCCGGGTTGCTCGATGGGAAAAAGGCGACGATCCACTGGGAAAACCAGGACAGCTTTTCCGAAGAATTCCAAGAAGTTGAGCTGACGAAGTCCGTGTTTGTCGTGGATGAAAAGCGGATGACGACGGCGGGCGGCACCTCCTCCATCGACCTGATGCTGAAGCTGATTGCCGATGATCATGGTGAGGAACTGGCCAATGCGGTGGCCGATCAGCTGATCTATTCGGCGATCCGCACCGATCAGGACACGCAGCGGCTGTCCGTGCCCACGCGGATCGGCGTGCGCCACCCGAAACTCAGCCTCGTGATCCAGATCATGGAACAGAACATCGAAGAGCCGATCAGCCCGTCGATCCTGGCCAAGGATGTGGGCATGTCCACCCGGCAGCTTGAACGGCTGTTCCGCCGCTACCTCAACCGCTCGCCCAAGCGCTATTACATGGAGCTGCGCCTGCAAAAGGCGCGCAACCTGCTGATGCAGACGGATATGAGCGTGATCAACGTGGCCCTCGCTTGCGGCTTTGCCTCGCCGTCGCATTTTTCGAAATGCTACCGGGCGCATTACGACACGACGCCCTATCGCGAGCGTGGGACGCACGCGGCGCGCCTGTCGGTCTGACACCGCCATTTTTGTGCCCGCGTCGCGTCCAAATGGCGCCCCGATCGCGCGCTAGCAGGTGGCACATGACACAGACCCTTTCGCAGATGTCGCCGCGGGCCCGGCTGTTCGAGTTCCTCCGTCAGGAACACCTCGCGGACCGCACCGCAGCGCCGATCACCTGCAAAACGCCCGCAGACATCGTCTCCACCGACAGTTTGGCGGCGTTCCAAAAGGTGGCGCTGCAGTCGCTGGACCGCAGCGCCCGCTGATCAAAAGAACGACTGCGCGTCGATGCCAAAGGTGACCGCGCCGATCACATCGCCGCTGTCATCGGCAACGGGCAGCGACACCTGCACCTGATAGGTCTGCGTGCTCTCGTCAAACTCGATCTCGGACACATGCACGGCGTCCGCACCTTGCATGTAGGTCTCGATCCACTTGGCCTCATCGCCCTGCCAGTAGTCCGACGTCACGCCACTGCTCGCGACGTTGAGGCCGCGCGCGTCCATGACGAACACTTCGGTGATCTGACCCCCGGTTTCGGCAACGTGGGCGCGCAGATGTTCGGACGCGGCATTGTTCAAAACCGATGCGATCAGCGGCGCGTCAGCTGTGCCCACTTCGGACCGCCAGGTCTGGTCAAGCGCGTTGATATCGTCCTGCGCCAGCAGCGCGGTCGAGATGTTCTGCGCCGTAATCGCGTTCACGATGGCCGGGTGATTGATCCAGGCGGCGGCTTGGGTCTGGGCAAAGGCGGCGGCCGCCACTGACGGTTCGGCAGCAGAGACGGCGGCGCCAGACAGGCACAGGGCCCCCGCGGCAAAGAGGTGTTTCATCATGGGTCCTTCCCGTTTTGGAATCACGTGGTGTGACAGCAATTCCGGAAGGCTAGGTGCATTGGCTTAATCGTCGGTTACGCGTCCTGCGTCCCGCGAAAGCCCATGGCGACCACGAATTTTTCGGAACTGTCGGCGCGCGAGGCCGGCGGTTTGACGTTGGCGACCTTGTCGAACCGCTGCTTGAGCAGCTTTTGCAACGCACCCTCAGCCCCACCGGCCAGCACCTTGGCCACGAACGTGCCGCCCTCATCGAGCACGTCGAATGCAAAATAGGCCGCCGCCTCGCAGAGCGCGATGATGCGCAGGTGATCGGTCTGCTTGTGCCCGGAGGACGCCGCGGCCATGTCGGACATGACCACATCGGCCTTGCCGCCCAGCCATGACTTGACCTGCAGGTCCGCATCGTCGGCCATAAAGTCGAGCTGGTGCAGCGTGCAGCCTGCAATCGGCTCCATCTCTTGCAAATCCACGCCGAGGATCGTTCCGACGGCCTTGCCCGATTTCTCTCCCAACGCGTTGACGCGCTTGACCGCCACCTGGCACCAGCCGCCCGGCGCGGCACCCAAGTCTACGACACGCGCACCGGGCACGAGAAAGCGATACTTGTCGTCCAGCTCCATGATCTTAAAGGCGGCCCGGCCGCGGTACCCTTCGGCCTTGGCGCGTTTCACATACGGATCGTTCAACTGCCTTTGCAACCACCGGGTGGAGCTGAGCTTGCGCCCGCGCGCGGATTTGACCTTGACCTTGAGCTCGCGCTGCCCGCGGCCCGAGGTGTTCTTGCCCGTCGGTGTCTTGGCCATACCCCTGCCCCCTCAGGTCAGCGCGCCGGTGTCGAGGACACCGTCCGCACTCATCTGCGCATAAAGCAGCCCCTCGCGCAGGCCACGATCCGCCACCGAAAGCCGGTTGGTCGGCCAGCAGCGCATCAACGCCTGCAGGATCGCGGCCCCCGACAAGATCAGCGCATGCCGGTCCGCCCCGATGCGCGGGTCTGCGCGCCGCCCCCCGGGGCCCAAGGTGAGGTATGAGCGGATCACGGTGTCGATCTCGTCCGAGGTCATGCGCAGCCCGTCCACCTTGGTCCGGTCATAGCGCTTGAGCCCCAGATGCGAGGCGGCGACCGTCGTAACCGTGCCCGAGGTGCCCACGATCTGGAACCGCTCGGTCGGTTCGGAATTGTGATAGGGTGAGAAATCGGCCAAGTTTTCCTCGAAAAACCAGCTCATGAGGGCAAAGCGCGCCGCATCGTCTTCGACATCGTTGAACTGTTCGCGCAGCGTGGCCACACCCAGCGGGACACTTATCCAATCCACGACACGTGCATCCGTGGGCGCCGTTCCGTGGCGCGCCAACCCTTCGCGCAGGCGCATGATGGCGCGGGGGCGGTCGGTCTTGGACACGTTTGCGAGATCGAGCCACACCAGTTCGGTCGAGCCGCCACCGATATCGACCACCAGAAGGTTCTCGGTCTTGGGACTTACCAGCGGCGCGCACGAGATCACGGCCAGCCGCGCCTCCTCTTCCGGCGCGATGATGTCAAGGCGGAGGCCGGTTTCGCGATGCACCCGGTCGATGAATTCGCCTGCGTTCACGGCCCGCCTGCATGCCTCGGTCGCAACCAGCCGCATGCGCCGGACCTTGTTGCGCTTGAGCTTTTGCTGACAGATCCGCAGCGCCTGGATGGTGCGCGACATGGACCCGCGCGAAAGCTTGCCCGAGCGTTCCAGCCCGGTGCCCAGCTGCACGGATTTGGAAAAGCTGTCGACAACATGGAACCCCGCGCCTCGCGGCTCGGCGATCAGCATTCGACAACTGTTCGTGCCCAGATCCAGCGCGGCATACAGCTCGGGCGATCCGGGGGCACGGGGCACGGGACTAGACCCCCGCCTGGGGCCTCTCTTTTCGAGCGCGCCCGCACCTTCGGGACGCTTTGGCGCCATGGTTCGCGCCTTTCATATCGGGTTACCAAAAGGATAGGGTGCGGGCTGGCGCGGCGCAAGTATTTTGCCCGGCACGGTTCATTTGACCGGGCAGCGATATGCGGTGTCAGATGTGCACAGCAGGGCCGGGCGCCGGATCGATCCAGGCGGCAGGTCGCAGGCGCAGGACGCTTTGTCGAAAACAGTCCGCACGGGCAGCCCTCGCTGCCGTATGACAAGTGGACCGAAAGGGAGGAATCACATGCCTGACGTCACGGTTGTCTATTGGCGCGATATCCCGGCCCAGGTGATCGTGGGCAAGGGGCGGCGCGGATCCAAGCGCCAGCTTGCGGAACGCTTCGAGCAGGCGATTGACAGGGCCGCGATGAAGGTTGGCGCGAAGGACGCGGATGCCTATCTGGCGGAGTGGCGCAAGGCGGCCCCCTACCCCGTGGACGGCGACCCGGCCGAGGTGGCCGAAGCCGAGGCCTCGCGGCTCGAGACGGAATATGATGCGGCGCGGCTCAAGGCGCTGATTGACAACGAAGGGCGTGCGTAGATCACGTAAGGAGTGGCCGCTATGGCATTGTTGAACTTCAAGAAACCTGAAGGCCCCATCGCTGGCATCCTGTCCCCTGAGGTCGAGGCGTTTTTGCGCGGTTACTCCATCGAGGTGATGCCGCGAACCGCCCAAAAGGTCGAAGACTTCCGCGCGATCCTGCCCGCAGGCACCCGCGTCTACATCGCCCATATCGAAGGCACGCCAATCGAGGATATGGTCGCCACGGCGCGCCGCATCGCGGGCGAAGGCTATGCGGTGATGCCGCACTTTCCTGCGCGGATCATCAAAGATCAGGCGACGCTGGAAAACTGGATCGCGATGTATCAGGGCGAGGCGGGCGTGGATCAGGCACTGTTGCTGGCAGGTGGCGTCGACACGCCCCATGGCGATTTCCATAGCGCGATGCAGCTGATGGAAAGCGGCGCGTTTGATCGCGCGGGGTTCAAGCGGCTGCACGTGGCGGGCCACCCCGAGGGCAACAAGGATATCGACCCGAACGGTGGGATGAAGAACGTCGAAGATGCGCTTGTCTGGAAACAGAAATTTTCGGAACGGACCGACGCGGAGATGGCGATTGCCACGCAGTTCGCGTTCGAGGCCGGGCCGATCATCGCCTGGGCCGACGCCCTGCGCGACGCGGGCATCACCTTGCCCATCCATATCGGCATCGCGGGCCCGGCCAAACTGCAGACGATGATCAAGTTCGCCATCGCCTGCGGCGTCGGCCCGTCCCTGCGCGTGCTGCAACGCCGCGCCAAGGACGTGACCAAACTGCTCTTGCCCTTCGAGCCAACCGAGGTGATCTCGGACCTCGCCGCCCACAAGGCCGCGCACCCCGATTTCAACATCGAACAGGTCCACTTCTTCCCCCTGGGCGGGATCAAAACCAACGCCCACTGGGCGATTGAGAACGGCGGGAACGCTGCGATCCCCGCCGTCTGAGCCATTGCAGCCTCAGTGCCGCTGCCCGGCCATGAAAGCGTAAAGGGCAGTGGCCCCTTGCGCGACCACATCTTTGTCGACGAGGCCCAGGCACCCTGCCCCATAGATCGCGGCAAGGCCCGCATAGGCCGCACGGTGGCACCACATGGCAGCGGCGATTTTGGCTGCGGCGTGGCGCAGCATATCGGTCAGTGTCTTCATCACTTTGGTCCTTTGCGAAAGGACCTGCGCAGGTCGGTTGATTTCCATGTCGACTGCCCCGACACTGCCCGCGAGGCGGGAAGAAAATCCGACTGTAAAAATCGGCACTTGTGGGGCTTTGTTGCCCTTTGTGGGGAATTGTAGGGGAAACGGGTGAGTACGTTCGGCGCGCGGTTCGGCGCATTGATATCGCGCAAACGCGAAGAGCGCGGCTGGAGCTTTGCCCAGCTGGCCGTGGCCGCCTATGGCGACGACGGCAAAGGTGGCGAGTCGCGCAAAGCGGACGTGCAAAAACTGGAAACCGGTGGCTCCGCCAAGCCCAATGCGGCAACAATCCGCAAGTACCGCGTCGCGCTGGACCTGTCACAGGATGAGATTGACGCGTGTCGCACGGCTGCTGAAATCGAGCTTGCCCAATTCGCCCGGTCACTCTTTGACGTGATCGCAGGGGCCGCGCAGGCCGCGGGACTGACGGAGGATTACGCTCTGGCGGTGTCCGAACGCTACGCCGAGGGCAACCCGGACGATTTCCAAGGCGCGCTGGCGGGTCTCAAAGGCGCCCTTGAGGACAAAGCGGCCGAGCGTGCCCGCCCCTCAAACCTGCCCCCGGATGATATGCTGGCACAAATTGACGCAATGAACGATGCAGGCGACATTGATGAAGCGGACGCGGCCCTCGACGCCTACATGGACACGCGACGCGCCGAACGCCAGCACCGCGATGCCGAAGACACCCGTATCCTGGC
>ERZ1740067.1338-NODE-1338-length-17128-cov-11.277046_pt1 | contig 17128 bp, 15 predicted proteins | sample MGYA00581736_ERZ1740067 | MGnify/ENA primary metagenome ERZ1740067 (study PRJEB43018, sample SAMN04849236) | marine metagenome | isolation source: floating plastic debris | place: Pacific Ocean | collected 2008-08-27 | study: EMG produced TPA metagenomics... | reverse complement strand
AGCCGTGCTGCCCCCATGATCAAAAGCACAATCCCGACGCACAGCCGGCTCATGCGGTCTTTGACAGCGAACAGCACTGGGTCGTCGCCAATCTTGCCTCGGCTTGCCCAAGTCCACGCGCGGTAAATCCAGTACATCATCACGGGGACAATGAGCCATAAGAGAAAGGCTGCTGAGTAATGAACTGTCATGGCCTCTGTGTTCAGATATTGCGCGAGCGTCAGAATAGACAGAGCGCCATTGGCAATGCCGAAAGCAAGAACAAGCTGCAACTCTGACGCGTAGTAGTTCCGCGATGGCAGCTTTTCGTCAGCATCAACTGCGTTCATCTTGTCGAGCTCAATATAGCGCTTCATGTAGGCGAGGCTGAGGAAGAAGAAGACCGAAAAGCTTAACAACCACGGGCTGGGTGCCAGCATTGTAGCAGCGGACCCGGCCAGGATACGAACAGTATACAGGAGCGATAGCGCGATCACATCGACGGTCGAATAGCTTTTCAGTACAAAGGTATACGCCGTGGTAAGCGCAGCATAACCAATCATAACAACGCCAAAGAGTGGGTTCACAAAGGCAAATGCGGCAACCGTGGATCCAACCAACAATGCGGCTGCTGCAAGCAAGCCGCGCCTGATCGACAGATGACCGGCTGCAAACGGGCGATTTTTCTTCGTTGCATGCTGACGGTCAGCCTGAATGTCGACGATGTCGTTCAGTAAATACACGCCTGACGCGCAAAGGCTGAAACAGACAAACGCCAGTACGGCTGCCAGAACAATGGCCGGTTCGGTATATTGATGTGCAAAGAGAACAGGCACGAACACCAGTGCATTCTTTGCCCATTGGTGTGGCCGCATGGCTTTGAACAAGGCTTTGGCGGGTGACATCGTGCGTGTCACTTGCAGTGTCGCGTTTGCCGAATTGCGGTCTCTGTGTCGCTGCGCCGCCCTGCTGGGCACGACGTATCCAGATTTGGTGGCTGCATCCCAAATCGGCAAATCAGCCTTGCTGTCGCCAAGATATTCAAATCCGTCTGGGGCAATGCTTTGAATGGCGCGAAGTTTTTCTTTGCCTTTCAGATTTTGCCCTGGCGTGCTGGCAATCACGCCATCAAACATATCCAAATGTTCTGCAATCTGCTCGGCTACATGCTCATCTGTGGCAGTCGCGAGGAATACGCGGCGTCCTTCGGCTTTGGCCGCTCGAATATAGTTCAAGACATCGTCGCGATAGGGAAGGGACGCAATATCCGGCGGCGCAACCTCAGAAAGACTGCGCTTCAGCCCGGACAACCCATCCGAGAAAAAGCCCTTGACAGATGCCTTCATCCCACCATGCACACGCGTCGCACGCGCAAGTGATTCTTGCGCGATATCCGCTGCGATCAACGTTCCATCAAGATCAACAAAGAGATCGAGGCCTCGGGAAGTCGAAGTATTGGAAACGATGGAAGACATAACGGTCATTTTATCCGGAAAACTTAGCTAATCTTGAAAAAGTGTTGAAAATAAAGGGCAAAGGCCGTCTCTTCTGTGCCAACCCAGCTTTAATGCCACTCATAATCCTTTAATTCAGTCCCCTTTGTGTATGAGGTTCGTAAAAGGTAATGGTAAATTCCGGCCAAAAAACGGCGCATATTGTGTTTTGTGTTGCATTGTTCGCGGTTGCGCTTGCTTTCCGCGTAACAGGTGCAGATTTCGGGCTCATAAACTATGACGAGCGGATCAACGATTCTGCCCGGTTCCTCACCGGCGAACTGATCCCGTCGCAGCACTTTTATCCGCCGTTCTTTAACTATCTGATTGGCATCGCATTTGTGGGACTCGCAGCCTTTGGTTTGCTGACAGATATGTGGAGCAACGCTGGAGAGTTTCGGCAAGCGTACTTTGCAGACGCCACCCCGTTCTACTTGACGGCACGCTATCTCACGGCCTGCATAGGCGCGCTGGCTGCACCATTGGCCTATGCGTGCAGCAGGCAAATCGGACTCACGCCAGTATCGTCGTTTTTGGTTGGGGCCTTTAGCGCCTTGTTGCCCTTGAGCGTATACATGTCGCACATTGCCAAAGGGGACACAGGCCTGGCAGTTGCGTCATTGGCCGTAGTCTTTGCGTTCCTCCGCCGAGTTGACATCGGACCGTCGTTGCGATGGGATCTTGCGCTTGGCCTTGCCGCATCACTCGCGTTAAGCTTCAAGCATTCGGCTGTGCTCGTGCTGGCGCCTATGGCGCTAGCGATGATCATTGTGCTGGCGAGACGCGAGGGTGTTTGGGCATCGCTCAAGTCATTTCGGATATCTCTTTTGGTGATACTTGTGTCCTGGCCGATATTTAATGTCGGTGTCCTTCTCGACTTTACCAGGTTTGTTGAATTTCAACAGGTTCAGGCGGTGATGTCCGTTCGCGAAGAAGAGGGCTTCGGGGCGGGACTGCCGATGACAGTATCCCTGCTCGGAGATGTCATGTTTGGTTTGAACCCTTTGATGCTTGTGTTCGCAATCATGGCACCACTTTGGTTATGGTCTCATTCCTGCCAGCTGAAACTGAAAGACGCGATTGCCGGGGTTTGGGTCGGACTGATGGTCGCTACGGTTTGTATCTCGCTCGTCGTTGGCACGCGGCAGCCACCCCATCTTTTTCAGGCAAACGTCACCATCTTTGCGGTACTTGGGGCAATCATCCTGCTAGACATGATACGGGCGTATGTTGGCTGGGCGCGTGGTGTTGTCGTCACTTGTGCCGTAGCAGGGATCGCCTTGATGACCGTGTCCTCCATTTCAGTTGTAAACCAGGCGGTCGCAACGCCGGTATCTCAGGACGTTGCCAACCTTCTTCAGGAGAAGTTTGCAGACCGAAAGATCCAAACCTCATATGAACTCCCAGTTCCAAGAACGATTGAGGCACAGCGCGTGCAATTGGATCGATGGGAAGGGCTGGCCCAAAAATACAACGTGACCATGCCAGCGTTTTCAGAAGAGCGAAAGATCAAGGAAGATGTCGAGGGTGCGTTGTTTTGGGTCCCAGCACCGTTTGTCATGTATGGCCTGGAAGCGGATGATGTCGAAAACTCCGAGTTTCCCGTACAACCGCATGCGTGGCCGCTTCAGCCCGATGAGTGGGTTTTAGATACTTGGTTGGAAGATGGTTACGACATCTTTGTTGTGAACGGCCTTGATCGGATGATCGACGGACTTCGTTCAAGCCACATGATATCGTTTTACCAAGGCATCGAAGACAGATGCGAAGTCGTTGCGTATTTCGATGTCCGGAAACCGCTGTTCGACGAATACGATGTGACCGTCTTCGACTGTTCGATGCCAATTACGACAGGCTAGGTTTTACGCAACTTGATCACGACGTTGACGCTCGAAATTTCGGCGCCGTCAGGAGGTGATGGGATGCGTGCGATCTCCAACTCTTCTGCAGGTGCATCGGTCAGATGGCCTTCGTCCTCCCAGAAAAAATGTGGGTGGTCGTGGATGTTGGTGTCAAAGTAGCTGCGTGCGCCGTCAACGGTGACCTCCTGCATGAGGCCAGCATCGCAGAACGCGCGCAACGTGTTGTAGACAGTTGCGAGCGACACTTGTTCGCCCGTGTCCTTGACAGACGCGAACAAGCTCTCGGCGGTGACGTGGCGATTTTTGCCATCACCAACCAACAGCGCTGCCAGGGCGACGCGCTGCCGTGTTGGCCGGACGCCCCCATCGGCCAACCATTTGGTTCCGCGGTCTACTTCGATCGTTGGCATGCTTATCTCGCTCGCTGTCTTGCCCTGTAATATAGGGTGCGAATGCTTCGCAATTCAATTGATTTTCTTGTAACAACTTGTCTCAGCGTGAGTAATAGGGATGAGAGAGCAGACTTGCGGGCACAACAAACCCAGTGTTAGGGGGTGCAAATTCTGCAATCGCTCTGGGAGCCAAGCCAAACATGACAGTTTTTCCGCGCAGTTTTGACCGTGATGACCTTCTCAAATGCGCACGAGGAGAGCTGTTTGGCCCGGGCAACGCTCAATTGCCGGAACCGCCAATGCTCATGATGGATCGGATCACTGATATATCCGGTGACGAAGGCCCACATGGCAAAGGCCACGTTGTCGCTGAATTCGACATCAAACCAGACCTTTGGTTCTTTGACTGCCACTTTCCCGGCAATCCGATTATGCCTGGGTGCCTTGGGCTGGACGGCTTGTGGCAGTTGACCGGTTTCAATCTTGGCTGGCGCGGCTGGCAAGGGCGCGGATATGCGCTCGGCGTGGGCGAGGTGAAGCTCACCGGGATGGTCCGACCAGATCGAAAGATGCTGACCTACAAGGTTGATTTCACGAAGGCGATCCAGACCCGTCGTCTGACAATGGGCGTCGCTGATGGCATCGTCGAAGCAGATGGCGAAGTGATCTACCAAGTCAAAGACATGAAAGTCGCGCTGTCGGAAAGCTGACTTGAGCAACTCAGCTTTTGCGCGTGAGTTTGCTGTTGCGGCGTCGCGTTATTTACGCGACGCGCGAGAGAACACCATCTTTTGGTTCGACAGCTTTTCGCGTGACCCGGTCCATGCATAGCACAACAGCGCCGGGTTTTGCTCGGCGACCGTTATGCGGTGGCGCTGTTCCGGCGGATTAAAGATCAAAGACCCGGGTGCATAAACGCCTTGATCGTTTTCCGAAACTGCCCCGGACAGGCAAATGTAGCTCTCGGATATCCCGTCATGCGCGTGCGCCGGGTAGGTGCAGCTTGGCGCAAACATCACAAGGCCCAGGATCACTTCATCTGTCATCACAGGGCCAGTGGGGCCGACAAGCTCTGCATACGCATATTTACGCTCTAGCCCACGCGGGACCTTCTCGTAGCCATACTGCCAGACCAAATGGTTGCGAATGGATTCGATGGCGCGAATAAAAGGCGCGTGGCGTTCCATCCGCCCATTGTCCAAGGCACGTTGAAGATGCGCCGTCACCGGCTTTGATACGCTATCACGCTCATGTACCTCTGCATTCGCTTTGATCACCCGGCTGATGCTGTCACGCACGGTTTTCTGATGACTGCGGATCTTGGCGCTGCCGCCGGCAGACAGGCGGCGGTACAACTCGTAATAGTCCCGCAACAGGTACAGCCAGTTCGGGCGGTCTTGAAGACGAGGCAGGTCGGTCATGGCGTATCCGGGGGTCAACATAAGCACTTGGCCGCTCTCTGCGCGCGATTGGCAGGCTGTGCAAGTCGAAGGCGACGTCGCAGGCTTCAGCTGGGTGCGATTTCATCATCCTAAACAGGCGTTGCTTACGATCTGTTCGACTCGATGCATGAAAGCCGCGCCAAGTGCATGATGGGCAAAGCAGAAGGACACGCCAATCTGCTTGCCCCTCCCCCCAACCTTCCCCTACACACGCTTGCAACAATTGTAAGGAGCTGTGATGCGCCGAGTTGTCATAACCGGATTGGGAATCGTCTCGTCCATCGGGACCAACAAAGAGGCAGTCTTGGCGTCCCTCAAGGCCGGGACATCCGGGATCAGCGCGAATGCGGACATGGCCGAACACGGGTTCCGGTCACAAGTGGCAGGCGCCATCGATCTCAATCCGGCGGATCATATCGACAAACGCACGCTTCGCTTCATGGGGCCGGGATCGGCCTATGCTTATATCGCCATGGAACAGGCCATCGCTGATGCAGGTCTGACGGATGCGGACGTGATCAACTCCATGACGGGCCTGATCGCAGGGTCCGGCGGGCCGTCAACGTCCGCCATGCTGGCCGCCCACCAAACGGTTCTGAAAACCGGAGCGACCAAACGGATTGGGCCGTTTGCTGTCCCCAAGACAATGTCTTCAACGGTCAGCGCCAACCTTGCAACGGCTTACCAGATCAAAGGCATGAACTTTTCGATCACCTCGGCCTGTTCGACGTCACTGCACTGCATTGGCATGGCAGCAGGGCAGGTGGCGCTGGGCAATCAAGACGTCATGTTCGCAGGCGGGGGCGAGGAACTGGACTGGACGTTGTCCTGTCTCTTTGACGCGATGGGCGCGATGTCCTCCAAGTACAACGACACGCCAGAACGTGCGTCCCGCGCGTTTGATGCAGACCGCGACGGGTTTGTGATCTCCGGCGGTGGTGCGATGGTTGTCCTTGAACCGCTCGATCGCGCCTTGGCGCGCGGTGCCAACATCTATGCCGAAGTCACCGGGTTCTCCGCCACGTCCGATGGCGCTGATATGGTGGCCCCCTCTGGTGAAGGCGGTGAACGTGCGATGCGTGGCGCGCTCAAAACGCTGCCCGAAGGCCGCAAGGTCAGCTACATCAACGCACATGGCACCTCGACCCCGGTCGGCGATGTCGGAGAGATCGAAGCGGTGCGGCGTGTCTTTGGTGAGGGCCAGACGCCGCCGGTTAGTTCGACCAAATCGATGACAGGTCACAGTCAGGGTGCCACAGGCGCGCAAGAGGCGATCTACTGTCTTCTGGCGCTGCAAGACGACTTCATCATCCCATCGATCAATGTCGAAACCCTCGATCCAGGTCTGAACCCAGCGGAAATCGCGACACGCCTCGTTGAGAATGCAGGTCTCGATACGGTCATGACCAACTCCTTTGGGTTCGGCGGAACCAACGGGTCAATGTTGATGTCGAAGTACACGGATTAAGCGGTAGAGGTTGAGTATGTCTGGCCAACTGCAGGGCAAGCGCGGATTGATCATGGGGGTCGCAAACGAGCGGTCCATTGCATGGGGCATTGCCAAAGCGATGTCAGAAGCGGGGGCCGAGTTGGCGTTCACCTATCAGGGCGAAGCGTTCGGCAAACGGTTGGAGCCTTTAGCGACGTCCCTTGGCTCCGATTTCATGGTGGACGTGGATGTCACCGACGACGCCTCGCTCGATGCCGCGTTCGACAAGCTTGGCGCCCGTTGGCCATCTATTGATTTTCTCGTCCACGCGATCGCGTTTTCGGACAAGTCTGAACTAACCGGCCGCATTCTCAACACGTCGCGCGAGAATTTCAAATCCTCGCTCGACATATCCGCCTACAGCTTCATCGAAGTGGCCCGCCGCGCCCATCCGCTGATGATCGAAAATGGGGGTACGCTTCTGACGCTCACCTACATGGGGTCCACCCGGGTGACACCCAGCTACAACGTCATGGGTGTGGCCAAAGCAGCGTTGGAGGCATCCGTGCGCTACCTCGCTAATGATCTCGGCCCAGAGGGCATCCGCGTCAACGCGATCTCTCCCGGCCCCATGAAGACCCTTGCGGGGGCCGCCATTGGTGGCGCGCGCAAGACGTATAAGCATACGGACCAGAATGCGCCGTTGCGGTCGAATGCGACGCTCGAAGCGGTTGGTGGAACGGCAGTTTACCTCGCCTCAGAGGCAGGGGCCTGCACAACTGGCGAGATTGTCCGCGTCGATGGCGGTTTTCATGTTCTGGGCATGCCACAGTTCGAACACCTCTGATTGCAGACAAACGATTTGAGCGGGCCAAGGTCTTTCGAAAGACCTTGAAGGCTTTTCGAAAAGCCTTTCAGTCCAAGCGGACAACTTCACGCGTACCTACAAACCGCGCGAGGCGATCAAGCTCCGCGTCTAGCTTGGCGTATCGCGCAGTACTCCATTTGACGCCCGGTTCGTGCCAAAGCTTGGTCACGGTCATGCAACCCGCCTTGCGGTCGGCCTTGACTTCAATCCGACCTACAAACCTGTCGCCTTCGAGGATCGGAAAGACGTAATAACCCCAGACACGTTTTGCGGCTGGCACAAACATCTCAACCCGGTATTCGAACCCAAACAAACGGCTGAGACGATTGCGATCCCGGATAACCGGATCAAACGGGTTGAGAATGCGCAACCGGCTGGTTGGCGGCGTAAGTGCTGCGAGTCGGTCTTCTATACTCGGACACGCCCAAGCGTCGGTCCAGTCCCCTTCGACCGTTTGAATTTGCACCGGGACGAGATCGGTCGCACAGGTTTGCCAGCGTTGTACTTCGTGGCGACCGACGGCGTCCCAAAAGCGCTGCACTTCACCCGGCGTGCCGAAACTCATACGGTCCAGCGCCGCGGTGCAAAGCCAATCAACCTGAGCATCTTCCGAGATTTCGACATTGCGCAAAGCCTCTGGAAACACCCGTTCAGGCAGGTTGTAGAATTTGGTGAAGTTTACCCGGTGGCAGGTCGCCAATTCCCCGGCAAACCACATGTAATCGAGTGCACGTTTATGAGGTGGGCGCGACCACATCTCTTTTGGGCCTTCGATTTTGGTGTCAAAGGCCTGGGTCGACAACGCCCCTTCTTGGGTAATCCGATCTTTGATCCTCTGCCGTTCTGCTTCGTCCGGCAGGTTTTTCAACCACCCGGACCGGTCGAGTTTGGCCCGCATTCGCCGAAACTGCCGTTGCCACATCGGCAAAAACGCCATCGGCAGAACAGACGCGTCATGGGTGAAATGCTCGAACACACCGCGGTCTTTCGCCAGCAACCGATCCAGCATTGGTTCGCGGTAGTTCTGATTGCGGCTCCACAGAATATGATGATGCGCCCGAGCAACGATCTGGATCGAGTCGAGCTGCACAAATCCAAGGTCGTGGATCAGTTTCGCCAGATCACATGCACCGGTGGGCGTTGCGCCAAGCCCCTGAGAATGCAGCCAAAGCCAACGGGCCTGCCGGTTTGGAATGCGCAGCGCTGTCACGCGCCTAGAACCACTGCCCCGGTTCCATCAAACCCAGATCCAGCAACTGCCGCGAATGCCATTCGAACGGCACCGAGTTGTGCCATCGGAAGGTCTGGATCTCAAACGCGGACCCCGGGTTGCGCCGCAAGGCTTTGGCGGTCCGGAACGATACCACCGCCGCCGTCAGATTGTTGTGCCAGGGGCAGGCGTAGGTGTTGTATTCTTCGTCGTTAAACGTGTGATCCGCGCGTAGCTCCAAGCCCGGCTTTGATTTGAATAAAGATATCCGGTCAATCTTGCGCCGCTCTGGCGGAACATGTTCTTCGTAACGCCAACGCAAGCCTCCAAAAAAGTCGAGCTGCCGTTCCTTGGGATGATTGGTCGCCGGATCAGGGCGCCCCAAGGCGTAATATCCGGACCGGTCGAGATAGGCATCTTCGAGGTTCACCGCATTTGGGCACGTCTCAAGATCACCGGCATAGACATCCACCGCATAGCACAACATCGCGTCGCGTCGTTCTTCGGTGTGAAATGCCAGCAACTCCCCGATGGAGCGCGTTTCGCAAAATGGGAAAAACAGGTATTCCGCATTATAGCAGACATACATCCATATGCCTGGTGCCGCTTTGATGATCTGATTGACGATGTCTTCGCGGTTGTCCCCACGTGCAAAGTTGGCATCCACCCGATGCACGCGATCTTCGATATCCGGGGCAAGCTCGAACTCTGCCATCATGAACACCACAACTGCGGCGAACCCAAGCTGCAGGTTGTGGCGCAGCGTTGTATCCAACTCCACGTCGTCATCCACAAAGACCAAAGCAACCGGCCCTTTGGCCAAAGGGCTGGGAGTATGTGAAAGAAGGTCTGAAAGGCCTGTATACCGCATAAAGAAACCTCTGTCGGGTTTTGCACCAGACTCGATGAAAAAAGCGTGCATTGCAAGACATGGGTGACATGCGGTATCGCCAGCCCCTGAACCGCTCCGAAGGATTGGCCCGATGTCCGAACCCAAAAAGCTTTTTATTAAGACTTACGGTTGTCAGATGAACGTCTACGACAGCGAACGCATGGCCGAGGCGCTGGGCGGGCAGGGCTATGTCGAAACATCTGATCCAGCGGATGCCGACATGATCCTGATGAACACCTGCCACATCCGCGAAAAGGCGGCGGAAAAAGTCTATTCCGAATTGGGGCGCTACAAGAAATTCAAAGCGGAAAAGCCGGACCTGAAAATCGGCGTCGCAGGCTGCGTGGCGCAGGCCGAAGGTGAAGAGATCATCCGCCGCCAGCCAATGGTCGACCTCGTGGTTGGTCCGCAAAGCTACCACCGCCTGCCAGAGCTGGAAGCCAAAGCGCGCAACGGGGAAAAGGCACTCGACACCGATTTCCCGGAAGAGGACAAATTCGAGGTCCTCAAAAAGCGTCCCAAGGCCAAACGTGGCCCTACGGCGTTTTTGACCGTGCAAGAAGGCTGCGACAAGTTCTGCGCCTTTTGTGTCGTACCCTACACGCGCGGTGCAGAGGTCAGCCGCCCCGCAGATCGCATCCTGACCGAAGCGCGCGATCTGGTCGAACGCGGCGTGCGCGAAATCACACTGCTGGGCCAGAACGTGAACGCCTATCATGGTGCCGGGGAGGGGGGTGACTGGTCGCTTGCCAAACTCATCTGGGCGCTAAACGACATCGACGGGTTAGAGCGTATCCGTTTCACCACAAGCCACCCGAATGACATGACCGATGATCTCATAGACGCACACGGCACCTGTCCAAAGCTGATGCCTTACCTCCACTTGCCTGTGCAATCCGGCAGCGACCGCATCCTGAAACGGATGAACCGTCAACATACGGCGGAGAGTTACCTCAAGATCATCGAGAAACTGCGCGCTGCACGGCCTGACCTACTGCTATCTGGCGACTTCATTGTTGGTTTCCCGGAAGAAACAGAAGAGGATTTTCAAGCAACCCTCGATATCATCCGCGCGTCGAATTACGGCTATGCCTACAGCTTCAAATACTCGACCCGTCCGGGCACCCCTGCGGCAGAACGTGACCAGCTTCCCGAAGATGTCAAAGACGATCGACTTCAGCGTCTGCAAGCACTGATCACGTCACAGCAAAAAGCGATCCAGGACGCGATGATCGGCAAAGAGGTCGGCGTTCTCTTTGAAAAACCGGGGCGCGATCCGGGTCAGATGGTGGGCAAGTCCGATCATCTGCATGCGGTCCACGTAACCGCCGACGGCATCCAGCCCGGTGATCTGCGCGCCGTCCGCATCGTGGACAGCGGTCGAAATTCGCTGGCTGGAGAATTGCTTGGGTGACACCTACCCCAATATCTTGAGGTTACCCCTTTCATAAACCGCCCGGTTTGGTAGTGTCCCATAGAAATGCGCGTTGATCGCGATTCCGGTGCAGGGGATGACATGATGCTGGGGCGTTGGTCCTTTTTGATCGTAAGTGCGGCATTGGCACTGCCACAACCCGCTGCCGCGCAACAGGCGGAACGGTTTGTCCCAGGCGTCTGGATCGATCCCGACGGGTGTGAACACTGGGTCATGGATGACGGTGTCGAAGGCTTTATGAGCCCGCATTTGCGTCGCGACGGCACACCGGTCTGTCATCATGTAAGCCGCTGCGCCATCGTTCCGACGGATCAGATGTTTGCCTCCGACAGCGCGCGTATTGCACCATCCGGGGTCGCAGGCCTGCGCAATTTCTTTGCTGCCAACGCGGCAAACGGCTTTGTCATCGAAGGACACACGGACAGCCGCGCGTCTGACAGGTACAACATGACGCTCAGTGAACGCCGCGCCAAAGCTGTGGCCGCGGTCGCGCAAGATATGGGTGCGCGCGTCTATGCTGTTCGCGGATTTGGCGAAAGACGCCCGATTGCAAGCAACGCAAACGCGGCCGACATGGCCAAGAACCGGCGCGTCGAAATCCTATGCTTGCGGCGGAGTGACGATTGATGACCCTGAACAAACTCTGCGCCATTAGCGCAATTCTGGTCCTGACGGCGTGCGAACGCCCGTCCGAAGACAAAAGCATCGACCGCGGTTGGGACGAAAAACCGTTGTCAGAGTTGCAGGCCGGTATCTGGATTGACCCAAACGGATGTGACCACTGGATCATCGACGACGGTGTTGAAGGCTATCTTTCGCCACGGCTCGACCACCGCGGGCGGCCCATCTGCTCGGGCACACCGGATCGCAGCACCGCAATTGGCGATTTCAAAGGCGGCTCTAGTTCTTTAATCGGGGATGCGCTTTGACAGACGGGGTGATCGCTTGCGCCGGATGATAGAACTTGCCACCCTAGATGTGAGACCTTTCCAGCGGAGACCCGCGTGACCACAGACACTTTGTCCGAAGCGCTTGTTGAATTTCCTGATAACCGTTTGCTCATCGACCTTTGCGGCGAATACGACCGCAACCTGACCGAGATTGAAACGCGGTTGGGCGTGCAGATCTTGCGCCGGGGGAATCAGCTTGCGATCCACGGAGAACCAAACGCCCAGGAAGAGGCACGCGACGTTCTGATGGCGCTCTATCAGCGACTTGAACAGGGGCGCAGCGTCAATCCAGGCGACATCGACCGCGAATTCCGCATGGCTCCGGAAGAACCCGCGCCCGAAGATCAGATGGAAATGTTCGAGGGCGGTCCGGTCGAGATCAAGACCCGCAAGAAGCTCATTGAACCCCGCACCGACGCCCAAAAGGCGTATGTGCGCAGCCTGTTTGAAAACGAACTGGCATTCGGAATTGGCCCGGCAGGAACAGGCAAAACCTACCTCGCCGTCGCAGTGGGCGTGAACATGTTCATCACGGGCCAGGTCGACAAGATCATCCTAAGCCGCCCCGCGGTGGAGGCAGGTGAGAAACTGGGTTATCTGCCGGGCGACATGAAAGACAAAGTCGATCCCTATATGCAGCCGCTTTACGACGCGCTAAACGATTTCCTGCCGGGCAAACAACTGGCGAAGATGATCGAAGAAAAGGTCATCGAAATCGCGCCGCTCGCCTTCATGCGCGGTCGGACGTTGTCAAACGCCTTTGTCGTCCTTGATGAGGCCCAAAACGCCACGTCGATGCAGATGAAAATGTTCCTCACCCGCCTTGGTGAAGGGTCCCGCATGGTCATCACCGGGGATCGCACCCAGATCGATCTGCCACGCGGTGTCCAGTCTGGGCTTCGCGATGCCGAACGTTTGTTGAACAATATTCCGAAAATCAGCTTCAACTACTTCACGTCGAAAGACGTGGTCCGCCACCCCTTGGTTGCGGCAATCATCGAAGCTTACGAAAAAGACGCGGAAACACCCTGATCCCCTTCATCTTGCCAAATAAACTCCGGGGGTTTGGGGGCTGGCCCCCAAGTAAACCTGCGTGACCACGCTTACCGACATCGTCATTGAAGACCCAAGATGGCAAGCCGCCAATATCGAACCGCTGGTAGAACAGGCCTGCGTCCACACCCTTCAGCACCTTGGCCTGCCCACTAAAGGTTACGAGATCGCCATCCTTGCCTGTGATGACACCCGCATCGCGGTGCTCAACACCGAGTTTCGGGGCAAACCGACTGCCACCAACGTGCTCAGTTGGCCCGCCTATGACCTTGCGCCCGACGAAGATGGCGCATCTCCGCATGCAGCGCCTGACCCGGATCCCATGATGGGGGAAAGCCTTGGCGATATCGCCATCGCCTTTGAAACCTGTCAGCGCGAAGCCGACCGCGACGGCAAACCTTTTACCGATCACGTGACGCATCTCATCGTTCACGGCACGTTACACTTGCTGGGCTACGATCACGAACGTGATGGCGATGCCACGCTCATGGAACGGCTAGAGACGGAAATACTTGGCAAAATGGGTATTGCTAACCCATATTAGGCGCACGCAGGCAATGACGCCTCCACTGGAACAGGAAAAGATGGGCGACAACGACGGATCGTCTAACGCAGCGCAGAGCGCGCAGCAGACGAAAAATGGTAAGGCTTCGGGCGGTGTAATGTCCCGGATTGCGGGCTGGTTCAAAGCGACGAACGACGCGCCCGACGCACAACCTTCGGAAAGTGTCGCCAAGGCGATGGCCCCCATCCATGGGATGATCAATCTCAGGCGCATGCGCGTCGAAGACGTGGCTGTGCCGCGCGCTGATATTGTCTCGGTCCCCGACACAGTGACCAAGGCTGAATTGGTGGATGTCTTCCGCGACAGCGGCCTGACCCGTTTGCCCGTCTTCAACGGCACCCTTGATACGCCCGTCGGGTTTGCGCATCTCAAGGACCTCGCGTTGAGCCATGGCTTCAATGGCACCAGTACAAAGTTCGACCTCTCCAAACTCCTGCGTCCGCTTCTGTTTGTGCCACCCTCCATGCCCATCGGTGTCTTGCTTGCCAAAATGCAGACGGAACGTCGGCACATGGCTCTGGTGATTGACGAATATGGCGGGGTGGACGGCCTAGTGACCATCGAGGACCTGATCGAACAGGTCATTGGTGAGATCGAAGATGAACACGATCAGGAAGAAGGTCGCAACTTTTCACAAGAAAAACCGGGCGTTTACCTAGCCTTTGCCCGCACCCCGCTTGAAGAGTTCGAAACCGAGATCGGCCTGCAACTGACAAATCACGAAGACATCGACGGAGAAGAGATCGACACTCTGGGCGGTCTGGTCTTCATGCTTGCCGGTCATGTGCCGTCGCGCGGCGAGGTGGTCGCGCATCCCGAGGGCCCCGAATTCGAAGTCATCGACGCTGACCCAAGGCGTATCAAACGCATGCGCGTTTGGACAAGCGCCCGGTCTCTGCCGGACCGCAGCGCAGCGCCCACACCTGTCTCTGCCAAAGCGTCGTAAACAGCTGTGACGCAGATGTGGCTACGACTGGCAGCGCTTGTCTTGGGCGCAGTTTTTGCGTTGGGTCAACCTCCGTTTGATCTTTGGTGGATCGCATTTGCTTCCCTAGCGGCGGTTTTTGCAATCAACCGGTTTTGTGAAACCCCGCGTGCCGCCGCATGGATCGGCTGGTTGTTCGGTTCTGGCTATTTCGCGGTTTCGCTGCATTGGATCCTTGAACCGTTTCAGGTTGACGCTGCGGCAACCGGCTGGATGGCGCCTTTTGCGCTGGTGGGGCTTGCCGCAGGCTTGGCACTCTTTTGGGCGCTTGCCTTCTGGCTTGGCCGCAAATTGGCTCCTGGTGCGGTGATCATCGCCATCACTTGGGCCGCAGCCGAACTGGCCCGCGCCTATGTACTGACCGGCTTTCCCTGGGGGTTGGTCGGCTACCTTTGGTCGGCCACGCCAGTCGCGCAATGGCATAGCTTTTTCGGCCCGCACGGTGTGACCCTCATCACATTGGTACTCGCCGCAGCCGTCGCGCAAACATTTGCAACCCGCGCATGGTTCAAAGCTGCAGTCGTATCAGCCGGTCTTGCGGGGCTTTGGTTCGGTGGCAACGCTCTCACGCCCCCCGAATCTGATCTCGAAAACCGCCCCATTGTGCGTCTGATCCAACCCAACGCCCCGCAGCATCAGAAATGGGATCCGGCCCATATCCCCACATTCTTCAACCGGCAGGTCGATTTCACGGCGCAGCTGCCGAAACCCGATCTGATCGTATGGCCCGAAACAGCGGTGCCAAATCTGCTACACAACGCCGAACCAGCCCTTGGCATCATCGCTGAGGCTGCGGCAGGCACACCTGTCATCCTTGGCATTCAGCGTGCAGACCAAAACAGATATTACAACTCGCTTGTGACCCTGGATGAAACCGGCGCGACGGATCAGCTCTATGACAAGCACCACCTTGTGCCGTTTGGCGAATACATGCCCGCGGCTGACATCTTCGCCCGGTTTAATATCCTTGGCCTCGCCACGCGCGCAGAAGCGGGGTATTCCGCTGGCCCGGGTCCAGCCCTGATCGACCTTGGCGATATTGGCACTGCCCTGCCGCTCATCTGTTACGAAGCGGTCTTTCCGCAAGACGTGAACGGCACATCCACCCGTCCTGACATGCTGCTACACATCACCAACGACGCTTGGTTCGGCACCCGCGCCGGGCCGCAACAGCACCTGCAACAGGCGCGGCTGCGGGCCATCGAACAGCGTCTGCCGCTTGTCCGCGCTGCCAATACCGGCATCTCAGCCATGATCGATCCGGCAGGTCGGATCACGGCGTCCATCCCGCTTGGGCGCGCGGGTTTCACCGATGCCGCGCTGCCAGAACCAGGGCCCGCATCGCTCTACAGCCGCACCAAAGACATGTTGGCGGTCGCACTATTAATCTTCTCTTTGGCCACCATGTTGATGTTGAAACGCCGCGAAAGCCATTGACCCCCCCGCGTCTCAGGCGTAACGCCAATCAGACACACCCCGTCACAACGGCTTCCTGACGTGACGGCAGATTTTATTGGAGCAACCATGTCCCGACAGAACTATATCTTCACCTCGGAATCCGTGTCCGAGGGTCACCCAGACAAGGTCTGTGACCGCATCTCTGACGCCGTGCTGGATGCGTTTCTTTCCGAAGAACCCGAAGCCCGCGTCGCTTGCGAGACATTTGCCACAACCAATCGCGTGGTGATCGGCGGAGAAGTGGGACTGTCAGACAAAGACAAGCTGTCGTCTTACATGGACCACATCCCCGAGATTGCGCGCGCCTGTATCAAGGACATTGGATACGAACAGGACGAATTCCACCACGCCACATGTGAGATCACCAATCTCTTGCACCCGCAATCTGCACATATTGCGCAGGGCGTGGACGCAGGGGCCGACAAAGATGAAGGTGCCGGTGACCAGGGCATCATGTTCGGCTATGCGACAAACGAGACCGACGCGCTTATGCCTGCGCCAATCCAATACAGCCATGCGATCTTGCGCCGCTTGGCCGAGGTCCGCAAATCTGGGGCAGAGCCACTGCTGCGCCCTGATGCCAAATCTCAGATCAGCGTGCGCTACGAAAACGGCAAACCGATTGGTGTGACCTCTATCGTTCTCTCCACCCAGCACGCCGACGAAAGCCAAAGCTCGGATGACATCCGCGCAATTGTCGAACCCTATATCCGCGAGGTCCTGCCCGACGGCTGGATCAGCACCGACACGGAATGGTGGGTGAACCCAACGGGGACTTTCGTCATCGGTGGCCCAGACGGCGACGCAGGCCTGACAGGCCGCAAGATTATCGTCGACACCTACGGCGGCGCGGCGCCGCACGGGGGTGGCGCGTTTTCGGGTAAAGACCCGACCAAAGTGGACCGCTCCGCCGCCTATGCCGCGCGCTATCTGGCCAAAAACGTCGTGGCCGCTGGCATGGCTGACAAATGCACGATCCAGCTCAGCTATGCCATCGGTGTGTCCAAGCCGCTCTCGATCTATGCCGAAACGCATGGCACAGGCGATGTGACCCCGGCCGAGATCGAAGCGGCCATCCCCAAGGTTATGGACCTCACACCGCGTGGCATCCGCAC
>ERZ1740067.1337-NODE-1337-length-17130-cov-18.334348_pt1 | contig 17130 bp, 13 predicted proteins | sample MGYA00581736_ERZ1740067 | MGnify/ENA primary metagenome ERZ1740067 (study PRJEB43018, sample SAMN04849236) | marine metagenome | isolation source: floating plastic debris | place: Pacific Ocean | collected 2008-08-27 | study: EMG produced TPA metagenomics... | reverse complement strand
AGGGCTAAGAGGAAGATACAGGAAGCCTTTTAGCCTTCTTGTCACCCCGTCAGCCCTATCGGTTATAAAGCGGCGCTGGTTAATCCGGCGGTGCGATCGCGATTTAGTGCCTCTGGTCCCATTCGCGGCATCTTCTTCGGCAATATGCTGCGACCTTCGGGTGTGCCTATCCCCGTTTCTGCCGGCACGCGCATGTTGGTAGAGGGGGATATTTTGGTGCGGATGCGGGACGCTCAGGCATTGCAGCGGGCTCGCACTGATGATGAAATTTTGGCGGCGCTAGATGCGGTGATTCCCTTTATTGAGGTGCCGGACTTAATTTACTCGGCAGATTCCACCATTAACGCCCAGGCGATCGCCACAGCTAACGCGGGAGCTCGCACTGGCTGGGTCGGCTATCCCGTGTCCATGACCGCCGAAAATTGGCGAAGTTTATCGACGGTTCAAGTGGCAATGCAAACCACCGTTGGGCGGCAATCGCAAACCCGAACAGTGTCTTTAGAAAAAGGGTTAGGAATGAAACCCGCAGCAGTGGTGCGATGGTTGCGGGATGAGTTGCGGCGATCGCGCATTATTCCAAAACGGGGGGATATTTTGTCTCTTGGTACTTTGCTGCCACCGATGCCTGCTCAGCCGGGGATGGCAATTTCTTTGCGGTATTTGGGATTGGGAAGTGGGAATGGGGCGATCATTTTTGGGCGTTTTATGGCAGCGGACGATTAATCCTCTTCTTCGAATAGACGACCGAATAGGGTGCCCCAGATTCCTGCCAGGGTTCCAATTAGTCCGGTCATGACTTCGCTGGGTAGGGAGTCGAGCCATTTAGCGCCGATGTTTTGGGTGGGGAGTTTGGGGTTGAGACCGGCGCTGAGTTTTTCGGCGCGACCAGAGACGAAGAGCTGGAGTCCCGGTGGTTTTTGGGAAATTTGTAGGCGTTCGAGGCGTTGGATGCCGGGGGATGATGGATTGATGCTTAGATATTGGCTGGCTTCGAGGGTTAGGGTTTTGTCTTTAAGGCGGGCGGTGCCTTTGGTAATGGTGGATTGGCGGTAGCTGTCGGCGACGTTACGTCCGCGCTTAACCTGGCGCTGGAAGTTAGTTGCTGTGACGTTGAGGTTGCCGCTAAAGAAGTCAGATACGGATTTTTCGATATCGAGTTCGAGTCCTATGGGGCTTCGTTTTTCCGAGGTTAACTCCAGGACAATTTCGCTGTTGCTGACGGGGGTGTAGATGAGTTGAGGAGTTTTAAGGTCGGGGAGTTCTGCGATCGCCACCTCTGTCCCGTTGATTTGGATCGGTTTTGTACCGGGGAAGAATCGCAGTTGACAGGTTTTGTTGGCTTGGGACTGGCAGTTCCGGAGTTTGAAGCTCAAGCTTGCTGGTTTGGGTTTGGCGAGCGGTTGATAGGTCAGGCTTTTGATTTGGGTTTGGGGCAGCAGCGTTAAGCTTTGGAAGTTGAATGATCGCCCCTCGGTGGCTTTGATTTCTAGTTGGCTTTCTGGCTTGGGTAAGGACAGCGTTAGGGATGCGTCGGCTCCCAGTTTTGCCAGTTGTTCTTGTTGGGCTGGGTCAGAACTTCGGAAGGTTCCTTGCAGAGCGATCACCTCGGAATATTGACCTGCGATCGCCAGACGGGAGCTATTGAAGGCGTGTAAAAAGGTGCGCTCATTAAAACCAGCGTAGTCGAAACTGAATTCGTTGACAGTGAGGGTGGCATCGAAGGAGAATTCGCCGGGGATTATATATTTAGCGGCAGAGACTGCCAAGATTCCAGCGGTTGTTAGGGCAAACCATACGCGCTCACCGGGTTTTAGTTTGCTCCATTTGATTCGCCATTTAGGTTGCCACTTTATCCGCCTGAGGCTCTGGGATTGGTTGGTGGACTGTTGAGGTTGGGGCATGGAAAGTTAGCGCAACCAGTCAGGATTATGGCGAAATTTGAATTGCACTGGGTCACCATCGGCTGGAGTCAAGGACAGAGTATAGACATCGGCAGGGTACTTGCGTTCGGGTGTCCACTTGAAGGTGATTATGTTCAAAGAAATATTGGGATTGCCAGGCTCACTGTAAATGACCTTGTCATTAAGTTGAACAGCATAGGTCTTCAGCTCTAGAGGGCTATTGAAACGTATCTGAAAATAGTAAGTTTCATCTGCCGCGTCATCCAATATGACGGGCAGGTAAAACACTTGTCCATTTTCCACCTGTTCAGCGCGAGCATTGAAGTCCTGAGCATCAACATTCGCTTCAGAAAGCCACCGAGTTGGCTGCTCAAAAGCGAACCCCTCTGACGTAAACCCTTTCGTGAACCTATTGATTAAATACCCTTGGTTAGGAAACTCAATCTCCAGGCGATCAGTCGGCTTTAAATCGTAAATTTGGATTTTAAGAGCTTCTAAATCCCAAGCTTCGGGAGGTCTACCCAAATGAAGAGACTTAATTTGAGCACTCTTAGGAGAGCTGATTGGCTCGTTGAATATCCCTTCACACCGATTCCCATCACGTCTTTGATAGGCAATTAAGGAATCAACTGATTCTGGACATCCTTTTGGCAAGCTTCCAGTAGTAACGATGTCACTCGACAACCTACAGCTACACAAAGCCGCAAGAGATACCATAGTAAAACTGCACAACACGCCGAGCTTATTCATTCCAATTGACAAATACTATTGGTCAGAACTTAACCTTTCTATGTTCGAATATCAGCATCAGTCTTTAAAAGACTTTGGGATTCTCTCGCCTTACTAAATCTAAAGTGGAAAAATCAATATCCCCATCTGTACAATTGAGACCTAATAAGATGGCTGGAATAGGCGCGACCACCACCACTTCCTTGGCGGTCAAAAACCATACCTATGACGCGTGTACCATCCCTATCATCCACAATAGGGGAACCTGAATCTCCCGGCGACAATTTCATCATGATTCGGAAAGTGTTTTCATCGAGACCAAAGATCTTTCCTCTTTTTTGACTCGATTCTGGCTCCGAATGCCCCATAATTGCTAACTCTTCGTTAGAGGGGAAAGGTTCACGGCTTAGGAAAAGAGCTTGAACTTGAGAAGGTAGATCATGAACCCTCAACACTGCTAAATCGATCAAAGCATCGTCACTGATGTTTTCAACCTCAGCTTTGTAAACTTTGTTCGGAAGATTAGAGTTTTGCCTCGGAGAAATAACCTCTATCAAAGCTGCCTCTAAGTGACGGCTATTTCTAATAACATGCGCACAGGTTACTAATAACGTCGAATTGCTATCTCTTGTGAGGATCCAAGTTGTGCCTATCTCTTCACTCCCATCTCCAAATTTCACTTTGACCATGAATACAGACTTAGATGGGAGCTCCACTGATTTTCCCTGATCATCCTGTATCTGATCTGAACTCCCACTCCCAGAAAAGTCTACGCCTCCAGCTATGTTTAATCTCTGGGAACTGCCATCAGCGTGAATCCCAATGAAAGCTCCGAGGAATTCTAATGTTGCTTCAATCCAAGACTTGTCTTCTTCAGCCCCCAGTACTTTGCTCTCAAACCTTAGCTGGGGTGCGAAACCTGGATCCTGAAAAATATCTAACTCCACAGAAGCTTTGAGTCTTTGCGGATCGTAATTGAACTCTACACTGCCGGAATCTGATCGAGATACGCCTTGTTTCTTCTCCAACAAAGAGATTTGGTGGTTTTGACTGATAGGGGGACGTGATTCAGACGCAGAGGTCTTGGTCGCAAAGCCAACACTCCCTTCTGACGGCTTGGCATACCATCGAATCTTGCTTTTTCTGGTTGCCAGAGTCTGGATAGCATTGCCCGCTACATTAAGCATGAGCTCGGAGATGGATTCCCAACCATCTTTCTGCGCCTTAGCCAGTATGTAATTACGCAGAACTGTGACACTTCGAGAATCCTGGACAAAAGCTTCATCAAGCTTTTCTAAGCCTTCGGCAAGTTGTCCATTTTGTACTAATGCAATGCCCAAATTATTTTTAGAACATACATTGTCCGAATTTAGGGCCAGCGAGTCTTCATAGTGTTTGATCGCTACATCTAAATTCCCTTGAAAGTGGATCGTTGTTCCTAATGCCATTAAAAATGAAGAGCTATTTTTGTGCTCAGAAGATGCCTTGGCAAAAGTCATCTGAGCATCTTCTATTTCACCTCCTCGAAAGAGGGTCCATCCCGAACCCCATTCCTCTGACTGAGGGACATCGTTACTACACTCTTCAGTTAGGAGCTGAGGCTCGCCAGCATAATCTGAAATCGTCTCTGTAGTGGGTATAAAGCCGCAACTCGACAAGCCGATAATAGGAACTATGGGCAAAAATTTTCTCATTGGTTTGGAGACTGATCGCATCCAATTTTAGCCTAATTTTAGGTTGCAGACTTTAAGAAACATCTGTCTCCTGCTTTTCCAAACAAGCACTGTGCATGTGGGGAAATTATCGATAAATCGAGCCGTCGGGCATCGTTGCACAGAATAAATTGGCTCCCATCAAATTGGCGCTGCTCATTTCTGCGCGGTTCATTAGAACTTTCGTCAAGTTGGAATCTTTAAGGACCGTTCTGGTTAAAAATGCGTCGATTAAATCCGCCTGGGATAAGTTAATGCCTGTTAGATCTGCGCGGCTTAAATCAGCTCTTGTTAAACGTCCATAGGACCAATCTGCTTTCCTTGCAGTGGCCTCCATAAGCTTCGCTTCCGACATCAGAATCATCTGGCCAAATGAGCCGTTTAGGTTGGCGCGGGTTAGCTGCGATCGCTCCAACCGCGCTGCCGTCAAATCTGCCTTTACCAACACCGCCTGAGTCAGATTTCCCTCCGTTAGAATCGCTTTATTAAGCCGGGCTCCACTTAAATCTGCCTCAGTTAGGTTAGCGCCAAATAAACAGCACTCCGACAGATTCGCGCCGGTTAAATTGGCTCGAGTTAAGTCAGCGCCTGTCAAATCAGCGCCCTGAAAGTCGGCAAAGCTAAAATCAGCGCCGCGAAAATTTGCCCCTTGATAAACCCGCTTTTCTTCGCGGAAGTTGGCTCCCCGTAAACAGGCGCCCCGCCCGATGCTGCCGCTTAAATTAACGTTGCGAATATCTGCCTCAATCAAATTGGCGTCGGTCAACGTTGCCAGCGCCAGATTGGCATTTCGTAAGTCTGCCCCTTCTAGCCGTGCTCCGTGGAGATCAGCATCGCTTAAATTCGCAGAACTCAAGTTGGCGCGATCTAAATTGGCACCGCTGAGCTTAATATGCTCCAGGTTGGCTCCCCGAAAAATCGCGCGGTTCAGGTACGCCAGGATTAAATTACCCTTGCTAAGGTCCGCCCCGGTGAGATTAATCTCCACCAGGTCAGCGCGAATCAGCTTCAGCCCGCCCAAATTAACGCCGCTGAAGTCGCGATCGCCGGACTGATAGCGCTGTAAAAACTCCTTTGCGTCCATTCCTATTTTTGCCCTGCTCTTCGCACCGCCGAATTTTCCTTCCCCTCAATTTAAATTGAAGTCCGGGTGAACGCATCATCCATCACGAACATCGACTCTTCACTATCGTCCAGTTCTAACTCATTTGGATTAAGTCGCACCTTCGGTTCTGCCACATCAAAGGTTTTAAAGTCAGGCACATGCCCCGTCGCCCCAAAGGCTTCCAGCTCCAGCCGCTGCCCCATGGCGCCACCGTCCTCCGCACCATATACCAGGCGGTCCAACACCCGCAGCATTCCCTGAGCTGTTTGGGCATAGTCATCCGCCTCGGGAAATCGGCTAACGGTTTTATGCACTCGCTCCTCTAGGAGGGGCAAGTTGGAGCAAGCTTCACACAGACGATACAGCAGACGATCTAACAGCTCCGACTTAATGGACGCCCAGGTATAGGCGTTGAAATTATTTTGTGGCTCCAACGTGAAAAATATCAGTACCTTAACCCGCATTGGGTTCGTGGCTCGCATCACCTCTGTACGCACTTCAAACCAATCATAGTTGCGTAGATTGCGTTGAATATTTGAGGGGGATTTCTGGACAGCGCTGGCGGCTAGATCTGCGCTGGGAGGCGCCTGGAACGAAAGCTGGGTGCGTTCACCGTTGGCGGGGGAGTTGGGGTGAGATAGCTTGCTTAAGCTGGGAGGAGAAGCCGCTGGGTATTTGGACGTGTCGGAGTAATACAGGCGGGTAAATTTATTGATTAAAGCGGTGGCGATCGCATCGTAAACCATGGGCTTATTGAGGTACGCTGCCGCCTGACGAAGACGTTTCTCAACAATCTCCATTTTTGGCGACAGCCCTCGCAGCCGATGAATCAGGCGTGATGTATCCAGCAGGGTGATTTTGTTGTTGTCACTTTCCCAGTGTCCCGTACAGCTTAAAAGCAGCAATTTTTTGATCCGTATGATTTGTGGATCCTGCTCAAGTTCTTGAACAATTTCTGTTAAAACTGCCGCTTGATTGCTCATGGCTTTTAAAGTTGGGAAACGACTGGTAGTTGATAGTTAAAAGGACGTTGACTGAGGTCAGTGGCTGAATAAGTAAGCTAAATAAAACTGAATAAATAAGCGAAAAAGGAGTGAATTAGGCTTGAGTGAGCAAAATTTTTAAAACTATTGAGGCTCGTTTACTTGCCCTCTCGTGTACTTGCACTTCGGGTAGATGTACCAAATGCAGCTGTGCACTCAGTGAGCCGTGAGCAGGGATTAACCCGTGGGCGTTAAAAATCAGAGGATGTTAAAAGGTAGGAGCTAAGGAAGAACTTAAAGAAAGTCCCCAAGGGAAGGTAAATGCTCGTTCGATTACTTTTCCTCGGAAAGAGCCCATTTTTAGATGGCCCTTCGAAACCGGTTTTAATATCCGATCTCGTTTGTGTTTCTCAAATTTCCCGCGTTTTTCGGCATTCTCTCTGTTTTTACCCCCTTGTGGACTTCCCTGATTTGCGGTTTTCTCTATACCTAAGGTGACGCAATCGGAGGCGGGTCAACATTGCCTTAAGGTCGGTCTAATAATTGGAACCCGGAACCGAAGACCTAAAGACGGTCTTGGCTAAGTAGATTGCAGTCAAATCAGGTTAGATACGTAGCGACCCTGTCAGTAGAAATACAAGCCTGGAGTAGATGCTTCCGGATGTTTCTAGCCCTTATGGCGTTTCGGGTTTCAAGACTTTATTCCGCTTTGATTCTTTTAGGGAGTTTATGGCGAGAGTAAATAAAACTACAACGGTTTAAAAAGCGGCACAGAAAAACGCCCCAGCTTTACCTTTTTATTCCTCTTATATTTCCCAATGATCATCCATCAAATTTGAAGTCTGATTCAACAGAAGCCAGCCTAGAAGACCCACGATAAAAAGCTAATCCGAGTATGGCATGACTCCTTCAAATCCCGTTGGAGAGACAGAGAAGCATGTGCTCGAATTCGGAGGCACTCCCCATTAGAACTCAATCATCTTCAACTTCAACGAGACGCTTTTGGCCGGAGCACAATCCCTGGTGGGTTTCTCGCACAACCTCAAACCCTCAATGGGCTTAGAGGCTGGCAGTGGGCTTAGGGGCTGACATCATTAAAAATGCGAGGTCTTTGGCTTCCAGGAAGAACGCAGTCCCGGTTCCTTGCGCTGTGGAGGGCGCGTAATCCCCACCGCGTCAAACTGATATCTAAGCAATGACACCCTTAGACCCTGTGAAGAGTCAATAACGCGCCTTGAGAGTCCCTGTGATTAGGAAGATGAAAGTGGATTTTTTGATACTCTAACTGAAAGGGCTTCTGGGCAAAGTGCTGGAGACGTCAGGCACACCAGCTCCATAACTGTTACATTAAGTAACCCAGGTAATTAGAGTTCGACGATCACGAATTTGCTAAGGCAATTTCGTTTAGAAAGTCGTCACACCAGAGGTTTTGGGGCAGTGGTCGGTTAGCACACGGCTTCGAAAACAAATTTCTCGCCTCCACCGTTTAGTTTCCTGGATAGATTCTGGACAAAGATTTCCTGCGACACTTGTTCACAAAAGCTCCAGCCACTAGATCGTTTACTAGTACTGTTCCTTAATTTAAGGTCTTTTTCTCGCCACCTCCATGAATATTTTTGCCGACCTTCTGCCTCCCAAATCTGCAGTTAAGCCGTCTAACAAGAAGACTCAGGCTGGACCGACGATTCAAAAACAGCGACGCGGTATTGAAATTAAGTCGAAGCGCGAAATTGAGATTATGCGTCAGGCTTCGGTGATCGTGGCGACGACGCTGAAGGAAATTATGGAGATCACGGAGCCGGGGATGACCACGGCGGATCTGGATGCTTACGCTGAGAAGCGGATTCGAGAAATGGGAGCGGTGCCCAGCTTTAAGGGGTACTGTGGATTCCCCGCCAGCATTTGCTCCAGCATTAACCATGAGGTGGTGCACGGTATTCCCAATAAGAAGAAGGTGATTCGTGAAGGGGATGTGCTGAAGGTGGACACGGGGGCGTTTTTTAATGGCTTCCATGGCGACTCTTGCGTAACGATTCTGGTGGGAGAGGTCAGTGATGAAGCGAAGCGCCTTTCCCAGGTGGCGGAAGAGTCTTTGTTTGCTGGGATTAATCAGGTGAAGGCAGGGGCAACCCTTTTGGATTTGGCGATCGCCATTGAAAAGGTGGCAAAATCGGCAGGCTACGCCATTGTGGAAGACTTCACTGGGCATGGCGTAGGGCGAAACCTACACGAGGAGCCGGCGGTGTTTAACTATCGCACCCGGTCTATTCCCAAGGTGAAGCTGCGGGCAGGGATGACTTTGGCGATTGAGCCGATTTTGAACGCTGGGAAGAAGACGACCAAGATTTTGGGTGATCGCTGGACGGCGGTGACCACAGACCGGTCCCTGTCGGCCCAGTGGGAGCACACCGTGCTGGTGACCAAGGACGGCTACGAGATTTTGACCGACCGCACCAAGGTTTAGGATGCGATTTGGGAGAAGGGTGGCAGGTCAATGGGATGAACAAATCCATTAATCGTATTCGGGAGTGGAGCACTTTCTGGTTGCTGGGGCTACTGTTGGTCGCCCTGGGAGTCTGGGCGTGGCTGGGCTCCCCTTCCAGTGCCCAGGCTGAGTTTTGCCGCACCCAGGGGGGGCAGGAAATTTGCCTGATGGATATTAAGCGCAGTGCGAAGCGATTTTGGGAATATCGGGCTATTGTTCGCGTTGATGGTAAGACCCGCCCCTGGGAGCTGTACAACTGTCGCGATCGCGTTCGAGTAGACGCCGACAACTGGCCATTGCCCTTTGAGAAAAATGGGGCGGGCACCTTGATTTGCAACACCTTGTATCATCGCGACCCGACGCCGTCCCAGTTAGGGTCTGGCTAGGGACTGTCATCATTTAAGTCTCAAGGCTTCAGCTGTAAGGGTTTCAGCTCCCAGTATTTTTCGCTTTAAAAGGGCGTTTACTTCCCATTACGTAAGGCTTCTGGCGCTCAATTGATGACACGCCCTGGGCGCGTTCCGTTAATCTTTGCCGATTTTTACTAACCCCTTAGAAACTAAATCCCCCAGGCTATAACGATGGGAGACAGGTGGGTGCATCACCAACGCCGTCCACCTAGATGCTTGGGATTTATTAGAAATTTATAGGGATTTAGGAAAAAGGGCTTAGTTATGGAACGTTCGATCCAGTTGTTTGGAGACGGCAAGGTTTATGAAATGGCGGACGGGGAGGCGGTTGGCGTTGTTGATACGGAAGGCTCCATTGACAAGCTGATTGAGGCGCTGCAAATGATGCCAGGCGATCGCTTCACCGTAGCCGCTTCCGACGCCGAAGCACCTTTTGTACAGAGCACTCGGGCCATTCCTCGCCAAATTAACGCTGAGGGATTGCGGTTGGTGAAAACCTATGAGGGGCTGTATCTCAAGTCCTATCAAGATGCGGTGGGGGTGTGGACCATTGGCTATGGCTGCACCGAGGGTATCGGTCCTGGAATGACCATTACCAAGCAAGAAGCGGAGGACATGCTGCGTCGGGAGCTGAGCAAGTTTGAGGCGGCCGTGGCAAAGTTCGTCAGCGTGGAGATTAACGACGATCAGTACAGTGCCCTAGTGGCGTTTAGCTATAACGTCGGTGCCTATGCACTGAAGAAATCTACGATGTTGCGCAAGCTGAACGGTGGCGATTACGCAGGCGCATCAAACGAGTTTCCTCGATGGGATAAAGCAGGCGGGCGATCGCTGCTAGGGCTTTCTCGGCGGCGACGGTCTGAGCGGGCGCTGTTTCTTGGTCAGTCCTGGGAAGGATTTCTAAATTGGCGACCGGGAGATGAGACCTCCAGCAGCACCAACAGCACCAGCGACGATAGCCGGCTGTTGCGATTGCAGAGTCCCTATATGCGTGGCGATGATGTGCGTGCCCTGCAAAATGCTTTAGTAAAAGTAGGGATTGACGTGGATGTGGATGGCATTTTTGGACGCGGCTCCGATAAGGGCGTTAAGGCATTTCAAGCCCAGAAGGGATTAGGCGCAGACGGCATTGTGGGCGCCAATACCCGTAAAGCTTTGGGACTTTAGGTTGACCTAAGCCCCTGGGGCAATGATGCCCTCACCGAACCCCTCCTCTTTAGGGAGAGGGGCTTTAGCGACTTGTTGTTGTTGCTGATTTACCGATTCAGACGCCACCTTTTCTGGCTTTGCTTTTGTCTTCTTTGGCGTAAAGCAGCGAAACAAGGCAGGCGGGAGATGGACATAAGCGCCGTTGAAAATAACCGTCGCTCTGCCGTTTAACTATTGAAACTCTTTATAAGCCCATGACTCGCAAAATTTATCCCCTGCTGGTGGCTTTGGATTTATACGACCCGTCGTCGCGGGTGCCATCCCTCAGCGGTTGTGTCACCGATATTGAGTCCATTGAGCTGTACTTGCGGGAGCAGGTGGCCGGCGACGATTGGGAATTGGTGGAGCCTCGAGTTCTAAAGAACGAGCAGGCCACTCGAGATGGGGTGATTGCAGGGTTTCAAGAGTTTCTGGGGCAGGCGACGGAAAATGATGTGGCTCTGTTTTACTATGCCGGGCATGGTGCCCAAGAGCGGGCTCCTGAGGAATTTCTGCCCCTGGAGCCGGACGGAATGAACGAAACCCTGGTGTGCTACGACAGCCGCACGACCACGGGACGGGACCTGGCTGACAAAGAGCTGCGATATTTAATTGCCCAGGTGGCGCAGAAAAATCCCCATATTTTGGTGTTGATGGATTGCTGCCATTCTGGTGGCGGCACTCGGGACGTGGCGGAAGGGACGCGCCAGGGACCGGCGGACGATCGCGTGCGCCCCTTGAGTAGCTATCTCTTTGCCCAGGATCTGGCGTTTCTTCAGGATTTGAACAGTGAGGGGAATTTGCCAGAGGGGCGCCATGTGGTGCTGTCCGCCTGTCGCGATTATCAGCTGGCGAAAGAATGCCGGGGCGAGGATGGTAAGGCTCACGGGGCGTTTTCTTACTATTTGCTGGAGACGTTGCAGCGGTCCCAGGGCAAGATGTCCTACCGGGAGCTGATTCGTAACCTCAACGCCTTGGTAAGCAGTAAGCAGCGGGACCAGTCGCCTTTGATTTATGCCACCAACGGAGAGGACCTGAGCCTGTCGTTTTTAGGCGGCGCGGCGTCTTCGGAGGTGTCTGATGGGTTTACGTTGACCTATAGCGATCGCGATCGCACCTGGTTTATCGATGGCGGCGCGGTGCACGGGGTACCGAAACCGTCGGGGGATCAGACGACGATGCTGGCGGTGATGCCGGTGGATGTGCCGGCGGAAGAGTCGCGATCCCTATCCCATGCGGTGGCGCGGCTGAAGGTGATCCGGGTGATGGGTAATCGCAGTCAGGTGGAGATCACTGAGGGGGAAGACAAGCTTTATAAAAGGGCTAGTTATCGGGCGATCGTCACCAGCACGCCCCTGCGCCCATTGATGGTGTTCTTCAAGGCAGACGAAGGGGAAGAGGCAGGCATTGAGCTGGCTCGCTCCACCTTCGCCACGTCCGGTCCGGCGGGGCAGCCGTCCCTGCAATTGAAGGAGGCAGAGCAGGCCTTTGGGGCGGATGTGACATTGCTGTGTCGCGATGGGCAGTTTTGGTTTGTCAATCCTGTGGATGATTTGCCGGTGGTGGGACCGGTGCCCCACACGGCTCAGGATAGCTATTCCCAGAAGGCGGCGGAACAGGCGATCGCCCGTCTGGAGCATATGGCGCGGTGGCAAACGGTGCTAGATCTTGCCGCCCCCGCCCGCAGCCAAATCCGCCCCGGCGACATTACCTTTGAAGTCCTGAAAGTCAGTGTCGATGGTGCTTTACAGCCACCGCTTGATGTTGGCTCCGGGGAAGTGTCCTTGCCCTACGAGTTGGATCGGGGAATATTGGTCAGCCCTGATATTGTGATTCGGCTGACCAATAACAGTCGCGCCTCGGTCTATTGCGACGTGCTGAGTTTGGACAGCGACTATTCCATTAACCGGTCGTTTTTCCTGCGGGAGCGAGAGTCAAACCGAGCCATCCGTATCGGACCAGGAGAATCCTTTGAAGATGATGTTTCCTTAGAGATCGATGAGGAAAAGATGGCGGCGGGCATCACCGTAGTCCGGGATGTTTTCAAGGTGATTATCAGCACCACTGATTTTGACGCCAGCTTGATGGTGCAAGATGGCTTGGATTTGCCGCCGCCGCCCACCCGCAATATTTCCGTCGAGGCAGGCACTTTGGATTTGATGATGGGGGGCGTTGGTACCCGGAAAGTGGTGCCCAGTAAGCGGCGGGCTGATGATTGGGTCACGATGCAAGTGGCTGTGGAGGTGGTGCGCCCTCAAGAGTCGATGGCGATCGGTGATGGGCGTACCGTGGAACTGCTGGAAGATCAGGTGACCGTGGAGCCCCATGGCTCCCTTAGGGCGGAGGCTAGCCTGACTAGCGCTGCCGTGGTGTCTCGGGATGTGGACGCGGGACCAACGATGCCCGCCATGTTGCAAATGGACCAATCGGTGGTGGGGGCGTTTCAGTTTTCTAGCACCCGCGGCAGTGATCCTGGTTTAAGCGTGCTGGAGATTTCCTCCTGTCCCAATCCTGATGCCGTCACTTCCGAAGATCCCCTAAAGTTGCGGGTCAATTCTTCCATTGCGGATAACGAAAAAGTATTGGCGCTGGGTAAGGAGGGGGATCTGTTTGTTCCGGTGGGGTATGGCAAATGTACGGGAGATGGCTGCACGGAAATTTCTATCGAAAAGCTTCCGGAGCCCCAGATCAGTAGCCGTAGCCTAACGGGATCGATGAAGATTTTCTTCCATAAGCTGGTGAGCGATCGCCTGGTGGGCAGCTTCGATGCGTACCCCCAGCTGGCGTCAGTGACGCTCGGTGATGGCCCCGATGCTAAGCCTAACTACAACATTGACGTGCCCCATGTAAAAGCTAGGGTGGCCGCCGCCAGCAATATTGTGATGTATATCCACGGCATCATTGGCGACACCGCCAGTATGGTGGGCAGCATCTGGGATGTGGGGCTGGTGGGCGACGGTGGCTATGACCTGGTATTAGCCTTCGACTACGAAAATCTTAATACCCCCATTGAAGGCAACGCCAAAAAGCTGCGGGAACGTCTGGAGGCGGTGGGGCTCGGCGCCGGTCACAGCAAAAATTTCCATATCATTGCTCACTCCATGGGGGGATTAGTGTCCCGCTGGTTTATTGAGCAGGAGGGGGGCAAAGATATGGTGCAGCACCTGAGTATGTTCGGCACTCCCAATGGGGGCTCTCCCTGGTCTGCAGTGCAGGATTGGGCATTTACCTCGCTGACCTTTGGGCTCAATAGCCTGTCGACGATGTTTTGGCCGGCGGGCACCGTGGCTCAGTTGCTAGACGCTTTCGACGATAGCGTGGTCAGTTTGGATCAAATGAACGTGAAGTCGGACTTTATTGCAGCGATCGCGGAAACCCCTGACCCGGGCATCCCCTACACCATTATTGCCGGCGATCGCTCCCTGTCCCCCCAGGCGAAGGACGCGGACGGGAAACTGTCCCCCAAGCTTATGGGCACCCTCACCAAATTCCTGGGCAAAACCATCGACACGGTGGTGGACACGGTGTTTATTAAGCAGCCCAATGATATTGCAGTGACCTTGGAAAGCATCAAGCGGGTGGATTCATCGCGATCGCCCCAGCCCAAAATCCTGCCGGACTCCGCCTGCGATCACCTTACCTATTTCGCCTCAGAGCCAGGGCTGGAGTGCTTGAAAGCTGCGCAAACGGCGGCATTGGCAGGTGATGGCGTAGAGGTCTCTGATGTTGTTAACCTTGACGCCGCCGATCAATCCCCCAGTACCGGTGAAACTAGCCGAGGCCTTGGGGAGATGCCAGCAGCACCTGCCCCGGTAGCGTTAGGGGCACCGGATCCAGCGCCACCGGAGCCATCGGATTCAGGTCCGTCAGCGGATACGGATGATTCCAGCCCGGCGGCGATGATCTTTTTTGGCACCGTTGTTGCCGTTACCGTCGGTATCGTTATTGCGGTGGTTATTGGTCTAAGCTGGCGATCGCCCGAGCCCGTCCCAGAAAATACCCCAGAAAATGCCCCATCGGAGGAATCCTCCCTCTTGTTACCGCCTGCTGGTTAAAAACCCTTCAAAAATATTCGCCTTTATCAATATTTGATAGGGTGTTTTAAAGCCTAAGACTTTGGTGTAACTGTTCACCAAGGCGGGCTAGTTGAAGGGCTTGGGGGATAGAGGCGATGGGCTTTGCTGAAGAGTTTGGATTGCTGTTGCGGGCACGATATCCGCTAATTTATGTGCCCACGGCGGAGGAGGAGCGCCTGGAAAAGGTGGTGACCCAACTGGCAAAGGACCAGGGCAACCGCGCCGTTTACGTGTGGGATTTTGTGGATGGCTACCAGGGCACTGCTAATGACGACGGAGTTGGGCGGCGCAATCCCCTACAGGCACTGGAACTTGTGGAGAAGCTGCCGGAAACGGCTCCCGCGATTTTTATCATGCGCGATTTCCAGCGGTTTGTGGACGATATTGCCGTATCTCGCAAGCTGCGAAACCTGGCCCGCCGCCTAAAATCCCAGCCCAAAAATATCGTAATCGTAGCTCCTCAGCTCACCATTCCCGACGATTTGCGGGAGGTGCTGACGGTGGCAGAATTTCCTTTGCCCAGTCGGCAAGAGGTGCGCGAAGAAATTCAGCGGCTGGGCATGGGCATGGGGGTTAGCCTTGGGGATCAGGCTCTGGATGAGCTGGCTCGCACTAGTCAGGGGTTATCCATTGAGCGGCTGCGTCGGGTTTTGGGACGGGCGGTTGCCGCGAAGGGTAGCCTAGACCAGGCGTCGGCGGAATTGATTTTGGACGAAAAGCGCCAGTCCATTCGTCAAACCCAAATCCTGGATTTTTACCCAGCTAAGGAACAAATTTCCGATATCGGCGGGCTGGACAACTTAAAAGAATGGCTGCTGCGACGCGGGGGGGCATTTTCTGAAAAGGCACGGCAGTATGGACTACCTCATCCCAAGGGGTTGCTGCTGGTGGGAATTCAGGGCACCGGTAAATCCTTGACCGCTAAGGCGATCGCCCACCACTGGCATTTACCGTTGCTGCGTCTGGATGTGGGTCGGCTCTTTGGCGGTCTGGTGGGGGAATCGGAATCCCGCACCCGCCAAACTATTCAGCTGGCGGAGGCGCTGGCGCCCTGCGTGCTGTGGATTGATGAAATCGACAAGGCTTTCGCCGGTCTGGGGGGCAAAGGGGACGCTGGTACCTCGTCGCGGGTATTTGGGACGTTTATTACCTGGATGGCAGAGAAAAGCACCCCGGTGTTTGTGGTGGCTACGGCGAACGATATTCAGAGCTTGCCGCCGGAGCTGTTGCGGAAAGGGCGCTTTGACGAAATTTTCTTTGTGGGGTTGCCCAACCGGTCGGAGCGGCGATCAATTTTTGAGGTGCATCTAAATCGTCTGCGCCCCCACGGCGTGCGCAACTATGATTTGGATCGGTTGGCTTACGAGTCCCCTGACTTTTCCGGGGCGGAAATTGAGCAGTGTTTAATTGAAGCGATGCACCTGGGCTTTAGCGAAGGGCGCGACTTTGTGACGGACGATATCGTAATTGCCATTAGCCAAATTGTGCCGCTGGCCCGTACGGCGAAGGAGCAAATTCAGGTGCTGCAAGATTGGGCGGCGGCGGGCAAGGCTCGGCTAGCTTCTCGCCAAAGTAGCTTGAGCGATCGCATTCAGCAGATCCAAGGCGCGGATGATTAGGGCGCTGGACTAACCGAAGCAAAAAACTTAGGAAAAAATCGGCAGAAAAATTACTGAATACGAGACTGATTGGGTTAGACCGATTAGCATAGATTTACTCAACCCACCATTGGCGTGGGCTAAATTGGGCATCAATCCAATCCTGGGCAATCTTTAAACGTGAAACAGGTATTGGACCGCTTTTGAAACTCTCTCAGGGAACCGATCCATGACATTTCTGGCGCGGGTATTTGGCTGGCTATTAAGTTTGGCGATGGGCTGGGCGATCGCCGGTATTTTGCTCCTAAGCGGCGCGACGATTATGGCGCGATATATCGTGGCGCAAATCGCTACCCTGCCGGAAAAACCCGCCTACGCCAACGAGGATTTAACCCCCGATACGGCGATCGCCCAGCTTCCCGCTGGATCACGCACCTTGCCCGTACGCACCGCCCCCCAGCCCAGTCCAGCCCCTCAAAACCAAACGCCCCAAAATCAAGCTCCCCAAAATCAAATCCCACCCACTCAACCGACCGCCCAGCTAGCCTCCGCCACCACCCCTCCAGCACAACCGGTATTACCGGAAGGGGCCTATCAAGCACGGGTCACTTACCCCCGTGGATTGGTCGTGCGCTCAGCACCCAGCCGTCGAGGCGATCGCGTAACCGGCGTGTACAAGCAGCAAACGGTAGTCATTCTGGGCAGCAGCGAAGACGGGCAGTGGCAGCGGGTGCAGCTAACCACCGGTCAGGAAGGCTGGGTTATCGGCGGCTACACCGTGCCTTTGGATGAAGCTATTGATGGAACGGCGATCGCCCGCTAATTCTCCGGCTAATTTTTACTATCTTCCCACTAGCCTTAGGCTATATTTTTGCAAAAATCTAAGCCCACCTATAGCGGCGACGGAGTGACTTAGGACAACAGTCTAAGACTTTGAGCAATG
>ERZ1740067.1335-NODE-1335-length-17141-cov-5.316926_pt1 | contig 17141 bp, 19 predicted proteins | sample MGYA00581736_ERZ1740067 | MGnify/ENA primary metagenome ERZ1740067 (study PRJEB43018, sample SAMN04849236) | marine metagenome | isolation source: floating plastic debris | place: Pacific Ocean | collected 2008-08-27 | study: EMG produced TPA metagenomics... | reverse complement strand
CAGCTGACCGCCTGATTGTGGCCGATAACAATGGCCGGCATGCCTGCAATGGTGCCGCCGCTGCGCACGGCATCACCAATGCGCATCTGTACCAAGTGCCAAAAGCCAGGCATCGTGAGGCCCAAATGGGGGTCATTGGCGAGCATGGGGGACCCGGACACGCTCCGCGACCCGCTCACCACCCAATTGTTTGAATTCTCGCCTCCTGGGCGTATCTTGATGGTGCTTTGCGGACTTGGCCTTCCGGCCCGCTCTAGGCCTAGCGTGCGCGCTAGGTCCTCCCACTCCATGGAAACATGGCCACCATCGGGATAGGGGCGCAAAAACTCCTGCGCTAGGTCCGGCGCAAGAGAGAGCCGTAGCTGCTCACGCGTCACTTCTTGAAACAGGTTGGTCGATAGATTTGACCAAAGCAGCTTGGTCACGAGCAAGCTGTCGATGGGTGACCAGGGCTCCATCTCGCGCATCAACAAGATATGTTCGGGCGTTTTGCGGTAGAGCTCTGACTGCAGATAAGCATTAATGCCAGCCGCATAGGCTTCGACACGCGCTTTGTCGGCCGCCGAAAACGCCTCCCAGCTATCTTGCGCTAAAGTGGGAAATGCCCAATGGCGCATATATTTATCAAACCCAAGGGTGATGCCGCCAAAGTGCTCACTCAGCCGGCCTCTCGCAGCGCGGCGCACCATATCCATTTGCCAAAGCCGGTCCTGCGCATGGGCAAAACCAAGGGCGAAGAGCGCATCGATTTCTGTATCAGCCTCGATATAAACCAAGGCGTTTGCATCACGGGAGATGGTCGCTCTCGAGGCGACCGTCGTATTGACTGTGCCCTCTAGAATAGGCAGGGAGCCTTTCGCACGGGTCCATTGCACAAATCCAAAGACTGCTGCAAGGCCGAGCAAGGCACCAAGGCCCAGAGCCGCCCATTTAAGCCCCTTTAAAATCCAGCGCATCAACGCGCCCTTCTAACAAATGAAAGATGGACGTCGCGGCGCCCTTCCTTTTTTGCTTTAACAGCGTAACGCGTTTCAGGCCAGTCTTGGGGTCTGCCTTGCCAGTCTTGGGCTGTTTTTGCCCGCCACTCAAAGGCCGGATGGACTAAGAGATGGCGCAAAGCCCAACAGCTATAGTCTGGCCAATCCGTTCCTATGCGCAGCTCTCCGCCAGGACGCAGGATGCGCGACAGGCTGTTCAGAAACTGCGGCTGGATGAGACGGCGTTTTGCGTGGCGCCATTTCGGCCAAGGGTCAGGGTGCAAGACAAAGACCCGGTCAACACTTTCGTCTGGGAACCGCTCAACGAAGCTTCGACCGTCGCCAGCACAGAGCCTGACATTATCCAATCCGCGCGCTGCACATCCCAGCAAGCATTTGGCAACACCAGTCTGGAAAGGCTCAACGCCAATCATCTGAACGTCTAGGTTTTGCTCGGCTTGCCACAACAGATGCTCACCACTGCCAAAGCCTATTTCAAGCCAGACCGTCTCACCGATGTCGGAGATATCTAAACAGGGGCCCGTATCATCCAGCCGCAGTGCAGGATAAATCCTTTCAAACGCAGATTTGTGAGACGGCCTGAGGCCCCCATGACCGACTTGACGGCCATAGAGCCTTAAACCTCTGCCGCGTTCCTCCACGCAGTCCCCTCGCCTTAAGACTTAGGTTTGCAAAGCACCTTTGAGCGCATCAGCCAGATCTGTTTTTTCCCAAGAAAAGCCGCCATCCTCCTCAGGTGTGCGGCCGAAGTGGCCGTAGGCAGCGGTACGCTCAAAGATGGGCTTGTTCAGGCCCAGATGCTCACGAATGCCTCTTGGCGACAGGTCCATCACTTGCGCCAGAGCCGTTTCAACAGCATCAGGGGTCACGCCATCGCGCGCCGTACCGTGCAGGTCGACATAAATAGACAGAGGTTTGGAGACGCCAATGGCATAGGCCAGCTGAATGGTACAGGCATCTGCCAAGTCCGCCGCGACAACATTTTTGGCAAGATAGCGCGCCGCATAAGCGGCTGACCGGTCAACCTTGGTCGGGTCTTTGCCAGAAAATGCGCCGCCCCCATGGGGCGCTGCGCCGCCATAGGTGTCCACAATGATTTTCCGGCCCGTCAGACCAGCATCACCGTCTGGTCCGCCCACTTCAAATTTACCGGTTGGATTGACATAGAATTCATCATCAGGACACATCCAGCCCTCAGGCAAAATGCCCTCAACGACGCTGCGAACATGTTCGCGAAGGTCATGCTGGTCATAGCCAGCGCTATGCTGGGTTGAGACCACAACCGAGGTCGCGCCCACCGGTTTGCCGTTTTCATAGCGCAAAGTAACTTGGCTTTTTGAATCTGGCTCTAGCATTGGCATGGACCCATCATGGCGCCCTTTTGCCAGTGCTTTGAGGATTTCATGGGAATAATAAATCGGCGCTGGCATCAAGGCTGGCGTTTCACGCGTGGCAAATCCAAACATGATCCCCTGGTCGCCAGCACCCTCATCCTTATTGCCGGCCGCATCCACGCCTTGGGCGATATCGGCTGACTGTTCATGCACGAAGCATTGGAAACTGGAATCCCGCCAATGAAAGCCATCTTGCTCATAACCAATCGCCTTCACGGCGCCTCGCGCGGCGCTTTCAAGTTCTTCCATCGACACCGGAATTGCTGACCTGACTTCGCCTGCCAGAACGATCTGATTGGTCGTCACCATGGTTTCGACGGCAACACGGGCTTGGCCGTCTTTGCTCAAATAGAGGTCTAGAATAGCATCCGATATGCGATCCGCCACTTTATCTGGATGACCTTCAGATACGGATTCACTGGTGAAGACGTAATCAGCTCTTGAGGCGAGGGACATGTAGAGGACTTTTCCTATAGTTAATGAACGGTTGGCGCGCTGTGTTGCACAGCTTCCTTACCAATCCAACAACCAATCGCAAAAAGCTGGCCTCTACCCCGCTAAACAGCGCATTAAGTCTAGCAATCGCCGCCGGACACCTCCGTCTTTGATGCGCTGGAACGACCTCAAGAACTCGTGTGTCTCCGGATCGATTTGAGGGGACCCATCAAACAAAGCGGCATCCTCGTGCACCGTCAGCGCGGTCAGCTCATCTGGGCTTTGATACCCTTCAAAAAAATATGGAATATCAACATCAAGAATTTGACTCAAATGATAGAGTCTTGAAGAGCCGATGCGGTTCATACCGCGTTCGTACTTCTGGACCTGCTGAAACGTCAAACCCAACGCTTTACCAAGTTTCTCCTGGCTCATTGACAGAGCGTTTCGACGCTTGCGGACTTGCTGGCCAACATGAATATCAACTGGATCTGGATGGTCTGCCACTAATCTCCCCCGCCCCGATTTACTCAAAAGTCCTTATACCACCCTAACAGGGTCTTTCGTTAAAGTTGTCTTATCATCTTATCAAAAGCTATCTGATTTCAGTATGCTCATACAACGCAATACTATTTTGCGCTCACCCGAATACAACCTAAAGCCAGAATGACAAGTGCAATAATAAAGGATAGGCTATCGCTTCCAGTTGAATAATAGAAGGTTTTAGACCTTAAAGGTTGAGGGAGTGCGGAAATAAGCACGTCTTTTTGCTCAATTGGCAAACTCGCAATCTTTCGACCATATGGATCAAAAACACTGCTTACACCTGTGCCGGTAGATCGAACGAGCGGGATGCCCTGCTCGATCGACCGGAGACGCGCCAAGTTCATGTGCTGGTATGGGCCAGCTGACATACCAAACCAGGCATCATTTGAGATGTTTAGCAGCCAATCTGGACGCTCTTCCAGCGCCGTAAGCATTCCCGGAAAGATACCTTCATAACAAATCAAAGGGGCAAATGGGGGAAGGGATTCTACAGCGACAACCGCTGGTCCAGGGCCAGGCTCAAATCCGGAAAGAACGTCCACCAGAGTCTCTGCGCCAAAAAGTCGAAAGATCCCTGCATAGGGGACATATTCTCCAAACGGAACCAGGTGAGACTTATCATAGCGCGCCACGAGATCGGTGTCTTTAAGCGCGAAGAGAGAATTGCGCGCCACCTGCCGGTCACCACGCTCTTCCAGCCGATTGGCGCCAAAGAGGAGAAGAGTGTCGGCGCCGAGGCGCTGCTGCAAATCGATTTGTGCCGCGCGAGACGTATCGATGAGATAGGGATAGGCAGTTTCTGGCCAGATAACGACCCGTTTATGATCAGTTGGGATTGCGGCTGATACTGATAGCGAAATGTGCGTCTCCAGATGGCTTTCCAGCAACGCTCTGTCCCATTTTTTATCCTGGGGGACATTTGCTTGGACCAGTATTAGCGATAAGTCAGGATGCACTGGCGCAGCGCCAGTCGGTATACGCCAAATTCCGTACACCGCTATGAGTGCCATCCCGCCAACACCCGCCGATACGAACATTGCTCGGCGCATGAAAGTCTTGGATGCGATAAGACCTGCGGCTGTAACTGAAACGATGAACACAGTTATTAGACTGAGGCCGAAGACACCGAAGACACTTGCCAACTGCGCCATGATCGGACGGCTGGCCCACAGCGCGCCAACGGGGTTCCAAGGAAAGCCGGTTAAAATTGCGCCCCGGCCGATTTCAGTTACCGTCCAAAAAACGGATAAGGCGCATCCGAATGTCCATGGAGAGCGGCGTGACCCTACGATAAACCAGGCAGATGCCGCAGCGACAGCAGGATAAATGGCCATGCCCAGTGCCAACGCAAAGACCGCAGCAAGGCCTTGCGCATAGCTAAAACCTTCCCGAACAGCAAAGGCGTTCGCTATCCAGGAAAAATTAATCAGGAATTGCCCGGCCCCAAATAGATACCCAAGCCCAAGTGCGCTCCGGAAACTGGCTGCATTGTAAATCAAGACAGCAAGCAGGCCGAAAGCTGGAAGCGCAAGCCATATCCAACTGGTCGGCGCAAAGCCCAAGGCAAAGGCTGCACCACCAGCGAGGGCGAGGACAAAGGACAACGACTTTCGCTCCGTCAAGCGCGCCCTGTATTGCCTGCGGCGCAATCAGTCCGCGACACCCGGACTTGCTTGATACGCCTTGGGTCTCCGTCAATCACTTCCAGGACCAGTCCCGCTGGGTGGGTAACATGTTCGCCGATAACTGGAACCCTGCCGGCCAAGGAAACGACCAGGCCGCCTAAGGTATCGACATCCACATCATCTTCCTGACTTGATAGGTCGGCGCCAAGCGTTACTTCGGCATCTTCAATGCTAAGGCGGGCGTCGGCAAGCCAAACGCCGTCGGTCAGCAGCGCGATGAAACTGGGCTGCGCCTCATCATGTTCATCTTCAATTTCGCCGACGATCTGCTCTACCAGATCTTCGATGGTAACAAGACCATCGGTTCCACCAAATTCATCAACGACAACAGCCATATGCATGCGCGCGGCACGCATGCGCGCCAATAGATCAATCACACGCATGGATGGCGGAACGTAGAGAACGGATCTGATTAGAGAAGCGATGGACGGTGGGCTGCTATCCGAGCCATTGATCGCGGGCGTTAAGGGCGCAACAACGTCTTTGATGTGGACCATGCCAATCACATTATCCATCGTATCGCTATAGACCGGGATGCGCGAATGGGCGGCATCGATGAACATCGCCACCAAACTCTCAAAGCTCTCCTGCTCATCAATCGCGATAATATCGGCGCGCGGCACCATCACATCATCAACGCGCACCTCATGATATTGCAATACGTTGCGGATCATGGTGCGCTCATCATCACCAAGATCGGCGTCAGCGGCCCCGCCTTGCAAATCTGCGGTGACAATATCTTCCAGAGCGCGACGCACGTCGCGGTCAGGCTTGGTAAAGAGCGCCTTCAGCCACGAAAAGAGACCACCTTTTGAGGTCTCCTGACTGACATTCAGTTCCCCGACAGGCCTAATTTGCGCATGTCGGGACACTGGCGCGCTCACGGATGCTGCGCTAGATGACGGCTCACCTAGCGCGGCGGGACTGGACGGCAAATCCTCTTCAGGTTCGCTTTCGCCCTTCTCAAACATAACGGGTTCCTGCATCTTTTTTTGATGGATCAGTGGGCCTCATATGGGTTGGCGAGACCCAGACTTTTGCAAATCTCCATTTCGAGCGCCTCCATTTCCCCAGCGGCACTGTCATTGTGATGATCAAATCCTAAGAGATGTAAAACGCCATGAACGATAAGATGCGTGAAATGCGCGACCGGTTCAATCCTTTTGAGGCGGGCTTCTTCAACAACGGTTTCAAAAGCAAAAGACATATCGCCTAGCATGAGGGGCGGAGCAGTCGGCCCGATCCGCGCAATGCTATGCGGTTCATGAACCGGAAAAGAGAGCACGTTCGTCGGTTTATCTTTCTGTCGATATCTCGCATTGAGCATCTGTTGTTCGGCATTGTCGGTCAGCAACGCAGAAATTTCGACCGCACGCTCGGTAAACTCCACATCGAGCCGGCTTAACACGCGTTCGCACGTGTCCTGCAAAACACTATCCGGCTGCGACAGGATTGAATTCCAAGCTGGCTGTGTCACGTCGCTATGGACAATCAAGGGCATTAACTCGCGGCGCCTGACGCTTCGCCGCGCTCCGCCTTATCAGCGGCATCATAGGCATCCACAATCCGCCCCACCAATGGATGGCGCACCACGTCTTCCGGCCGAAAGCGAATAATTGAAATGCCAGAGACATGCCCCAGCGTATTAACAGCGTGGGCGAGACCCGACCTTGTTTTGGGTGGCAAATCAACCTGGCTAGGGTCCCCGGCAATCACCATCTGCGAGTTTTCGCCAAATCGCGTGAGGAACATCTTCATCTGCATTACCGTCGCATTCTGCGCTTCATCTAAAATGATAAAAGCGTTTGACAGCGTTCGGCCGCGCATGAACGCAAGCGGTGCAATTTCAATTTCGCCTGATTGCATGCGCCGCTCGACGAAGTCGGCCGGCAAAAGGTCATCAAGAGCATCATAAAGCGGGCGCAGATATGGGTCGACTTTCTCGCGCATATCGCCTGGCAAAAACCCCAGATTCTCTCCGGCTTCGACAGCTGGCCGCGATAAAATTATTTTATCAACCTGGCCGGCCAGCATGGCAGCAACGGCCTGAGCAACGGCAAGATAGGTTTTGCCTGTACCGGCTGGCCCGATCCCAAATACCATCGGTGTATCAGCAAGCCGCGCGATATAGTCAGCCTGGGTAGGCGAGCGCGGACGCAAAGTCTTCTTGCGAATTTGAATACTGACTTTGCTGGTTTTTGACGCTTTCGGACCCGCCTTACCCGATGCTGATTGCGCCGGTGGACTAGTCGCAGCGCTGCCTAGTGCCGACATGCGCTCTGCCATTCGGAGTGCACCGTCAACGTCGCCCAATTCTAAGTGTTGGCCGACTTTCGCTTGCCCATAACGCTCCTCTTAGACGATTTGCGCCTTTGTGACGGCGTCTTCGTCTCCAGTGATAGCCAACTCATTACCTTTGCTGGATAATTCCAGGGAGAGCGCCGCTTCTATCTGAGACAGATTCTTATTGTACTCGCCATAGAGAAGCGGCAGCAAAGAATTGTCAGAAAACGACAAGACACGAGTCAGTGATTTCAAGCCGCCTTTGCCATGACGACCTGACGGACGGATTTCTCCTTCGCTTTCAATGACCACGTCTTCGCTAAAGGGGGTGGCATCAGGCAACGTCTGGTAAATCCTTCTGCAGCAGCGCTCCCTTTAAAGAATTGGGGCCAGCATGTTGAATATGGCAGTCCAAAATGCGCCCGATAACCGCGCTGGGGTCAGATAGATACGGCACGTCTATGTGCACAGCCTGCATATAGGGCGTGCGTCCGATAAATTGACCAGGTTTTTTCCCGAGGCGTTCAAACAAAACAGGCTGCGTTGTTCCAACCTTTGATTGATTAAACGCCAATTGCTGGGCATTGAGTATGTGTTGCAGAACAGCCAAGCGCTCAGATTTGACCTCTTCCGGCACCTGGTCCTCTCGCTCAGCACCCGGTGTTCCTGCACGTGGCGAATACTTGAACGAATAGCATTGCGCGTATTCGACGGTCTCAACCAGATCTAGCGTATCCTGAAAATCAGCATCCGTTTCGCCCGGAAATCCTACGATGATATCGCTGGATAGGGCCAAGTCCGGTCTGGCGTCTCGCAGTTTCGCAACGATATCAAAATAAAGGGACCGTCCATGGCGCCGGTTCATCGCTTTCAGAACACGGTCTGAGCCCGATTGAACTGGCAAATGCAGATATGGCATCACTTGAGGGATGTCGCGGTGCGCCGCGATGAGCTGTTCGTCCATATCCTTGGGATGGGATGTCGTGTATCGCAGCCGCTCAATCCCCCCAATTTCCGCCAATTGGTGCAGCAGACCAGATAGCGTTTCTGTGCCACCGGCATCCGTCGCACCATGGTAAGCATTCACATTTTGCCCAAGCAAGGTAATGTCCTTCGCGCCGCGGGCGACAAGATTTTGAGCCTCATCCAATAGGTCAGCAACTGGCCGAGAGTATTCGGCCCCTCGCGTATATGGCACGACGCAAAACGTGCAAAATTTATCGCAGCCTTCCTGGATGGTTAAGAATGCCGCGGGCTGCACTGGCGCATTGCGCTGGCTCGCTTTTTTAAGCGCCTCAAATTTATCATCAGCTGCAAAATCCTGGCGAACAGCGTTCTTGCGATCTTGCTTCAACAGCTCAGGGAGATCTTGATAAGCTTGCGGGCCGACCACGACATCTACGTTGGAGGCTCGGCGCAGCATCTCTTCGCCTTCAGCCTGCGCTACACATCCCGCCACAGCAATTTTCATCGCCTGGCCAGTTTCGCCTTGCTTTGCCTGGATGATGCGAAGCCGGCCAAGTTCCGAATAGACCTTCTCAGCCGCTTTTTCGCGGATGTGGCATGTATTGAGAACCGTTAAATCCGCCTCTTCTGGGGAGGCTGTTATCTCATAGCCCTCTTTTGAGAGCATATTCTCGATACGCTCGGAATCATACACATTCATCTGACACCCATATGTCTTGATGAAGGCTTTCCGCGGCGCCGCGCTCTTAGCGTCTATATTCGTACCGGTTTTTTTCACTGGAGCCGCTTACGCAAGTTCCTCTCGATTTGCAACCAAATGCCCCGGCTCCATGCGTCCGGAATTGGCCAGCCGCACACCTTGACCGACCACCTGTTCACAATGGAGCGCCAATGCCTTGCGGCTACCAAACTCTTCAAGCCGCACGGGCTCATGAAAGTGCACCGTTGCATCGATTGCGCTGAGGCGCATCACTTGCACGAAGTGGGGTAGGAACTCCATGTCACCGACCCATGAAATTCGGTGGCGATTTGCGCGTACCAGGGGAATCGAATTGACGTCGGTGTATGCCAATGAAATTGGCTGGATAACTGGCTCAAGCCCGGCTTGCTGCGCGGCTTCAACAACTGAGAAAAGGGCCGATTTGAAAGGCAATACACCATTGCCTGCGCTCGACGTCCCTTCAGGAAACAAAATGACATTATGTCCTTGCGCCAAATGATCGACGATTTGATTGCGTTGGTCAGCGCTGGACGTTCGGCGTTCGCGGACGACGAAAATAGTTCTTTGCAGGACCGCAAGAAGCCCAAACAGACCCCAATTTTCTATTTCGGCTTTCGCAACAAAGCTGCCAGGCACCAGGGAGCCAAGCAAAGGAATATCCAACCAAGAGATATGGTTACAGACGAATAATATGCCGCCTGCCTTCGTTCTTTGTCCAAGCTCGCGCCGGTTTATGCCGAAGCACCAGCAAATGATCGTGTGAAATATGCGCGGAATGACGGTGTAAACACGGGGAAAAATTTTGACGATCAGCGCCTGGAAAGGAAGTAGAAGAACGATTGCTACAGCAGCCGGCAACAGGGTCCTAAGAGCGGCGCCATTTAACTTTGCTTCTCCACGCTCAATTGCGCCAAATTCGCCGCGATTGGTTTCGGCTTCCAAGTGACGGGAAGGCGCTGTGTCAGTCACATTCTTAAAAGGCTATGCTTTGCGCTTACGGCCGTAGAGTTCCATCCGATGGTCAACAAGCTCATAGCCAAGTTCAGCGGCAATCTCTTCTTGGAGTTGTTCAATGCGCTCGTTTTGAAACTCAATAACTTCGCCACTCTCCAAATCAATAAGATGGTCGTGATGTTCATCCGTGGCAGGTTCATAGCGCGAACGGCCATCGCGAAAGTCATGGCGTTCTACAATGCCAGCTTCTTCAAAAAGACGCACCGTTCGGTAGACCGTCGCAATGGAAATTCTTGGATCAGCCTGAACAGCCCGTCGATACAACTCCTCTACATCTGGGTGATCCTCAGCATCACTCATGACTTTTGCAATGACGCGGCGCTGGTCGGTCATACGCAGCCCACGCTCGGCACATAGACTTTCCAAATCGATCATTGCTGTCTCCATTATGCATTCAAGGCGGATGGCGGATTAAGCCGCCGTTCTAAGCGTCTAGTATATGGTAAACTAGCGTGCCGTGACCAGTCGCCCAGAAGAAAAAAGTATAAGCCTTAACTCATATTTTCTCAGGAGCGAGTGCTTATCAATTACTTGATTTAAAAGCTATCCGTACCCCAACTACCGCTTGCCGCGGCCTTTCCCAAGTCCAATTTGTTTTGCAAGCTTTCTACGTTGTTCAGCGTAGTTGGGTGCCACCATTGGATAGTCAGAAGGAAGATTCCAACGTTCCCGATATTCGTCAGGTGTCATATCATAGCGCGTTTTTAAATGCCTTTTTAGCATCTTCAACTTTTTGCCATCTTCCAAACAAACGATATAATCTGGCTGAATGGATTTGCGGATGGAAACAGCCGGTTCTGGGCGCGGAGCCTCCTCTTCCTCTGGTGTTTCTAAGGTGGCTAAGGACTGATACACCTGCTTGATAAGGTTGGGGACATCAGAGACCGCAACCGTATTGTTAGAAACATGAGACGAAACAATATCTGCCGTAAGAGATAAAATATCTTCAGATGATGGCGTTTGCGTATTCATGGCGTTTTCTTTCAAATAAGTTTTAGAGACTTCGTTGACGTTTATTTTATAGCTGTCATGTCAACGCCTAAGGCTTCTGTCAACGATAAAAGGCGAGGCTTAGAGCAAAATTAACAATACAATTGCGCATAGTATTTACACTGCACCTAAATACGACGTTCTAGTGTCAGAGCGGGTGCGGTCTTTCCAGCTTTATTTCGGTAATAACCAGGGCGCTGACCCACTGTGATAAATCCCAATTTCCTATAAAGCGCCCTTGCTGCCTCATTACATTCACGAACTTCAAGAAATACCCGCCGAATTCGGCGGCTCTTTGCATCCTTAAAAAAGTCTTCTAGCAGTTTTTGGCCAATACCCTGGCGCCGAAACTGCGTATCAACGCCGATGAGCAGGATTTCTGCTTCATCCATCACCTGCCGCGCCAAAACAAATCCTATCAAAGGATCGCTCTTAGCTGACCCGTCTGCCTTGGCAGCGCGGGCGCGGACGCCGCCCATGGAGAGGGCTGACTTGACGTCCCCAGCACTCCAGCGCTCGCCCCATGCCGTGGGAAAGCTGGCGGTGTTGAGGCTGGCCAGAGCTTCGGCATCAGCGGAGCGGATATCCTGGAACTCGATCTTCATGCCTTTTCCCTAAAGCGGCTTAGCGCGTTGCTCAACGCGTTTGCAGCTTTGGCGGCTGCGCTATGGCGTCCGGGGCGCGCACATAGAGCGGGGCCACTTGGCCATGCAGCACCGCTGGGCGCCAGTCCGTCAGCTGCGCCATGGCCGCTGTCAGGGCAGCAGGCTCCCCCTGCTCTTCTATCAGCGCTGCGCCTTGCCAATGCCCATAGACATCAGCGACCTGATGATTTGGCACGGCTGCTGGCGATGTCAGCGGGTCCGCCAGGCTGGAGAAGAGCTGCATGAACCGCTCTGACCGCCGCGCATCCAGGCTTACCAAGCGCGGGTCAGGCGCATCGCTGGTTGCCGCGACCACCTGCAACCGGTTGAGCGGCACGAGCAATGCACCTGTAATGGCAGCGCGAGCCCGGGCGACGGAAAGGCCAACCCGCAGACCGGTGAAACTGCCAGGGCCGACGGTGACGCCAATCCGGGCGAAGCGATACGCCGCCGGCAACTCTGCCTCGTCCAGCAGCGCCGCTAGCGCTGGCATGATGGCCTCGGCATGGCCAACCGGCATGCCCTCCCAATGCGCGGCCATCACCTTTGGCCCATCTGCAATGGCCAGGATCAGCGCTGCGCCGCAGGTATCAATAACCAAGTTCAACAGCGCGTGCGGCCTCGCCCTTTAGAGCACCTGGTTTGCGTCATCAACGGCAAGGCGCGGGCTGCGGTCAAACAGCTGTTCCGTCGTGCCTTTGCCAATGGCGCAGATGAAGTTTGATTTTACCGTCGTGCCGGCAAAAAACGCATCATCCACCGCCGCATTGTCAAACCCGCTCATGGGCCCACAATCAAAGCCCAGCGACCGCGCCGCCAGCATTAAATATGCACCCTGCAGCGTCCCATTGCGAAAGGCCGTCGCCTCGGCCACGGCGGCAGAGCCGGAAAACCAGTCCTTCGCCCCCGGGTTATGGGGAAAGAGCTCTGGAATGCGCTCATAAAATTCCAAATCATGGGCCACGATGACCGTCGCAGAAGCCGTCAGCACCTTTTGCGTATTACCCTGGCTCACACAGGCGGCCAGCTTCTCTTTGGCTTCTGGCGAGCGCACCCAGACAAAGCGTGCTGGGCTACAATTGGCGCTTGTCGGCCCCCACTTCATCAGCTCATAGATCGCCTGGATGTTGACGTCGCTGATCGGGGTATCCGCCCAGGTGTTATAAGACCGTGCTTCCCGGAACAGCGTGTCGAGGTCTTTATCGCTGAGAATATCTGCCATGCCCTGCCCTTCTGCCCTACCTGCTAGACCGATTCTACGCTGCTCACCTCAGGCACATAGTGCTTGAGAAGGTTCTCAATGCCGTTTTTCAGCGTAATCGTCGAGGACGGGCAGCCCGCGCAGGCGCCCTGCATGTGCAGATAAACGGTGCCCGCTTTAAAGCCCTGATAAATGATGTCCCCTCCATCGCGGGCCACGGCCGGGCGCACCTTGCTGTCAATCAGGTCCTTGATCTGTGTGATGATGGGCGCATCGGCCGGGTCATCGTCAAAATCCGTGCGGCTCTCTTCTTCCACATCATCGGCCATGCGCGGCGCGCCAGAGGTGAAATGATCCATGATGACGCCCAGCACCTGGGGCTTCAGCGCCGCCCAATCGGTCCCCGCCTGGCTCACCGAAATAAAGTCCATCCCAAAGAAAACGCCCGTCACGTCGCCGAGTGAAAACAGCGCCTCAGCCAGCGGCGAAGCCTCCGCCGCTTCGGGCGTATCGAAGTTGATTGACCCGTCGGTATAAACCGCCTGGCCAGGGTTAAACTTCAGCGTATTCGGATTGGGGGTCGGCTCCGTTGAAATAAACATGCCAAGTCCTTTTCATCTCGCAGCGTCAAGGCGCGCTGCAGTCTCTGCCTCGTTAGGTGGCAACGCCGCAAACGCCCGTCAAGCCAATACCGCCCACAAGCGGGTTTAAAAGCACTTTCCAATCAAAGGATGGCCAATCAAAGGATGGCCAATCAAAGGATGGCCAATCAAAGCAAAGGGCTGCGCTTAGCACGCAAGTGGGCGGGCGGTCGTTGGGTCCAAAAGTCACAAAAGTCACACCTGTCTATAAACGGGAGGGCTGGCCCTACCCTTTTGATCTGTCATCACTTTATGCGAAATCTGGCCTGTAGGACACTGCTAATGAATGCTAGCGCCATCGGGCCTTCAGCTGGGTCAAACACAGATGTGTAAACCCCAAGCCCTAGCCCTGTTCTACAGACGAGACTGTCAGGGCGTTGACAGCATCATAAGCCCATTGCACCTTTTTCTCGGACGGTGGCGACCGCTTCGTCGGCGATGGTGGCCACACCGTCAAGAAAAAAGTCGGTCCGCCCCTCCCAGTCACCGTCCAGGCGCACCGCCGTCAGCCGGCGGAAATACTCCTCGCGATGGCGCTTGAAGAACAGGCTGATGTAGAGCAACGGCGCCTTCAATAGCCCTAAGTGTCGAGACAGCAGCGTAGACTACTGCGTCCCTGTGCGATACCGTAATCGTTAACCATTGATCTTCGGGATCTGATCCCAGTAATTAATTGATTTCTGGGTTTTGGGCAATATTGGGGACGCTCATTATGGCAAAAGGTACAGTAAAATTTTTTAATGTTACAAAAGGTTATGGCTTCATACAGCCAAATGACGGCGGAAGCGATGTATTTGTACATATCTCCGCCCTGGAACGGGCTGGCCTCTTTGTGCTGGAAGAGGGCCAGCCGGTAGAGTTCGATATCGAAACAGGGCGAGATGGCAAAGCCACAGCTCAAAACATTCAACTAAGCGGCACGCACGGGAGCGGCAACGGTCCACGGGGCTAATCTAATGAAATTGCCCGTTTCGTTCGGCAGCCGGCTATTTTATCGCGTTGTTGTCCCTGGTTTTATCACCTCATTCGCTCTGCATATACAGGTGTATCCAAATTTTCTCTCATTGCCGCTAGACACAGCGAGAACCGTACAGTTTATAACATCCATACTCATTCTGGGTTGGCTTTTTCTTCTTGCTGACAAAGCCATATATATGATTTTGGAGGGGCGGCGTTATTGGCCTCGCATAGTTCGAGATTATTTCTTAAATCTCGAAAGAGCCCGCCTATTAAACATTCATAAGACCATGCGAAAGCATGATACGCACAGAAACTCTAATACTATAAAGGCGAGTGATAGGGCCGAATTTGACCGAATTTACTTAGAGAACGCGGTGGTTCTCGCCCAGTTCCCGCTGAGTGAGCGTACTATGATGCCGGTACCGCTTTGGCCAACACGAGCGGGTAATCTCATAGCGGCTTATGAGCAATATTCATATCTCAAGTATGGAATGGACTCTGTCTTTTTCTGGCCCAGGATTTGGTTATCCATGGACGGCAGTGTGCGCGAGGAAATTGATAACAGCCAAGCACAGGCTGATGGAGCGATTTATGCCGCAGTGTCATTCGCCATTTCAGGTCTTGTGATATTTTTATTTTCCATAATAAAAAAGGCTGGGTGGATTGATATCGGCATGGGATTATTTAACGCCTTTGTCGTGCTGATAGTGATGGTATTTCTATCTTATCTATTTTATAGAGTGTCTTTGTTTTCATTGCAGCAGTTTGGTGATTTATTCATGTCATCTTTCGATAAATATAGAAATTCTATAGATTTTAAGGAAATAGAAGATATGATTTCATCCCATGACAACATAAAAGAGAAGAGTTTGGTTGAGCGTAACATGGCGATTTGGCGCTTTCTTAAATGGCAGCGCTTGCGGAAAGACAGGGGAACATCAAATGTTCGTGCTCGGCTGCCTTGATGCTCAATACGACCTACAGACTGCTCCTTTCCAGGCACCGCACGAACAACTTCTCGGCGCCGCCAAGGAACAACGCTTCCGGCGAGAACCCGCCGCCAGGGGAAAATGGGGACAGGAAAATGGAAAAAAGGAAAAAAGGGGACTATAGAAAAAAGAGAAAAAAGGGGACAGAAAAAAGGGGACAGTATACTTTTTGTCTCAGTATATTTTATCTCTGTCTCTGTTTTCCCTGCGACTGTTTATATATGCTGTACTCCGGGCTGAATCTGGTGGCGGAATACACCACCAGCGACACTAACCCAAACACAGTCAGAAACCGCTATGTTCCGGGGCCGGGCACGGATGAGCCTCTGGTCTGGTATACGACCATCAGCACCGCCTCGGAAAAATGGGGAAAAATGGCGAGACTGCACCAATCAACGGCGCTCTGTTCCCCTCTACGCCCTCATTATGGCATGGATCCCAGAACAAGTCTGGCGCACTTTTACGCTAGCATGAGCATCCGGTGGGCTTCTCAAGCCAACATAAACCCAGCGCCGTCAAAACACTCACTCTCCCCCGCCAGCACTTAGGCTGCGCGCAAGCCAGTTGGCAACATCATCGGGATACATCACCTCACATCCCTTAGGAGAGGCAGCCTTCTTTTTGATCCAGGCGATGCTGCCGGGTTTGCCGCCCTCGCCGCCTGTGGCCAGGGCGCACGCTTTAGGACGGCGTCAGGTTTAGGGATAGCTGCGTCTCAAGAAAGCGGGGTCGCCAGGACGGATTAGCGGCTAGACCGGAAAATTGTTGGCTCACCGCCTTTGGGCAGGTCCCCAGCGGCGCCATAGAGGAAGCCTTGACCATAGTCGGCTTGAAGCTCTGCGAGGCAAGTGTGCTGCTCTTCTGTTTCGATCCACTCAGCGACGGTTTCTATGCCCAGTTCGCGGCACAGGCTGATCATGGCGCGCAGGAAGGCTTTTGCGTTGGGGTCCGCTAAAGCATCGCGGATATAGGGACCGTCGATTTTCACGCAATCCACTGGGAGCGCCCGCAGATATTGAAAGCCAGATGCGCCGGCGCCGAAGTCATCCAGGCACATCTTAAAGCCAAGCCCCTGAATTTTCTTCACAATTTCGGACAAGCCAGCCAAATCAGCGATTTGAAAACTCTCCGTAATTTCAAGCTGCAGGTCATTGCAGCAAGAAACGTTCTTCTTCAAAAGCTTGAGCAGTTCGTCGCAAAAGCTGGCCTTACCCAGGGAGTATCCGGAGATATTGGCAGCTAATTTGACAGGGCTTTTTAGCCCCTTAGCGAGAATGATCTCTTTAAAGGCCTGCTTTAGGACGGCCAGATCATAGTCCGCGATGAGGCCAGTTTGTTCGGCAAAGCCAATGGCGTCGCCAGGGCCGTCAAAGTCTATATCCTTATGGAAGCGTGAGAGCGCTTCATAATGATGGATCGTGCGGTCCTTGAGCGAGACAATCGGCTGATACCGCAGAGTGAACTTCCTATCAGTGATGATTTTGCGGAAGGCGTGAGCTTTCTCCACATTGTCTTGCAGCAAGCTGTCGTATGACTTGGCGATATCTTCAAAAGATGTGGTCTCGCCGCTTTCAACCAGGGCCTTGAGCGTGTGGAGGAAAATCTCCGGCTGCACAGAAGCGGTATTGCCTGACCCGAGGCTCATGCCCTGCAGGGAGACCCCGGAACTGACCT
>ERZ1740067.1333-NODE-1333-length-17158-cov-5.003508_pt1 | contig 17158 bp, 14 predicted proteins | sample MGYA00581736_ERZ1740067 | MGnify/ENA primary metagenome ERZ1740067 (study PRJEB43018, sample SAMN04849236) | marine metagenome | isolation source: floating plastic debris | place: Pacific Ocean | collected 2008-08-27 | study: EMG produced TPA metagenomics... | reverse complement strand
GGCACGACGCGGCGGCGGAAGGCTGTGTTCTTGATCTCTAGAAAATTCGTCCGACTGCCAAAATTCTCTGGCAACGATAAAAAGGTCATCAGGAAGGCTTGGACTAGGCTTTCGACAAGCACAAAGCCCGGCACATTTGGATCGTCTTCATAATGCGGCGGGAAGAACCACTCATTGTAGGTGAAATTTTTCTGCGCCACCGCCCGCTCTCCCGGGATGCAGTCCGTCACCTTGTCGATGAACAGCATGGGGAAGCGATTACACTGGGCCTTCAAAATTCCCTTGATGTCAAAGACCTTGCTTGGCTCCACATCAGCCATCGAGGGCGACCCCATATTTGCCAAGGATTTCTTTGCCTTTGACGAAGCTGGAAAACTCGACGATGTCGTCAATGTCGAGCTCGACGTCGAACTTTTCTTCAAGCTCTGTCATCAGCTGCATATGGCCCAAGCTGTCCCACGTTTCGACAGATTGGTATGCGAGGGTGGCCAAATCCCCTTCCGGTACACGGAAAGTGTCAACAAAAGCGGACTTATACTGACTGAGGTTCGACATGCCGGAACTCTCCTCGCGTTAACCATGTTTTGTGTAGACGTAGACCTGCGATAGTAAACGGGTGCTTAAATGGCAGTGGATATTTGCCGCCGACAGGTTGTTTGAGGAATATGTCGTGGACACCGCGGTCGCGCCGATGGAGAAGCAATGCGCATAGGCCATATGGTTGATGAAATAGCCAAGGCCCATGTTTTGATAGGCCGGGAAGATAGCAGCCAGCAGGGATGAATAGCGCTTCGGCCCCGTCTCGCGCACCAGGAAGAAACCCACAAATTTGCCTTTGAAAGAAATGGCATGCAGCACGCCGCCGCGGTCCAGCTCATCGCCAATCCAGCCGCAATAGCGGTTGGCCGCTTGCTCGGCTGTAAACTGCGCATCTAGTGAATAACGGTCCGTTGAGAACAGGCCATTACGGATGTGGCGAAAGGTTTCCACCTGCTCGGCATCCGTCGCTGGTGCGGCTTTAAGGGCGGATGCATAGCGCTGCTGCAGGCTATCCAGCGCGGGCAGCTTGGTAACTTCAACTGTGGACAACATTTCGCGAAAGCGCAAGCCCTCCTCTTCAAGAGTTGGCGTCAGATGCGCCTCTGGGATTGGGACTTTCACGCAGATATAGTCAGCGTCGGTCAGCTCTGAGAGTTGCGCTGAAATGCTACCGGGTGTGTCGTCCTCCGCTACCTCAGCCTCATAGACATTGAGGCCAAGATTGCGCTGTTCCCAAACGGCATGCACGAGCTTCATCGCGGAAAACTCCGCGACATGGCGTGGATGAGGTCTTTGCCTTCCCAAATGAAGGAGAAATTGGAACTGCTGCCAACGGGCGCAATGCGGTCAATACCCTTCATGCCTTGCGCTGCCATGGTTCGCAGAATGTCGTCTTTGACGTCGCCGATAACGCTCAGGGTTTGGCAGCGGTGATCAAGATGACGGCCCAATGCGGACAGATCTTCAATATCCGTTTGAAGAAACAGGCCTTCCGATCCTGACCAAGGCATGACGGGCGCCGCGGCTTCACCAAGATTGAGAACTTTCAAATTGGGATGAAGATGTGCGCCCGCTTCAGCCACATCATGATGCGCCGCCATCTGCGCCATGCTTTTGAAATGGCGGACACCGAGGCCGGGCTTCGTCTCATAGCTTGGCGAGGTCAAAAGGCTTGCCAGAGCTGGCCAAAACCGCGCTTTTGCAGCGCTACAAGCGTCGGCATTGCCAAGCCAGAACACGAGTTTCGGCGACGTGCAGGCTTGCTGTTCGAAGGGATAAATGTCGTTGTAAACTCTTTGCGCTGTTTCCGCTGGATCGCAGTCTTCCAGATAGAACGCCGCATCAATCAGCAGGGCCGAATAGCGGTTCGCGAACTGGATTTCAGTAGCTTGCGGCTGGGTTGGAATGCCCTTGAAAAACGCAATGGTCTCATCGCCGCCCCACACCACGCGGATGTCGCACGCCTTTGACAATATCTGGTTGTAGTCTGACGTGTGGTCATATTGGATGACGGCTGCCACATCCGGCAAATCTGCTTGCGCCAAGGCTTCGTTCAGCAACGTGACCAAGATGCCTGCTTGCTCAAAATCTTTTGATGACACCCGAACGATCGTTGGGTTGCCTGCCAGGAGCGATGCCGCGAGCGAATAGGCAAAGTTAAGCGGAACATTGGCCGGACCAATATGAAAGGCGAGGCCACGGCCAAGCAGGGTGCGGTCAGCGAGATAGCCCTGCTTGATCGTCTCTAAATGTCTGGCCCGCACGAAAAAGCCAAAAGCCGCCAAATCCGGAAAGGCACGCGCTTTTGGATGCACCATGATTTTCTGGTGCAGCGCATCGAACATAGCGATGATTCGGTCATCAAACGCCGGAAAAGGCGCCGCGTCCAAGACCGCATCTATGGCACTATGGTCCATCATGCAGCGGCCTCATAGGTGTCGCTGCAGCCTCTGATTTCCGCCTGTTCAAGGCGGCCATGAATGGAAAAATACTTGCCCGGCTGGCCGCACGGGCACCCACCATCCCCATGCACCGTTCCCAGGTCTTCGGTTAGAATTGAAAAGCCGGGATAGGACGTCGGCAAGACCGACAAGACTTGCATGACGCCAGACGTCCCTGGCGGTGCGATCTCCAGCGTATCTGGGTCGCGGCAAAGGATGTCGTTATGGGCATTGGTATGCAGGAAGCCCGCGTCGCAGCCCATGTAAATCGAGCCGGTTTGCTCGACCATCCCATAATAGTCTCGCACAGTTTTCACGCAGGGCAGCTTTGCTGTCACGGCTTCGCGGAAAGCTTGGGCCGAGATGTTTTGCGCGGCCAGCTTTTTCCAGCCGCCGCCGTGGAGCAAATGCGCTTCGCCGACGCAGGCAGCGGGACTAAAACCGTCAATTTTCTGCAGGAACTCTTGCCAAATAATCGCAGTGAAGCCGAAGATGAATTTGCGCGGTGCATCCGCGCTTAGGAATGCCTTCACCGCCTCGATATTGACCGACATGTCATCGTTGAGGGCAAAGACGCGCTTATGAGCGAACATGGAAAACCCGAGAATGCCAGCACCGCGCGCGGAAAAAGAAGCGCGGTTTTGGAGTTGGCCAGGATTATCCAGGCTCAGCATGGGCATTCGCTTTGGTCCAAAGGCAGCGGCGAAAATGCTCGACAGCGCTTTGGTTTGGCTGCGCGCCGTCTCTCGGTCGAGATAGATGTGTGAGCGCGCTTGTCCGGTCGTACCAGACGACTTTAGAATCTTGAAAACGTCGCCATCCTCAATCGATTTGAGCGCATTCGTCTTGAACATCTCAGAAGGCAAATAGGGCAGCTCTTCAAGGCTGGCAGCGTCTAGCGCACCAGGAAACAAGCGAGCTGTGACATTGCGAAAATGGACGCTGTTTTGAGTGTGCAGCGCCACAAGCTCTCTTAGAACTGTAAATGCGGCGCGACTGGTCTGTGATCTGGTCATAGCGTCATGGTTTTTGCGGCTGTTTTTTTCGCGGTTTCGTGCGCTTCAGCCGTGAAACCGACGCGCCCAAGTCGACGACAAAGAAATGACTTATTAACCTTAAAGCCGGGTTAACCGTTTCGAAAGCTAGCGATGGGTATCAACGGGCTCGACATCGCTCGTTTTTTGCCCACCAATTAATGATGCCCTGTATGCCATGACCGCGCAGCACCGTGCCCATTCTGTCTCCGATATTTTGCGGATCATTAAAGCTTTTGAGCCGCGCCAGGCAGAGCCAGCTATGGCAACGCTGCGAATTGGCTTGCACGGCTTAAGCCGTAGCTATGCTGAAAAGCCAGACAAGGAAAAGGCGTATATAAACACTCGGTTTGCCAAGGTGATCGCCGCTGGCGACCGGCATCAAAAACTGCTGGGAGCCAGCCTCCTCCATGAGGTTACAAGCGCGTATGAGCCGCTCGCAAAAGCTGCTTATTGGCTGCGCAACTGGGATATGGGGCTCACCGAGCGCTATCACGCCTGGCACTACTTTATGGCCTTGCCGTTTGACCGGGTGCATCGGTTTTCTCCCTTTCAGCGCGCAAAACTCAATCGTCACGCCAGGCGCATTTACATGCGTCTGTTTGAGGACGCTGACCGCGGACTGAGCCTAAACCTGACCAGTCTGCCCAAGCCGCAAAAAAACCGCCGCCGGGTAGCCTTATCCGTCGCCCAGTTTTTGGGGCCTCGCCATGCGCCAACGGCGGCCGTGATGCGCATGGCAAAACAGCTCCAAATGCGCGGATTTGAAGCTAAAATCTTTAACCTCAACCACATTCCAACCCGAACAGGCTCAGCATTTTATACACCCTGTCTTGCCTCCGTCTTAGACGTCTTCAACGGCCAAAAGACAATCGATCTGAAAGACGGCATTGAGGCTTATTTCTGGCAAAACCGGCACTATGGTCTAACCCAGAAGAGCTTCGACGTATTTCTGGATGAGGTCAGCGACTTCGCGCCCGATGTCTGGATCACACTAGGCCCGGGTAACCTTTATGCGGATTTAATCACAAGTCGCATTCCTAGCATCTCCATGCCTATGACAAGCAGCCTCTGCATTGGTCTGCCTGGGGCCTATGGTTCGGTTGAACCTCCATCGGACCTGGATATCCGCTTGCTGGCTGGAGTCGGGATAACGCCCGAGCAGACCGTCGATATTCCCAACGGTTTCGCCCTCCCCCCATCAGGCGAACCCATCAACCGCAAGCAATTTGGCCTGAAACGAGAAGACTTTGCCGTCGCTATCGTCAGCAACCGACCAGAACATGACTTGCCGCCACCTTATTTAGACCAACTTGAAGCCCTGTGTCAGGCAGCGCCAACACTCAGACTGCGGGGGTTTGGCGCCGTGCCCAAGCATGTGGATTGGACAAAGCACCCGCATCTATCAAAGAAAATGGTGCATTGTGGCTTTGCATCAGACTTGTTTGCGTCGCTTTCAGGTTTTGATGCCGTGTTAAACCCGCCGCGCCAAGGCGGTGGCACATCTGCTGCTTTTGCCATGGCCTTAGGCATTCCGGTCTTTTCCCTCGGCGGCTGTGATGTTGCCACGCTGGTGGGCGAAGACTTCATTTGGCCGGATTATGAGAGACTTCTCAACGACCTGGCGGACTTGGCCAAGGCGGGTCCAAATGAAGGCCTAAAGCAAAAGGCCAAAGCCCGCTGGAAAATCATTTCAGACCTTGATGGCCAACTTGATGCTCTTATCGCGGGCGCACAGGTGCGGCCATGACAGCCCAGACCTATTCTCTGTCAGAACTCCTGCGCGCCATCGAGGCATATATGCCAGCGCAATCGCAAGCCGATTTGCAGCGGGATTTCCTTGAAAAAATAAAAATTGGCGCCGCCACCGCTCGCCAGGAAGAAACCTTTCCAACCAAATCTGCCGGTGCCCAAAATCACGTTATCCAATCCATCCGCAAGGCCATTGCCAAAGCACGCTCGCCGCGCCAAGCCTTGCTGCTCATGAACCTGCAGATGCGGCTCGCCTATTCTTATGAGACTTGGATGCAAGTCGCACGCACGCTTTTATCGGCTGATGTGCGTCTTTATGAATATCAGGCCACGCTACATCAGCTGTGGGTGTTTCGCTTTACATATATGCAGCGCTTTAGCGCCTTTGATGCTGCTAAGTCCGGCTATTGGCTGCGTCGCCTCTATACCCGCCTTCTTGAGATGGCAGAAGCGATGGTCAGCGCTGCAGGGTCTACGCCTTACAGGCCGACTGCGCCCCTGCCAGGCGAGCGCCAGCGCATCCTTTTAAGCGTCACCGAAGCTATGCCTGGTGAGCATCCGCTGCTGTCACAGGTTCTGGATATCGCTTCGAGCTGGCGTGAACATTTTGATGCGGACATCTTGGTTGTGAATACCAGCATGCCAGCACAGATGCCGGTATCGCTGGTCTTGGATGTGACTGTTGGTCAAACCAGCGACTATCTTCTCAACGCCAAGACCATTGAGCGCCATGGCGAGAGCTTCGCCTTCGCGCACAATCCGCATAAGCTGCTGCAGAAGAACAGCTTTCTGTGGATGGCAGATGCATTGGAGGCCTTTCAGCCGCATGCTGTCATTTCGCTTGGTCCAGGCAATCTTTTGGTTGATGCGCTAACGACAGGGCCGCGAACAATGGCCATTCCAAACAATAAGGAAGTTCCGCTCTCAGCGGCGCAGACTCTCGTTGTTACGGAAAAACCGGATACTGTGACTGCGCGGCTCCTAAGCCGCGCAGGCGTTTCGCCAGAGCGCATTGGCAGCATGCCCTTTGCCTATCGGCTGCCAGAAGTAACCGGCGCCTCGGACCGCAGCAGCTTCAACTTCCCGGCAGATGCCTTCGTCTTCGCCATTGTCGGTGTCCGGCTTCAGCAAGACTGTACGGGGGCATTTCTGGGCGCATTGGAGCAATTTGCTATCGACATACCCAGAGCCCATTTCTTGTTCGTTGGTCCCGTTGGATCGCAACACAGCTTTTTGGGAGACCGGCCAACGCTTCAAGCCCGGGCCCGCGTGCTCGGCTTTCGCAGTGATGTGCTTGCGCTTTTGCAGGTGTGTGACGCTTATCTCAACCCGCCCCGCCAAGGCGCTGGAACATCCGCTGCCTTTGCCCTGTCCGCCGGCCTGCCGATTATTACTCTAGGCGACGGGGACGTGGCTGGTGTTGCAGGCAGCGACTTCTGCTCCGCCACAGAAGATGCCTATTGGCGCCAAGCGGCCAATCTGGTTACCGATGACACCCTTTATGCATCTCTCTCAGAAGCTGCAACGGCGCGATGGGCCATTGCTTCTGATACCAAAGCAAGGACGCAAGCGCTTGTCGATTTGCTTGAAGATGCTGACACGGTGCTACTGCAAAGGTCAGCTTAAGCCCCCAGGCTCAGCTTTTATTAACCATAATCGCGCAGACTTAGCCTTCATCGCACAAAAAAGGCTTGGCTCATGCGCGTTGGCATCGTTGGCGCATCAAACTGCATCTTAGATGGCAATTTTGTGGACCTCGTAAGGCATTCGCCGCTGACGACCCAGGTCGGTAATATGTCTTTAGGTGGCTCAACCACGGTGCTGCTGCCCTATGCGCATCTGCGCTATGACTTAGACGGCTATGACGTCATCATCATCGACACGATGATTAACGAGTATTTGGAAACCCGTGGCGGCGGCTATAATGCGGCTACAGGCATGAAGATGCTGCGCACCTTTGTTGGGGATTTGCACAAAAAAGGCAAAGAGGTGATTTTCACGATCATGCCGCACAAGCGGTCTTTGATGCGGGATGAGTATGACTTTCATGCGCTCTACAGCCGAGCCGCGAAAAAGCTCGGCTGCCACGTTATCGACGTTACGCAGGCCGCCATTGCAGCTGTTTTGAAAGGCGTTCCCATTGACCAACTCTGGCAGGATGAAACGCATATCACACCTGCCCTGCACCGGGTCGTGGCACACCGCGTGCTCTCCTTGCTGCAGACGTTTCAAGACAATCAGGCCTTTCAAGCTGGCGCTACCAGCCTTGAAGTCCCGAGCGGTTTATCAAAACTCGCGGCCGCTGCCGAATTTGTCCCAGACGGTGAGCCCTATCCCGTGATGGCGCGGCACTCTAGCCTATGCCAGCCGCGCTATAGCCAGCTGCCCATTAACACACCCATCACCTTTTACGCGCCCATGGGCTGCGTCTATGGGATTGCTTATAACTCCATTCAATTCGCTGGTGATGTGCACATTGAAAGCGATGTCGGCGCGGCCTCCGTCAACCTGCATGACCCAGATGTTGAAACACTGACGCGCAAGCCCGGCTTTGACTTTCGCCACCGGGTCATCCCGTTCGATCAAGTGCGCACGCCGGATGGCAGCGCCCTCACAGGCACAGTGACCTTCATCCCCATGGCCGACAGCCCCGCGAAAGTGGCAGAAGTCGAATGCCTCTATGGTGGTCCGCTGGCCGCTTTGCCGGTGCCAAATACTGAAGGCTATTTCGCACTAGACGAGGAATTAGCCCTCATTACCGGGCAGCAAAGACAGGTCGCCTAACCGCTCGTTCCCTCACTCGCTTTAAACCCGAAATTAACCCAAGAATTTTACACCTGGAAGCAGTTGAGGAGCCCCGGGATGATGAAATTTCTCAAGCGGATATCAGCTGCGCTTAGCGCGGCATCGATTTTTATGCTGAATGCGCAGGCACAGGCGCAATCCACCGCCACACCACAAGGCGCGCAGCCCATCGAAGCCGCCATGGGGTGGCTGCAAGGCACACTTATCGGGAACATTGCCACGACAGCAGCGGTGATTGCCGTCGCCGTCGTTGGTCTCATGATGCTGACCGGGCGGATGAATTGGCGCCACGGCATCACGGTGGTGTTTGGCTGTTTCATCCTGTTTGGTGCTAGCTCCATCGTTGCGGGCATCCAGTCAGCGGCTGCCGGATAGGTGGCGAACCTCAGCACCAGCCCTATCTTTCGCGCTTTGACGCAGCCGCAAATGTTTGCGGGCGTCACATACCCGTTTTTTGTCATCAACCTGGTGGTGACAACGGAAGCCTTTCTCATCACGCGCAGCCCCTGGTCTTTGCTGACCGCCGTAGTGCTGCATCTGACCGGCTATCTGGTGTGTCTCTATGACCCTCGGCTTATCGACATTTGGCTGAAAAATGTGAGCGTGTGCGGGCGCATCCGCAACCGCGCCTTTTGGTCTTGCAATAGTTATTCGCCATAGGCTTCGCCATGTCCGCAAGCCGCATGCAAAAACTCTTTTCGCGCGAGACTGGTATCGCCAAGCACCTGCCCTATGCCGCGCATGTGGATGATAAAACCATCCAGCTGAAAGACGGCGGCTTCATGCAGTCCTTCCAGCTCGATGGCTTTGCGTTTGAAACAGCGGACACCGAAGAACTCAATCACCGCCTACAAGTGCGTGAAGTGCTGTTCCGCACCATCAACAACCGGCAGTTCACCATCTATCACCACATCGTCCGGCGGCGGGTGGATGCAGACTTAGAGGGCCAGTTCCCAGACCCGGTGAGCGGCGCCATCGACAAGCAATGGCGCTCCAAGCTGAAAACCCGGAAGCTGTTTCGCAATGAGCTCTTCATCAGCATCATCTTTCGGCCCGCGCGCGGCAAACGCGGGATATTGACGAGCCTGCGCAGTCAAACCCTGCCCAAAGCCGTGCGCCTGGCGCAAAATCTGCGCGAGCTTAACACCGTCAGTGACCAACTGATGGCCGCCTTTCGCGGCTTTGGCATTCGCCAGCTTGGCATTGAGCAAGGCAAAAATGGCGGCCAATGCGAACAGATGTCACTGCTGTCGCGCATTCTGCACGGCGATGACCGGGCGATTTTGGTGCCGCAAGGCAGCATCGCGCAACACCTGCCCTTCCGCCGGACAGCCTTTGCCAGAACTGTTGTGCATCAGCCCAAAGCAGCGGATTTGAATATGCGGGTCGGCGCCATAGTCTCCATCAAAGACTATCCCAGCGTTACCATGCCCGGCCTGTTTGATGGACTGCTCAGGGCGCCCTATGAGTTTGTCCTCACAGAGAGCTTCCAATTCATGGAGCGTCAAACCGCTGAAGAGCGGGTGGCCCTATCGATCCGCCGACTGCAAACCGCCGACGATGATACCTTCTCTCTGAAAAACGGCCTGCAGACGGCCAAAGATCAAATCGTCTCTGGCCAAATCGGCTTTGGCGAGCACCACGCCGCCCTTACGGTTTGGGAAGAAGACCCCAGCGACTTGCCTCACGCTACAGCCGCTTTGCAAAGCACCCTGGCGGATACGGGCATCATCTCGGTGCGCGAAGACTTGAACTTGGAGCCCGCTTTTTGGGCGCAATTCCCCGGCAATGAGAACTACATCGCCCGCAAAGCGATGATCAGCACGGAGAACTTTGCAGGCTTCTGCTCGCTGCACGCTTTCCCATCCGGACGCAGCGAAGGCAATTACTGGGACCAGCCGGTCTGCTTGTTTGAGACAACATCCTCCACGCCCTATTATTTCGATTTCCATGAAGGCGACCTTGGCAACTTCCTAGTCGTTGGACCGTCTGGCTCGGGGAAGACCGTCTACCTCAACTTCCTCCTGGCGCAATCGCGCAAGCTCAATCCGCGGATTGTTCTGTTCGATAAGGACCGGGGTAGCGATGTCTTCATCCGCTCCCTGGGTGGGCGCTATGCCACCATCAGCCCAGGCGAGCCGACAGGCTTCAATCCTCTCACGCTGGACGACACGCCCGCCAACCGCGCCTTTTTACGGGACTGGGTCGCTACACTTGTCAAACCCGCTAAGGGCGACCTCAGCGAGGAAGAGGCCGAGGTCATCGCCATGGCCGTGGCCATCAACTTTGAGCAGGACGCGGAGCTGCGCTGCCTGTCGGTCTTCGCGGAACTGCTGGCGGGCACAGCAAAACCCTCCAGTAGCTCCTTAAGCGCCCGGATGCGCAAATGGATCGGCAGTGGCGAGCACGCCTGGCTGTTCGACAATAAGGACGACCATCTCGATTTAAGCGCGGACACCGTTGGCTTTGACATGACCCAGGTGCTCGACAACCCAGAAATCCGTTCGCCCGCGATGATGTATTTGTTCCACCGCATCCAAGAGCGATTGAATGGCGAGCGTAGCATCATCGTCATCGACGAAGGCTGGAAAGCCCTGGATGATCCACAATTTCAATATCGCCTCAAGGACTGGCTGAAAACCATCCGGAAGCGCAATGGCATCGTCGGCTTTGTCACCCAATCGCTTGGCGACGCGCTTGGCTCACCGATTGCAGCAGCCATTTCAGAACAAACCGCTGTCCAGATGTATCTGCCCAATCCGCGCGCCCGGGAGGATGAGTATCAAGACCGGCTTGCCCTCTCCCATCATGAGTTCCAAATCCTGCGCTCACTCCCGGAAACCTCGCGCTGCGTGCTCATCAAGAAGGGCCGGCAAAGCGTTGTAGCCCGGCTCGACTTGTCGGACCGGCCAGAAATCCTGAAGCTTTTGTCTGGCCGGGAAAGCTCCGTGCGCGAGCTGGATGCCATTCGCGCCCAAGTGGGCGATGCCCCGGCAAAATGGCTGCCGATTTTCCTCAACATGGCCGGATCGAGCTTCCCAGCCGCCTTTGAAGCACCAAACCCGACGCTGGACGATATGAAACGGCAGGTGGCGTGATGATGCGCATTTGCCCTGAATATGATCCGTCAAATGCGCTCATCCAGCCGCTGATGACCCATGTCGACTGCCAAGTGGAATCCATCATTAAGTCCGGTCATGACGGTATCTTCGGCCAATTTGGCCAGTTCGGGTTTTTGCTGACGGGATGCCTCACCATCCTCGTCGCCAGTTATGGGCTCCGGCTGCTGATGGGCGGCGCGCAATTGAGCCTTAAAGACATCATGCCAAAGCTGATGCTTATCGGCGGTTTGGTCGCTGTGGTGACCAATTGGTCTTTGTTCCAGCTGCTCTTTTTCGGCCCACTTTATACCTCTGGTGAAGGCATCGGGCTCGCGGTGTTGGACATGCTGGGCTTTAATCAAGCCGATAGCATTTATGAACAGCTGGATGTTTGGATTGCGACCGCGGCCCGGCTTACAAGCGATGGTGCTGGCACGGTTGCGCAAGCGACGCAAAACCTGCAGCAAACGCCGCTAGACCCCGCAACGCCTCAGCCATCCGGCGATAAGCCGCCGGTCGTTGTGGGCGCCAATTTGTTTATTGGCGATGCATTGCCGAAAATCCTGCTTTGGGGCGCGACTTTGCTGGCGGCGTTTTGCTCTGCCGGCCTGATGGTGACGAGCAAAATCACGGTTGGGCTATTGCTTGCTATCGGGCCGCTGCTGTTCGTTGGCATATTGTTTGAAGCGACGCGCGGCATTTTCATGGGATGGCTGCAGTTCACGCTGCGTATCGGCCTCCTCCAGCTGCTCACCGTCCTCTTCACAGCAGGGATGATGCAAGTACAATTGCCGCTCATCCAGCGCCTTGAATTCTTGAGCATGAGTGGGCCGCAATCCAAGCAAGTCTTGGTGGCCATGCTCCTCGTCAGCCTGATTTTTGCGGCTATCATTGTGCTTGCCGCCACATCAACCAAGGCCATTGCCGCTGGTATCAAATGGCCGAGCGCGCAGGGCGATGCGGCGCCAGCGTCAGCGCCGCAAGCTAATGCGCCACTCGCCGCCGCGCAGAGCGCTAGTCAACAGCGCATTAGCGGTATGATCACAGCCCTTGAAAGCCCAGCGGCGATCACCGCGCAGTCGACAACAGTGGCCAATCGCAGCGCGCGACCAGGCTTTCAAGCGCCTCCGCCGCTGATGTCGACACCAAATCAACGCAAGCGCTCAGACTCGATCGCTTCAGCCTTTGAAAACGCAGCCGGGTAAACGCCATGAAAGTTCGCATACTTCTATCGATGCTTTTGCTCCTGCTGCCAGCCGCCACTATGGCCAAGGATCCCCGCATCAAATCCGTTGTCTATGTGAGCGACAGCGTTGTGCCGCTGACCGCACATCTGGGTTACCAACTCGCCATTGAGTTCCAAGACGATGAAACCATCGAAAATGTAGCGATTGGCGATAGCGCCTCCTGGCAGGTCACGCCCAACCGGCGCGGCAGCGTGCTGATCGTCAAGCCAGTCAACCAAGCGCTGCCAACCAATATGACAGTGCTGACAACGGAGCGCCGTTACTCGTTTGCGCTGGTTGCCAGAAGCTCTGATGGCGCGATACCTTCGCAAATGACCTTTGTTCTTAAGTTTGTGGACGAGGATAGCGACTATTCGGATGAGGCAGCGCAGCCAATGCAATCTCTCGAAGATGGCTTGGATGCAGCCAAGCTGTCTTTGACTGAGCGCAATGCACAATACTCCTTCACAGGGTCAGCTGAAATTGTGCCAGCGGAAATCTATGATGATGGGCAGTCCACGTTTTTCCGCTGGAACAACTCCACCCCATCCCCAGCCATCTTCTTGCTTGGAAAGCGCGGCGAGCGCAGCTTGGTCAACCATTCCTATGTGGGCGACTATCTGGTTGTGGATCGGGTGTCAGAACGGTTCTTGCTACAGCTAGGGCAGTTCTCCACCGTCATCTACAATGACGCCTTTTCGTTAGAACAGCTGGGCCCACAAGCGCCGGTTGAGCGGCAGCGCAAGCCAGGCTTTTTCAGCCGCCTCTTTGGCCGTAGTGAGGGCCGCTGATATGGTGAAGACAACGAAAGTGCCAGAAAATCAGCCCCTCGCAGAGGATGACCTGATTCATCCCGAAGTGACAATGAATGCCGGCAGCAATTTGGGCTTTTATGCCGCTTTGTTTGGCATTGTGATGGTTGGCTTTTTCGTCTTCAACCAGCTGAGCGCGAGCCGCAGCGCAGCAGCAGATGGCGACGCCCTGGCCGCACTCAATGAAAAAATCTCCCTGGCGACGGAAGAGATGATGGACGCGAAGCGCCAAACGGCAGCCGTCCAATCCGAACTTGAACGCAGCCGCCGCGAGATCCGCAGCTTGAAATCGCAGCCGGTGCAAGCCGCTGACCCGGTTGTGATTGAGCGGATTGTTGAAAAAATACCCAAGCCAAAGCTGTCTGACCAATCCCTGCGAGCCCCGGCTTTGGTGATCGACAACAGCGCAAAGCCCAAAGACGACAAGGACGCGACTGGTGCTCTGCCGGCTGCCGCGGCTGGCTCGGCCATGAGTTTCTTCAATGACCAGCTTGCGTCGGCAACCCCGCCGGCTGCGCAAGCGCGCCGCACCATCAACCGAGCGCAAATGATCGCGCAAGGTGCTGTCATCTCAGGGGTTCTGGAAACGGCTATCAACTCAGACCTACCCGGCTTTACCCGGGCCATCGTCACCCACAATGTACGCAGCTTTGACAATTCCCAGGTTCTCATCCCGCGCGGGTCTCGCCTGATCGGACAATATCGCTCTGGGCTTAGCCTCGGGGAAGCCCGCGTGTTTGTGGTGTGGAACCGGATTATCCGGCCCGATGGCGTGTCGATTGATATCGCTTCGCCCGCAACCGACACAGCCGGCCAATCCGGCCTCCCAGGCGACGTAAACCGCCATTATTTCCAGCGCTTTAGCGGCGCAATCCTGCTGTCTGTCTTGGATATCGGCGCCCGCTTGGCGACCGACAATAACAGCGCGCAAGTGATCCTAAACTCCACTAACAACATCCAAGGCGAAGTTCTGCGCCAACAGCTCACCATTCCGCCGACCATCGAGGTTGATCCGGGCACAGAAATCCGCATCCTCCTCGGCCAAGACCTCTATTTCCCGCCAAACCTACAAGAGGAAGGCGAGACAAAGTGAGTGAGGCCGTTGCTGACCCACAGGCAGAGCCAGAGGTTCTCAACCTCTACCTACGCAGCTTTTTAAAGCCGTTTCAGCATTGGCTCGATGATCCAGATGTCGTCGAAATCTTGGTCAACCGCCCCGGCGAAGTCTGGTTAGAACGGGGGTCGAGCGACGCACTCATTTGCGAAACGGCACCGCTGATCACCAATCAGCTCCTCAAACAACTGGCCGAGCAAATTGCCCGGATCAATCACCAAGGGGTTAGCCGCGCCCAGCCCATTATGTCGGCCAGCCTGTTGTCCGGCGAGCGCGTGCAAGTGGTTGGACCGCCGTGTTCTGGGGCCGATTGGGCCTTTGCCATCCGGCGCCATGTTTTGCGCGATGCGCAGCTGGAAGACTTTGGCCTTGGGCAGAGCCAGGCTGAAACACAGGGCGCCTCGGCGCAAGATGAGCTCGCAAGGCTTCTGCAGGACGGTGCGCATCATGCGCTACTGCGCCAGGCCATTAAAGCAAGACAAAACATTCTGATTTGCGGCGGGACATCAAGCGGCAAAACCACCCTCCTCAGCGCGTGTTTGCGTGAAATCGACAACAGCGAGCGTGTCATCACAATCGAGGATGCGCGCGAATTGCGCGTGCCGCAGCCAAACCAGGTCAATCTGGTCACCGCGAAAGGCAATATGGGCGAAGCGGACGTCAGCCTGACGGAGCTCCTTCAAGCGTCCCTGCGAATGCGGCCTGATCGGCTTATTCTCGGCGAAATCAGAGGCCCAGAAGCGCTGACATTTTTGCGGGCTATCAACACAGGCCATTCCGGCTCCTTGGCAACTATTCACGCCAACAGCGCTGCACTGGCCCTTGACCAGCTGGTCCTCATGCTGGCTGAAGCCGGCATTAATTTGTCTAGTGAAGCCACAATGGACTATCTGCGCTCGGTCTTAGACTTCGTTGTTTATCTTGAAAAAGAGGATGGGCGCAGAGTTATGAAAGACATTCTGCCGCTCTAGCGCAGACCCGCGGTAAGTTGCTCAAAACCCATAAAATTATCGATAAGTTGCGGGCAAACATTAACGCCTCCTAAGATTTGAGAGCGCAAACGGTGAGGTATCACGGACCAATTGTCAGCGGTGCCTTATGAAATCCTTGCGTGTCGCATCTCTTTTGCTTGTTTCAACGGCTTTAGCCGGGTGTATCTCTGGTGGCGGTGACGAGGACGCAGACGCTATCGTGCCTGCTGGCCCAGCATCCTATACGGTGAGCGGCATTGCCGCTGCTGGTTTAGCTGAATGCCGCGTTGAAGCAACAACCCTCGATGGCCAATCGCTTGCCGATGCGTTCATCGGCGAAAGCAACCCCATTGCAGCCAATGGCACCCCAACGGATGGGTCATACCAAGTTGACATAACCGACTTTACAGGCCCGCTCGTCATAACAGCGACTGATTGTACTTATATTGATGAAGCGTCGAACACGGTGGTCTCTGGCACGACCATGCGAGCGTTTGCCAACATCCCGAATACCGTCGCTAATGACGGAACAGTGACAATCCACATCACGCCATTCTCAACACTTGCAGCCGATATCGCCGAAGAGAATGCGGGCGGCATTGAGAACCTGAATGGCACTCAGATTGCCGACGTGAACGCGCGCGTTCCGTCATTTTTTTTGGGGATGACGTCGACATCATTCGCACGCCGCCTATCGTCGCGACAGAAGAAAACGCCGATGAGACCCAAGAAGCGTCCATCAATTTTGGTCTCTATCTGGCCGCGCTGTCCGGCGCCGGCGATATGGACCAAACTTTGGAGCGGCTGCGTTCTGAGATCGATATCGATGCCGGGACGCTTTCAGAAGCGGGCGAAGAAATCCTGTTGGAAGGTGCCGCTGTTTTTGAAGCCAGCGGCTATAAGACCGTCGAAAGCGACAGTTTCAACGCGCTCACCAGCACGCGCATGCAGGCCGATCCGACTGGCAGCGCGCCAGTTATCAATGTTGAGACAGATGTCGTCTCTGTTACCGCTGGCCGCGCCTTTCAAATCACAGACGTTGCCTTTGCCGAAGATGTAGACGGCGATTTGGTCAGCCTGCGTTTCCGCGGCCTACCGGACCAGGTCCTACAATCTGGCGACAACAGCATCGCTGGTGTGATCATAGAGGCAGGTCAATACCCTTATATGGCTGTCGCGCAAGATAGCGCTGGTAATGCAACGTCGCAGCGTTTGTTCATTCGCGCTGAACAGCCCACTGATGCAAATCAGCCAGGAAATCCAGGGTCGGGACAAAATCCCTCGCCAAATCCAGGGCAGGGTTCAAACCCGCCTTCAGGCAGCCCCAACGACCCACAGCCAATGCCACCATCACAGCAGCCTAACTTCACGATGCTGGATAGCGCAGAAGACGTGGTCCACTTCCTCATGCGCGCCGGCCATGGCGGCACAAAGGCAGAAGTTGATGCGCTTGTCGGCACCGATGCCGCGGATTGGGTGCGCACCCAAATGGGTATGGCAGCTGAAGACATCTTCCCCTCGGTTCTCGCTATTCAAGAACAAGCTGTCGCGGAAGACCAGTTTGTAAATTCCCCACATCAGGCCGAGAATTTCGACCAGCTCCTGGGTGCAAATGATGACCTGCGCCAACGCATGCAATTCGCTTTGTCGCAGATCTTGGTGGTCGCCGACCGCAGCGCTGAACCTGTAACAGTCGCAACCTATCGGGACATTCTCAACCGAAATGCCTTTGGCAATTATCGGGACTTGCTCGGTGAAGTCACTGACAGCCTGATGATGGGCCGTTGGCTGACCTATCTGAACAACCGTAAGGGCGATCCCAACACGGGCAGAACGCCGGACCAGAATTACGCCCGGGAAATC
>ERZ1740067.1332-NODE-1332-length-17172-cov-8.750833_pt1 | contig 17172 bp, 18 predicted proteins | sample MGYA00581736_ERZ1740067 | MGnify/ENA primary metagenome ERZ1740067 (study PRJEB43018, sample SAMN04849236) | marine metagenome | isolation source: floating plastic debris | place: Pacific Ocean | collected 2008-08-27 | study: EMG produced TPA metagenomics... | reverse complement strand
TGCTGGCGCGGGCAGATTGCGTCTTGGACTATGAGGCGCTCTCCAAGCCGGGCTACGCGGCTCTGGAAACCATCTATGACAGCCCATGGATGGATTTCGAGGTCACCTATGACATCTGGCATGATCGTCATTGGCGCTGGGCGCAGATGAGCCGGGCAGGGGCCAACCTCGTGGTCCAACTCGGCTTTCCTTCCGAGCATGCCGCGCTCTTGCAGCGCACCATCGGCAAGATGGAGCGGTCTAAGTTTGAATGCGCAAGCCATCCTGTGCGCCAGACCGGCCGTCCGACGCTCGCCTGGGCGCGGCTTGATATTGATGCCAAGACAAACACTGCGCTGATCGAAGAGGTGCAAAGTGACTGGCTCCGCTATGTCCGGTGTTATCTCAGGGAACTGCGCAAAAGCCGCCCGCGCTCGCGCGTACTGCGCAATGCGCAGGCCTATGAGGCGGCGCTCACCGCCCGGTATGATAAGGTCTGGGCGAAAGCCTTGATGTTGCAGGTCTTGATGCTCTTGCGGGATCGCCTTGGGATAGGGCAGGTGTTCATGCATCAGCCTCTTGCCGGGGCCAAGCTCAAATGGATCGACTATACCTTGCCGCCGCGCTCGCTCTATACGGCGCTGCCGAAATCTTTTTGCTTCACGCCAACGCGCGAGGTGCCTGAGTTTTTGCGCATCAAACGCCGCAAGCATCTGCGCAGCCTCAACCGTGATGACCCGCTTTTCTGGAAGATGACGTTTAAGTGACACGCTCTGCATTGTGCTACTTGTATCGAATGTTAGGCTTTTGACAGGCTCCGGTCTGAACCCTCAAGGATGTGCTCCATGCGATGTAAAGCGAAAATCACGGTCATGTCTGCGGCCATTCTCGGCGCGGGGGCGCTCCTCTCTTTGGTCTCCCCTGTGCAGGCTGAGTCCCGTTGGGACGGCTTGAAAGTGACCCAATTCACCAACGATTTTTTTAATTTCGAATCGGGCATAGAGCCGGGTGATCCTCTGCAGGAACGTGGGATTGAAACAGACTTCAGCACCCCGGATGTGCGGGGGCCTCAAAGCGGGTCCACGACCTTCTATGACCGCCCCAGGAATGTCTTCGAGACCGGAGGCAAAGAGCGTTAATCCAGACCCCTAGATCGCGCGTTACAGCTCTTGGGCGTGTCCGTTCTGCGTTTCAGCTTGCCCTCGCGAATTTGCAGGCTATCCCTCTAGCGAGCAAGCGAAGGAGACCAAGCCATGACCCTCAACGTATATCTCAGCGGCGAAATCCACACCGATTGGCGCGAGCAGATTGTGCAGGGGGCGGGTGGGTTAGACGTCAGCTTTAGCGCACCCGTGACGGATCACGCTGCCTCAGACGATTGCGGCGTGGCGATCCTGGGCGCGGAAGACAATAAGTTCTGGCACGATCGCAAGGGCGCGATGGTCAATGCAATCCGCACCCGCAAGGGCATTGAGCAAGCGGATGTCGTGGTTGTCCGCTTCGGTGACAAATACAAGCAGTGGAACGCGGCCTTTGACGCGGGCATCGCCTATGCGCTGGGCAAATCGATGATCATCCTGCAACCGCCAGAGCATGATCACGCCCTCAAAGAGGTGGACGCTGCTGCTTTGGCCGTGGCGCGAGAACCGGGGCAGGTGGTCGATATCCTGCGCTATGTGATGGACAGCACGCTGCCGGGATGACGGCATAAACACTTCGCGGGGTTTGAAGGATCACGTGGTTTGGCTGTCCAGCAGCCTTCCAACTGCTTGTTTTGCAGAGACACCACTGATTGCGCCACATTGAGCCTTACCGTGGCCCCGCCAAAGGCCAAGTCCTCCGCCTAGATCGGCACATCGATTGGGCGCGGCAAGCCCGTTTCGATCCTGTCGATCCCGTTTTGGATCGCGCTGGTTGAGGTGGTCCTTTGAGCGCGTGTGAAAAAAGACCGCCCATCTCAGGGCGGTCAATTCTCGTGGGGCGCTCTTCAGCCCTGACGGGCTGCCTCGCCGTGGGTCAGCCGATGGCGGCGGCTTTCACGTCTTCATCAATGTAAGGCACGTATTGCTCAAAATTGTCGGCAAACATTTTGACCAGCTTTTCGGCCTGCGCGTCGTAACCTTCGGGGTTGCCCCAGGTGCGGCGCGGGTCAAGCAGCACCTCTGGCACGCCGGGCACATTCACGGGCACTTCGAAGCCAAAATTTGGATCCTTGCGGAAGGTCTCTTTGGACAGCGTGCCATCAAGGGCGGCGGTGAGCAGGGCGCGGGTGGCCTTGATCGGCATCCGCGATCCGGTGCCATAGGCGCCGCCGGTCCAGCCCGTATTCACCAGCCAGCAGGTCGCCCCGTGCTTGGCGATTTTCTCGCGCAGCAGGTTGCCATAGGCCTCGGGCCTGCGCGGCATGAAGGGCGCGCCAAAGCAGGTGGAGAAGGTGGGTTGCGGCTCTGTCACGCCACGCTCGGTTCCGGCCACCTTCGCGGTGAAGCCCGAGAGGAAGTGATACATCGCCTGTGCCGGTGTCAGCCGCGCGATCGGAGGCAGCACGCCGAAGGCATCGCAGGTCAGCATGATGATGTTCTTGGGGTGCCCGCCAAGCGCGCTCGAGGACGCGTTTGAGATGTATTCCAGCGGATAGGCACAGCGCATATTGGCGGTCAGGCTGTCATCTTCGAAATCCAGATCCAGCGTGTCTTCGTCATAGACCATGTTCTCGATCACCGTGCCAAACTTGGTGGTCGTGGCATAGATCTCTGGTTCCGCCTCAGGATCCAGATTGATGGTTTTCGCGTAGCAGCCGCCTTCAAAATTGAATGTGCCGCGCTTGGACCAGCCATGTTCGTCATCGCCAATCAGGATCCGCTCAGGGTCGGCCGAAAGGGTTGTCTTGCCCGTGCCGGAGAGGCCAAAGAAGATGGCCGTATCCACCGGGTTGCCCTTGGCATGGTTGGCCGAGCAGTGCATCGGCATGATGCCTTTTTCCGGCAGCAGGTAGTTGAGCAGGGTGAACACGGATTTCTTGTTCTCACCGGCATATTCGGTGCCCGCGATCAGGATCGTTTTGCGGTCAAAGTTGAGCGCGATCACCGTTTCGGATCGGCAGCCATGCTTGGCAGGATCGGCCTTGAAGCTGGGGCAGTTGATCACGGTGAAATCCGCCTCAAACCGATCGAGTGCCTCGCGTTCGGGACGGCGCAGCATGTGACGGATGAAGAGCCCGTGCCAAGCCAGCTCGGTGATCATGCGAACATTGATCGAATGCGATGGGTCGGCTCCGCCTATGAGGTCTTGCACGTAATATGTGCCGCCCTGCATGTGCGTGAGCATGTCATCATAGAGCGCGTCGAACCCATCTGCGCTCATTTCCGCGTTGTTTTCCCACCAGATCGTATCGGCCACGCTGTCTGTCTTGACGACGTGTTTGTCTTTGGGAGAGCGGCCCGTGAATTTTCCGGTCGACACCAGAAATGTGCCGCCTTTGCCCAGCTTGCCCTCACCATTTTGCAGTGCAGCTTCGATTAGAGCGGGTTCAATCAGGTTGTAATGCGCGGCTTCAAGCCCCGTTATGCCTTGATCTTCCAGCTGAAAATTAGGGTTTACCCGTCCAAATGCCATACTGTTCAATCTCCCTGACAACGCTGGCTGCACCCGCAGCATGAAACATCGGCGGTGAAGTTTGGATCCCGTTTTCCCGCCTTTAAAACTCGGTACAGCACGGCATACCGTGTGCACCTATCATGGTCATAACATGGCGCATTTCAGAAAGAATAGGGCGCTGTCAGCACGTTAGCGCCATCACTTGCAAGTTAGCGCAATCAAAGCCGCGCTCTGACGAAACGCTTAAAATCTGCAGCAGAAAAGTGAGTCAATTTAGTCAATAGTAGGCATTTTAGCGGCAGATTGGACACGCTCGCGGGGGCGAATCACACTTTTGCATTGATTGAAACGGCCAAAAATGACCATAGTGACGGAAAAAAACAGGCAAACAGAGCAGTTATAAGGAAAATAATCATGTCCAAGATCGCCTTGGTGGACGATGACAGAAATATTCTGACATCCGTATCCATGACGCTCGAGGCCGAAGGGTTCGAAGTCGAAACATATAATGACGGTCAGCAGGCCTTTGATGCGTTCAGCAAAAAGTTGCCCGATATGGCCGTGCTTGACGTTAAGATGCCACGCATGGACGGCATGGATCTGTTGCAGCGTTTGCGCCAGAAAACATCAATGCCAGTCATCTTCCTCACCTCCAAAGACGATGAGATCGACGAGGTTCTGGGCCTTCGTATGGGCGCCGATGACTACGTCAAAAAGCCGTTCTCGCAGCGCCTGTTGGTGGAGCGTATTCGTGCGCTTTTGCGCCGCCAAGAGGCCAATTCCGGTGAGATGATTGCGGAAACTGACGAGCACAAAGTCATTGAGCGCGGAGAGCTGCGTATGGATCCATTGCGCCATGCTGTGACATGGAAGGGCGCAGATGTGTCTTTGACCGTGACAGAGTTTCTGCTGCTTCAGGCGCTGGCGCAGCGTCCTGGCTTCGTGAAATCCCGCGATCAATTGATGGACGTGGCCTATGATGATCAGGTCTATGTTGATGACCGGACGATCGACAGCCACATCAAACGTTTGCGCAAAAAGATGCGCATGGTGGACGATGAATTCTCTGCGATAGAAACGCTCTACGGCATCGGATATCGATACAACGAAGAATAGGGTGCAAAGCAGAGGGACAGCCCGTGCGTGACCATCCACTGATCGACGACGACGCCGTCGTCCTGGGAGACGATTTCGTCTCACCTCAGGACGTTGTGGAAGACGAAGTGCGCCTGCGCCGTGAAAAGCGCGGGTACTTTTCTACGACAGGCTCGTCGCTGACCCGAAAAATTATCACCTTCAACCTGATCGCCTTGAACATTCTGGTGGCGGGTATTCTGTATCTGAATGCGTCCCGCGAAGGCCTGGCACAGCAGCACGCCAACGCCCTTGAGGGTGAGACCATTCTGATCGCCGATGTCTTCGAGGCACAGTTGCCAGCCGCAGCGCCGGTCGACCTCGTGACAGGCGACGGTGTAGATGTGGATGACACCCTTGCAGGCATCAATCTCAGGGATGGCGTGACCCTATTCGTGTTTGACACAGAAGGGCGCCTGGCTGGCAAGCTGATGAGCGAGGAGATGGGCACAAAAGACCGCCAGCCCACCTACATCATAAATCTGATCTCCTGGGTTTGGAGCAAGATCTCAGCGCCATTTTCCACGCCATCGGAACGCCAAATCCCCCTGAGTATCGTGGATCAGGCCCGGGCTTTACTGCCTGTGGTTCTCAGCAACGAACCCAAGGTTGTGCGATCCGCGAGTGGCGATGCGGCCACCTTTACTGTTGTGGCACCGATCATGCAGGGCAAAACGCCCGTGGGCGTGGTGGCGATGGCCAGCGTCGGGGGCGAGATTGACTATCTCATTCGCAGCGAGCGCGAAGGCGTGTTGCAGATGTTCCTCGTGGCCACCTTGGTGTCCGTCGGGCTCAGTTTGATCCTGGCCTCGACCATCTCCAACCCCCTAGCCGAATTGGCGTCCGCCGCAGAGGTTGGAGGCGCGCGCAACCGCAAAAACAGCACCAGCTCGGGCGGACGCATTCGCATTCCCGATCTCACCGCGCGCCCGGATGAAATCGGGCGATTAAGCGGGGCCTTGAGGGGCATGGTTGGCGCGCTCTATCACCGGATCGAAGGCAACGAACAATTTGCGGCCGATGTGGCCCATGAGATTAAGAACCCGCTGGCCTCTCTGCGCTCTGCAGTGGGGACCATGCGCCTGGCGAAACGCGACGATCAGCGCATGAAATTGCTTGATGTGATCGAGCATGACGTGCGCCGTCTGGATCGTCTCGTGAGCGATATCTCCAATGCGTCGCGGCTCGACAGCGAATTGGTCAAAGAAGAGCAAGAAAGCTTCGATCTGCTCGTCATGCTTTCCAACCTGTCGCAATACCTCTCTGAGGAGGCCGATAAGAAAGGGGTCGAGTTCATCACCGATTTCCCCGATGAGCCGATCATCATCACGGGTCTTGAGGGGCGCCTGGCGCAGGTCTTTGTCAACCTCATCACCAACGCGATCAGCTTTTGCGAAGATGGCGATGCCATTCGGATCTGGGCGCGTCGTCGCGAAAACCGCGTTGTCGCCGTGGTGGAAGACACCGGGCCTGGCATACCCGATCAGGCGCTCAAGAAGATCTTCCAACGGTTCTACTCTCAGCGCTCTGAAAAGGATTTCGGCAACAATTCAGGCCTTGGTTTGTCTATCTCAAAACAGATTGTCGAAGCCCATGACGGTGTGATCTGGGCGGAAAACATCCGCCCCACCGATGTCGATGCCACATCTGACCCGCTTGGGGCCCGCTTCGTCGTCGGCCTGCCTGTATAAACATGACAGGGGGCGCAGACCCATTGCGCCCGGACCCCTCTGACAAAGACCTCCTACACGCCAGTTGCGTGGCCCTAGAAGGCCGCGCCGTGCTCATTCAGGGCGCTTCGGGTTCCGGCAAGTCCGGCCTGGCCCTTCAATTGATGGCCCTCGGGTGCGCCCTTGTCGCCGATGACCGCACCGAGGTCTGGCGCGAGGGTGACAAACTCTGGGCCAACGCGCCCGATCGGCTGCGCGGCCTCATCGAAGCGCGCGAAGTTGGCCTCCTGCGTGTCCCCGCCGCGGGGGCGCAGCCCCTGGCCCTCATCGTGGACATGAACACCCCGGAAACCGAGCGCCTTCCCCCTTGGCACAGCCACAACATTTCAGGTCTTCCAATCCCTGTTTTAAGAAAATCTGAGCTGCCTCATTTTCCCGCGGCCATCACGACATATCTAAGGGGACAGCGAGAGGCCTAGACCCGCGGCTGAAACACCATGCAGACCGAAGATATGAGCGATAAACAGACCGATGGCGCGCCACGCATTGTGCTGGTGACGGGCCCATCGGGTGCTGGTCGGTCCACGGCGATCCGCTCGTTGGAGGATCTGGGATATGAGGCGATCGACAATCTTCCCCTGTCACTGGTGCCCCGCTTGTTCGATGGGCAAGGGCCGGACAAACCGCTGGTCTTGGGAATAGACACGCGCAACCGCGATTTTTCCACCTTCGGTCTGATCGAGGTCATCGATCGTCTGGGCTCGGGCCAGGATGCCGAACTTCAGGTGCTCTATCTCGATTGCAACCGCGATGTGCTCCTACGCCGGTTTTCCGAGACGCGCCGCCGCCATCCCCTGGCCCCCGCCGACAGCCCGGATTTGGGGATCGACCGGGAATTGGATCTTCTCGCCCCGATCAAGGCGCGCGCAGACCTGCTGCTGGATACATCAGACATGTCGCCCAATGATCTGCGCGGGGATTTGGCCCGATGGTTCGCGCCTCAAGGGTCGGCGCCCATTGCGCTCACTGTGCATTCTTTTTCTTACAAGCGCGGGCTGCCGCGAGGCCTCGACATGGTGCTTGATTGCCGGTTTCTGAAGAATCCCTACTGGGATGAAAATCTGCGCGGATTGAACGGGTGCGATGCAGACGTGGTGCGCTACGTGACCACCGATCCCCGCTTTGAGGCGTTTCGCGATAAAGTTGTGGATCTCGCTCACCTTCTCCTTCCAGCATATGTCGCCGCAGGCAAGCCCTATCTCGCGATTGGATTTGGCTGCACTGGAGGGCAACATCGCAGTGTTGTTATGGCAGAAACTCTGACCAATGCACTTGCAGAAACAGGCTGGCGGGTGTCTATAAGACATCGCGAGTTAGAGCGCGCCGCGCCGCAGCAAAACTCACTTCAAGCTAGGCCAAATGGCCCCGCGAGTGTAGGAGATGTTAAAGAGTGATCGGGATTGTGATTGTAGCCCATGGCGGTCTTGCCGGCGAATACGTCAAGGCCATTGAGCATGTTGTCGGCCCGCAGCATGGCCTGCGTGGCATCACGATTGAAAGTGATTGCAATCGTGGCACCAAGCAAGATGAAATTTGCCACGCCGCCAACGACGTGGATGAAGGGGACGGTGTGGTGATCGTGACGGATATGTTCGGCGGCTCGCCTTCCAACCTGTCCCTCAAGGCCTGTCAGCCGGAAAATCGTCGTATCCTCTACGGGGCAAATCTGCCGATGTTGATCAAACTTGCCAAATCCCGGAACATGGATGTTGCAGCGGCGGCCAGCGCCGCTATGGATGCAGGACGAAAATACATCAACAGCCATGTCGTCAGCGCCGACTAGCCTCGAGAGACAGTGAAGTTCCCAAAGCGATGACCGAGACGGTTTCCCGGCAGATGACGATTGTGAATGAAAAAGGCCTGCACGCGCGTGCAGCAGCCAAGCTGGTCGAAGTGGCAGAGGGGTTTGACGCCCGTGCCGAGATTTCCCATGACGGACAATCCAGCGGTGCTGACAGCATCATGGGCCTTTTGATGTTGGCAGCGTCCAAAGGAAAGACTATTGACGTGCGCGTCTGGGGGCCGGAGGCGGCCGCCATGGCCGGGGCCATCGAAACGCTGGTGGCTGACCGGTTCGGCGAAGAGATGTAGAACCGCCCGTATGGGGGGTGGTGCATGGGTGGGGATGAACCAGGTGGCGGATCTCAAGCAGGATCAGACCCAAAGCAGTGCGGGACAACACGCCGCCGGTCCGGTGACGTTTACCAAGTATGACCGCCGCAGCCTGACCTATGCCAATTCCTTCGACGCGACGTTCACCTCGTTTTGCATTCGCACAATTGAATGGCTCACCGGCAAGGTCACAATCGTCAAGATGATCCGCGCCTTTGAGAAAAAAGGCGCCCCGTCAGGTCAGCCTTTTTGGCGCGCGGCCCTCGATACCATGGGCATCCCGCTGCTGACGCCGCAGGAAGAGATCGATCTGATCCCCTTGAATGGCCCAGTCGTTATCGTCGCCAACCACCCCCATGGGTTGGTGGACGGGATGATCCTGGCGGATCTCATCGGGCGCAGGCGCACGGATTACAAAATTCTGACGCGCGCGCTTCTGACCGGAATTGATGAGGTGGCGTCATCCTACATGATCCCGGTGCCCTTCCCGCACGAACCTGACGCGCAGCGCAAATCCGTGGAAATGCGCGCCCAGGCCATGGCCCATCTCAAAGAAGGCGGGCTGGTCAGTGTTTTCCCATCTGGCGTTGTGGCCTCGTCAGACAGCATGTTCGGCCCCGCGCTGGAGCGGGAATGGAATGTCTTCACAGCGCAGATGATCCGACGCTCCGGGGCGCGCGTTGTGCCGATCTTTTTCCCCGGCGGAAACTCCCGCGCCTATCAGATGGCCAACCGAATTTCGGCCACCCTGCGTCAGGGCCTTTTGCTGCATGAAGTGGTCAACAGCTGCAATGCCCCGCAAAAGCCAATCGTGGGTGAACCCATTTCTGACGAAGATATGGCGCTTTTGCACACTGACCCGCGGGGCTTTATGGCCTGGCTGCGCGCTCATACGCTGGCGCTTGGTGACGCAGAGGGATAGCGCTGGCAGCACGCCCCCTCGATTCGCATCGCAGATCGTTCAAATTTTAAACGCCCCAAACTCGCCATATTTTCCCCGTAATGTGCCGAAAGTCGCTGGGGAGCGCTGCCATGCACACTACGCCAAATACCAAAACACAGAAGGCCAAAACCAAAACACCTGATTTCGTCCGCGTCTGTCACAGATGTGGCGGCTCAGGCCGCGTGCCCTGCCAATTTTGCAGCGGAACCGGGTATGTCACCACCCGAAAAGACAGGCTCGGCATGCCGATCAAAGAGCGGTGCACCGCGTGCTTTGGCAACAGGCTTGAGCGTTGCTACACCTGCGGCGGATCGGGCCGGCTGCATCAATTCTGAATGAGCTTGGCGCGCGTGTCCTGCCGTTTGAGCTACCGCGTGGGCACCGGTACTTCACCGCGATAATCGTAAAAGCCGCGGCCCGTTTTGCGGCCCAGCCATCCCGCTTCCACGTATTTTGTCAGCAAAGGGCAGGGGCGATACTTGGTGTCCGCGAGCCCGTCATGCAGCACGTTCATGATCGCCAGACACGTGTCGAGCCCGATAAAATCTGCCAGCTCTAAAGGCCCCATCGGGTGATTTGTGCCGAGCTTCATGGACGTGTCGATAGAGGTCACATTGCCCACACCTTCATAGAGCGTATAGACCGCCTCATTGATCATCGGCATCAGAATGCGGTTCACGATGAAGGCGGGAAAATCCTCCGCACTGGCGGCGGTCTTGCCAAGCGTGGCCACCACCTCATGGCATGCGGCATAGGTCTCCTGATCGGTGGCAATGCCACGAATAAGCTCCACCAGCTGCATCACCGGCACCGGGTTCATGAAATGAAACCCCATGAATTTCTCTGGCCGGTCCGTCCCGCTCGCCAGACGGGTGATCGAAATCGACGACGTGTTCGAGGTCAGGATCGTGTTGGGTTTCAAATGCGGCAGCAGATCTTCAAAAATGGCCTGTTTCACGGTTTCCCGTTCCGTCGCCGCTTCCACCACCAGATCTGAATGACCCACATCCGACAGCGTCAAGGTAGGCGTAATCCTCTTGAGCGCGGCCTCCATGTCCGCCTCGCTCATTTTACTGCGCACGACCTGCCGCTCCATATTAGACCGGATCGTAGTCATGCCTTTCTCCAGCGCGTCCTGAGCCACATCGTTGAGCAAAACCTGATAGCCCGCAGATGCCATGACATGGGCAATCCCGTTGCCCATCTGGCCCGCGCCGACAACGCCGACTGTTGTGATTTGCATGGATCTCTCGCCTCTCTGTCTCGGCACTAAACCACAATAGGCCTGTGCAGGACCGGACTGCAAGACGCCTGCCGTTTGCTTAAAATCCAACCTTTAGACATTTCGTAAATCAAACCCGCCATCTTCGCTCGTGTGTGGTCAAAATGGTGGAAACGATGGTCAGAGCAGCCCGTGGTTTGAATGTACAGGAATTGGAACAGTGTCGGTATGACGGCTCAAAACTGCTGTTGCGCGGGCCGCGTCGCAATCTCGATGGCGCCTTTGTGGCCTGTCTGGGTGGCACCGAAACCTTCGCTCGTTTCATAGCAGAGCCCTATCCGGATCTGCTTGAGGCTGCACTGGGTGTGACATGCGTCAATTTCGGCTGGCCCAACGCGGGTATCGACGTCTTCCGCAGTGATCCCGCGCTCATCGATTGTGCCAGCCGGTCACAGGTCTGCGTGCTTCAGGTGCCCAACGCCATCAACATGTCGAACCTCTATTACCGGGTGCATCCACGTCGCAATGATCGGGTGCTCGAGGTGCTGAGCCCGATGCGTGCTTTGTTCCCAAATGTGGATTTCACGCAGTTCAGCTTCACCCGCCACATGCTCACCTGGCTGCGGAAGAACTCCGAGGTTGAATACGCCTATCTCCTCAAAGAGCTCGCCTCCGTATGGGTCGTTGGCATGATCGATCTCATCGATAGGATCGACGCCCCGGTCGTGTTGTTGTGGCTCTCCATGCGCATCCCCGAAGAGTATACCGATCGCCCCGACCTTGCCGCGGATCCTGGCCTTGTCAGCCGCGCTATGCTGGACGCGCTAAGGCCGGATGTCGCGGGTGTTGTCGAGGTCATGATCGCCCCCGAGGCCCGGGGTGTTGAGCCTGAGGCGATTGAGGCGTCCAGGTCTGAGGCGCAAACCATTCTGACCGCAGATGCCCATGCCGATACAGCTCGAAATCTGGTCCCCATGCTGACCGACCTTCTCAAATTGGAAAAGGCCCGCCACTGGGACGAGCCTTTTTAATCTAGATAGACCGGCAAACGACTATTCGAGAGCGTCTGTCAGCTCCGGCACAGCGGCGAAGAGGTCCGCCACCAGACCATAGTCAGCCACCTGAAAGATCGGCGCTTCTTCGTCTTTGTTGATCGCCACGATGATCTTGCTGTCTTTCATGCCTGCGAGGTGCTGGATCGCACCAGAGATGCCGACAGCCACGTACAGATCAGGCGCAACCACCTTACCGGTCTGACCCACCTGCCAGTCGTTTGGCGCAAAGCCAGAGTCGACTGCGGCGCGCGCTGCGCCTACAGCGGCGCCCAGCTTGTCTGCCAGACCTTCGATCAGTTTGAAGTCATCTTCCGAGCCAACACCGCGACCACCGGAGACCACAACACCAGCAGATGTCAGTTCAGGGCGATCGCTTGCGGCGACCTTGTCCTCAACCCACTCAGAAAGGCCGGGATTGTCAGCTGCAGAAACGCTTTCCACAGCCGCGCTGCCGCCTTCGCCCGCTGCGTCGAAGGCCGCTGTCCGGATGGACACAACTTTCTTGGCGTCTGCGGACTTCACTGTTTGGATCGCGTTACCGGCATAGATCGGACGCTCAAAGGTCGAGCCATCAACCACACCGGAGATGTCGGAGATGACCATCGCATCCAGCAGTGCCGCCACACGGGGCAGTACGTTTTTTGCGTCGGTCGTGGCAGGCGCCACGATGTGCTCATAGCCGTCGGCCATCGACACGATCAGCGCCGCGGTGCTTTCCGCAAGGCGATGACCCAGCGAGGCATCTTCGGCGACCAGCACTTTGGACACGCCATCGATCTTGGCCGCGGCTTCGCCGGCAGCCGAGGCAGATCCGCCCGCGCAGAGCACAGTGACATCGCCCATCAATTTGGCCGCGGTGACTGCCTTGGCCGTTGCGTCCATGGCCAGTTCGCCATCGTTGACTTCAGCAAGAAGAAGTACAGACATTACACAGCTCCCACTTCTTTGAGTTTCGAAACCAGTTCCCCAACGGAACCCACCATCTCGCCCGCTTTGCGCGCTTCCGGCTCTTCGGTTTTCACAATCTCCAAACGCGGAGCAACGTCAACGCCGTAATCTGCCGCAGTCTTCTCATCGAGCGGCTTTTTCTTCGCCTTCATGATGTTCGGCAGAGAGGCATAGCGCGGCTCGTTAAGGCGCAGGTCAACCGTCACGATGCTCGGCATCTGCACCTTGATCGTCTGCAGGCCGCCATCCACTTCGCGGGTCACAACCGCACTGTCACCGTCAATATCGAGACCGGAGGCAAAGGTGCCCTGGGACCAGCCGAGCAGTGCAGACAACATCTGGCCGGTGGCGTTCATGTCGTTGTCGATCGCCTGTTTGCCCGCCAGAACGATGCCCGGCTGCTCTTCATCAACGATGGCTTTGAGGATCTTGGCCACGGCCAGCGGTTCGATGTCTGTGTGCACGTCATCTGCGGCAATCACCAGGATCGCACGATCCGCACCCATGGCCAGGGCGGTGCGCAGCGTTTCCTGGTTTTGCTTCACGCCGATGGACACCGCGACAACCTCGTCGGCTTTTCCGGCTTCCTTGAGGCGGATCGCCTCTTCGACGGCAATCTCGTCAAAGGGGTTCATCGACATTTTCACGTTCGCAAGATCGACACCGGATCCGTCCGCCTTGACGCGAACCTTCACGTTGTAGTCGATCACACGTTTGACAGGTACCAAGACCTTCATGGGCATAATCTCCATTTGGAATATCTTAAAGGAAGCGCAAGCGACTCCCTAGCGTTTGGCTGATCCGTTCCTACCGAGTCGCAACGCATGAGGACAGCGCAAAATCGTCACGTTTGGCACCGGCGACGTCGCGTTTTTACTCTCCGAGGCGAGGTTTGGCGCTAACGGTTGGCGTTAACGGTTCGCACCGGGCACCCACAGCACGTCGTTTTTGCCGTTGTCATTGGCGATACGCGAGGCCACGAAAAACCAATCGCTGAGCCGGTTGAGGTACTTCACCGCTTCGGGGTTCACGGCCTCCATAGTCGCCAGTTCGACCGACAGGCGCTCTGCCCGGCGCGCGACGGTGCGGCACAGATGCATGTGCGCGGCAAGCTCTGATCCACCTGGCAGAACAAAGCTGCGCAAGGGTTCCAGCTTTTTGTTCATCACGTCGATTTCGGCCTCCAGCCGCTCGACCTGTCCTTTGGTCATACGCAGCGGCGGATACTCGGCCTCGGCGTCCTGTTCCATGTCGGGCCGGCACATGTCCGCACCCAGATCAAACAGATCGTTTTGAATGCGCGACAGCGCCGCGTCCGTGTCGCCGGACGTTTTAAGGCGTGCAAGCCCGAGGGTGGCGTTCAACTCATCCACGGTGCCATAGGCGGACACCCGCATAGAGTGCTTGGCCACGCGCGCGCCATTGCCCAAGGCGGTTTCGCCCGCATCGCCGGTCTTTGTGTAGATTTTGCTGAGAACGACCATGGTTATCCCCCGTTTCCTCGGATCAGAACAAAGAGCAGGATCGCCGCAACCGCGATAAACTGCGCGACGAGCCGCCATTTCATGAATGTGTTAGACCGCTTGGAGCTTTCAACGTCTCCTTTGCCAAATTGGCTGATCCCCATCAACAAGATAACAGCTACGATGCCGCAGGCCAGCGCAGCAAAGAGAAAGAGCGGGTCAGAGAGCATGTCGTAGGTCCTCCAATCGGGTGATTGCGTCAGATAGACTGAAACGCCACCGAGGCGAAGATTTTCCTGCGGCAGACCCGAATTCTTCCAAAGAATTCGGCACCCCGCCGCGCAACCCGCTCAATTCCCGCGCATCAGCACCCAGTCGAGCGCCCGCGTGGGCAGCACCCGTTTGAGAGATCCCGCCAGATAGGTCGGTGTTGTCACGTAGTAGCGCGGGCGGGGGCGCGGCGCCTCAAGCGCGTGCACCAGTTTCTTGGTCACGGAAGAGGCTGGCAGCTCAAACTGATCCCGGGCGGTATCATTCCCATAAAGCCGCGTCATAAGGGTCTCATAATCTGCGGCGCGCGCAGAGGCCTCCCAATCGATCCAGCGCTCAAAATGCGCCATCGCGTTTTCACGGATCTTCGAGGTGACAGGCCCCGGCTCAATCAGGATGAACGCGATGCCGGTTCCCTGCATTTCCAGGCGCATCGTATCGGTCAGGCCTTCCACCGCATATTTGCTCGCCACATAGGCCCCCCGCCAAGGCTGCGCGACGAACCCTAGGATCGATGAGTTTTGCACAATGCGCCCCCGTCCTTGCGCGCGCATCACCGGGATCACGGCGCGGGTCAGCGTGTGCCAGCCAAAGACATTGGCCTCAAAGATCGCCCGCAACCCGTCGGTGGGCATATCCTCCAAAAGCCCGGGGCTCGCAAAGGCCCCGTTGTTGAAAAGCGCATCCAGCGTGCCGCCCGTCGCCTCCAGCAGCTCCTGCAGGCCAGCATGGATCGTCGCCTCATCCTGATAGTCGATGCGCGGGCTCTCAAATCCTTCATCGCTCAGCCTTTGGCAGTCCTCCTCCTTGCGGCAGGAGGCAAACACCCGCCATCCTCGGGCCCGCATGCCGTGGGCCGCATCATAGCCGATGCCTGACGAACAACCGGTGATGAGAAGGGTCTTGGTGCTCAAATGGACGTCACTGCGGTTTTCTCAGCAGCCATTCGGCCACCCATCCGGTCTCAAACCCGTTCACCACCTGCACGTTGAGCCAGCCATTCCCTGGCTCATCCAAAACGGCGACCTCTTCGCCGCGAGACAGCTGAGTGACGCGTTTGAAGGTCAGGCCAGGGCCGGCTCGGAGATCAATGATGTCCTCTTTGACCCAGCGGATCTGACTGGGATCAAACGTTGTCTCCCCCAAGGCGGCGGCAACAGCGGCGTCAATCGCCGCCTGCTCCTCTTGCGTGTTTGTCGCTATTTCAAAGGTCGTCTCCGGCAATGCCATGTTGAGCAGTTCCGCTTTCGGACGGTCCGCCTCAGCTGCCAGAAGACTTGCCGCGTCCGTCCGGACCGCCGCGAGCGTCAGTGCCAGATCATCGGCGTCTTGCTCACCGGTGCCAAGCGCGTCAAAGCTGCGGTCTACCTGAGCTTCGGCCTCTGTCTGAACTTGCGTCTGAGCCTGTGCCCCAGCTTGCGATGCCTGCCGCGCAGGCGCGCGATAATTCAGCCGCTCCTCGGGCGGCAGCTTGGCCTGCGCCTGCAGCGAATTAGGCACAGGTTCATAGGATGCGCCACCGCTCAGCACATAAAAAGACACGCCCAAAAAGGCAAAGCAGACAACCAAAAAGCGCCACATCGCGCAGACCTCTTCAAATCCCCACCTCGGGTTTTACACGATTCGCGAAGCCGCTTCATGGGAAAAGCCCAGTTTCCGTCATCTATGCCGCTTTACCCCTATTTTCAAAGTCGCTATCACATCATCTATGAATGACGAGGTGGACAGCCCCAACATAGACCCAAATGAGGTGACAGAAGCCCTGCGCAGTGCCATTGGTGAGCGCTACCTGACCTATGCGCTCTCCACCATCATGCACCGCGCGCTGCCGGATGCGCGTGACGGGTTGAAGCCGGTTCACCGCCGGATTCTCTATGCCATGCGTGAGCTGCGTCTGAGCTCCACCGGTGGCTTCCGCAAATCCGCCAAGATCAGCGGCGACGTGATGGGCAACTATCACCCCCATGGCGACGCGGCGATCTATGATGCGATGGCGCGCCTGGCGCAGGATTTTGCCGTGCGCTACCCGCTGGTCGACGGGCAGGGGAACTTTGGCAATATCGACGGGGATAACCCGGCAGCCTCGCGCTACACCGAAGCGCGTATGACCGTCGCCGCCGAGGCCCTTTTAGACGGTCTGTCCGAGAATGCTGTTGATTTCCGGGATAATTACGACGGCACCCTGACCGAACCGGTCGTGCTGCCTGCGTCTTTCCCGAACCTTCTCGCCAATGGCTCCAGCGGGATCGCGGTGGGGATGGCGACGAACATTCCGCCGCATAACGTTGTTGAGCTGTGTGACGCCTGTCTGCATTTGATTAAAGCGCCGAATGCGCGCGATGAGACGCTGCTTGAACATGTGCCCGGCCCCGATTTCCCCACGGGCGGCGTGATCGTTGAGCCGAAGGAAAATATCCTTGAGGCGTATCGCACCGGGCGCGGTTCTTTCCGTCTGCGTTGCCGTTACGAGATCGAGGATCTGGGCCGCGGTCAGTGGCAGATCGTCGTCACCGAAATCCCCTATCAGGTCCAGAAATCCAAGCTGATCGAGAAGATTGCAGAGCTGATCCAGACCAAGAAGATCCCGATTCTTGGCGATATCCGCGACGAATCTGCCGATGACGTCCGCATGGTCATCGAACCGCGCTCAAAGAACGTGGACCCCGAATTGCTGATGGGGATGCTCTATCGCAACTCGGATCTTGAGGTGCGGTTCAGC
>ERZ1740067.1330-NODE-1330-length-17209-cov-4.848199_pt1 | contig 17209 bp, 20 predicted proteins | sample MGYA00581736_ERZ1740067 | MGnify/ENA primary metagenome ERZ1740067 (study PRJEB43018, sample SAMN04849236) | marine metagenome | isolation source: floating plastic debris | place: Pacific Ocean | collected 2008-08-27 | study: EMG produced TPA metagenomics... | reverse complement strand
ATTCCGGCACATTGTGGAAATACGTTCAGCTGGTCGGCCCGGCCCGAGGCGGCGCATTGACTCATCCGGGTGCAAAGGAAGAGACGCATGTTTATGCGGATATCTAGAGCTGCCGCCATTCTGATCGCTGCGTTGGGTTGGAGCATTGGACCGGCTGCAGCGGACCTGCAGTCAGGCATCGAGGCCTATTCCGCAGGTAATATTACGGAAGCCGCTCAAGCCTGGGCCGACGGTGGCGATGCGGGCGATGCCACCTCTGCCTATCTCGCCGCCAAGATGTACGAGGGCAACAACGGCGTGCCGGCCAATCCGCCGAAAGTTCTCAAATATCTGATGCTCGCGGCGCAAGGCAACCACGTTCAGGCTCAGGTAGAGCTTGGCGATCACTACCGTTCCGGGCTGGCAGGGACTGACCTTCAACCAAGCGCCGATCAGGCCTTGTATTGGTATGAAAAGGCAGCCCTTGCTCAACATGCCGAAGCACAAATGAAAATCGGCGAGATGCACTATGTGGGTGAGGGCGCAGATCGCAATCGCTTTGAGGGTATTCGCTGGTACGAGCTGGCGGCCGAGAAATACTTCACACCAGCGCGCATTTTGCTCTCGGGCATCTATTGGGACGGAGACCCTCTCCCCCGGGACAAGTCACGGGCCTACAGTTTCTTGCTGCTGGCACGTCAAGGCGCGACAGACGAGACCCGTGCCGGCGTGGATGCGCTTATGGGCATGCGGGAGAAGCAGATGTCCCGCGCTCAGATGGATGCCGGGATAAGGCTTGCTGAGGCATTCCGTCTGGAACATCCAAAGAAGTAGCGGTCGAATTCAACCAACGACCGGGCGTTCATGGACGAAGGTAAGGGAGGATCGCTTCAGATCGATGAACTTTCTTTCATCTTCCAAGAGCTCAGCACCCGCTTTAAGGGCCGCCTCATTGGTCATGGCAAAGTTCAGATCTTCCTGGCTGTTCCAGTACAATTCAGCAAATCCATCATATTTTGGCTGCGCCTCACGTGAGGCCTGCATGGCGTCATCCAACGGGTTTTCCATCCCGTGTGACTGGACATAGCGGGCAATTCTGAGCGCCGGGGCACGTTCCTCTACCAAAGGGGCATGCTCTGTCCACCAGTATTCGCGGAATTCCTCCGGCGTCTTGGATGGAAGACGATGAAGACAGAATATCAATTTGATCATGGCCTTAGCCTCCGCTGAGGGGCGCCTGACATCGCCTGACTTTTCATTAGCAACCGGCGGTCACATTCTGGACGTGTTTTTGCTGGGTTTGAGTGTAGCCATGAGCCGCCAACGAGTCCTAAGCTAGTTGGTATGTGGCCGGGCATAGCGTGTGTACGGCTCTGTTTGCACTTGTTGAAAAGGCGTCTTCAATGCGCGTCGCGGTCGGTGGATTTCAGCACGAGACCAACACTTTCGCCCCTCAAAAGGCGGACCTGGACGCATTCCTGCGGCCTGATGCCTGGCCGGCGCTTCAGGGCGGACCCGGCCTGCTGGCAACTTTCGCACCCGGTGCCGATGGCGCAGCGGATATGAATATCCCCATTGCCGGGTTTCTTGCGGAAGCTCCCACACAGGATCTGGTCCCTGTCCCGATGGTTTGGGCCGCTGCAACGCCTTCCGCGCACGTAACGTCTGATGCGTTTGCTCATATCGCCGGGATGATGGTTGAAGAGCTTGAACGCGCCCTGCGCGACGGGCCACTGGACGCCATCTATCTCGACCTTCATGGCGCCATGGTGACCGAGGAGATGGAAGACGGCGAGGGCGACCTGCTTGAGTGGGTCCGCGACGTCACAAATGGTCAGATCCCGATCGTGGCATCGCTCGACCTGCACGCCAATGTCACCGCAAAGATGATGCGCAATTCAGATGCGCTTATCGCCTATCGCACCTACCCGCACGTGGACATGGCCGAGACAGGCGCACGGGCGGCCAAACTTGTCGCTACCATCGTTCGTAGTGCGGCCCGGCCAGCGAAAGCCTTTCGCAAGCTGAATTACCTTATCCCGCTTACTGCACAATCAACGATGAGCGATCCTGCCGCCCTCATTTATGCGGATGTCACTTCCCTTGAGCACCTGAAGCTTGAGGAAAGCGAAGTCGATGAAACCTCCATTGTGAGTGCCTCGGCTACCATGGGATTTCCACCTGCCGACATTGCGGAATGCGGCCCGGCGGTGATGGCCTATGCTGAGACGCAGGAGGCGGCTGACGAAGCAGTGGACCGCCTTGCCGAAACCTTCATGGAATTCGAACGCGGATTCCGCCAGAAGATCTGGACATCTGAAGAGGCGGTGGCATACGGCGAAGCCGCCAGCAACCTGGATCGCCGTGACGGGCCGCTGATCCTCGCAGACACACAGGATAACCCCGGAGCCGGCGGCAATGGCGATACGGTCGGCGTTCTGAGGTCATTGATCTCCGGCGCAGAAACCGCCCTATGCGGCGTGCTGTTTGATCCGGCAGCTGCGAGTGCGGCGTGGACCGCGGGCGAGGGCGCAGACATTGACCTGGCGCTTGGCGCATGGACGGGTGGTGCTAAGGAACTGCCGATTGACGGAAAATTCAAAGTCCTGAAACTGCATGATGGAGAAATAGACGCGCACGGGCCGTTTTACCGTGGCGCACACCTGTCGCTCGGCAAGTCGGCATTGCTGATGATCGAGGACGTGCGGATTGTTGTTGCCAGCCAGAAGGTGCAGACCGCCGATCAGGCGATGTTCACAGCCTTCGGTGTGGATCCGGCGAAAGAGAACATCATCGCCGTCAAAAGCTCGGTTCATTTCCGGGCTGATTTTCAGAAGATCGCGCGGGACATTGTCGTCGTCGGCAGCCCTGGTCCGAACCCTGCAGACCATCTCGACCTGCCGTATCGTCGTCTGCGCAGCGGCGTACGTTTGATGCCTATGGGGGCTGCGTTTCAGCGATCCCGCAAACCTTTGAAATAGGCTTCAACGTCTTTTTCAGGCAGACCTTCATCAAACCCATGCATGAAGCGCGGGCTGTCGTTCTTGAATATCTGGAAGGATGGTGACCCCAAATCTGGGTTGTCCAGAGAGCCTCCGGCCACATCTATTTCTTCGCTGTTAGACTCGACCCGATAGGTCAGAGTTGATCCGCAATCTGCGCAGAAACCACGCAGGGCCCATTTGGACGAGGCGAATTCACGCAATGTGCCCTTGGTTACCTTGAAGGCTGCCGGGTCAATCCCGAGCCAGACAACAAACGGCGCACCGGAATGGCGCTGGCAATCGCGGCAATGGCAGATGCCAGCGTTAAGTTTGTCTGTCGTGATCTCGTACTGGATCGCGCCGCATGAACAACCACCTTTCATTGGTTTGGATGCCGTCTCAGTCAAATTCAAACTCCGCCCAGACCGGCACATGGTCTGACGGCTTTTCCCAGTCGCGTACATACTTGTCGATGTCGCAACCGGTGAGGCGGTCGGCTGCCTGTGCGCTCAGCATCAGATGATCGATGCGAATACCGTTGTCCTTCTGCCAGGCACCGGCCTGATAGTCCCAGAACGAATATCGGTGCGGCGTCGTATGGCAGGCCCTGAAGGCTTCCGTCAGCCCAAGATTGGCGATCGACCGGAAAGCCGCCAGCGTATCGGGTCGGAACAGGGCATCGTCTGCCCACGCCTTTGGGTCATGAACGTCTTCAGCTGTCGGAATGACATTGTAGTCACCGGCCAGCACAAGCGGTTCTTCATGGACCAGAAGTGACCGGGCATGGTCGTAAAGCTTGTGCATCCAGTCGAGCTTGTAGTCGTATTTTGGGCCCGGCGCGGGGGTGCCATTGGGCAGATAGATCGAGGCTACCCGCACCATCTGATCGCCGGCCGGAACAACGACCTCAAGATACCGCGCTTGCTCATCCTCCTCCAAGCCGGGAAGGCCACGGGTCACGTCTTCCATCGGTGCTTTTGAGAGGATGGCGACCCCGTTGTAGGTCTTTTGCCCATGCGTCTCGACATTATAGCCCGCGTCCTCAACCTGAGATCGAGGAAAGGCATCGTCCATACATTTGAGTTCCTGCAGGCATACCACGTCCGGCTGGGCATCTTTCAGCCAGGCCAGAAGGTTGGGCAGGCGCACTTTGATGGAATTGACGTTCCAGGTCGCGATCTTCATGGGGCACTCCGCAGGTCAGGGCTGCGGAGACTAGGCGAGGGCGCGCCGATTTTCCAGAACGCTAGACCGAGAAAGATGTACCGCAGCCGCAGGAGGCGGTGGCATTGGGGTTTTTAACCTGAAAGGACTGGCCGATAAGATCATCTACAAAATCAAGCTCGGAGCCGCCTACATACATCATCGACACCGAATCCACGAGGACGGTGGCACCGTCGCGCGCGATCACCAGGTCATCGTCGGTCGTCGTGTCATCGAGAGTAAAATTGTACTGAAAGCCGGAGCACCCGCCACCTTCGACGCTCACTCGCATCATTGTGCCGTCCGCCTCGCCGGAGAGGATTTTGGCGATCTGCTTCACCGCGCTGTCGGAAACGGTAAATTCACCGCTTGGTGCTGGACCTGCGTCTGCAGCGTTGCTCTCGACTTGCACGTCGCTCATGGGTACACCCTCGATACTCAAAAATCGCCCAAGTGGCATCGCGCCGGTTTTTCAACCTTGCGATGCGACTTGTTATCATTAGGTAATCGCACATAAGCGATTGTCAATCCAAGTGCAGAAATACCAAGCGCAGAAACGGGCCCTAAAATGAGCAAAACCTGGCAGGTTTACCTATCCGGCGAAATCCATACCGACTGGCGGGACCAGATCAAGACGGGCACCACGGCCGCCGGTCTTCCGGTAGTATTTTCAGCCCCCGTGACGGACCACGGTTCGTCTGATGCCTGCGGCGCGGACATTCTGGGCCCAGAGGACAATGAGTTCTGGTACGACAATAAAGGTGCCAAGGTGAACGCCATCCGCACTTCGACCCTCATCAAAGATGCGGATGTCGTGGTCGTGCGTTTTGGCGACAAATACAAGCAATGGAATGCCGCATTTGATGCGGGCTATGCGGCTGCACTCAACAAGCCGATCATTACGCTGCATGACCCCGACCTGCGCCATCCCCTCAAGGAAGTGGACGGGGCAGCCCTCGCATGGGCACAGGAGCCAGCTCAGGTGGTTCGGATTCTTAAATACACCATCGAAGGGGCGCTCTAGCCCGTGGCTCCAGCCCTCACAAAGCCGATCACCGGCGATCTTGCGCCTTATGCGACAGACCCGTCGGCTACCCGTGGGCGGCTGCACGACGAAATGGAAAGCCGTACGCGCTCACCCTATCAGCGCGACCGTGACAGGATCATCCATTCGGGGGCCTTCCGGCGTCTGAAGCACAAGACTCAGGTCTTCGTCTATCATGAGGGCGATTATTACCGGACGCGGCTCACGCACTCGCTTGAAGTGGCACAGATCGCGCGTTCGCTGAGCCGCTTTCTTGGTCTCGATGAAGACATCGCCGAAGCCCTGGCTCTGGCGCACGATCTGGGCCATACGCCTTTCGGCCACGCCGGTGAAGATGCTTTGGCCGAGTGCATGGCAACCTATGGCGGCTTTGACCACAACGCGCAGACCCTGCGCATCGTGACACGGCTTGAACAGCGCTACGCCGACTTCGACGGCCTCAACCTCACCTGGGAAACGCTGGAAGGCGTGGTGAAGCACAACGGCCCTGTGATCGCCAAAGGCGAGGGGACGGATCATCTGCCGCGCGCCTTCCGTGAATACCAAGGGCTCGAGGGACTGGACCTGCACACCTATGCCAGCCTAGAGGCGCAGGTAGCCGCGCTGTCTGATGACATTGCCTACAACAACCATGACATCGACGACGGATTGAGAGCCGGGCTGTTCACGGCAGATGATCTGATGTCTTTGCCGTTGGTGGGGGACATGTTCCGGGAGGTGCATGATGCCTATCCAGGACTGGCACCGCGCCGCCTGCGTCATGAAGCCATCCGTAGACTGATTTCTTACATGGTTGAGGATGTGATCGCCGAGACGACACGCCGTCTTGAGAAGGTCGGCCCGGGCAGCAGCGATGACATCCGCAATGCCGGGATGCAGATCGCCTCTTTTTCTGAAGAGATGCAGGCCCATGACCGCGCCCTGAAATCGTTCCTTCTGGAGCGCATGTACCGGCACTTCCAGGTCAACCGGATGATGAGCAAGGCCAAGCGGGTGATGACCGAGGTCTTTGAGCTGCTCGTCAACGAGCCTTCATTGCTGCCGAATGAGTGGCAGGAGATGACGGACGGCCCGCGCACCATGAACACGGCGGAAACTGTATGTGACTACGTGGCCGGCATGACGGACCGCTTTGCTATCGAAGAGCACCGACGACTGTTCCAGCCGGATCCGATTTTCCGATAGGCGTCCGCGCCGCACGGCCGCGCCCCAGCATGACAAACAGCGCTCAAAGGTGTATCGAGCGTCCTCTCTTACTTCCATCTGACATCGACACACATGAATTTATTCAGCGATATACGTGCCGTCCTTCTGAAGACGCTTGAGTCACTCTCGTCCGGCGGCACGCTACCCCAGGGGCTGGATCTCGCCAACGTCACAGTGGAGCCGCCGCGCGATCCGTCGCATGGTGATATCGCGACCAATGCGGCGATGGTATTGGCCAAGCAGGCCAAGATGAAACCGCGTGACATTGCGGATGCGATTGCGGCTGACATCACGTCGGATACGTCCATCGCGTCCGCCGACGTCGCTGGCCCCGGCTTCATCAATCTGCGTCTCTCCGAAGACCTGATGCGGGCGCAGGTGAAGGGCGTTCTGGCCGCCGGCGAGCGCTTTGGTGACGCTGATGTGGGTGGCAGCCGCAAGGTGAATGTCGAATACGTCTCAGCCAATCCGACAGGCCCCATGCATGTGGGTCACTGCCGTGGCGCCATCTTCGGCGATGCGCTGGCGAACCTTCTCACCAAGGCCGGCTATGACGTCGCGCGCGAGTACTACATCAATGATGCGGGCGGCCAGATCGAAGTGCTGGCGCGGTCGGCGTTCCTCCGCTATCGCGAGGCACTTGGCGAAGACATCGGCGAGATACCTGAAGGCCTTTATCCCGGCGACTATCTCGTGCCCGTGGGCAGAGCCCTTGCGGATGAACACGGTAAGGCCCTAGCCGACATGGAAGAAGCCGAGTGGCTTCCTATCGTCAAGAACGCGTCCATCGATGCCATGATGGTTATGATCAAGGATGATCTGGCGGCCCTTGATATTCACCACGAAGTCTTCTTCTCAGAGCGTGACCTGGGCCGCTCGGATGAGCAGGGCTCCAAGCTGGCAGAAGCCATTGACCTGCTGAATCGTAAAGGCCTGCTCTACACCGGCGTTCTGGAGCCGCCCAAGGGCAAGAAGCCGGATGACTGGGAGGCGCGGCCGCAGCTGCTCTTCAAGGCCACCGAGTTTGGCGACGATGTGGACCGGGCGCTGAAAAAATCAGACGGCACACATACCTATTTCGCCGCAGATATTGCCTACCATCTGGACAAGTACCGGCGTGGCTTCAATGAGATGATCGATGTGTGGGGCGCGGATCATGGCGGTTACATCAAACGGATGCAGGCTGCTGTCAATGCGCTGTCAGCCGGTGAGGGGTCGCTGGACGTCAAGATCTGCCAGATGGTGAAGCTGTATCGCGCCGGTGAGCCGGTGAAGATGTCTAAGCGCTCCGGCGAGTTCGTCACACTGCGCGATGTGGTGGATGAAGTGGGTCGCGACGTGGTCCGTTTCATGATGCTCACCCGCAAGAATGATGCGCCGTTGGACTTCGACTTTGCCGCCGTCATGGAGCAGTCGAAAGACAACCCCGTATTCTATGTGCAGTACGCCCATGCGCGTATCTGCTCGGTACTGCGCCTGGCTGCTGATGACTTCCCCGATGCGGACCTCTCGGATGCGGGTCTCGCCACGGCGGACCTGTCTGCCCTTGATGACGAGTCCGAGATGGCCCTCATCAAGCAGATGGCGGCGTTCCCACGTCTGGTGGAGCAGGCGGCCCAGTCTCATGAGCCGCATCGCGTGGCGTTTTACCTCCAGGATCTGGCTGCCGGGTTCCATGCTTTGTGGAATAAAGGCAAGGAAGACACGCGGTTGCGGTTTATCCATACCGATCAACCGGGTGTTACCATGGCTCGTCTGGCATTGATTCGCGCAGTAGCGCTAACGCTGGCAGCGGGGCTTGGAATTCTGGGCGTGACCCCGGTTAAGGAAATGCGCTAGGCGGCCAGAAGAGGGTCCATAGCGCACATAACAGGATCAGGAGGGGCAAGGGCCCATGTCCAATATGGATCAAGATGATGACCGGTATGCGCGCAGCGCGTTTGATCCGGTAATGATCGATGAAATGGACACCTACGATGCCACAGATGAAGACGAGGAGCCTGCCGGTCGCGGCTGGCTGATGCTGCTGGTCGTGGTCGCGGTTCTGGCCGCGCTCGCGGGCGTCGTTTACTTTGCCTACCAGCAGGGCCGAGAGGAGGGCATTCGTACTGCTCCGCCCATCGTGCGCGCTGACGGCGGCCCGGAAAAAGTGGCGCCGCAAGAACCCGGTGGCATGGAAATTCCTCATCAGGACAAGGAAATTTTCGAGCGCATTACGGGTGACAGCACCGCAACCTCAACAGAGCCCGGCGTCGAGCGCCTTCTGCCGCCGCCTGAAGAACCCGCAACCATCCCCTCAGCACCCGCCCCGGCAGAAGTAACGCCGCCAGCGGCAGAACCTGCGGCACCAGTGGCAGCCGCGCCCGAGCCAACTCCAGCGCCGCAGCCTGAGCCAGCATCTGCTCCTGTTGTACAGCCAGCCGCCCCAGCAAATGTCGCATCCGGCGGATGGGTCGTTCAGATTGGGTCGTTCCGCGACCAGGCACGGGCACAGACGGAGTGGGCGGCAACGCAGCGGAAGCACCCGACCATTCTGGCCGGCGCCACGGCTGACATTCAAAGAGCCGATCTGGGTGACCGCGGCATCTGGTACCGTCTGCGGGCGGCCACCTACGCCACCAAGGGCGCCGCCGATTCAGCCTGTGCCAGCCTGAAGGCCGCCGGAACTGATTGTCTGGTGCGCAAGCGCTGATGCCTGCTGAAGGCGGCTCTCAGGCACTGCAAGTTCAGGCGTCAATCTACGGGTGCGAGGGTCTGACCCTCACAGATGCGGAAGCCAGGTTCTTTCGGGACGCCAATCCATGGGGCTTCATCCTGTTTGCCCGCAACGTGGATACGCCGGATCAGATTGCCGCTCTTTGCGTGTCATTGCGGGAGACAGTCGGGCGTGATGCTCCCATTCTCATTGACCAGGAAGGCGGCCGGGTCGCGCGGCTGAAGCCGCCGCATTGGCGCAAACATCCTCCCGTCCGCCGATATGGCGACCTGTTTCAACGGGACAAGGCTGTTGGCCTTGAGGCCTGCCAGCTGGGTGCGTTCCTCATCGGGCAGGAGCTTCGCGCGCTGGGCATCGATGTCGATTGTGTGCCGCTGGCCGATGTTCCGCAGCCCGGCGCCCATGACATTATCGGTGATCGGGCCTATGGCGAGACGCCGGATCAGGTGACCGCACTTGCACGTGCCGCCGCGACCGGTCTGGAAGAAGCTGGCGTGTTGCCGGTTCTCAAGCACATCCCCGGACATGGCCGTGCAGGGGTAGACAGCCACGAAGACCTGCCTGTCGTTGATGCCTCAGCCGAAAGCCTGCGGGAGATTGATTTCCGACCCTTCATGTCGCTTGCGGACCTGCCGCTCGGCATGACGGCACATGTAGTGTTCACAGCTCTCGACAAGGAGCGCCCGGCCACGACAAGCCGGGACGTGATCCGCCTGATCCGTGAGGAAATTGGTTTTGACGGGCTTTTGATGGGCGATGATCTGTCCATGAAAGCCCTGGGCGGGCCAATGGGAAGCCGCGTCACCGAATCGATTGGTGCAGGCTGTGACCTGGTGCTGCACTGCAATAGTCACATGAACGAGATGGAAGCAGTGGCCGCCGCGACATCGGCCCTGTCGCCACCAGCGTTGCTGCGCTCAGAAACCGCACTTTCCCGCCGAAAACCGTTTAAGAACGAATCGCTAGCGGCCGCTGTTCAGAGATGGGATGAACTTCTAAGTGCAAGTAGTTGACGGTGGCCTGCCCATAGGCGGACGGTGGTCTTTCATACCTAACCCGGACATGGAATTGATCAGTTGAGCCCCGGCGAAGTCTACGATTTTGAAAGCGGCACACCGCGCAAGCCCGAAGAGGTGGACGCCCCTCTTGATGGCCGCTCGCTGGTTGTCGATGTGGATGGATTCGAGGGTCCGCTGGATCTCCTGCTAACACTGGCGCGTTCCCAGAAGGTCGATCTTTCCAAGATTTCAATCCTTGAACTGGCAGAGCAATACCTGGCCTTCGTTGAGGAAGCCAAGCGGCTCGAACTTGAGCTTGCCGCTGACTATCTGGTGATGGCGTCCTGGCTGGCCTTCCTTAAGAGCCGCTTGCTGCTGCCGCCGCCGGAAGAGGACGAAGAACCCAGCGCGGAAGAGATGGCCGCGCGGCTGGCGTTCCGCCTGCAGCGCCTTGAAGCCATGAGGGACAGTGCATCCAAGCTTATGGCCCGTGATCGTATGGGACGGGATATCTTCGCCCGTGGAATGCCGGAAGGTGTCCGCGTCATCAAGAAAAGCCAGTATTCCGCCGAGATTTACGATCTGCTGAAGGCCTATTCGACTCAGCGCGCCGTTCAGAAGATCGACCGCCTCAAAATGGCCTGACGGCCTGTGCTCACTATCGAAGATGCACGCAAACGGCTTGAGAACATGTTGGGCACAATCATTGATTGGGACCGGATTGATGTGCTGGTGCCGCCGGAGTTTGCCGACAGCAAGACCCGGCGTTCAGGGATCGCCAGCACCTTCTCCGCCAGTCTCGAATTTGCCAAGCACGGCAGAATTGAACTCCGGCAGGCGGCTCCCTTCGCGCCGCTTTATGTCCGTCGCCTGGGCGACGGCACACCGAAGGGACCACGCACACCAGAACCGGTTGATGCAGCAAACGGAAATGCCTCATGACGAACGCACCGCGCAGGGCTGAAAAACACGATATGCACGACGACGACGAGATACAGGAAGAGATGACCGGTGCCGACGCCGAGGCGTCAGACGCTGCTGACTCCGACTCTGAAACATCCAACGTTGCGAGCATATCGGATGAGACCCGCGCCAAGACGCTTCGCATGGTGGAAGCGCTGCTGTTCGCAGCCTCAGAACCCCTTGATGTGAAGAGCCTTGCCCAGCGGTTGCCGGAGGGAACGGATGTTCCGGGCCTTCTCAATGAGTTGCAGGCATTCTATGCCCCGCGTGGCGTCAATCTTGTCCCGGTCGGCGGCAAGTGGCTGATGCGGACGGCCGAAGACCTGTCCTTCCTGCTCCAGCGTGAAGCGGTGCAAATGAAGAAGCTGTCGCGACCTGCGATGGAGACACTGGCGATCATTGCCTATCACCAACCGGTTACGCGTGCTGAGATCGAAGAAATTCGCGGCGTGTCCGTCTCCAGCGGCACCTTGGATGTGCTGCTTGAGACCGGTTGGGTGCGCCTGCGTGGCCGCCGTAAAACACCGGGCCGCCCCTTGACCTACGGCACGTCCGAAGACTTCCTAGTCCATTTTGGGCTGGAAAGCGTTCGCGATCTGCCGGGCGTCGAGGACCTCAAGGCGGCCGGTCTGCTTGATGCCCGTCTGCCGCCGGACTTCTCGGTACCGCAGCCGGACGATGCAGATCTTGCTGAGGATGAGGAAGAGCTTGCCGACGATGATAGCGGCGAGGAACTTCTGATCGGGGAGGCCTCAGACGAAGTTATCCCAGCACCTGTCGCTTCATCCGAAGACGGGTCCGTTGAAGCATCAACTGGCGAAGAAGCAACCGGTGAACCCGATGAGGACGATAACCGCGAATAGGTCGCATTTGTACTTCGGCGTATTCTGACTATTGTGCGCGGCATGACAGCCCGGCTTTCGTTCAAACACATTGCGCACCAATATGACGTGCAACTCGCCCTCCAGGATTTTTCACTGGATGTGGGAGCGGGCGAGGTTGTGTGTCTGCTCGGACCTTCAGGGTGCGGCAAGACAACGACCCTGCGCATTGCTGCAGGTGTTGAACGGCCCAGCGAGGGCCATGTGGAGATCAACGGAACTATCGTTGCCGGCCCTAACGTTTTTGTGCCGCCAGAAAAGCGCGGCGTTGGCCTGATGTTTCAGGACTACGCGCTGTTTCCGCATCTGACCGTCCTCGACAACGTCAAGTTCGGCCTTCACCAGCAGCCAAAGCATGAGCGAGAGCCCATTGCTCTGCGGGCCCTCAAAGGGGTCGGCATGGCGCGCTATGCTCAGGCTTACCCAAGCACTCTGTCGGGCGGCGAGCAACAACGCGTAGCGCTGGCGCGCGCGATGGCGCCGGGGCCACGCATTATGCTGATGGATGAACCGTTCTCGGGACTGGACAATCGCCTGCGCGACAGCGTGCGTGATGAAGCTCTCTCATTGATAGACCAGTCAGGCGCCAGTGCGCTGCTGGTCACCCATGACCCGGAAGAAGCGATGCGTATGGCTGACCGCATTGCCCTACTACGCAAGGGCAAGCTGGTTCAGATCGGTACACCTCAGGACCTCTACTACCATCCTGTTGATGTTGAGGCGGCGGCATTCTTCAGCGACATTAACCGGTGCGGGGGGATTGTCAGCGGCGGCCTTATCACATGTCCGCTAGGGACATTCCCGGCCGGTGATCTTGCCGATGGCTCCCGGGTGGATGTCGTACTGCGGCCAACCGCTGTGGAACTTGGACGCGGTGGTGTTGGTGTTGGTGTTGGTGTTGGTGTTCCTGCCACCGTCCGCCGGGCACGCCTTTTGGGCGAGGAAAGCCTGATTGAGATCGACGTCGAGGGGCATGATGGGCTGGTCCATGTGCGGGTCAAAGGCACATGGTTACCGGCAGAAGGGACCAGTGTTCGCGCCGCTGCCGACCCGGAGCGGGCATTGATCTTTGCAGATGGTGTTCTGGCCTCAAATGGCAGCAATCCTGCGGATTATCCAGCCGTTCATGGATAGCGCGACGACCAGGGCTTGCAGCTTGCTGTTGAACGGACCATCTGAGACAATAATACATTGCAATAACTGGCGTTTCGCGGCTTCTTGAGGAGTAGGACTTATGGGACTTAGCATCTGGCAGATCCTGATTGTGGTGGTGCTGGTCATCCTCCTGTTTGGCCGCGGCAAAATTTCCGACCTGATGGGCGATGTTGCTCAGGGCATCAAGAGTTTCCGCAAGGGCATCACGGACGATGCACCCGAAGCAAAAGATGACGGCAAGACCATTGAAGGGTCTGCGGCATCCGAGGCTCAAGACGCCAAAACCGGCGAAACCATCAAGCAGTAGCCGCATCCAGAACGGATAGATCCCGTGTTCGATATTGGCTGGCCAGAACTCCTCCTTCTGATGATTGTCGCGGTGGTGGTGGTCGGCCCCAAAGACCTCCCCAAACTCATGTCGACGATTGGCCGATATGTCGGCCAGATGCGCCGCATGGCGGCAGAGTTCCAGCGCGGCTTTGAAGACCTCGCACGTGAAACGGAACTGGAAGACCTCAAAAAGGAAATTGACAAGGTTGGCGAGGGAGACATCCTTTCATCGCCGCCGCCCATTCGTCCGGATGAGGACGATGAGCAAAGCGCACAAGCCTCCACATCTGCCATGCCGACGCAACCTGCAGCCGGAGAACGCGGGTGACTGAGCGCGACGGTATGGATGACATTGAGGCCAGCCGGGCGCCTCTACTCGAACATCTCATCGAATTGCGGTCGCGCCTGATCAAGGGGCTCATCGCGTTCGTCGTGGCCTTCTGCATCACCTTTTATTTTGCCGAAGACATTTACGCCTACCTCACCCAGCCCTTGGCGGATGCGTTGGCTGGCGATCCGGGTCGACGGCTGATCTATACCGCTCTTCAGGAAACGTTTTTCACCTATATCAAGGTCGCCATGTTCGCGGCCCTGTGCCTGTCGTTCCCGGTCATTGCGGGACAGCTGTGGATGTTTGTGGCACCGGGCCTGTATCGGGATGAGCGGGGCGCGTTTCTGCCGTTCCTGGCGGCGACGCCGATCCTTTTCATTCTTGGGGCGTCGCTTGTGTTCTATTTCATCATGCCGATGGCGACGGAATTTTTCCTCGGCTTTGAAACGACTGGCGGCGACGGCGAACTACCCATTCAGCTGGAAGCAAAGGTGAATGAGTATCTTTCGCTAGTGATGACACTGATTTTCGCGTTCGGGCTTGCCTTTCAGCTTCCGGTCTTGCTGATCCTCATGGGGCGGGTGGGGCTCGTCTCTTCAGCTGCGCTGGCAAAGCAGCGGAAATACGCCATTGTCGGCGCGTTTGCTGCGGCCGCCATCCTGACGCCGCCGGACCCGATCAGTCAGGTCGGCCTTGGTATCCCGATCATCTTGCTATACGAAATCTCGATCATCGGTGTGCGCCTGATCGAGAAAAAGCGCGACGACAAGCGGGCCGCCGAGACCGGCGGAGAAGCCGCCTAAACGGCTTCTGGACCCGGTCCGCTGCCGCATCGTATAGAGGGGCCAGACCTCGAAATTTCGCCCCTCGAAAGATTCGCCCCCCGAAAGAACTGCCATGCATGACGTGAAATGGATTCGCGAGAACCCGGACGCATTTGATGCCGGGATGGCCAAGCGCGGCCTCGCCCCGCAGGCCGCTGATGTTCTCAGAATTGATGAAGAGCGCCGCACGCTCATTCAGGAGCTGCAGGACGCCCAGGCCCGCCGCAATGATGCCTCCAAGGCCATCGGCAAGGCCAAGTCGCAAGGGGACGACGCCGCTGCCCAGGCCCTGATCGACGAAGTCGCCAAGCTGAAGAGCACCATTCAGGATGGCGAAGACCGCCAGCGGCAGTTCGATGAGCGCGTTGAAACCGTGCTGTCGGCCCTGCCGAACATTCCGCTCGACGATGTCCCGTTGGGTGAGGATGAAGATGGCAATGTGGAGGTGCGGACGCATCTGCAGCCACGCCAGATGAACTTTGAGCCCAAGGAGCACTTTGATCTTGGAGAAGCCAGCGGGCTGATGGATTTCGAGACCGCAGCCAAGCTGTCCGGCGCGCGGTTTGTGGTGCTCAAAGGACAGCTGGCCCGGCTGGAGAGGGCACTCGCCAACTATATGCTAGCCCTGCACACAACAGAGTTCGGCTATACCGAGGTCGTGCCGCCAATGCTGGTGCGCGATGCTGCCATGTATGGCACCGCGCAACTGCCGAAATTCGCTGACGACCAGTTCAAGACCGGTGCACCTGATGACGAAGATGCACACTGGCTGATCCCAACGGCGGAAGTGCCGCTCACAAACCTGGCACGCGACGCCATTCACGCGGAAGAAGAACTGCCGCTGCGCTTTACGGCTTTCACCCCATGTTTCCGCAAGGAAGCGGGGTCTGCCGGTCGTGACACACGCGGGATGATCCGAATGCATCAATTCGCGAAAGTAGAGATGGTCAGCATCACGACGCCGGAAACGTCCAACGACGAACACGAGCGCATGACCCAATGCGCGGAAGAAGTTCTCAAGCGTCTTGAGTTGCCGTTCAGGACCATGGTGCTGTGTACCGGCGACATGGGGTTCGGCGCGCGCAAGACATATGACTTGGAAGTCTGGCTGCCGGGGCAGGATGCCTACCGAGAAATTTCGTCCTGCTCGCAGTGCGGTGACTTTCAGGCACGTCGCATGGGGGCCCGGTACCGCCCAACAGGCGAAAAGAGCACCCGGTTTGTTCACACGCTGAATGGTTCGGGACTAGCCGTCGGTCGGACAATGGTGGCTGTGCTTGAAAACTATCAGCAGGCGGATGGTTCGGTTGTCATGCCAGATGCACTCAAGCCCTATATGGGTGGCATTGAGACACTGGAGCTTGGTGCGGTAAATGGCTGACAAATTGCAAATTGAAATGACGGACGGCACAACGCGTCCGCTGCGTATTCCATGTGCAAATGATGACGGCATTCATGCGCCGGGCCTCAAAACACTGGAGAAGATCGCCAAGTCGTTGTCCAGTGATGTCTGGGTGGTTGCGCCCGAGACCGAACAATCCGGCGCAGGACATTCCCTGACCCTGGCGCATCCGCTGCGTGTTCGCAAAATCAACAAACGCAAATTCGCCGTCTCCGGCACGCCGACGGATTGTGTGCTGATGGCCGTCAAATGCCTCATGCTCGATACACCACCGGACCTCGTTCTGTCCGGTGTCAATCGCGGCCAGAACATCGCTGAAGATGTTACCTATTCAGGTACCATCGCTGCCGCCATGGAAGGCACAGTGCTTGGCGTGCCATCAATTGCCCTCAGCCAGGCTTACGGGTTTGAGGGCCGAGAAAAGGTTAAATGGGCGACGGCGGAACATCATGGCGCGGCGCTCGTTGCCAAACTCGTTGAAATGGGTTGGCCCAAGGACGTGCTGATGAATGTGAATTTCCCCGACGTGCTGCACAGCGCTGTTGAGGAAGTCGAAGTCACGGTTCAGGGCAAGCGAGACCAGAGCAATGCGTTGATCGATACGCGCATGGACGCCCGTGATAATCCTTATCATTGGCTGGGTTTCCAGAGAGTGCTGTCACACCCGCCAGAAGGCACTGATCTGCGCGCTATATATGCCGGGCGGATTTCCGTGACGCCGCTGCACATGGACCTCACCCACAAGAACACCCGCCGGAACATGGCAAATGAACTGGGCGGCACACCGCCCAAGGCAATTACACCAGTGACGGTCGTTCCGCGCAGAAAGAAGGCCACGTGAGCGACTCTGGACATGACCCATCACGGATCATCCAGCTCATCATGACGCTGCGCCGTCAGGGCATCACAGACGGCAAGGTTCTGGGTGCGATTGAACGCACACCGCGCGAGTTGTTTGTCGAGAATGCTTTTGAAGGCCAGGCCTACGAAAACAACGCTCTACCCATCGAGTGCGGACAGACTATCAGCCAACCTTATGTTGTCGCATTCATGACCATGAAGCTCGACGTAACGGACCGTAAGAAGGAGCTCGAGGTCGGCACCGGCTCGGGCTACCAGGCCGCGATCCTGGCGCGCCAGTGCCGGCGGCACTACACGATAGAGCGCTACCGGACGCAGCTCAAGGAAGCCG